>Ga0114967_10005257_pt1 | contig 10285 bp, 11 predicted proteins | sample M_130628_MF_Meta_FD_92639 | JGI IMG/M metagenome (GOLD analysis project Ga0114967, IMG submission 92639) | Freshwater microbial communities from Lake Montjoie, Canada to study carbon cycling - M_130628_MF_MetaG | ecosystem: Environmental > Aquatic > Freshwater > Lake | place: Lake Montjoie... | reverse complement strand
TACGGCAATGGTGATGAGGGTCAAGGGGAGGGGTGTGGCTATATGATTATTTCGTAAAACTAGCTTAGCGTGAGTGGTTCCATGCGTGGGTGGCATAGCGAGATAAATCCATTTCATGGGCAAAGCTTTCTTCTTCCGGGGTGAGTTCGGAAATTTGCATGACCGTTCCAAGGCATTTCTCAAGGCTTTGGGTTAAGCTTTTCGAAAGACTCCCGGGAATCTCGTCTGGCAAGAGGATGCTCCCTTGGTGCAGGCAACCTTGTTTGGTTCGCCGTTGGGCGGCGCCCGCGAGTTTGTTTCCAGCAGAATCTAAAACATCGGCTGGAACCGGTTTAAGGAAGCAGAACGGATCGTCTTTTTTGGGTTCAGCCGTTGCGAGACTGCATTCCACCCCGCATCCCTGAAGGGCGCGGGCCACCGCCTGATGAATGGATCGATAGGAGGGTAAGGTGCCGGCGGTGGTGAGAGGGTGATCTGCTGGCAAGACAAGGGTGTAGGTCAGATCTCGGCCGTGCTCGACCAAGCCCCCACCTGTGTAACGTCGGACAAAAGGGCGATCGGAAGGGGCGACCGTCGCTTTTTGGAAGTATCCGATCGAGACGCATGCCGTTTCCCATCCGTAGATTCTCAGGAGTGGAGTTTGGACGTGACGAAGGAGGGCCTCATCGACCGCCATGTTCCTTGGAGCGGAGGACTTTCCGTCGAGAAGTAACCGAGCTTTCACTGGAGTAGATTAAGTTCAAAATGAAGTTTAAGAAAGAGGAGATAGGATTGGGAATTGAGAATCGGGTGGAAATGGGATTAAGATCGGGTCATGCAAAATATCTTCATCCTGATCGCTCTGAGTTTTCTTTTGGGAGGCTGTGCAGGGACTGGAAATCGTGACGCAGGAATCGCCATGATCCTTTCGGATGTGCCTTTCAAGGAAGCAGGGCCGAATCAGGTGACTCCGGCCTCTTCGACTCTTCATCGGGGGGATCGGGTGAATGTCCGGAGGGTGATCGGCGACTACGCTGAGGTGGAAACGATGGATCATAGGCGGGGCTACGTCCCCACAGCGGTTTTGGAAGACCAGTAAGTCAGGAAAAAGGCTGGAACGGTCATCCATAAGACTTATTCTTTTTGATGCGGGGAGTCCGGACGGCCGGGCTGAGAGTCGGGAACCACGGTCCCGAGACCCTTAGAACCTGAAGCGGATCATGCCGCCGGAGGGAGATAGGAAAGTGCCTGTTCTTCTGGTGGCTCGTGGAAGGGAAAGGAAAACCATGAGTGGCAAACCGAAGACACCGAAGATCGAAGAAATTGATTCCCTCGAAGGAATGCGTCGGGTCTATGTCCAAGGATCACGACCGGACCTAAAGATCCCCTTTCGGGAAATTGAACTCCAGTCGACCCGGTTGCCGGATGGAAAATTGCAACCGAACGACCCTGTCCGGGTTTACGACACGAGCGGTCCTTGGGGAGATCCTGATTTTCACGGGGATGTACGGCAGGGGTTGCCCGCGGCCCGGGCCAAGTGGATTGAGGAAAGAGGGGACACGGAGTCTTATGAGGGGCGAATGGTCCGACCGGAAGACAACGGTCATCGGAATGGGAGCGGGCACGTCACAGAGCAGTTTCCCGGTATCCGTCGCAAGCCCCTCCGGGCCAAACAAGGATCGGTTTCGCAACTCAACTATGCCCGCAAGGGGATGATCACGCCCGAAATGGAGTTCATTGCTATCCGGGAGAATATGAAACTGCAGGCGGTACGGGAGTCCGTCGAAATGTCGTCCAACGCCCCGCGGGACAGCCTGAAGTTCCAGCATCCGGGTCAGGCTTGGGGTGCGGCGATTCCCAAGGAGATCACGCCGGAATTTGTGAGGGATGAGGTGGCCAAGGGGCGTGCAATCATCCCGGCCAACATCAATCACCCGGAACTGGAACCGATGATCATCGGACGAAACTTTCTGGTGAAGATCAACGCCAATATCGGAAACAGTGCCGTCGCCTCCTCGATTGAGGAAGAGGTGGAGAAGTTGAGGTGGTCGATCCGCTGGGGGGCGGACACCGTGATGGATCTTTCGACCGGGAAAAACATTCACCAGACCCGGGAGTGGATTTTAAGGAATTCGCCTGTTCCGATTGGCACCGTACCAATCTATCAAGCTCTCGAAAAAGTGGGGGGCAAGGCGGAGGATCTGACGTGGGAGATGTTCCGGGACACCCTCATTGAGCAGGCGGAGCAGGGGGTGGATTACTTTACCATCCATGCCGGCGTGCTTTTACGATTTGTGCCGCTTACGGCGAAACGGATGACCGGGATTGTTAGTCGGGGTGGTTCGATCATGGCCAAGTGGTGTCTCACCCATCATAAGGAGAATTTCTTGTGGACCCATTGGGATGACATCTGTGACATCATGGCGGCTTACGACATTAGCTTTTCTATCGGCGACGGGCTGCGCCCTGGATCTTTGGCTGATGCCAATGACGAGGCGCAGTTTGGGGAGTTGAAGGCCCAGGGGGATTTGACCAAGCGGGCTTGGGAGCGCGGGGTCCAGGTGATGAATGAGGGCCCGGGTCATGTTCCGATGCATCTGATTCAGGAGAACATGGAGAAGCAGTTGGAATGGTGCCATGAGGCACCGTTCTACACTCTAGGACCCCTGACCACGGATATTGCCCCTGGGTATGATCACATCACTTCGGCAATCGGAGCGGCGATGATCGGTTGGTATGGCTGTGCGATGCTTTGCTACGTCACGCCGAAGGAGCACTTGGGATTGCCCAACCGGGATGATGTGAAGGCGGGAGTGATCGCCTATAAGATTGCAGCCCATGCGGCTGACTTGGCCAAAGGACATCCGGCGGCCCAGTACCGGGACAATGCGTTGTCGAAGGCGCGGTTTGAATTCCGTTGGCGGGACCAGTTCAACCTCGGATTGGATCCGGTCACAGCCCGTGAGTACCACGATGAGACCCTGCCGAGCGAGGGGGCAAAGAGCGCCCATTTCTGTTCCATGTGCGGCCCTCAGTTCTGTTCGATGAAGATCACCGAGGATGTGAGAAAATACGCCGCTGAACAGGGGGTCAAGCAGGAGCAGGCTTTGGGGAAGGGGATGGAAGAACAGTCGAAGGAGTTTGTCCGGAAAGGGGCGAAGGTCTACGCCTAGCCCGGATCTAAGATCCTATCTGAACGATCGCGGAGAAGAGGTTTGGCGGGACGGGCATGACGGAAAGGCGGGATTGGCGGAGAAGAAGCAGTTCGGAGAACTTCTTGTCGGCTTTGAGTTGATCGAGGGTCACGGGATGTGGAAGAGCCCGCACGGCAGCGATCCCCACCGAAGTCCAATCTTCCCCCTTGGGTGCGGTTGGGTCGGGGAAGGCCGTTTTGATGATTTTTCCGAGGCCGACCACTGCCCGTTCGTCAACGCTGTGGTAGTAAAGAACGGAATCCCCGAGTTTCATTTGGCGCAGAAAGTTCCGAGCTTGATAGTTACGGACTCCATCCCAAACGACCTTCTTTTCCTTTAGAAAACGAGAAAAAGGGTAGGTGGAGGGTTCTTGTTTGACGAGCCAAGTGGACATTTCCCGCAAGGATGAAGGGAAAAAACGGTCTGCCAAGGCAGGTTCTTTCGGGCTCCCCCTTTGGATGGAATTTGGTAAGATGATGAGATGCATCGTTTTCAACGAAAGGGCGGGAAGCTTTATGCGGAAGGGGTCAGCCTGGACGGGTTGGCGGATCGATTAGGCACTCCTCTTTATGTTTATTCGGCGGGAACGATTCTTGATCACTACCGCCGCTTGCGCGGGGCGCTGCGGGCGGTGGATCCGCTGATTTGTTATTCGGTTAAGGCGAACAGCAATCTCGCTGTGCTTTCCCTGTTGGCCAAGGCGGGGAGCGGATTTGATGTCGTCAGCGGAGGGGAGTTGGAACGGGTCCGAAAGGCGGGTGGCAAGCCCTCCAAGTGTGTGTTTGCCGGGGTGGGCAAGACCGAGGAGGAGATCGAGGCGGGACTCCGTCATGGGGTGAAGGCTTTTCATGTGGAAAGCGAAGAGGAACTAGAACGGATTGCCTGCGTCGCGAGCCGGAAAAAGACACGCAGGGCTCCCGTCTCGTTACGGGTGAACCCGGATGTCGAGGCAGGGGGTCACGCCAAGATCACGACCGGAACCTACGCCAACAAGTTTGGCATCCCGTATGAGCAGGTGGCGTCGGCTTACCGCAGGTATGCCGAAGACAACCGATTGAAGCTGGTCGGGATCCAGATGCACATTGGGTCCCAGATTACCCGTTCTGCTCCTTTCCGGGCGGCGGTGAGAAAGATGATTCCGTTGGTCGAGAAGTTGCGTGAACGGCATGGGCTGGAGTATTTCGACCTCGGGGGCGGGGTGGGGATCGTCTACGAGGATGCTCTGGCCAGCGGTCGGGGCGGTTGGTGGAAAGCATCCAAGTCGGAAAGGACGATGACGTTGTCCGACTATGCAACTTCCTTGGTGCCGATGTTGAGGGATCTCAAGATGCAGATCTTGGTCGAACCGGGGCGTTTTCTGGTCGGCAACGCGGGGGTCCTTGTTTCCGAGGTTCTTTATCGGAAGGAGACAGGGCGGAAGCATTTCACGATTGTGGATGCGGGAATGAATGATCTGGTCCGGCCCGCACTCTACGAAGCCTACCACCAGATTGAACCTGTGGGAAAACCCAGACCCGGAGTCATCTCGACCGATGTGGTGGGACCTGTCTGTGAATCGGGAGACGTCTTTTGTCATGACCGTTCGCTCCCCCCTTTGGAGAGAGGGGACCGGGTAGCCATGCTGAGTGCCGGAGCGTATGGTTTTTCCATGGCCTCGAATTACAACACGCGGCCGCGTCCGGCCGAGGTTCTTGTTTCCGGCACACGTGCCAAGGTGATCCGTAAGCGGGAGACGGTGGCGGATCTTTGGCGCGGGGAGAAGAAGTCATGAGCCGAGCGGTGAAGTTTTTTAAGTTGGAGGGGGCGGGGAATGACTTTCTTGGATTCGACGGCAGACGAGGGGGGCTGGGCCTGACACGGGAAAAAATTGCGAGCTGGTGCGACCGCCAGCGGGGAGCTGGTGCAGACGGGGTGTTGGTGGTCGAAAAGCCGCGTGGCCGAGGAACGGATTTCCGGATGCGGTACTACAATGCCGACGGGGGAGAGGCCGACATGTGTGGGAATGGGGCGCGGTGCTTTGCTTTGTTGGTGCGAGAAACAACCGGACGCAAGTCCAAGGTGATCCGAGTGGAGACGAAGGCCGGTCTTGTGGTTCTGGAGATTGTGGGCAAGGAGGTGAAAGTTTCCATGTCCGAACCTGGGTTGCCTCGCTTGGGGAAGGAGATCACGGCGGCGGGAAGACGCGTGAAGTTGGATTTTCTGAATACCGGAGTGCCGCATGTGGTGGAGTTTGTTCTTTCGGTGGATGGAGTAGAGGTGGAGAAGAACGGTCGGGCGATTCGATACCATTCGGCCTTTGCCCCTGCAGGTACAAACGTGAACTTTGTTTCGGTGGGCAACGGGAGTCGTCTGGAGGTGCGTACCTATGAACGCGGGGTGGAGGGTGAGACTCTCGCTTGCGGAACCGGGGTGGTGGCCTCGTCAATCTTGGCTTCGGTTCGGAGAGGGGTGAAGCCCCCCGTTAAGGTCAGGACCCGTGGCGGGGATCTCCTTAAGGTTGATTTCAGGCTGGAGAACGGGAGGCCAACGAAAGTTACGCTCCAAGGCCCGGCCAGAATCGTCTATGAAGGGGTTCTTCATGTTTAAGGGAACCTATACTGCAATGGTCACGCCTTTCCGAAATGGTCAGGTGGATGTGAAGGCTTTTGAAGCTCTCATCGAGCGGCAGGTTGCTGCAGGGATTGAGGGAATCGTCCCCGTTGGAACCACCGGGGAATCCCCCACCCTGAATATGCAGGAGCATGTCCGAGTGATTGAATTGGCCGTCCAATTTGCAAAGAAGCGGACTCAGGTGGTGGCGGGGACGGGCTCCAATAGCACGGCAGAAGCCATCGAACTTTCCTTGGGCGCCCAGCGGGCGAAAGCGGATGCACTTTTGCTAGTGGCTCCCTATTATAATAAGCCGAGTCCCGAGGGAATGTTTCAGCACTTTCGGGCGATCGCCCGTGCAGTTGAACTTCCGATTATGCTCTACAGCGTGCCGGGACGTTGCGGGGTGGAAATTACAGTCGAGACGGTGGGGCGTCTGGCGAAGGAGTGTCCGACGATCCGGTCCATCAAGGAAGCAGGGGGCAAGGCAGTGCGGGTTGACGCAATCCGGCAAGTTGTGCCCTCCGATTTTGAAATTTTAAGCGGGGACGACGGAATGACGGTTGAATTCATGAAGCGGGGAGCCCTGGGAGTGGTGAGTGTCGCTTCGAATCTGATTCCAGCAGAGGTGAAGTCGTTGGTCGACGCGGCCGGACGGAAGGATTGGACGAAGGCGGAAGAACTGAACCGCAAGTATGCCGGTGTATTCCGTGATCTGTTTATTGAGAGTAACCCGGGTCCGGTCAAGGCGGCGATGGCCGCCAAGGGCTGGTTGGTGGATGAGCTCCGTCTGCCCCTTGTTCCCATCACAGAGGCCAGCCGTCAGAAGCTTTTCGCGACTTTGAAAGAGGCGGGGTTGTCCTAGACTCAAAAAAAGGAGGTTTTATGGCAACGAAACTGATCATGGTCGGGGCTAAAGGAAGAATGGGGCAGGCGATTCTCAAGCTGGCCCATGCAGACAAGGGTTTTGAAGTTGTTGCAGAAGTGGATCACGGGGATGACCTCTCCAAGGTGGGGAAGGGAGCTCAGGTTCTGGTTGATTTTAGTCATCGTTCGGCCACAGCCGCAGTTGTTAAGCAGGTCGTATCGGGGAAACTAGCTTATGTCTGCGGAACCACTGGTCACACAGAGGCGGAGCAGGGATTGATCGGTGAAGCCTCACGGCATGTTCCCTTGATCCATTCCCCGAATTTTTCACTCGGGGTGAACCTGCTTTTTTATCTGACGGCTCAGGCAGCCAAAGCCCTCTCGGAAGGCTTTGATCCGGAGGTGATTGAAATTCACCATCGGTTGAAGAAGGATGCACCAAGCGGAACCGCCAAGCGGCTGGTTGAAATTTTAGCGGAAGCCCGTCGCACCAATCCTGACGTGGTCTCTCGACATGGACGTTCTGGGGAACCCGGTGAACGAACGGAGGATGAGATCGGTGTTCATGCCGTCCGTGGAGGGGATGTGGTGGGGGATCATACGGTCCTTCTGGCTGGGGAAGGGGAGCGGATCGAACTGACACATCGTGCGAGCACTCGGGATGTTTTTGCTCGGGGGGCGCTTCGTGCCGCTCAATGGCTCGTCGGAAAGCCGGCGAAGGCTTATCAGATGGTTGATGTGCTTGGACTGAGCTGATGCGAGTAGGAATCGGATTGGGTTCGAATGTAGGGGATCGAGGGGGAGAGTTGGCCAAAGCCCGCTATTGGCTCAGAAGTCTGGATCCGAGTGCCCAATTTTCATCTGAATACGAAGCGGATCCTGTGGATTGTCCTCCCGGAACCCCTGCCTTCCGGAATCAGGTCGCCGAGCTCAACTGGACGGGCAGCCTGGACGTTCTTCTGCAGTGGATGCAGGAATATGAGCGTTCTCGTGGAAGAAAAACCGTCCGAAGGACGAACGACCCCCGGTCGTTGGATTTGGATCTTTTGTATGCAGGCAGAAACTGGGTGAAAAATCCGAGACTGGATCTTCCCCATCCCAGGATGGCGGAACGGCGTTTTGTCATGGAGCCGTTGTCCGAACTTTGTCCCGGACGCCGTATCGCCGGTCTTCCGGGTACGGTTTGGGAGACTGCAAATTGGCTCAAGGGAAGAGGGGGGCCGGAATGTCGTCGGATCGTCTGACTCCGGGACAGTTAAAGAACTGGCCGAAAGGCAGGCCACTTTTGGCGTTAACGGCTTATGACTACCCAATGAGCCGGATTTTGGATGAGGCAGGCGTGGAATGGATTCATGTCGGAGACAGTCTGGGAATGGTTGTGCTTGGGATGCCCGACACCACCGGGGTAACGATGGCTGACATGATCCGGGCGACCGAGGCGGTATCGAGAGGCAGAAAAAAAGCGATGCTTTCAGTGGATCTTCCAATGGGTAGTTACGGCACGGTGGATGCCTGTGTCGAAAATTCGCAAGCCTTGTTGAAGGCCGGTGCGGATGCCGTGAAACCGGAGGGTGGAACAGAAATATTTTCGCAGGTGGAAGCTTTGCAAAAAGCAGGGATCCCATGGATTGGGCATCTTGGAATGCTGCCTCAGAACGTGAAGAAGGAGGGGGGGTATAAAATGAAGGGGAAGAGTCAGGAGGAAGCCCGGCAGATTTTGGAGGATGCCAAGGAAATGGAGAAGAGAGGTGCCTGTGCCATGGTGTTGGAGTTGGTGGTGCCCGAGGTGGCAGCTCAAGTCACAAAAATGCTCTCAATTCCCACCATTGGAATCGGAGCGGGAGAAGGAACAACGGGACAGATCCGCGTGACCCACGACCTGCTGGGATTAACGCCTTGGGGGCACCCGAGTTTTGTGAAGGAGGATTTAGGATTTTCCCGGCAGATCGGCCAAATGGTGACGGAACTTAGGAAGAACGGGCGCGCCTTGCCTGGATAAAAGAACGGACGGCGAAAACAACATAGAGGAGAGAAAGTCCGGCGTTGATGGATTGGGTGATCACCGCCGCAGGTCGTTCGGCAGTTCCATGAATCAGATCGGGTAGATGCCCGAGAGCCTTGAAGGTCCCCGCAAATGCAAGCAAGGCGATCAGAACCGTGGCGTGCATGACATGCTTTCGCAGGTGATCCTTTCGAGCCAGCAAACCAAGGATGAGAAAAAGAGCACCGAAGATGCATGGGATCAGGGCGGTTTTGTGCGCCAAACCGGTGGAAACAAAACCAGCAATGCCGAGAATCAGGTATGCAAATCCGAAAACAAGTGTGGTGGAGGCCATGAGGCTTTTCTACATCCTTGCATGAGATAGCAAAGGGAATATTAGGGATGTATCGGGGCAAGGATTTTGAATAAGATACAGCTCTTATGATTAAAAAAGTCTTTCAGGCAGGTCTTTTGCTTTGGTTGGGTTGGGTGGGGTGCGGGGCGGCAAATGTTGCGAATGATTTAAACAAAAATGGAAAATTAGATCCCTACGAAGATCCAACCCGACCGGTTGAGGAGAGGGTGGAAAATCTTCTTTCGCAAATGACGATGGAGGAAAAAACCTGCCAACTGGCAACGTTGTACGGCTATGGGAGGGTGTTGAAAGACAAGATGCCTACCCCGGGTTGGAAGAAAGAGATTTGGAAAGACGGGATTGCGAACATTGATGAGCAGCTCAACGGAATTCCTGAGCTTGGGCCTGCTTCAAAACGGGATTACCGGACCCAAGTGGAAAAAATCAATCCGCTGGTTTGGCCACCCTCGAATCATGCCAAAGCCCTCAACGATATTCAGAAGTGGTTCAAGGAGGAGACCCGTCTGGGAATTCCTGTGGATTTTACGGATGAGGGAATTCGCGGCTGCAATCATTACCGGACGACTGCTTTTCCGTCCCAGCAGGGAGTCGGGGCAACCTGGAACAGGGATCTGGTGAGAAAGATCGGAGAGGTGACTGGCAAAGAGGCCCGGGCTCTAGGGTATACCCATATTTATTCTCCAGTGCTGGATCTGGCCCGGGATCCCCGTTGGGGACGAGTAGTGGAGTGTTATAGTGAAGATCCATATCTTGTGTGGGAGCTTGGCTCCGTTCAGTCCAAGGCACTCCGCGATCTTGGGTTGGCCTCAACGGGCAAGCATTTTGCTGTTTATTCGATTCCCAAGGGTGGGAGGGACGGGGAAGCCCGAACAGACCCCCACGTGGCTCCGCGTGAAATGGAGACACTTTACCTTTGGCCTTGGGAAAGGGTGATTCGCCGGGCGGGAATGAACGGGGTGATGAGTTCCTACAATGATTTTGACGGCGTTCCAGTTTCCGGAAGTAAGGAGTTCCTTACCACCATTCTCCGGGAGCGTTTTGGTTTTCGAGGATATGTTGTTTCGGATAGCGATGCCGTCGAGTATCTGACCAGCAAGCATCACGTGGCAGCGGACTATAAGGAGGCCTGTCGGCTATATTTGGAGGCAGGTGGCAACGTCCGGACGGAGTTTAATCCTCCTGAAAAATTCATTCTCCCGGTCCGTGCGTTAGTCAAAGAGGGGAAGCTATCCGAAAAAGTAATTCATGACCGAGTTAGGGACGTTTTGCGTGTGAAATTTGAACTCGGATTGTTTGATC
>Ga0114967_10005255_pt1 | contig 10287 bp, 19 predicted proteins | sample M_130628_MF_Meta_FD_92639 | JGI IMG/M metagenome (GOLD analysis project Ga0114967, IMG submission 92639) | Freshwater microbial communities from Lake Montjoie, Canada to study carbon cycling - M_130628_MF_MetaG | ecosystem: Environmental > Aquatic > Freshwater > Lake | place: Lake Montjoie... | reverse complement strand
GCAAGTATACCTGAAATGAAAACGGCGTGAGTCGAAACCCACGCCGTTTCATGCGCTTGCATGGTGGCACAAAGGTGCTATCATGCGGGCGTCATATTCCTGCGCGGTTGCATTGTACCGTACCTGGCCTCAGGGTCAACAATGCCGCAAGTCGCTCCCGGCGCGGTAGGGGAGCATGGAAGTAGTCGCGGGTGTCTGACCCTACCCCGCGCCACCGAAAGGTGCGCTCCCCCACGAAGGTAGCGGCTGGCAATCCTCCAGCGAAATGGTGAAATTCGTGGCTTCAACCGATGCGCGGCTCCGTGTGGGCTGGTTGAACGTGGCCCCCTTCGGGGGTCATGCTTCCCTCGCGCTCACCATGTGAACTGATATCAGCCCGAATTGATTCTTGCCCCTGTAAGAAAAACCCGCATCGTTCTCTTACGAACGTCATTCCCCACGTTGACGAACAGGAATGCCCCTCCGTATACTTGCGCGTATGCAGACGATCACATGGATGGACAATCGGAATCTGATGGGGGAACTGTGGCCGAAGTGGACGCTTGAGCCTGAATTGTCGCGGCTTTTGAACGAGCGGTGGGGATCGCTGCACCAGGACAAGCTGCGCGATTGCATTCGCCAGCACCGCCTCGAGCGCGACACAAAGCCGGACATTGCTGCAATTCACAAGGCGTACTGCGCGATCATGCCGCAAGCCGATGTCGTTGCGCGTAGCGATGTGCAGCACACGCGCATGAACGCCAACGCCGTGCAAGGCCCAACGCCGGCAGAGATTGAGGCGTGGGATGCTTGGGCGGTGAAAGTGTTAAGCACCGCAACTTCTGCGGAGATTGACGCAGCGCGTAAACGTATTGGCGTTGGCGTGCAGTCAGATCGTGTTCTTGCGGTGCTAGTGGATTATTGCAGGAACACGCCGCAGCCCCTGTAAACTGCGGTCATGGCGAAGAAAGACATCTCCATCCTGATGCTTGGCATGTCCGAATGTCTGCTCGGGAAGATGTTCCTGCCGCGCCGGCGCGGGGGTAGCGTCATCGCCATCTACTCAGGCGACATGATTGCCGCCAGGCTGCGCGATGAAGAAGGCATGTCCATCGCCGAGGCGCGGTCGTTTGTCACCGATCAGCTTGAGGCCAGTTGGTACGGGCCAGGAACCTACGGCATCATTTGGGCGGCGACCGAAGAAGATTTCGCCACGGTTCTGCAAGATGATTCCGCATGAATTGATACGGTCGCGTATAATGGCGGCATGACATCAGACGAACACATTTCGTATTCATACGCACTTACCGCCGACCCAGGCAAGCCTCTGCGCGAAGCCAAGGAAACCATCGTCAGCCTGACCGGGGATGTTGAGATGCTGAACGGCATCATCAAGGGGTTGCGCCACATGGTTGCCGATGCTCAGTCAAGCAGGGCGCAATTGGAAAAGGACTTTAACGCTGCCCTTGAAGAGCTGCACCAGCACAACGAACTGCTGAAGAAAGTCGTTGATGCATTGACACGGATGCGTGAGCAGCGTGATGAAGCACGGCGGAATGTGTGTTTGTGGCATGAAAGTTATACCGGAGGAAAGCCGGAGGACTATGCCACGCATCACGGCTGGGATTGCTTTTTACAAGAGGACGGCAAGTGAGCGATACCGACCGCATCATTGCTAGGCTCCACGCCCACGCACTCCGCAAGGAGAAGATCGCCAAGCGTCAGCCAGCGCGATTTGCCGAGTATGCCGAGAGTCTGAAGAAGGAATCCGAATTCCTCTACAAGATTATTGACTGCATCGAAGCACTTCAGGCCACCATCATCGACATCCGAAAGACAGAACTACATGCGAACCAACACGCCCGCAATCCTTGACAAGCGCATCCGGCTCATAGATCACCTTCGCGCTCAGGGCTTTACCGTTGCTCGTACCGCCACCGGGTTCATTGCCGTGGACGAGGATGGCATCATCTTCAACGTGTCACCCGTCCGCACCCACGTTTGCGTTGTCCATCCCGTTACCGAGCAATACATGGAAGAACGCACCCCCGGCCAGCCCGATCCCAAGTGGTTTGACGCCATGATCCAGGAGCTTGTCGCGTGGAGCAAAGACCGATGAAATGCAACTGCCCCGCCTGCCGCGATTACCGTCTGCATGACCGCATCATTGACGGCATTGTCATCTTGCTTGGAATTGCCAGTTTTTGGTTCGTGGTCTACATTGGCTTGATATGCTTTGGCGTATGGTAGAAATTACCGATTACGATCAGTTCAAGGCAAGCGTCACTAACCACCTCGAGGCCGCCGGCACAACGCGCTCCGGTCTTGCCAAGGCAATGGAAGCCAACGGCGTCCTTCGCGCACACACCGTGCGATGCCTGCTCGGCACCCCTGGCACGGTCATCGGCAAGCGCAAGCCGGCATTCGACTCCATCCTGAAGATCGCAAACGCAGCAGGTTTCGACCTGGTATTGCGCGAGCGAAAGGTAGAATCCGGTCAATGACCCGCCTGGTCGGACTGAACGAACACGGCCTCCCCGTTGGTGAAACCCATCACCGCGCCCGCGTTCCCGACCGCGTTGTCAACCAAATCAGGGAACTCCATGAAGAAGAAAACCTCGGCTACAGGCGCATCGCCAAGCTCGTCGGACTCTCCCGGTCCTTTGTCCGTAAGGTCTGCCTCTACCAGCGACGCGCCCAGTTCCCTACCCGCTGGAAGCGTGTCGAAGCGACCTGTCGGTAGACCCCGCCGCGGCCGTGTCATGGACAACCCCAAGGCTGCTGAGCTGCTTGATTGGCTAGCAACTGGGGGTACGTTGCTTGAATTCTCGCAGCGAAAGGGCAACCCGGATGTCCGCACCGTCCACGATTGGAAGGACGAGGACGCCGAATTTGCCGCACTTTATAAGGTCGCTCGAGACAAGGGGCAGGAAGCCATGCTTGAGGAGTGCAAGACCCTGAGCGACACGGAGCCTACGGACGCCGTACAAGCCGCCTGGAGGCGTTTGCAGGTCGATACCCGGCTCAAGACCCTCCGCATGTGGAACCCCGCTAGGTGGGCTGAGCGCGTTGATATGAACCACACGGGCGGCGTCAGCATTGTCCTCAAGACGGGCGTACCGGATGCCCCAAGAAATTGACCTGTTGTACAACCCCAGGCCGTGGCAGCGGCAGTGTCACCTCAGCCGGCGGCGTTTCACCGTGCTTGCCCTGCACCGCCGCGCTGGCAAGACCGAACTAGCCATCATGGAGCTGATTGACAAGGCCGTCCGCTGCAAGGCGGAACTAGGGTTCTTTGTCTACGTTGCGCCGTTCCTCAAGCAAGCCAAGGCCATTGCTTGGATGCGGCTCAAACAGAAGTTGCTACCCCTGCGTAGCGTGGCCGCGCTTGAGGTCAACGAGGCCGACTTGTCCGTGACGTTTGCCCACAACGGGGCGACCATCCGCCTGTTTGGTGGCGACAACCCGGACGCCCTGCGCGGCGTGCGCCTGGACGGCTGCGTCATTGACGAGGTCGCGCAGATTCGGCCCGAGGTGTGGAACGACATCATCCAGCCCGCGCTGTCCGACCGCAAGGGTTGGGCCATGTTCATCGGCACCCCTGCTGGCATCAACCTGTTCAGCGAGCTGTTCTACCGGGCAAACAGTCTGCCCGATTGGATGGCCGCTCGTTATACCGTTAACGATACTGACGCGCTGGATAAGGACGAGGTGCTGCGCTTGAAGCGCGACATGCCTGAGCAGGCGTTTGCACGCGAGTACCTGTGCGACTTCAGCGCGGCGGGCGATGACCAGCTGATTTCCTTGGCCGATGCCGAGGCCGCAGCGCAGCGCGTGTATATCGACAAGGATATTGACGGTGCGCCCAAGGTCCTTGGCGTGGACCCCGCACGGTTTGGAGATGACCGCAGCGTCATCATCAAGCGGCAGGGCATCCAGGCGTTTGAGCCAACGGTTTACCGTGGCATCGACAACATGGAACTGGCTTCAAGGGTGGCCAACATCATTGAGACTTGGGACCCGGACGCCGTGTTCATCGACAGCGGTGCTGGCGCAGGCGTCATCGACCGACTCCGGCAACTGGACTACGACATCGTGGAGGTGCCATTCGGCGGCAAGGCAATTCAATCCAACCTGTTTGTCAACCGCCGCACGGAAATGTGGTGGTCGATCAAGGAATGGATCGAGCAGGGCGGCGCAATCCCGAACCACGTTGACTTGAAGCAAGAGTTGTCTACGCCGATCTACTGGTATGACGCGGCCGGCAAGCGCATGCTCGAGGCCAAGGACGAGATCAAGAAGCGACTCCAGGGCGGCGGCTCACCGGACATTGCCGACGCGCTTGCGCTCACGTTTGCATTCCCAGTTCGCAAGAAGCTGCCACGCGACATCTATGACCGCGTGAAGAAGAACAAATCCGAGGAGTACGACCCGTATGCGAACACTTGAGGGACCCATAGGCGGCAAGCCGAGGGGTACGGTTGCGCGTATGTCGTGCATTCGACGAGCAACGCAGGATGACATTCCATCGTTGGTTCGGATGGCACGGCATTTCATCAGGTACGCGCCGCACGGCGCATTGATGGAGCCGAACGAAGAAGAGCTTGTCGCTCAATCTCGCATAATTGTTGACACGCCGATGTTTGGCGTATTCGTGGCAGAAGTTGACAACGAATTGGTTGCAATGTTTGTCGCGGTGATTGGCCCAGTTTGGTTTGCGCCATCACGCATGATGGCATCCGAACTTGCCTGGTGGGTTGAGCCTCATGCCCGAAACACTCCAATTGCGTTTCGTTTGTTGAAGGCATACGAGGATTGGGCAAAAGAAAACAACGCCGAATGCATGTTCATGGCGTCGCTTGAAATGGATCATGGACCAAACGTCGAACGAATGCTAACTCGGTTTGGATACGCCAAATCGGAAACGCAGTATTTCAAAGGAACATAGACATGGCAATTAGCACAACGGCAGCACTTGTTGCAATGGCAGCCGCCGCAGCCGCTGGCGCAGGCGCAACCGCCTATGGCGCGGTCAGCGCAAACGACGCGCAGAACAAAGCACGTGAGCAGCAGAAGAAAGCACAGGCAACGGCACTTGGTCGCGCAGCAAGCGAGCAGCGCACAAGCCAGCAGGCCATGGCCGCAGCCAATCGCAAGGAAGCCGATACCGCCACGCTCATGGCTAATGCTGGCATGCCCGCTCCGAACACGATGCTGACCGGAACGGGTGGCGTCAATCCGAACACGCTCGCGCTCGGCAAGTCAACCCTTCTTGGGCAGTAATCAATGAGCCAATACACAGGTGACGGAGGTTCGTATCCGGGCGCACCCAGGCGGGACCAGTTGTTCACCCGCTGGGGTCAGCTCAAGACCGAACGCGCCACCTGGTGGGCGCACTATCAGGAATTGACCACCTACATCCTCCCGCGCAACGGCCGTTACTTCCGGCAGGACCGCGACAAGGGATGGCGGCGTCACAACAACATCTACGACAACACGGGCACGCGGGCGCTGCGAACGCTCGGGGCCGGCATGATGGCCGGAGCGACCTCGCCCGCTCGCCCGTGGTTTCGACTTGCCACCGCTGACCCGCAGCTCAACTCGTACCAGCCCGTGAAGATGTGGCTGGACGATGTGACCAAGCGGATGCAGGCGGTGTTTCAGAGGTCGAACACCTACCGCGCCCTGCATCAGATGTACGAGGAACTGGGCTGCTTCGGCACGGCGGCGAGCATCATGCTGCCCGACTTCAAAAACGTGGTGCATCACTACCCAGTGACCACGGGCGAATACTGCATCGCCACCGATTACCAAGGCCGCGTCTGCACGCTGTACCGGGAGTTCGAAAAGACCGTCGGCGAGATCGTGAAGGAGTTTGGTTACGACAACTGTTCCAACACGGTCAAGAGCATGTATGACCGCGGCAACCTGGACAAGTGGATTCCCATCATCCACGCCATTGAGCCGCGTGCCGACCGCGACATCAAGAAGCGCGACAGCAAGAACATGCCGTTCGGGTCGTGGTATTTTGAGGTCGGCGGCGAGCAAGACAAGTTCTTACGCGTTGGCGGTTTCCAGCATTTCCCGTGCCTTGTCCCCCGGTGGGCAACTGCCGGCGGCGACATCTACGGCAACAGTCCTGGCATGGAGGCGCTTGGCGACATCAAGCAGCTGCAACATGAGCAGCTTCGCAAGGCGCAGGTCATTGACTACCAAACCAAGCCGCCGCTTCAGGTCCCGATCTCCATGAAGAACCGCGATGTGGAGATGCTGCCTGGTGGCGTCACTTTCGTGGACGGTACCTCGCAGCCCATCCGCACGGCGTTTGATGTCAACCTGAACCTTCAGCACTTGCTGATGGACATTCAGGACTGCCGCGAGCGCGTGCGTGGTGCGTTCTACGCCGACCTGTTCCTGATGCTTGCCAACGCCACGGACACGCGCATGACCGCGACCGAGGTGGCTGAGCGGCACGAGGAGAAGCTGCTGATGCTTGGCCCGGTCCTTGAGCGCCTGCACAACGAACTGCTGGACCCGCTCATTGACAGCACGTTCACCCACATGATTACTGCCGGCCTGATCCCGCCCGCCCCCGAGGAATTGCAGGGCATGGATCTGTCGGTGGAGTTTGTGTCCATGCTTGCTCAGGCGCAGCGTGCCATTGGCACCAACAGCGTGGACCGTTTCGTGGGCAACCTCGGCGCGGTGGCCGCATTCAAGCCGGATGTCCTAGACAAGTTTGATGCCGACCAGTGGGCCGACATTTACAGCGACATGCTTGGCGTGGACCCGAGCCTCATCATTGCCGACAAGAACGTGGCAATGGTGCGCGATGCTCGAGCCAAGGCGCAGGCGGCGCAGGCCCAGGCCGCTGCCATGCAGCAGCAGTCGCAGACTGTCAAGAACATGGCGCAGGCCCCGACCGGAGGCCAGCAGAATGCCCTGACGGACGTAATGAACATGTTCTCCGGTTACAACTCCCCTTCCGCAGTAGAGGTCTGACACATGGCAAAGGCAATGACGCTTCTTTACGGTCCCGAATCCAAGGGTGACGCCGCCGGCGCATCGGCCTTTATCTCGCGCCTCATGCACTGCGCGAACGCCATTCACATGCACCACCTGATGGTGGAGGGTCCGGGCAGCTTTGCCGCCCACAACGCCCTGAGCGTGTACGAACCGCTGCGCGAGGCCATTGACGATCTTGCCGAGGCTTGGATGGGTTGCACGGGCGAGAAGCTCAAGTTTGGCCCTGGCGCGTTTGAAATGGCACCGACCCCGCTGGCCGAAGTGCAGAAGGTCTACGAGTACCTTGAGGCCGACCGCATGGTCATGGGTACCGAGAGCCACATTCAGAACGAGATCGACGCGATTTGCACGCTGATCTCTTCAACGCTTTACAAGCTGACTCGCCTTGCCTAATGGGACCCATAGGCATTTGACGAGTCGATAGATTCCCCCGATGAGTACACACGACCCGCTCGACATTCGCGGTCAAGAGCGCATTCAGGCCAACCGTGCCATGCGCGACAAGCTTGAGCGCGAAAGCGAGGAGTCGGACATTCGATGGTTGATGAGCAGCAAGCGAGGTCGCCGAGTCGTATGGCGGCTACTGGACCAGGCAGGAGTGTTTCGTTCGTCTTTCAACACCAACGCGATGGCAATGGCTTTCGCCGAGGGCAACAGGAACTACGGACTCCGCACTCTCTCACAGGTTCACGCTCTCTGTTCTGAGTTGTACCCAACCATGATGAAGGAGCAAACCAATGACCGAACCAACGATGACGGAAGCCTTAACGAACAATAACGGCATTCCGGCATCTGAAGCCCCGAAGAGCGCAACGGCGACGGCTGAGGCACTTTACGGGGAACAGCAGCAAGCACCGAAGGCACAGGACCAGCAAGCCGCGGAGTCGGCCGATACTGGCAAGCCGGAGGCAACCGAGCAGGCGAAGCCGGAAGGCGCGCCGGAGAAGTACGAGTTCAAGGCCCCTGAGGGCAAGCAGCTCGACGCCGAGACCGTGGAAGCGTTCTCGGAGGTTGCCAAGGAATTGAACCTGACCCAAGATGCCGCGCAGAAAATGCTTACCGCGATGTCCGAAAAGATTGGCACGCGGCAGGCAGCACAGGTTGAGGCAGTCCGCTCGCAATGGGCGGAATCTTCAAAGGCCGACAAGGAATTTGGTGGTGACAAGATCACCGAGAACCTTTCAGTTGCGAAGAAGGCACTTGACACGTTCGGCACCGCCGAACTGCGCACGTTGCTCAACGACTCTGGCCTGGGCAATCACCCGGAAGTAATCCGGTTCATGTTCAGGGCAGGGAAGGCAATCAGTGAGGATCGCTACGTCGGGCCATCCACGGGTTCATCGAACGGAAAGTCGAACGGACCAATGGACTTTGCTGGCGCAGCGGCCGCCCTCTATTCCAATCACTCGTAAATCACACACATAAGGAGCTACCACAATGGCAGCAATTACCGCTACTAATCTGACTCTTGCCGATTGGGCAAAGCGCACCGATCCCGATGGCCGCGTCCCGGTCATTGCCGAACTTCTTTCTCAAAGCAACGAAATCCTTGAGGATTGCGTGTTCAAGGAAGGCAACCTGCCCACGGGCGACCGCGTGGTCATCCGTACTGGTCTGCCGACCGTGTACTGGCGTGCGCTCAACCAGGGCATTCCGAACAGCAAGTCCACGACCGCGCAGGTCGATGAAGCTTGCGGCATCCTTGAGGCTCGCAGCGAAGTCGACAAGGACCTCGCCATGCTCAACGGCAACACGGCTCAGTTCCGTCTGTCTGAAGACACGGCGTTCCTTGAGGCCATGAACCAGACTCAGGCCACGACTCTGTTCTACGGCAATCCGGCGACCGATCCGAAGCAGTTCCTTGGACTTGCTACCCGGTATTCGTCCACCTCTGCTGGTAACGGCGCAAACGTCATCAACAGCCTCACTACTGGTTCTTACTCCTCTACGGCAAACACCTCGGTGTACCTGGTTGTGTGGGGCGATCAGACCGTTTACTGCCCCTTTCCGAAGGGCAGCAAGGCCGGCCTAATCCATGAGGATCTTGGCGAGCAGACCGTCTACAACAGCGACGGCACCCGCCTGCAGGCGTATGCCACTCGCTACCAGTGGAAGAACGGCTTGGTCGTGAAGGATTGGCGTTACGTTGTGCGTATTGCCAACATCAACACCAGCCATCTGTTTGCGCAGGGAGACAGCCAGGCTGTGGGCGCTTCGTACAACCTGATTCGTGCAATGGCTCGCGCCATGTACCGCATTCCGAACATGTCGATGGGCCGTGCTGCCTTCTACATGAACCGCACCGTTCACAGCGGCCTGTCGGTGATGGCTCTTGATAAGAGCCAGTACGTCCTGAAGGTCAACGAAGGTCTGTCGCAGTTTGGTACTGCTGCTTCGTACCTCTCGTTCTTGGGAATCCCGCTGCGTCGCGTGGATGCCATCCTCAACACCGAAGCACAGGTGTCCTAATAGGACGCTCTGAACAAGAAAGGAATTCACTCAAATGATTCTTGATACCAAGTTGGTTGTTTCGGGAACCGTTCCCGCATCGGGCGTCATCACCGGACAGGCCGCGCTTCCCGCGTCTGGCACTCCGGTGGTTTCCACAGACAGCATCGACCTTGCCAGTGTCCGTGACATTGGCGAAGGCGATGATCTGTACATGGTTTTCACCGTTGTGGAGGCTTACAACACACTGACTTCGCTGCAGTTTGATGTCATTGTTGGAACAAATGCCGCTCTTACCACGGGTGTTGTTGTGGCTGGTTCGTCCGGCGCGGTTGTTCTTGCCAGCCTGACTGCCAATGCTCAGTTTGCGGTTCGCATCAATCCGCAGCTGTTCTCCAAGGGAACGCAGTACATTGGCGCACGTTATGTCACGCTCGGGACCACCCCGACCACTGGCAGCGTGTGTGCATACGTTGTGGCTGACATCCAGGACGGCCGTAAGTTCTACCCGTCTGGTTTCGCAATTCAGTAATAAGGAATCTGCTTCATGAAGGTTCGTGTTCTTATCAAGTGTTTCGTTGAAAATTCCCTTCGTGAAGAAGGCGAAATCTTTGAGTACAATGGTCAAATCAATGATTGCCTTGAGCCAATTGATGGTTCCTGGGAATCTGAAGATGACGAGGCCACTGTTGCGGTCATGGAAGCCACCAAGCGCAAGCCCGGTCGGCCCAAGATGACCAAGGACACGGACGGAGCTTGAGTCCTGTGAAGTGAAGCGCAACGAGGGGAGCCGTCGGGAAACCACGGCTCCCCTCATTTCACTAGGAGGCGGTC
>Ga0114967_10005254_pt1 | contig 10288 bp, 6 predicted proteins | sample M_130628_MF_Meta_FD_92639 | JGI IMG/M metagenome (GOLD analysis project Ga0114967, IMG submission 92639) | Freshwater microbial communities from Lake Montjoie, Canada to study carbon cycling - M_130628_MF_MetaG | ecosystem: Environmental > Aquatic > Freshwater > Lake | place: Lake Montjoie... | reverse complement strand
GTTCAAGGCAACGCAGGAAGAGTTTATTCACCTGCCCCGCCCCACGGATCTTGATGTGGATGGAAACGGCGCAATCTACGCGAGCAGTTGGAAAGGCGCGTCTTTCACGTGGGTTGGGCCAGACGTCGGCTTCATCGCGCGAGTGATGCCGAGGAATTTCAAAGCTGCACCCATGCCAGACTTCGCCTCGTTGAACAATCAACAACTGGTGAGCACTCTGGAATCGCCAAGTCATAGTCGCCGACTTGCAGCGCAACGGACTTTGCTGAACCGTGAAAAAATCGACAGCGTTGTTCCCGCCATACGCTCGCTGGCGAGTAACCGATCAAAGCCCCTGCCCTCGCGTGTGGCGGCGGTGTTCTTGTTGAAACAGAAGTTTGGGACAGAATCGCACGCGTTTCTCGCCAAGCTGGTTTCCGATCCATCCATCGCGCCGTGGGCGATCCGCGCTTTGACAGACCGCCGCGATCAACGAAAGGGCATTCCTGTGGATCAAATCATCAAATCGCTTGCGGCGACTGATCCGCGTACTCGTCGTGAAGCCGCGCGAGCTATGGAGAAAATCGCCACATCAGCGCAACACAAAAAATTGATTCCACTGCTCGCGGATACAGACCCAGTCGTGGCTCACACTGCAATGCAGGCGCTGATTCAACTCATGGCCGCAGACGCTTCGCTCGCAGTCTTGGATGATGCGAAAGCCTCCCCGATCTTACGAACTGGAGCACTGCGCGTATTGCAATCACTCCACGAACCGACCGTCGTGACCGGTTTGTTGGCTAGGCTTGAAAAGGAATCCAACGCAGATCGTCGCGCTGGTTTGCTGACAGCTCTTTGCCGATTGCATTTCGTCGAAGGCGAATGGCACGGAGATTCGTGGGGCACGCGACCGGACACTCGCGGACCATTTTATCAACCGGAATCCTGGAACGAGACGCCACGCATCGCGAACGCACTCAGGGCGACGCTGAAGAATGCGGACTCGAGCGAGGCCGTCTGGATTGGACGTGAACTTGCGAGGCATCGCATCCCGGCTGGCGAGGCTATAGACAACCTGATCGCTCGCGCGGCGAACGACTCCAGCCTGATACCAGCCATTGCTTCTCAACTCGCGCAAAGTGAAGACGTGCCGGTCAGTGCCATTTCATTGTTGGTCCGCGCTGCGCGCGGCGACGATTCCAAGGATGCAACTCGCGCGCAAGCAGTGATCGCCCTCGCCAAGACCGCGAGCCCGGAAGCATGGCGGACTATCTTGCTTATTTTCCCCAAAGTGAGAAAGACGCAAACGGAAAAAAAACTCGCCGAGAAAGCGCGCGACGCCGTGCGGCACGCTTCAAAGATTGATCAAGTTCACACTTTGTTTGAAGAAGTCGCCGCACAACTTAACGGCGAGGAATCCGAACTCGCGGATGAGATGCTTTTGAAACTAGCGTCCTCAAAAGTCGGTTCGCCAGAACCCCGCGAGACTTCCCGCACCGCTCTGGATACTGGTTGGACTGAAACAAAACGCCGCGCCCAAATCATCCGCGCATCGGCAAATTCTGGCAACGCGAGCCGCGCTGCTCAGATCGTCGCAGCGTTGACCGACCCCGATTCCGCCGTGGCCGATGCTGCACGGAATGCCGTGTCGCGATTGAAGATTGATCCTGAAAAAATCCTTGCTGCTGCTGCCGCCCAAAAGATCGGCGAAATGACTGGGGACGCTGCTATAACTGCGGTTGAAAATTCTAAAGGCGACATCGCCCGTGGCGCGCAATTGTTCACCACGATTGGTTGCAACGCCTGCCACACCGTTAAACAAGACGAGCCGCTGAAAGGCCCCTTCCTCGGAACGATTGCGAATGTTTATCGTCGCCGACAAATCGCCGAGGCAATTCTGGTCCCGAACAAAACCATTGCGCAGGGATTTGTCGCGAATCATTTCGAGTTGAAGGATGGCAGCGAAGTGGACGGCTTTGTCGTGCGCGAAGCGGCGGAGGCGGTCACTATCCGCACCATCGCCGCCAAAGAGCAGACGATTCAGATTGGTGAGATAATTAAACGCCAAAAACAGGAACGCTCACTCATGCCGGAAGGCCTCGCGGCAGGAATGAGCGTCCAGGAATTCGCTTCGTTGCTCGACTATCTCGAGAGCTTGCCGAAAGCGAAGTGATTTAAGTCACTTCGCGGCGATCGGACGGATCTTGATGTTGCGGAATGAAACCATGCCGTGATCGCCTTGAAGTGCGATCGCGCCTTTGTTGCACTTGGCGAAGTGTTCCATCTTGCCGAACTTGCTCTTGGCGACACGGCTCTTGAAATCTTCACTGCCTATCACGTATTCAAAATACTTAACACCATTGATGATGTGCTCGCACTTCTCTGGCGAGATGACAATGCGCATATGATTCCATTCTCCGACGGGCTTGGTGGCGTCGAGAGGCATGCCAGTCTTAGGATCTGTAGGCGGCTGATACAGAGCGTAGAGCCAGCCGCAGCGTTGCGGATCCTTCGCAGCCACGTTGTCCTCGAGCTGAATCTCGGGGCCTGTGCCCCAAACAGACTTAGCCGCTTCGGTGACGTGATACATTATACCGCTGTTGCCCGCGTGGGTGATGTTGTATTCGAGTTCGAGCTCGAACCACTCGAATTGTTCTGCGGTGACGATGTCACCCGCGTTTTTGGGATTAACACAAGCAAGCGTGCCATCCTTCACCTGCCAACCCGCACGAATGGTATTAGTCCGGAAATTATTCCAGCCAGTCAGATCGTTGCCATTGAATAGCAACTTCCATCCTTCGGCTTTTTGTGCCGCGCTGAGTGTATTTGGTTTGCAGCAGCTCACGCAGTTGCGAGTAGCACAAGATGTGATCATCAGAGCCGCCAAGGCCGATGCCGCCAAGAATCTTAATTTCATGGCGAGGAGTTTGTGTTTTGAAATCACGCCGTCAAGCTGGAAGGAGGTTGTTCCGCAAATAAGTGATGGGTTTCGGAGCTGCGATCGCTACCCCTTACGAGGTATGGCTTGAACCCCACGCAACTGTTAAACAAACTCCATTGAAATCAAATGAAACACTATTCCGAGAAACGTCTTCCGAAACATCTTGTAATCATCATCGCGCTGATTGCTGCCGCTAACCATGCAGTAAGCGAAGTTAGACTTCCCGCGATCATTTCTGATCACATGGTGCTGCAACAAGGCAAGGCCGCCCCTATATGGGGCCGGGCAGATCCGGGCGAGGAAGTGTCGGTCTCCATTGCAGGACGAACAAAAACCACCCACGCCGACAGTTCCGGCAATTGGTCTATCAAATTCAAATCGCTCCGAGCCGGCGGGCCTCATCAACTCGTGGTGAAAGGCAAGAATGAGATCCTCATCAGCGACGTGCTTGTTGGCGAAGTCTGGCTTGGCAGCGGTCAATCCAACATGGCTCAACCCGCGCAGGAAGCCCGTGACTTTGAGACGACGAAGGCTGAGTCGGACCAACCCCGGATACGTATGTTCAAGGTTGAATCCGGCGGCGCGACCAATCTCTTGTCAGATTGCACGGGCACTTGGAAGGTTTGCTCACAGGAAACCATCGGACGATTTTCTGCAGTGCTGTATTTCTTCGGGCGCGAGCTTCAAAAATCACTCAACTTCCCGATGGGCTTGATCAACTCCTCCGTCGGCGGAAGCGTCGTGGAATCGTGGATTCCTCCCGAAGCACAAAACGCCGCTCCAGGTGACGGGCGCGGCGATCTTTTCAATGGTAAAATAGGCCCCCTCATTCCCTACTCCATCGCCGGGGCGATTTGGTATCAGGGCGAAGCCAACGCCCGCACTGTGGAACAAGCCCGCGTCTATCACGAACATTTCCCGCTCTTGATCCAGAATTGGCGCAAACACTGGGATGAAACATTCCCATTTGCCTGGGTACAATTGCCGAACTACAAGGAACGCGCCGAAGGTTGGTGTCTCGTCCGCGAAGGACAATTGAAAACTCTCAACCTGCCCAAGACGGGCATGGCGATCACAGTGGATATCGGCCAGTCCGGGAACATTCATCCGAAGAACAAACAGGAAACCGCGCGTCGTCTGTCCCTCTGGGCCTTGGGAACTGTTTATGGAAAAAAAGTTCCAAGCATCTCGGGCCCGCTTCCGACCTCGCAACAATTCCGCACTGGCGAGGTGGTGTTGAACTTCAGCCATGCAGACGGCGGACTTGTAGCCAAGGAGGGGGAATTGAAAGGATTCATCCTCGCTGGCAGAGATCACAAATGGCTTCCTGCTCAAGCAAAAATCAAAGGGAAACAAGTCGTGGTTTCCAATCCTGCAGTAAAGCATCCCGTCGCCGTGCGTTACGCGTGGCAGGATGATCCCGACTGCAACCTCTACAACGGCGCTGGACTTCCAGCTTCGCCGTTCCGCACGGACGATTGGAAATAGAGTCTAACCACCATCAAAATGAATTTTATCACAGCTGCCCGTCTTGCATTGTGCATCGCTCTTGTCATTGGCACTTGCGGCCAAGCTCCGGGGGCAACGCGGCCCAACATCGTCATTATCCTTTCGGATGACATGGGTTGGGGTGATCTGGGTTGTTACGGCGGCGAAATCCGCACGCCGAATCTCGACAAGCTCGCGAGCAAGGGGCTTCGCTTCACGCAATTTTACAATACCGGTCGTTGCTGCCCCACGCGAGCGGCGTTGATGACGGGTTTGTATTCGCATCAAGCAGGCGTTGGGCACATGACATCGAATCGTGGCTACAGAGGTTATCAAGGCGAACTGAACAATCGTTGCGTGACGATTGCAGAGGTGTTGCGTCCTGCGGGTTACAGCACATACGGAGTCGGCAAATGGCATCTCGCGCTCAACACGAAAGACGACGGCGAAAAATACAACTGGCCTTTGCAACGCGGATTTGATCATCACTACGGCATAATCTCGGGAGGTTCGCATTATTTCCACGCCAAGAATCTTGAGCGCGACAACAAAAGTTTCACGTGGGACACTGATCCCGAATACAAGCCGGAGCGGTTTTACCTCACGGATGCGTTCACCGATCACGCCGTGAAATACGTGACCGATCACGCACGCGAGCAGAATGAGAAGCCGTTCTTTCTTTATCTCGCCTATACTGCGGCGCACTGGCCGATCCACGCGTTCGAAGAGGACATCAATGCTTACAACGGTTTTTACGATGCGGGGTATGAAGCCATCCGAATGGCCCGTCGAGAAAACCAGATCAAACTCGGGCTGACAGATTCGCATTGGACACTTTCGCCGACGATTGGTGATTGGGAAAAGTTTACCGCACAACAATGGGAGTCGCGCATGATGCAGGCCTACGCCGCTATGGTCACACGGATGGACGCAGGCATCGGCAAGCTGGTGGCCACATTGGAAAAGAACGGCCAACTCGACAACACCATCGTCATGTTTCTTCAGGACAACGGCGCGTGCGCAGAACCTGTCGCGCACGAAGACGACGCGTCTTACGAGAAGAATCCCGGAGCACCCGACACCTATCTTGGATACGGGAAGAATTGGGCGAACGTCGGCAACACTCCGTTCCGCTATTACAAACATTACGAACACGAAGGCGGCATCAGCACACCGTTGATTGTTCATTGGCCCAAAGGCATTCCTGCATCGCAACACAACCAACTCGTGCGTGATCCGGGACACCTGATAGATCTCATGCCAACTTGCGTCGAAGTGGCGGGCGCAAAGTATCCAAGCAAATTTAACGGAACAAAAATCCAACACATGGAAGGTTTGAGCCTCGCGCCAACATTCACTGGTATAAAGATTAAGAGAAAATCACCAATTTTCTTTGAGCACGAAGGCAACCGCGCCGTGCGCGACGGCAACTGGAAGCTGGCTTCATCCTTCAAGCCAAACGGCAGCGCTTGGGAATTATACGACATGGAAAAGGATCGCACTGAAATGCACGACTTAGCTACAAGGAATCCCGCCAAAGCAAAAAAAATGGCAAACCAATGGGATCAATGGAGCAAACGCGTAGGCGTGCAACCCTGGCCCATTAAGTCGCCCGGGATTCGCACGAACCTACCATCGAACACCACCGGTCGCAGTTCTTTGTAGCCAGCTAACAATCGCCTTCCGTTTCCTGCATCAGAGCGTTCGCTGTTGGATTACTTGATCTGGATATTGCGGAACTGCACCGTCATGGACGGGCCGGCGTGAATCTGCAACGCGAGAATGCCTGACTTGACGGCTTTGGCTGAATCTTCATCGGTGACATCCACAGTCAACGCACCGTTGATGAAGTGTTGAAGGTGGTTGCCGTTGGCGACGACCCGGTAATCATTCCAGCCCTCGCTCTTGATCCGAGATTGAATCTTGTCGCTGTCGCCCGTTGAACCCGTGACTTCAACTTTCGTCTTACCTGATTCATCGGTCTTGATAACGGTCTTCTCACCGCGTTTGGCCAGGATGCCACGACCGCGTTCATCATAGAGAATACCACTGTAATTTTTGCCCGCCTCGAAGTCCGCCTGATAGCCGCCAACGATCGGTCCGAATTCACCCGTCTCAATGACACGGCTGCGATACTGGATACCTGAGTTGCCACCGATGATCTTGTACTGCAACCGGAGTTCAAAATCTCCCACCTCGCCGCCCTTCCAGACAAGGAAGGTGTTGTGCTTGATCTTGGTGTCGCCTTCGTTGGAAGTCTTACCAGTAATGCAACCATCCTCGACCGACCAAAGCTTCGGATTGCCTTCCCAGCCTGCGAGAGTCTTACCGTTGAACAGCAACTTGAATCCTGGATCGAGTCCGGGAGTCGTGTCAATAAGCGGCCATTTGTCGGTGCGGAACGGCGACGCGGGCAACCCTTCCTTGTTGGCGAAGTTCGGCTCGGCGAATTGGTTCATCGCAAAACGCACGGCCACTGGCTTCGACACGGCATCGCTCGAAACGACGATCTTCTTGCCGACAATCTCGGCATGGGCTGCGACAAAGTTTTTGTTTTCACCAGCAATCGTAAACTCAGTCAGCGGCTTACCATCCCGAGAAACGAGGCCACCGCCAACGTGATCAAAACTGAGCTCGATCTGGTTGGCGTGAACTTTCATGTCGTCATAAAGCGGACCGGAGTAAACCATCCCACTCTTGCCATAGGTTTTTGACAATGCCCAAAGCGCAAGACGACGTCCCACTTCCTGTTTGTTCCTCGGGTGAATGTCTTTCACGTTGCCGATGTCCGTGGTCACGGCCATGCCGGTGTTCGGAACTTCCAGCGTTTCTGTCTGTGCCTCCCAAATTCCGGCCAGCCGCGTGTCGTCACCGCCGTAATTGAAAGGAGCGAGCTGCACGAAATAGAACGGCATCTTGGGATTTTTCCAGACGCTGCGCCACCCAGCAATGAGGGCCTTCATCTTTTCGTAGTAAAGCATGCCTTCACCGTTATTCGATTCGCCCTGATACCAGAGCGCACCCCGGATCGCGAAGGGCACGAGCGGATGCACCATGCCGTTGTAGAGCGCGAGTGGCGTTTGATGATTGATGTCTTTGACGATATTGCCTTCTTTGTTCGTCTTCGTGGTGACACTTGGAAATTCGTTGAGCTTGTCGGCAAAATCCTTTTTCAATGCTGGCACAGACTTGAACCCAACCGGCGGCGTCCACGGCTCGATGCGCGTTCCGCCCCAGTTACAACCAAGCAAACCAATCGGCACATCGAGTTCCTTTTCGAGTTTGCGGGCGTAGAAATAACCGACAGCAGTGAATTTCGCCACGGTCTCAGGTCTGGCAGCTTGCCACCCGTCGGTCTTCACATCACTCTCCGGCTTTTCGGAGGGGCGATGCGGAATCTTGATGTGGCGGATACGCGGATGATTCCCAGCGGCGATTTCCTCTTTGGGATTGTCTGAATCAGCAACGGTCCACTCCATGTTAGATTGCCCGGAGCACAGCCACACTTCACCCACAAGCACATCCTCAATTACGACCTTGTTCTTTCCGGTGATCGTCATGGTCTGTGGAGTGGAATTGGCTTTCATGGAACGGAGGTTCACCCGCCAGCTTCCATCGGCGGCGGCCACCGCTGTTTTCTTTTGCCCCGCGAACTCAACTGTGACTTTCTCGCCGGGATCAGCCCATCCCCAGACCGGACAGGCTTGGGAACGTTGGAGAACCATGTGACTGCCGATGACAGATGGCAATTTGACATCAGCGCGTGATGAGAATGCAACGGCGACGACCAGAACAACGACGAGCGACAGGATTTTTTTCATGATTGAGTTGCGGTGAAGAGAAAAAGGGGCAGTTCGAGGAGGACAAACTGACCCCATGCTCAGATTGTTTTTACAAATTTATTTTCCGAGAACACGATGAAGATTGCGCAAGCCTTTGACGGCGATCTCGTCGCGTGTCGGCTCCATTCGCCTCCAGATGGCTGCCGCCTTTGCGATGACCTTAACGTCCGTGGTGAATGATTCGATGACGACATCGCCGTCGTAACGGATGTCCTTGAGAGCTTTCGCGATGGGCTTCCAGTCAATGTGGTCGTTGCAAGGTGTGCCACGGTCACTGCCACAGGCGTGGAAGTGCGCAAGATGTTTGCCAGCTTTGCGGATGGCTGCAGCCTGATCCTTCTCCTCGATGTTCATGTGGAAAGTGTCGAGGTGCAGTTTGAGCGCGGGGCTGCCAACATCTTTGATCATCTTCAAACCTTGGTCGCACGTATTGATGAAGTCGGTTTCAAAACGATTTAGCGGTTCGAGGCAGACCTGGCGTCCACGTTTCTCAGCGTATTTGCAAAGCGTCTTGAGATTCTTCACCACGGTAGCCCATTGCTTTTTATATTCGTCAGCGGGCACAGCGTCAGCACGACCGACAGCCGAATACACCGGACCAATCAATGACGGGCAACCGAGAACAACCATCTGATCAAGCAATGCCGTCATGTAAGCCAAACCAGTCTTCTGAGATTTGGCATCCCCACGCAAATCCCGATCTGGCCCCATCGCAGCGCAGACAGTGCCGCAGACCAGACCGTAGCGATCCAACTCGCGTTTTACGTGAGCTGGATCGATGTGAGATGGATCTTCAATCGCGATCTCGACGGTGTCGAATCCCCACTTCTTGAATTTTGGGAACAGCTTGGTGCTGGCGTTTGTAAAAGGTGAAGTGAACAGGAATGTGTTGATGCCAAATTTCATGACTATTTCGGTTTGTTGAATGGTTGGTTTTCGATCGTAAAGGTCGTCTCCGTTGCTTAACGGGCGGTTACTTCTTGGTCGGCTCTGATGTTGTTTCTTTCGGGCCGTATCCGGTTGTAGGAGTGCCATCCCTTCGCAGATGGCTGGTCGCCCAAAGCACGCCTTGCGTGACCAGATCAAGATACCGCCCGTCTGCGACAGTTGCCGTGTTGTGTCCGATGGTCGTGCTGAAGACCTTGGTCTGTTTCGGGCCGTATTTGTTGATCCAAGCGACAACGAATTTGTTAGTCTTCGAGTTACCGTCCTTTTGTTTGACTACTTGTGCACCGTAAGCAATCGGGCGGGCTGTTTCAAATACATGGACATTGTTATACAACTCCTCATTGATTGTGGTCCAATCCTTCAAACCTTTACCGACGGAACTGTTCACGTTCGTGTAGTTGATCGTGATCGGCTCTTGCGGACCGTGACTGCTGGACTGAAGCCCCAGATACTCGAACCACAGCCCATGGGCCGTACCGAGTGCCACAGGGTCATTCGGACTGCCGATGCGATACGAGTGCATCGCGCAGTGAAGGTTCACGGCAGGAATACCATCGAGATGCGGCTTCAACACCGCCAGCACCGTCTTCTCATCTGAAATATCCGCAGCGCACTCATCGTGAATCACGACATCATAGCCTTTGGCATAATCGGGCATTCCGAGAATGGCCAATGGTGGCTTTGTGCTCTTGTCACTGGAATGAATCTGATCCACGACTAGGTTGGCGCGTTCTTCGAGCCCCTTTTTGAGGACGTCTTTCTGGATGTCGTAATCGTGGCAGCAACCACCCGTGATCAAAAGAACGCGCACTGGCTTCGGCCTGTCAGCAGCGGACAAAGCCACCGAGCTTCCGCATAACACCAGCCCTGCAAGAGCGATGGCTGCGTGATTCGTCAGTGAAAATTTCATCACTTTGCCACCTTTTCCCATTTCTGGGACTTGGCGGATTTGAGAACTGCGTCGCAAACATGCTGTGTTTCGAGGGCATCACGGAACGTCGGGCCAGCAGGTTTCTTCGTTTCGAGTCCTTTCACGAAATCTGCGACCTGATGGATGAAGCTGTGTTCGTAGCCGATCTGTAAACCGGGC
>Ga0114967_10005253_pt1 | contig 10289 bp, 3 predicted proteins | sample M_130628_MF_Meta_FD_92639 | JGI IMG/M metagenome (GOLD analysis project Ga0114967, IMG submission 92639) | Freshwater microbial communities from Lake Montjoie, Canada to study carbon cycling - M_130628_MF_MetaG | ecosystem: Environmental > Aquatic > Freshwater > Lake | place: Lake Montjoie... | reverse complement strand
GCAGTTTTTGTTTTCGTAGAGGCTCATGATATTGAAGTCGACGATTGGTATCCTTTTCGAGCTGAGAATATTAATAATTTTGAAGGTGGAAGAGTTATTGCATATGAAGATGCTGAAGTCATTTTCAATAACTTTGTGTATGATGCAAACGATAAGCTTATTTCGTATATTGAAACAAACAAAGCTACATCAGCTATGATACAGTATAGCTTTACTCGGTCGGCTGGTCCAGGATTAGACGCAATTGGTGGCAACGAAGATTATCAAACCTTTGCTTTTACAGGACAAGTTATTCTTCTCTCTGATGATGTTCCGAATGCTTCTATTGAAAACTACGAAGTAATACAAACAGTCGTATAATCATTATAAATAAGATAAAGTAGGGTAATATGGTAGACAGAATAGACGCACTCACGACAAGGAAAACAACACAGCGTGATCCTGTGTTTACTGACTTCTATAATAATTTCAATATTCATCCTCAGAATAAGAGACTTGCTCTTCATACCGACGAACAAGCGGTGAGAAGATCGATGCGAAATATCTTACAGACCAATACCAAAGAACGTTTGTTTAATCCAGAATTTGGTGGAGGGCTTCGTCGATTCTTATTCGAAGATATCTCTGTCATGACATCTGATCTCATCAAAGATGCAGTGTTCGATTCGATTACCAAATATGAACAACGCGCTCGAATCATTGACGTCTTGGTAGTATCAAACGAGTTTGCGCATTCTTATGAAGTATCAGTCTATTATGAGATAATAAATAATGCTAACCCGCAGACACTTCAACTCACCCTTTATAGAGTAAGATAATGGCAGATTCAAGCATCGTCCTTACACAGTTAGACTTCGATTCCTATAAGGATTCGTTAAAAACATTTCTGAAATCACAAGATCGATTTAAAGATTACGACTTCGACGGAAGCAACCTTTCGGTTCTTCTTGATGTGCTTTCGTATAACACATATCAAAACGCGTTCTATCTCAACATGATCAGCAACGAGATGTTTCTCGATTCTGCGAAGTTACGCGACAGCGTCATTTCTCATGCCAAAGAATTAAACTATCTTCCGAGATCGTTTCGATCTTCGTCGGCTGTCATTCAATTGGTGATTACTTCGACAGATGCGGCAAAGAGATCGATCGTGATTCCAAAAGGTACATCGTTTACTTCGCGTGTCGATGATTTTACTTATAACTTTAGTACTACTGAAAACTATGTGATTACTAACCGAACTCCATCGGGATCAAACTTTGTATATGAGAGCGAACCGATTCGAATATACGAAGGTAGCTATTTGAGTGATACTTACACAGTCAATTATAGTAATCCGCTTGTCTATAAAATTAGTAATAAGCGTGTCGATCTTGAAAGTGTATTAGTCACAGTCTTTGAAGATAACGGCACGTCTGTTCAGACTTATAAGAGAGCGACATCTCTTTTTGGTCACGATGAAAATGCAAAAGTCTTCTTCTTACAGCCAGGAATTGGTGACACATACGAAGTCGTCTTTGGTGACGGAGTCGTTGGAAGAAAGCCAAAGAACAACTCTGCGTGTATCATTGAATATCGATCATGCAACGGCGAACTTCCGAACGGCGCATTCAGGTTTATTAATACAGCGCGTATCGATAACGAAACAAATGTTGTCATTGAAACTATTACTGCATCCGCGGATGGTGCAGTTGCAGAAGATCTCAGCTCAATTAAGTACAACGCTCCTCGTGCATTCACTACACAAGAACGTGCTGTGACTTCTGAAGACTATGAGAACTTGCTGAAAGCAAACTTTCCTGAAATCAATGCGGTGGTTGCATATGGTGGAGAAGATGCATCTCCTCCGCAATACGGCCGAATTTTCTTATCGATCGATCTCGACGAAGTTGATGGTCTTCCAAAGATTAAAGAAGCAGAATATAAAAGATTCTTAAGATCTCGCTCTTCTGTGGCGATTGAGCCAATCTTTGTTTCTCCGGATTACACGTATCTATATGTCAATACAAATATCAAGTACAATATTAACCTCACAGGTTTAAATCCGGAAGATATTCGTACTTTGGTAATTGACTCGATTCTGAATCACGCTTCTATCAATCTGAATAACTTTGGTCGTACTCTTCGCTACTCGAAATTTATTCGTGACGTCGATACTGCAGAAACAAGCATTATTAGTAACGAAACAAAGATAGAACTTGTGAAGTATCTGACGCCAGTATTAAGTACGACTGTCACTGGAAGTGCCACAACTACTTCTGGTTCTCTCGTATCATTGGCAACTTCAGGTGTCGTATCATCTGGTCAAAATGTAACGATCGACTTTAAAAATGCTTTGCAGAATGATATTCCAGGCAAAGGTTCAGAGTATCTTACCGGTGATATTCATGTCGTAAGCTCTTCGACATTCACATATAATGGTTTGCCAAATTGTCGTCTTGAAGATGACGGCGACGGCATCATGCGTATCGTCAATACTTCTGGAACAAATAACAGAACTATTCTCTCCGTTGGAACTGTCGACTATGATACTGGTATTATTCGAATCAATAACTTTAATATCACGAATTACACCGGCACTTCTCTTAAAATCTATGCTAAACCACGTACGCTTGATATCACTTCAACTCAGAACGTGATACTCAATATTCTTGAAAATGACGTCGACGTCTCAATTGAACAGATCAGAGAATAATGAAGAATATCGAAAAAAGAATATCTCCGTTAATTCAGAGTCAATTTCCTTCTTTTTATCAAGAAGAAGGTGAGAACTTTATTGCGTTTGTGAAAGCCTACTATGAATGGCTTGAAAATTCTGGAACATATGTTAACTATTCTGGCAATACTGTTACTCAGTATATCGCTTCGAATAATGATATTATAGAAGTCACTGCTGATCAACTTGCTAACTCAACATATATGTCGAGTATCACACGATATCAACCAATTGATGCAAATCCGCTTTACCATGCTCGAAGGCTGCCAGACTATCGCGACATTGATAGTACGACAGATGATTTTATCGTTCACTTCAAAGAGAAGTATCTAAAGAACATTCAGTTCGATACCGCCACGAATAAGAAACTTCTTGTCAAAAACTCTCTCGATTTGTATCGTGCCAAGGGCACTGAGCGCGCAGTCGATCTCTTCTTTAAACTTGTATATGGTACGGCAGCAGAAGTTCGATATCCTGCAGAGAAGATCTTTCGCTTATCAGACGGAGTGTACGAAAAACCAGAATATCTTGAAATGGGATATTCGATCTATAACATTGATTATGTCGGTAAGCAAGTTGTTGGCCAACTTTCAGGAGCCAAAGCCTTCGTCGAGAAGTACATTCGGAGAAGAGTCGGAAAAGGCTTCGTCAACCTACTTTATATTTCTGGAAGACAAGGTGATTTTCGTAACGGCGAAGTCATTGGTCTCAACATTAATAATCAACCTGTATTTGATATTACCAAAAGATCGAAGTTAATCGGTTCTGTCAAAAGAGTCACAGTTCAAACTCGAGGCAGAGATTTTGCCGTCGGAGATATAGTCAGATTTACAAACAGCGATCGAGGCCTTGGTGGTTTGGCAAGAGTAGAATCGATTAGTTCACAAACAGGACTCGTGGATTTTATTTTTATCGATGGTGGTTATGGATACACACTCGACACCGAATCGATCGTCTCTGAAAAAGTATTAAATCTGAATGAAGTGACTGCAGACTTTACTTCAGAAAGTTACTATCGTCTCTTCGAACGCGGTGTTCAACCTGTAGTGAATATCGGTTATAGTTCGGCATCTTCAGATGTTGCTGTCGGAAACACCATATATCGCTACGCCGCAAATGGTATGCTTGCCGCTGAAGGCAGAATACTCGAAGTATCGACTTCTTCAAATACTGCAGGGTTTATCTCTGTATCTCATACTTCAGGAGTCTTTGTTCCATCTGCTAACTATAGCACAGGAAGCAACAGTACGAATGGAATAACTTTTACGGCGAATACACTCACAGACAAGTCGATGTCTGGTAAGTTCATGAACATACCGACAGATTATGCTGTGATTATTACTGCACCTTCTGCCACATTCAATGTCGGTGATGTCGTACAACAACAGAATGCAGGATATATTACGGCTTCTGGTACAGTGGCAAATGTCATTACACTTGAAAGTTCAGTGCAACTTACTCTTACCGATGCTCGCGGCGCTTTTAAGAATAGTAAGCGCATGGCGGATTGGGATTACAAAGTCGGCACAGGCACGATCACTACATCTACTACGAGTAATGTAGTCACTGGAACCTCTACAGCTTTTAATAACAACTATATTAATTCGACTCTTTATATCACTAGTAACGTGTCAATTGGTAATGTGGCGAGCGTAACCAATTCAACTTCTCTGATACTTTCTACGAATGCTGCAGCCAACGCGACCGCAAATGTTCATAACTACGGTTTAACGTATAAGCTTATCAATCAAACTAATAATCAAGTCTTCGCAAACGTAAGTTACGTGAATCTGAATGCTGGTTTATATGACATCAAGAAGCAGGTTCATGTTATCGAATTTGATGAATGTTCTTCGAATAACGTTACCTTTGCAAATAATATCTACATCTACAATAGCGCGAATGTGATTGTTGCTGAAGGTTCTGTGATCACTGCTAACTATGCTTCTGCATCAAATACGGGAACTTTAACGTTTATTTCTCGTAAGGGATATTGGAACGAAGCTGACACGGTATACACTACCTCAACTCCACCGATCTCTGTATCATTTAACGCGAATTCCTCGGTAACTAATGCGACAGATGAGATTGCAATCACATCTGCAAATACTCTTTTTTCAGTTAATGACAGCGTTCTTTATACTGTTGCTGCCGGTAATACAGCACTAACAAACTTAGTTTCAGGTACTCGCTACTTTATTAAAACTTCAAATTCATCTGCAGTGACGCTTTCTAATACCGTCGGCGGATCTACTATCAATCTAACAAAAGGTTTAACTGAAGCAGGACACTCGCTAAACAGTGCAGATAACTTCAAGATCACATCTTATTCACTTGATATTACCGGCGGCGATTACGTTCGTTCATTCCCTTCAAAGATCATTGCGCCGCTTTCAAATACTACCGCAAACATTTCATCAATTAGTTTTGGCACAGGCGCTGGGTTTGGTGTAGGTACGATCGGCGAAACAGAAGTCATCTTCATCGGTACAGATCTGATTGCTGCAAATAGCCAAGATACACTCGACTATAGTCGTCTTCAACTCTCTGTGACAGCGAATACTGGGTTCGATGAAGGTCAAAGAGTATATCAACAGATCCGCAAGGTTTCATTTAATCCTTCGACTGCTGCAAATGCAACGACAGGGTTTATTACTATTACAAATGCTAATACTTACTATATTGCAGGCGATCGAGTTACTTATGAAGTAGCAACAGGTAATACAGTAATCAGTGGACTCGAAAGCGGTAAACCTTATTACGTCGCATTCTCAAATACCACTGGACTCATTCTTTCGAGTCCTGCGAACAAGTATATTCATATCAATAGCACGAGTTTTCCTGGAGAAAGCTTTGCTAATACATCGTTCAATATTCCTGCCTTCGCTGCAACGCGAACAAATGAATCTGGTCACTTCTTGTATAAGACTGCACATGGTACACTCTATGACGTGACTGGAACGAATCTTCTTATCAAAGATCCTATTCGCGACTTTGGTTTTACAAATACGACGTCTGTTCCAGCAAACGGTAATATCATAGTATACGGCAATTCTGTTGTGAATACTGCAATTACAGCAGTAGCAGGATTACCAACTCTCGCTCAAGCAAATCAGGTGTTCGCTTCGCAATTTATCTCTTCAGACGCATTTGGCTTTCCTAAAAATCCTGAAGGCAATTTCCTCGATATACTATATTCGTGTTTGACATTTGGTAGATTTGAAATCGGTATCATTGGATCACTCAATCAAGTCAATCCAGGTGAAGATTATGATGTCGATCCTTTTGTGCTCGCACACCAACCATATATTGCAGGATTCGATCGTAAAGACTTTGTGATTACGTTTGAAAATGCAACGAAAAACTTTCTTCCTGGAGAAATAGTCAATCAATCACAAGCAAATCTCAAGTTCTATGATCTCAAGGTTTCTTCTGGTGCATATAGCAATACGTATGATGCCAAGACATTTACTGTACAATCTCAATTTGAAGCCAACAGTTCATCAGACTTTATCTTCTATCGAGACATCTCTACTACATTTAATGCCACTGATGAAGTCAACTCGAATACAGATTTCATTGAGATCGATGGAAATGTATATGCTGCAAATAACTTAGTTCGTTACTTTACTGAGCCAGGCAATACTGCACTAACAGGACTCAGCAATAATACTTTCTATTATGTTTTAACAGCGAATTCGACAGGAGTTATTCTTACTACTGACGCTGGAAACACTGCAGCCAAAGTCAATATTACTCAAAGCTCAAATGTAGCAGAATTTAACTCGAATACTAACGTACAGAATAGTAATGATTTCATTAGCATTGCCTCTGCAAATAGTAAATTTGCAAACGGTGGTCAAGTTAGATACGTAATCTCATCGAACACTACTGTTGTTCCTGGCTTAGAAGCAGAAGCGCTCTATTATGTTCGCTACGCAAACAGCACCGGATTGGCTCTTTCGATTACAGCTGGCGGAGCCAACGTAGATTTGACCGCAGCAAATCCTGGAAGCAATGGACACTTCTTGAGATATTACAATGCCGATATGGGTGGTCATAATCTACGTAACTTTACAAATGAGTTTGGTAATGGACAAATTGTTCAATACAAAATTCCGAATGGTAATACTGCGATCGGCGGTTTGACAGCAAATGCCGTTTACTATATTGTTTCTGCGAATAACGTAGGATTTAAGTTGTCTTCTACTCTCAGCGGTTCTGCGATCAATATCACTGCCAACTCGACCGGTGGAGAGTCACACACGATTGCAACTCTTCCAGGTTATCTGCCAAAAGATAAGCTATTCCAAACGAATAGCACGAGTGGCATTGTTAATTCTTTCGTCTCTTCAGTTTTTTCCAATACCACTGGCGGTTATATCAGAGTCACTGGAAATACTGCTCCGCTTGTCAATAATGCAATTATCTCTTCATATACTGTACCGACTGCGAATGGTCTCGTTTCAAGCGTCAGTCTCTTTGAAATTGTATCGACTGCCAAAGCCATCGTCAAGTCAAGTAATAGTAGTCATATGCTTGCAAAGAGAATTACATTCGAAAACACTTGGTTGTCAAGCGATACAATGATCGGAGAAGTTTCTGGTGCCGAAGCAAACGTAATAGGTGCGACTGAAGATTTATCAGTATTATATCCGATCGGATTAAATGCAGAAATCACAGCAAATGTTGTGACCGGAGACGGAGAAGTGACTGCACTACAAGTGCTCGATTCAGGTTTTGCATATTCGAATGCTGAAATTGTCGACTTTGTTTCAGAAGATAATTTGAGAGCTGGCACTGCAAAGATCATCCTTGACGGTCATGGCATTGGTATCGGATATTATCGAAGCTCGAAAGGATTCTTGTCTGACGATATCTACATTCATGATAACGACTATTACCAAGAGTATTCTTATGAGATCCTCTCAAAGATCTCAGTAGACAGATACTCTGATATGTTTAAGAAAGTGATGCACGTCGCCGGAACGAAGTTCTTCGGATCTGCATTGATCGTAGAAGAAGCAAATGTTGCACTCGCAGTGTCAAACACTTCGACAGGAGAAGAAGTACAGTTCAATTCGAACGATGATGTTTCGACACCGAATGATACGATTGAAACAGATATCGAAGATGTGAGCTTTAAGTTTAATGTAGCGAATGTCGGCAATGATACTGATCTAATATCGTTAGGGACTAATCCTTATTATACCACATTCCCATTAAATGTAAATGATTATTTACAATATACTACACTAGAAGCAAATCCAATCGGAGTAGGAAGTGCTTCAAGTCTATCGAATAATAGCTATTATTATGTAGTGCTTGCGAATACGACAGGTATCAAGATCTCTGAAACACAAGGAGGAGATGCTCTCAATCTAAATACTGTGTCACTAAGTAATACTCTTGCATTGCATACGCTGACAAAAGTGATTAATCCTTTTGCAAATGGAGACTTGGTGCTTTATACTACTTCGAATACTGCAGTCCAAGCAAACATTACGGGCACGTTTACTACGAATACTGGCGCAGTAGTAGATTCGTTTATTCGAGTTGCAAACAATAAGTTTAGAAACAGTGACTATGTTAATGTCACATTTGATTCTGCAACATGTAATACTCAGAGCTTTAATGCAAATACTAATGTAGATGTTGATCCTGCAAATACTGCGAATGTCTTTATTACTATTAGTTCTCATCCATTTACGAATAGCCAATCAGTGTTATATTATACAGATGCTGGAAATACGGCGATTAGTGGTCTCACTAACAATCAGATCTACTATGTAATAGAAACCACTGCGAATACTCTCAAGCTTGCCACAGAATCAGGAAATACATCAGCAATTGCGAATATCATAGCATCTTCTATCAGCGAATCTGGTCATTATATTATGAGAGGATTTGAAGGTATTACGAATGCAACATCTTATTATGTGATGGATGCGAATACAATTGGCTTTAGACTTTCAACAACTGGAGCAAGAGCTTATGCTCCGGATAACGTGACTGCTAATACTATTGGTGTAGTTGCAGCAGATGACTTCATTAAAATCGCGACAGCGAATAGTCGGTTTACTGCCGGTGACAGAGTATATTACGCAGTTCCTAAAAGCAATACTGCAATTACTCCGTTGACAGGCAATGCATACTACTACGTTACGCTTGCCAATACCACCGGTGTTAAGTTAGCAACTACTCCTGGTGGTTCGGCAATCAATATTACTGATACAAGAACAACCGCCGTTGCAGAAGTTCATACTCTTACAGTTACACCTATCATAAACTTTAAGAGCTCCAACACAGGACTTACACTCAATCTTTCACAAATTAAATTAACAAATGCGCAATCATATTATATTGTAAATACTACTCCAAATACAGTAAAACTATCGTTAACTGCGAATGGAAGTCCTATAAATATAACAGCGAATACTACATCGAGTGGATCGGCGACGGCTGGTCACTTCTTGACAAAGACGATAGAGGAATAAATGGCAGTAACACAAAAACTCATTACGAGTAGTTTTAATGTAGCGGCAGCTGCAAACTTCATTAATAGCTTTGCTAACAATGATTACTTTGTCTATGCCGCTCGTCATATTCCTTATGCTAACAGTGACACAATTATTCCTACTCCGAATAATAGTATACGTGTAGTCGATACAGATGTCTATGACAATATGATCTTTGCGAAGAAAGTTTCTTCTGCGGATGTCGTGCACATGGCAAAAAAGCATTTGTGGGAATCGAACACTCATTATGCAATGTATGATCATCTTGATGGAGATCTTGAAACCAAAGACTTCTTTATTACTGTCGATGATGATACAGAATATAATGTTTGGAAGTGCTTGTTTAACAAAAGCACTGATACTATTAATGTCAACTCGACTGTCGCTCCTTCTCGTGTAGGAAGCACTGCTGATTTGAATCCTGTCGAAACAGGTGACGGCTATGTATGGAAGTACATGTACACCATTACAAAAACTCAGTATGAAAAGTTTGCTACATCACAGTATATTCCTATTACCGCCAATGCTGCCGTCATAGCAGGCGCAACTCGCGGAACGATCGAAGTGATTAAAGTAGAAGATGCCGGAGCTGGATATGATAATTACATTGCTTCTGCTACACTATTAACTTCCGATGTTACTGTTGAAGGTATTCCGACTTTCTATGGTGCACCTGCAACTGCTGCGTCGATTGATGACTACTATCAAGGTTGTGTCATGAAGATCACTTCTGGTATAGCTGTCGGAGAATACAAGAGAATCGTCAATTACGAAGGCACTGCCGCCCAAAAGAAATTCATTCTTGATTCTGCATTTATTAATACACCTTCTGCCGGAGATACTTACGAAGTATATCCATATGCATTCGTTTGGGGAGATGGTGAAGAATCAACTCCAGCCGAAGGAATTGTGTATATCGATGCGGCTTCGACAAATTCTATCAATAGAGTCGAACTTCTTGCGGTAGGTGAAAACTATCGAAAAGCTGAATCATATGTTTCTGAATTGCCTATTACTATTCCACCATCGATTTTTGATGAAACATATATTCAACT
>Ga0114967_10005251_pt1 | contig 10290 bp, 9 predicted proteins | sample M_130628_MF_Meta_FD_92639 | JGI IMG/M metagenome (GOLD analysis project Ga0114967, IMG submission 92639) | Freshwater microbial communities from Lake Montjoie, Canada to study carbon cycling - M_130628_MF_MetaG | ecosystem: Environmental > Aquatic > Freshwater > Lake | place: Lake Montjoie... | reverse complement strand
TTTCGGAATGAAATTCAGGGAAAAATTAGAGGTGACCTCGAATGGGACGCAGATACTCATAGGAGAAGTCGAATGGATGAGGTATCCGGATGAAATCGTCGCACCTGATGGTTTTGCGGACCTTACGAAACTGGGCATTGTTGGCACCCTTGGACTGGACGCTTACCTTGATGTAAAATTAATTACGCGGTTTTCTTACGCAAAACCCAAGCTCCCGCTTCAAAGAAAACCATAGAAAAGTAAGCTTTAATGCTTATCAACCCCTTCTACTGTGGGGATACATGGGAAATACGATGCGATTGATTTATGCACCATTGGCTAGCTTCGCCCGCTCGATTTTTTAGGTTCACTTGAGCATTCCGAACATCCAAAGCGGCACTTTGTTGCCAATGCCATTTTTAACATCAATGGCAAGATAAGAATTTGGAACACCTTTAATCTGTTGGAAGTTTTTATTTGGCCCCCCAACCTCAAAAGTGTATTTTTCGTCCACCATAAAATCACCAAATTTAGAGGCAGTTACTCGATGGATCTGACTTAACTGATTGAAAAAAAATGTTTCTCGAACGGAACCTATATTTGCTTTTCCGTCAGCAAAAAGGTATACAAAATTGGTATTTTCCAAAAATATCTTTTCCGGTTTTTGTAGATAGCTTAATTTCTCGCTTTCTGCGTTCAAGAGCTTAATTAGCTTGGCTTGGTGCAACAAGTCCAACAGTCGTAAAATGGTATTTCTAGGTGCCTCCAATCGCTCGGAAAGTTTGGATATATTGGGCGTAAATGGAACAGATTGACTAATTACATGCAGTAATTTTTTCATGGTTCGAACGGTGGTGTAATTCAATTCTTCAAAAGGTGCTACATCAATATCGATTACCAAATTCATGGTTTCTAACAGTTTTTGAGAATAAACGGATTTATTCTCCTTGTAAAATGGGAAATAACCATTTTTTAAATAATTATTAAAATCCTTTTCAAAGGAAAATTGTTCTAATAAATCCGCTGAAATTTCATGATGACAAGCTAAAATTGTTTCCAAATCAATCGCTTGAATCGCCACTTTTTTTTCAAACTGCAAATATTCTCGAAACGTTAGCCCTTGAAGATGATAAACAATTGCCCTTCGTGACAAATCCGCTTGACCTTTGGATAACTCGAGGATGGACGACCCTGTAGCGATCAATTGAATATCTTCGAAATCGTCGTATAACTGCTTCAAATCTTTTGACCAAAATTGATAACGATGTACTTCGTCCAAAAAAAATGCACGAAAACCTAAGGCATAAAATTGTTCAACAACTGTCACCAGTCGATTGCTTTCAAAATACAAATCGTCTAGGCTAAAATAAATTCCCTTATCGCCAAATTCCTTCAAGCGCTGTAATAGCATCGTTGTTTTTCCAACGCCCCTGTACCCCAACAATAGGATCAAACGTTCGTCCCACTGAACATCATCAAAAATCAAGCGTTTTGCTTTTCCACTTGCAGAGGCTGCTTTTTTTACCGATTTCGAAAGTAAAATCTCCATTTAATGGTTTTTATATAAAGCAAAAATACAATATAGTTTTTGAATAAAGCAATTTTACAAAATAGTTTTTAAATAAAGCAAAAATGAAATTTTGATTTTGTATTTAGTTAGCAATTGAGCTCCCTTCGGCAGATTCAGCTCAAGTAGCTCGTCTTACCGTGTCTCTCGTCCGTCTCCGCCGCGGCGGAGCGGAGAAGCAGGATAAAGGGGGGCATGACGCTGCGACTTGTTTATTTTATCCGATAGAATTATTATGATGGATTAAACAGTTTGTAATAACCAATCTATTACGTTTATTTTTTGGACTCCCTCTATACTTGTATTGTCAAAGTCGAGCGTAAGTAAATACTTAGGGTAATTGTCTCGAATACTTCTAAACGCCGCACTTATTGACGAAATAATGAGTTTTTCTAATTTTTCGTCATTAAAGGCTTTCAAAGAAGAATATGAAGTGAAAAAAGCGATTGTAGTGTGCACAGAACCCTTGCCAAGAATAGTAGATACAATTCTTATACTTCCTTGGAAAGATTTTTTAGAAAAATTGTGGGCTGGTCAGATTATTTAAAAACAAAAGTGGCTTAGATCTTACGTTTATTTTTAAAAGCGGAGTCTAGAGGACCGGAATCGATTCACCAACCAAGCTCCGAAAAAAGCTGGTCGAGCGGAGCCGAGAAAAGCTTGCTAAAGTTAGCCGATTGTTCTGACCAAGGATAAAATCCTGCCCACATTTCCGTGAAAATAAAAATTTTGCAATTATTTGCAAAAAACAAAGTTTAATGCTGCGTATAAAAATTAGTAATACATGAAAAACGAAATAATAATATACGCCCAAAATGAATTAGCAGAACGAATTGAAGTTAGAATGGAACAAGAAACATTTTGGCTTACTCAGCTACAAATTTCGAACTTATTTGAAAGGGATAGAACCGTAATTACAAAACATTTAAAGAATATTTTTCTTGAAAAAGAATTGGATGAAAAAGTGGTATGTGCATTTTTTGCACATACCACTCAACATGGTGCTATGCTTGGAAAAACACAGCAGAAAAATAGTAAATATTACAACTTAGACGTCATACTTTCCGTGGGATATAGAGTTAATTCAAAACGGGGTACCCAATTTCGTATTTGGTCAGCAAAAAAACCTGAGTGATTACCTTCATTAAGGCTTTGTATTTGATCAACGAATGAATAAAATAGAATATTTATAACTTGTACTCGTTAGGAAATTGGCACGAATAAAAATTAAATAATGGACTATAAGTTCGATGATTCACCATCTCATATCTCAAGTAAAATCTTTTATTTACGAGGAAATTATGTCATTTTTGACAATGATTTGGCTGAAATATATGGTGTCCCAACGAGTCGCTTAAATGAACAAGTTAAACGAAATTTAGAACGATTCCCAGTTGACTTCATGTTTCAACTTACCACCGTTGAATGGTTAAATTTGATATCTCAAAATGCGATATCAAGAAATCATGGTGGTCGCAGAAAATTGCCCTATGTTTTCACTGAGCAAGGTGTCGCAGGCTTGTCAGGTGTACTAAAGAGTGAACAAGCGTCACGTATTCATGTCTCGATAATGAGGGCTTTTGTAACTATGCGAAAACATATTTTTACGCAAAGTGGTATTATACAACGCATAGATATATTAGAAAGAAAGCAATTGTTATCAGAAAATCAGTTTGAGCAAATATTAATTGCATTCGAAGAAAATACTGTTAACACTAACTTGACTAGCAATAATGGAATGGTTTTCTTCGACGGACAAGTGTTCGATGCCTATGTGTTTGTGAATGATCTGATTAAAAGTGCAAATCATTCAATAATTTTGATAGACAATTACCTTGATGAGTCAAGCTTGTTGATGCTTAGCAAAAGAAAGGAAACATGTAAAGCAATCATTTATACTCAAAAAATAAATGCCTTATTGAAGCTAGATTTGGCAAAACATAACCAACAATATTCAAAAATTGAAATTTATCAGTTCAACAGTGCACATGATCGCTTTTTGATTATTGATGAAAAAGAACTTTATCACATTGGTGCATCGTTAAAAGATTTAGGTAAAAAATGGTTCGCCATTTCTAAACTCAATGAGTTTCTTCCAGCTGTATTAGAGAAGCTAAATAATAATAATTCATTTTTATAAGCTTAATAGAAGATAGCCGAATTGCCCTGCCAAAGGTAGGGTTTTCGGCCTCCTCCGCCCAGACTGAGCGGCGGAACGGACGAGGCTAGCGCAAAAAAAATAAACATGTTGCCATAATAACCTTAAGGCTAGGTCAACTTTAATTTTTCTTGTATAAACGTTTTTAAGCCTGGTATTTTGTTGGTAACAATATCCCAAACTTCTTCGGTATCAATCCCAAAATAATCGTGGGCAATTAGATTACGAAAACCTTTAATTTTATGCCATTCAATGACACTATTTGTTTCGATAAAGCTTGGTTCTAATCGAAGTACAGCTTCGCCGATGACCACGAAGTTCATAAGACAGGCATCGAAGGATTCCTCATCATCTTTAAATGCCTCCCATGAGTTTAAATCAGCGGTAAAACGATGGATTTTGTCGATGGCTTCAAGCATAGACAATAAAGCTAATCGTTGCTCTTAGACATAAATAGCATCTTTTAGAATATATTCTTTTGCAAATGGTTTGATGTGTTTCACATTACAAATATCGACCGAGCGTTTGAAATGCTGCTCCAAAAATTCACGTAAGGCCCATTTCAAATCAAAAACACCAGGCGTATGATGTTCCAATTCAATGAGAATATCAATATCGCTTTCAGCATTTTGTTCGTTTCTAGCATACGAACCAAAAATACCAATTCGTGTGATATGGAACTCCGAACAAATGAAAGATTTGTTCGATTTAAGAAATTGCACTATTTCAAGTTGGTTGGTCATCTCATAATAAAAGTACTATTTTTTTTAATTTTCAATAGCAATCCCTTGTCATTTATTTCCGCTCGATTCACATAAGAGCACATCGATCCGTCAACTGACAGAAGATATGCGCTCGATAGCGTTTATGAAAGCTAGCTGAGTGTTCTGGCCAGACTGAGCAGCGGAGCAGAGGGAACTAGGTCAGGACTGAAGTGCTTTGCAGGTATGGCTAATCCTTCAGGCAACGGACAGGAATGCCGTCCGCTCGGACGCCGTCGTACATGGTGGCAGTGCTACTGCTGAAGTACAAGGCCCGTGGGCCCACCCCACTCACCGTGCTACTCCAATAGAAGCCGAGCGAGCCGACACTACCGAGCCCGCCATTATTGGGGTCGCGGTAACCCGCCATTGTCCATTTTAGAGGGGAAGCAAAAGCACCCACCGATGTATTTACACTCCAACTTAAGCGTTCAGCATTGAATTCTGTTTCTGTTGGAACACGGTACCCACTAGGACATGGATTGTTAACCCCATTCACGCCTTGCCATAAATTCGCATTTTGAGGCGAACGCCAATCGTTTGGAGCATTGGGTGAAAGAATAAAATTACCATGCGCGGGTTGATCTACACTGCTGAGCGTACCTGTGGTGGGCGAAGTACGGCACTGGTGCCCGTCTGCGCGGCGGCCCCATTGGTATAAGTCCCCGTAGGCATTTGCGTCGGTGCTGCTGGTGGCTACTTGTGTAGCGCCTAAGTTACGGTCCATCCAAATTCTACCGGTAGTTGGGTTCGTTACATCAAGCACTGTGGTAGCCCCCGCACAATGCACCGTTCCTGCTGGGTATTGAGGTTGGGCGGCTCCCACACTCACCGTAAAAGAACAAGACTGCCCTCCTACTGTGATGGCAAAGGTAGCGGTACCGGCCGAAGCGGGGGTTCCAGAGATGGTGAAATTCAAAGATCCTGCGCCATTGATTAAAACACCTTGAGAAAGCGTTGCTGTTAAGCCGGTTACACCGGTCGAAGCAGTAGTTTGCGCAGCGTAATAACCTCCGTTACCGCCTGTGTAGGGAACACTTGCGCTTACATTGCTCGCAACCGAACCACTGAACAAATTACCTGCAGTAGTAGCACCCCCGCAGTTTAATGCGCCGAGCGCGCCCACGGTTTCTCTAATGCAACGCACCGTCATTCCGTATGACCTTGGATTGTCTTGAATGGCTGCACCGTTGACGTCGTATTCAATGCTTCTGGTGTTGGTTCCATTAAGGTTACTGCTCCAATACCTTCCCGTTCCTCCAACGTTTAGTAAAGATCCATCGTAATAACGAATGCCTCCCATGGACAATTTTAAGGTAGAGGCAAAACCTCCTGCTGCGTTGGAACTTGGCCAACTTAAGCGATCGTTGTTGAGTTCCGTTTCGGTGGGGATTCTGTAGCCATTTGGACAAGGGTTGTTTACCCCATTCACTCCTTGCCATAAATTCGCATTTTGTGGACTGCGCCAATCGAAAGGTGCATTGTTCCCCGTAATAAAACTTCCATGTGCGGGTTGGTCAACGCTGCTTAAGGTAGCGGTTGTTGTTGAAGTTCTGCATTGATGACCATCCGTACGCCTTCCCCATTGGTATAAATCTCCATAGGCTGCTTGATCCGTAGTGGAAGTAGCCACTTGCGTTGCTCCCAAGTTTCGGTCCATCCAAGTCTTCCCTGTGGTTGGGTTCGTTACATTCACAATCGCCGTTGGACCATTTGCACAAAAAGTACTGTTGGCAGGGTATTGTGTTGCCAGCGAGGCTACGCTTATGGTAAGGTTACAACTTTGTCCCCCAACGGTAATGGCAAAAGTAGCGGTACCGGCCGAAGCGGGGGTTCCTGTGATGGTAAAACTCAAGGTTCCAGCGCCGATGGCCATATTTCCTTGGGAAAGCGTGGCTGTTAATCCAGTTACACCGGTGGAAGCAATGGATTGACCTGAATAGCTACCGCCATTACCGCCCAGATATCCAATGGATACGGAGACGTTATTGGATACCATTCCTTGTGTTAAAGTCCCCGTTGTGGTAGCACCGGCACAGTTAATACTTGAGATGGCGGCCACAGGGGTTACGCCCGTTCCACACCATTCATACCATTGGTTGTTGAAAAAGTAATTCGGACATCCGGTGGTTAAATTGAAAATCATCAATCCATTTGCGGGATTAACAATCGCATTGCGTTGAATTGTGGTCATTCGAGGCATAAGGAATCCTTGCGTAGTTGATGTTAAATCGGCAATTGCGGTGGTGTTAGGCGCTACCGTTCCAATACCGATGTTGGTGCCGTTGTTATACAAATTCGTACCATTTACAACCCATTGCGAACCATCCCAATACGGGGTGTTTCCTGCGGCATTCCCACTGCTTAGTAAACCTGATGCACCTGCTGGTCCGGCGGGACCTGCAACACCTTGAATACCTTGTGCACCAGCGGGGCCAGCTACGCCGGCCGGACCTTGGAGGCCGGTTGGTCCTGTAGCCCCAGTCGCACCTGCTGTGCCGGCCAACCTTGTGGGCCGGTTAATCCAATCGGACCCTGAGGTCCAGCAACTCCTGCCGGTCCAGCGGGGCCGGTAGCTCCAACAGCACCGTTTGTTCCTGGTAAACCTTGAGGTCCGGCTACGCCAGCTGCGCCGGTCAAGCCTGTTGGTCCGGTTAATCCAATCGGACCCTGAGGTCCAGCTGCTCCTGTCGGTCCAGCGGGGCCGGTAGCTCCAACAGCACCGTTTGTTCCTGGTAAACCTTGAATTCCTTGAGCACCAGCTGGGCCAGTTAATCCGATTGGGCCCGTTGCACCTGCGGCACCATTAGTACCTGTTGGACCGGTTAATCCTTGAGTTCCTTGTGTACCTTGAAGACCATTACAAACGTAGGTCGTTTGTGCTGCATTAATTTCAGCCAAATCTAGTAGGCCATTGTTGTTGGCATCCAATCCCGTTTCTACTTTTGTTCCCCCAGCAGCACAATTTGCCCCAGCAGGTTCTAGCGTGGTTTTCACCAAGGCATTTAATCCGTTGGTTCCATTGGTGCCGTTAATACCATTGGTTCCGTTTGTCCCGTTTGTTCCATTCGTTCCTGCAGGACCAGCTACACCTTGAATGCCCTGAGGGCCGGTTAATCCTACCGGACCTTGTGGGCCGGTTGCACCAACAATTGAAACCCCATTTGGCCAAGTACCATTTGCCTTAGGCCCATAAATGGTATTGGTTGCTGTATTCAAATAAAAATCTCCATCAACACCCGTTGCCCCCAAGGGCGCAGAAATTCCATTGAGGATTGTGTTTCCGTTCGTCCCTGCAATTCCTTGAGGTCCAGCAACTCCTATCGGACCTGCAATACCTTGAATTCCTTGAGGTCCAGCTGCGCCGGCCGGACCTTGGAGGCCGGTTGCACCTGTAGGTCCAGCAATCCCTTGAGGTCCCGTTGCCCCCGCTGGACCGGTTGCGCCCGTTAATCCCGCTGGACCCGCTGGGCCAGCAACCCCTTGAGCACCCGCAGGACCGGCCGGGCCAGTCAATCCGATGGGGCCTTTAATGTTTCCTGTTAAATTCCAAATGGTTGCTGCCGATTTGTAATACACATTTCCAGTTGCGGTATCAAGGTAATAATCCCCAACATTGCCCAGTGCAGCCGCAGGTGCAACCGCACCGTATCGCCATTGGTTGAGTTGTACCCCCGCTGTTTTTGCATACAATGCATAAGGTGTACTCATTAGGCGTTGGGATCCATAATCTAAGTAGTTGGTGCCATTTGAAAAATCAACGGCTAAACAAACCCAGTAATTACCTGTTGACCAGTTGATGGAAGAAAAAGTGCCTGACAAAATCGTTCCCGAACCAATCACAAAATTCACCAAGCCATATTGGGTTGTGGTAACGGTCTGCCTTTCTGCATACACCAAGGTCCCCGTAGCCGAGGTTTGTTTGATTTGAACGCGGATGGCAACCGTTGAATTGGCAACCAAAGTCCCATCCATTTTGCGAATGACTGCCTGGTAATTGATGCCTTCTGGTGCCTGGGCCAATGCAAGGCTTGGCAGCAAAAAGAAAAAGAATAACAGTAAAGAGGTGTAAATAATTTTCATAAGGTTACGGTAAGTATCGTTCAGTTGTTGTATCAAATTTAAGCTTAATCAATCATATGAAAACCATTTAAATGGGGGAATTGGGGAAAAAGAAGGGTTTCCCCTTTTTTAATCAGAAAGGCGCTCACTATTTTCTTAGAAAAGGGCATTTTATTGATTACAACCGTTTTCAAAGATTCGAAAGCCGGACAGGGGGCAAGGTCTTACTTCAAAAACCAATCTACCCAAGCATCCATTTGAGGAATTGAATTGGGACGAAGCACAATGCTGCGTTTTTGATCGAGCAGAAACATGGTTGGGGTTCCAAAAATGTAATAGGAAGTAGCCACGGGGCTGTTCCATTTTCCATAATCGCAATATGACATAAATGGAAAGGGTTGTGCGAATTGTTCGAAGGCTTCTTTTGAATCATCCAAGGATATAAAAACCACCTCTACCCCTTTTGACTTCCATTTGTCATACAGGGCTGTAATCTTTGGCACCTCCTGTTTACAGGTTTCACACCAACTTGCGCCAAACACTACCAAGGTGAAGTCACTCTTGATATCGGATAGTTTCTTTGGCGCTGGATTTAGGCGAGATTTGAAATTTTTAGAAAAAAGAATGTCAGGTGCAGTGTTCCCTTTTTTCATCGTACGATACGTTTCCAATTGCTTGGCGAGGTCTGAATTTAAAGTACAACTGGTCTCATTCAGTGCTTTCAGCGCGAGGTATTCTGAGGCTTCAAATAAACTGTGGCGTTCTAACAAATCGAAAAGGTAATCGGTAACTTCGTTCAGGCGATCTTGGTTTTTAACCAGGTGCAAAAACATAGAATCAATCGAAACCTTCATCTCAATGAATACGGAATCCAGTGGTTTTCCTGAATTCTCTATCAACCAGAAGTGGCTTTCAATGGCATCCTTGAATAATCCACTTCGATAAAGGCGTTCGTCGGTATAATCCATGGCACGAAAAGCACTTAGCGTTGATGAAATTTCTTCTGGGCGATATTGTGCGACGGTAGAAACATCACTTACCAATTTACGCATTGGAAGATACCACGCAACATATCCGGATGGATTCAGGCTTTTTATGAATTGTAAATCTTCCTGCTTAATGCGTTTTTTCTCGGCTTGTATCGCCTCGGCAGGGACTTTTTGTCCTGCGAAAAGACTGTCCAAAACGTACATTTTTTCCAAATACCCCCATGCGCTCAAAGCCTGTTCCCGTCGAGGATGTTGGGCAGCATAGGTTGTAAAAGCTATGTTTTGTTGTCCTTCCATAACTTGAATCGACGAAGGATTACCAAGGCGATTTCCACGGATGCGAATGCGCTCGTTTTTGTCGAGGATGATAAAATAAGGCTTGTTTTCCGCAGTAATCAAATAACCAATGGACGGCTTGTCGGTTTTAAAACCAAAAGTAAAACTCCCATTCGGTGACACAATCGCACTGTCTAAAGTACGAGATTGGATGCCTTGAAAGGTACCAAACCTCACCAGTTCACCTGCCATTTCAGGAAAAACAGCCATTAAGGTTTGTGAACAGACAACCGAAGTGAAAATGCAGCCTATGAGTACTGTAATTGTTTTCATGAATTGAAAATTAATAGCCATTTAATCGCTCCTTTCGAAACGTGCCAAAGCACTTCAAAATCAATTCATAAACAATCGAATCGCTTGCGATAATTTGGTGCGAATCTGTGTACGGTCAATGATGAAATCCAAAAATCCATGCTCGAGTAAAAACTCTGCTTTTTG
>Ga0114967_10005250_pt1 | contig 10291 bp, 11 predicted proteins | sample M_130628_MF_Meta_FD_92639 | JGI IMG/M metagenome (GOLD analysis project Ga0114967, IMG submission 92639) | Freshwater microbial communities from Lake Montjoie, Canada to study carbon cycling - M_130628_MF_MetaG | ecosystem: Environmental > Aquatic > Freshwater > Lake | place: Lake Montjoie... | reverse complement strand
TGAATATGTACTAGGGGATTTACCCACTGGTAAGAGTTTAACAAAGCCGGATTTATTATCTACCAGTGTGATGTTAAGTAGGGGAGTATTAAGTCTACCCATGTATCCTGAATTAACCGATCATGAAATAGAATATATTACTAGTAAGGTTGTAAATTTCTATAAATAAAGAATGAACAAAACACCCATAAAATTAGAACGAGCAGATGCACCCGAATATAGGGTAATTGAGTGGAAAATACACAATGTATGTAATTATAATTGTAGTTTTTGCTTTGATGATAATAAAGACGGTAGCGTTCGGTGGCTATCCTTAGAAGAATACAAAGAACGATTTGATAGGTTGTACAGTATATGTGATGGCATGCCATATTGGGTCCAATTGACGGGAGGAGAGCCCACGCTTTATCCTGAACTAATAGAGTTGTTAACCTATATTAAATCAAAAGGGGCATACACTAGCGTACTAAGCAATGGTTCTCGCACGATGAGGTGGTGGAAAGAGTTAAAAGAAAGTAATGTGTTAGATGCATTGTATATAACGCATCACTCAGAACAAAAAGCTGACTATAAACACAACGCTGAAGTTATGAATTTGTTTTTAGACTCTCCAACTGAAACGATATGTGTTGTTACTCATGTGTTAGGCACACTTGAATCCGCGTGTGAAGCATATGATTATTTAATTGAAAATACAGGTGCAGTTATCTCATTAAAATCAATGATTATTAAAGAGTATGACATAAACTTGATGTACACAAACACTCAACAAGAAAAAATAAAAAAATCTACAATGAGTCCTGGAATTTTAAGACAAAATAAAAAATTATGTGATATTCCTGAAAAATTACATTTGTGGCATACTTTTCTAAAAGTAGAATATGATGACGGTTCCGTTGAAGAAATGAGAGCACAAACCTTTTTAAAAAATAATAGGCCAAAATTTAAAAATTGGAAATGTGCTAATGGCAAATACTATATAAAACTTGAAGGTGATGATATTCGTAGGGGTGTTTGCGGGGAAGGCAATGTTGCCAACATAAATGACAGTGACTTAAAATTTCAAAATGATTATGTTACTTGTACCTATGATATGTGCTATTGCAGGTCTGATTTAGCATCCCCCAAGTATATGGTAAAAGAGTAACAATTCAACGATAAATAAGGATACTATGTGGATACTATCAATACTACCCGACGCCGCAATACATATAATTTTTATATTAGGTATTTTGGGCACAATCGCAGGATTCGTCCTAGGATTCATTCCTTTTGTCAAAACATATCAATTTGCTATACAAATTTGTAGTATTGTTGTACTTGTTTTTGCCGTCTATCTTGAGGGCGGCTTAGCTGAAAATAAAGAGTGGGAACTTAAAGTCAAAGAGATGGAGGCTAGGGTAGCTCAAGCTGAAGCACTATCCGCTAATACAAACATTGAGATTCAAGAAAAGATTGTAGAAAAGACCAAAGTAATTCGTGAAAAAGGTCGTGATGTTATCAAGTACATTGATAAAGAAGTAGTCAAAAAAGAGGAAATTATCAAGTATATTGAAAATTGTCCAGTGCCCAAAGAAATTATAGACTTACATAATCAAGCTACTGAGTTGAATAAGGCGGCTACTAAATGAAATATCTACTAATTATTTTATTATTAACTGGTTGCACAACTACTGTTCCAGTAAAACAAAAGTTCCCTAATGCTACGACTGAACTAATGAAAAAATGCGAAAGTCTTAAAAAGATTGAGGGTGATAAGGTAGCTATTACAGAGATGCTTAAAGTTATTGTATATAACTATTCACTTTATCACGAATGTTCGACCAAAGTAGATGGATGGCAAGATTGGTATAACGAACAGAAAAAGATATTTGATAACGCAAAATAATAGCATATTATGAAGTATTTTATATTATTGAGTGTATTGCTTGCTGGGTGTGCGACTAATAAAGACTTTGAGTTATATTTAGAAGCACAAAAATCTATAAGCAGAGATGCTACAATGAGTGAAGCCGCAAGGATTTCAGTATTGATTGATATGACTAAAAGTGCAGACAATCAGATTAAATTAGAAGCAATACGTGCTTTACAAGAGATTCAGCGTAGTAAAACTCAAATTACCATAGAACCACCAAAGAAGAATTGGTTAGGCTTCTGATAAATACATTATAGTCTAGGAATTATAATGACACAAGAAGTTATTGAAACAGGTGAGATACCGAACGATGGTTCCGGTGATCCACTTCGTTTAGCATTTGATAAAATTAACAACAATTTTGCTAACTTATTCACTACAATAGGTGCCAATGTAGAGTTGATTGACTCCTCACAATTTCCCGAAGGTAACGTATCTAATAACGGTGGCACACAGAATATTTTAAATATTGGTCAAGTTATATTTAATACAACACAACTGGTTGAAGCTACTCCAGTTGAACCGCAGTTGTTATCATTCAGTACTACAGAAGGACCTTACGGAGCACAAGAATATATTCAAATTGGTATAACTCCTAACGATGGTTTAGGAGATCCATTACGTGTAGCATTTGGTAAGATTAACAATAATTTTAGTAATTTATTCTTTACTACTGTTAATACAAGTAACGTTTATACAAGCGGATTAACTGCTGGTCAAGTTATATATGAATACCCAGCAAATGCCTTTACGCAAGGTATGTTTCAAATTCGGTCAAGTGATCCGGGAACTCCTAATAGTCAGGATATTACTATTTCGGCACAACTTACAAATAACAATGACGCAGTAAAGTTTACTGGTTATGCTATGACTTTTGCAGGTACTGCATTGACTAGATACGATATGGATGTAACTGGTGGTAATGTTAGAATTCTTGCTAACCCAATTGCAAATACATTCATACTACACTTTATAGCATCTCAGGTTACATTCATCGGTGAAATCACACCGGGTGTTGATATTGCTCTTAATGGATATGTTGATTCTGTGTTAGGCACACAAGACAATGATATTTTAACTACAGAAAATTAAATGAGAGCAAAAGAGTTTATAACTGAGCAAAATAATTTGCCTGACAGGATTACTAAACCAATGCCTGCTACTTGGGTAATACCAGAATTGCAAAATCAAAATGCATATTTACAATATAGATTTGTTGTTGCATTGGCAGGGGCAAGGGCCGCTCGTAATGGAGATATACCTAAAATGGATAAAGAGTCTGTTTGGGGAGAGAATCAATTAGTGTCCGGATACATGCACACAGGTGTTGAAGAAGATATTGATTTTGCCTTAAGGGAAATGGGTCTTTCAGGTAAAATATTAGTTACCAGCAAAGACAGTGAAGAAACCCCTGATACCGGTATAGTTAGTCCACTCAAAGCTTTTAAGGGATATAAAAGAAAATGAGAGCAAATGAATTTATATCTGAATCTACAGTCGGCAAAATATCTAAACGTCAACAACAAGCCAGCCGCGGATTAAATATTTTCTCAAAGAAAATAGATAGTTATGACAGAATATATGATTTAAATCGTTTAATGATGGCTGTTGCAAGTAGTGACGGAGTAAACCCAATTGAAATGGATAGTGAAAGTTGGGTAGGCAAACATAACACTGCACATCCCTACACCAAAGAAGAACAAGATATGCTTAAGTTGGCATATAAAGCCGTCGATTTAGAGTACAAAGATTTAAATAATGGTAATATGGATAGTGAAGAATTACCCGATACAAATAGTCAAAGCATAGTTAAACCTTTTAAAGGTTACAAAAGAAAATAATTTCAGCACCTGTTCTGAGAATAAGTAATTATATCAAATTACAGGAAGCTCAATGATTGATATCAACACTACCCTCGACTTAATTAAATTAAAATTCTACAACGAATGGTTATATACCGCACACATCTATGATGAGGGTAACAGCCCAATGCACGAAAATCTTACCAAAGAAGTAGTTCTAAAATACATAGACCCGATTAACTTACCAAAAAATAGTAAAATATTAGATTTGGGATGTGGCCCGGGCTATTTCTTGGATGAGATGAAAACTCGCAACTATACAGACGTTACCGGAGTTACATTAAGTCCCGGCGATATTAAGATTTGTGAAGATAAAGGTCATAAAATTGCAAAATATGATTTAAGCTTTCTCCCACAAAAAGACGGATACTTTGATGAAAGTGTTGACTTCATCTTTTTACGCCACGCACTAGAACACAGTCCATATCCTATCTTTAGTATAATGGAATACAATCGTGTTTTAAAACAAGGTGGTAAAATTTACATTGAAGTTCCCGCACCAAACTGTGACCGCAGACACGAATGGAATTTGAACCATTACAGTATATTGGGTGAACAACAATTGGCAGCATTGTTATCACGTTGTGGATTCAATATTGATTTCTTTAACAATTTAGAATTTGATATTCAAGTACCAAATAGTAGCGGTGAATTAGCAACATCCAAAGAAAAATATTACTGTGTACTAGCTACAAAAGCAAGACCGTTAGATATCAAATAAGAAAAACGGCTCTGCCGTTTTTTTACGGATATAAATACTCACTATGAGTAATACACCTTCATTAGTAAAGAATCCTTATACTAAAACAGTTTTCAAAACTGATAAAGAACTACAGGATTTTATCAAATGCTGTGACCCAGATACAGGTTATCTATACTTTATGGATAACTTTTTTATGATACAGCACCCTACTAAAGGTAGTATGGTTTATCATCCATGGGGTTATCAGAAACGATTGATTGAAACCTATCATAATTATAGATTTTCAATTAGCTTGATGCCACGTCAGTCTGGTAAGTCAACTTCAGCCGCAGGATATTTACTTTGGTACGCAATGTTTGTTCCAGACAGTACGATATTGGTTGCGGCACACAAATACACAGGTGCTCAGGAGATTATGCAACGTATTCGTTATGCATATGAAAACTGCCCCGATCATATTAAAGCAGGTGTAACCACATACAACAAAGGCTCATTAGACTTTGAGAATGGTAGTCGTATTGTTAGTGCAACAACTACTGAAAATACTGGTCGTGGTATGTCTATTACATTATTATACTTAGATGAGTTTGCATTTGTTAGACCAAGTATCGCTAAAGAATTTTGGACAGCTATTACTCCTACATTAAGTACTGGTGGTAAAGCAATTATTACTTCTACTCCAAACAGTGATGAGGATCAGTTTGCTTATATTTGGAAAGGTGCTAATAAGACTGAAGATGATTTTGGTAACACTACTGAAGTGGGAGTTAACGGATTCAGAGCGTATAGAGCGCATTGGAGTGAACAACCTGGTAGGGATGATAAGTGGGCAGCCGAGATGAAGTCACAGCTTGGTGAAGATCGTTTCAACCGAGAGATTGGCTGCGAGTTCATTATTGCTGATGAGACATTGATTAATCCAAACACACTGATAGCTATGGAAGGTATAGAACCTGTTAGTCGCATAGGTCAAGTTCGTTGGTATAAGAAACCTTTTAAAGGAAATATCTATTGCGTAGGATTAGATCCAAGTCTTGGTACAGGTGGCGACCCGTCGGCTATTCAAATCTTTGAGGCAAACACTACTACTCAAGTTGGTGAATGGAAACACAACAAAACGGATATACCTAGTCAGATTAAACTATTAGCACAGATAAACAAACATATAGCAGAGTGTACTAATGAACCTAACAACATTTATTACAGTATTGAATGTAATGGAATCGGGGAAGCCGCCATCGTATCATTAAACGAATACGGAGAAAGCAATATCCCTGGAATCTTTATCAGTGAAGTAGGTAAGGGACGTAGAGGATTCAATACAACTAACAAGAGTAAACTAGCAAGTTGTGCTAAGTTTAAAACATTGGTTGAGAGTAAGAAAATGACTGTAAATAGTCGTAGTCTTATAAGTGAATTAAAAGCATTTGTAGCACACGGTGGCAGTTATGCCGCAAAAATTGGTGATACAGATGACTTGATTATGGCTAGTTTATTAGTAACACGTATGCTACAACAATTAAGTGACTTTCATTATGATTTAGAGAATCAAATTCGTGACCATAATGAAGTTATAATGCCATTGCCCTTCTATGCTGTTATGGGTTAAAGTTAGATAAATACATTATGCCAAAAAATACAGAATCATTAAATCGCTCATTATTTGACCTTTTACACAGTAAAGGGTTTGATCCTACCATGCTAGATACCTCAGGTAAGGAAATTCCTACTCCTGAAGAAGCAGAAGTATTCCAATTCAACTTCATCAAAGACGGAGAAGATTACGGCAAAGTAACTATCTCTATTGATGGATTGCATAAGTTATGTGTATATTTTAGTGATGATGTAGCTGATAGCGAAAAAGAGGAAAGCCATGGTGAAGATGAATCTTGGTATAAAGTATTAAATCAATTGAAACGTTTCTCACAGAAATATCAATTGAGTTTTGAATTAAAGAATATTGACCATTTGAAACACGATATGGCAAAAAGGGAATATATGAAAAAGCAAGAAAAAATATCTGAAGGTTACTACCCAATGGGTAAAAAAGCAAGTTATAATGATGCTGTGCCAAATGTAAAGATTGTAATACAGCACACTCGCCAAATTGAAGAAGGTGAGCAACGTTATCGTAATATTGCTAAAATCTTTTTAGAGAATAGTGAAGGTGAACGTTTCTTAGCTCCAACTATCAAGCCAGGTGTTGCTAGAGTATATGGTCGACTGATTGCTGAAGGTGATAAGCCACACGGTGAGCGTTGGAATCACGTTACAAGTTTGGTAGAAGAATATCAAAAGATGGGTGCGTTTGTTCGTGCTACACGTAATGGTCAGTTCAATGAATCTGCACAACGACTAGTGAATGAAGGTATCAATCACTATCAAGGTCTACGTGAAACATTAAGTAGAATGACTGGTCATCGTGGTTATAATAGTTACTTTGAAAGCTGGACACCATCATTGATGGAAGATGAAACTGAAGAAACAAACTTGAATGAGTTGTTTGTACAAGAAACATTAGATCCACGTATTGAAAGTGTAATGCCAATATTGAATAAGCTACAGAAGAAAGTAGCAGAGATGAAAGAAGTTAATGAATTAAGTGAATGGGCTGATAGTTTAACAGAAGCTCCTGGTGCTGAAACACTTGGACACAATGTAAGAACAGATGCTAAGAATTTAAAAGCATTTGATTTAGAAGAATCGGAAGATGAAGAACACAATCCGGTAGCAAGTGCTATTACTCGTAGAATCATAAACCAACGTATTGACCTGTTAAAGAAGTATGGACCTGTAGCAATTAATCAAGCAATTGATGACGTTGTAGATTTTGTAGGTGATGTTGAAGAAATTGGTTCAAGTGATGTTAGTGGTTGGATCAAACAAGTAGAACGTAAATTAGGTGGTGTAGACGAAGGTATAATGGACACAGTTAAAAAAGGTGTTAAAGCAGTTGATAAATTTGTAACCGGTGGAAACGAAGAAGACCTAATTAAAAAATTACAAAAAGATGCAGGTATAACACCAACTGGCAAGAAGCCTGAGTTTGATGTTAAAGCAAAAGAATTAGCAAGAAGTAATCCTAACGACCCGGCTGGTAACTTTACTAAAGGCGGAAAAGATTTGGGTATCTTTAAAGAAGAAGATATGGATGAAGCCAGAGTATTTGGTTATGATATCAAGCGAGTACCTGATTTAAAAGTATCATATGATGATGCACAAGAACTTAAAAATCAATTAGCTATGTTAGAAAAAGTAATGAGGTATGCTACTCCGGATGGTATGAGCCCAGAGATACGAAGCCAAGTAAAAAATATATATTTTAAGATTACTAACATATTAAAACAAAACGGTTTACAAGAATCAGATTTAATGAGTACAGATGAAGGTATGTTTGATAAAGTTAAAGATGCTATCAAGACTTTTGGTGGTAAAGTATTAGATAAATTGGGTCATGGTAGTGATGAAGAACTATTAAAAAAGATACAAAAAGATGTAGGTGCTCCTGCAGGATCACAACACGGTAAACCTAGTATGGCTAAACCAAATGATGATTCAGATATCGTTGAAGATGATATTGAAGAAAGCGCACTACAAGCATCTTTTGGTATTAAGAAGTACGGTAAAAAAGGTATGGATAAACTACGTGCCGCTGGACAAAAACATGCTAGTGAGAAAACAATGCAAAACATTCGTGCTGAATACAGTGATAAAGAAAAACCTGTAAAAGAAGGTCAAGACGACTTAGATACTATTAGACGTTTAGTGAGTAGATAATTTAATATGAAAATTTCGTCATTGTTAAGAGAAGCACCAAGTGGCCCTGCATTATCGTTAGATAACGATTTAATGCAACGGGCTAAGTTGAGGTTTCCTGGCTATGATAGCCAGCAAGCTCTATCTTTATACATAGCTGATAAGGCTGTGCAACAACAGAAAACTGACGCGGCACAAAATAATCTAATCAATACTCAACAGAATGCTATTAAGTCTATTGGGCAAGAGTTACAAGATTATGAAGAACAAGCACAAGAGACTGACCGTGAAGTTGAAAGATTAAAACAACTAAGTGGTACATTAACTACTGGTAGTGCAGATAGACAAGAAAAAGCAAAAATAAGTGCTGATGAGTTAGAGAAACTTCAAAAAGATTTACAACTATTAAAATCTAAACCTGGTATGGATCCAGAGAAGTTTAAAAAATTAGAAACACAAATTAAAGAGTTAGTTAATAACCCTGCCGCTGAAGATAAAGACGTTAATAAATTACAAGCATTAATAGCAAGTGTTCAGGAAAAACAATCTTTGGGTGATGCTCAGTTTAATGAACTTGATAAGAAATTAAAACAAACACAGGGTGAATTAGAAGCAAAAGAACGTAGATTTGTAAAGAGTCTTGCAAGGAATACAAGTCAATTTGATAAGAATGCCAGTGCGCTTAAAAAGTATGCAGACATTGTTGCTGGATATCAACGTACAATTGATAACTTTGAAAAAGAAATGAATAACACAACGTCAGAAATAAAGAATGATGCTGAAGAGGCTCGTAACATATTGAATGTGATTAAGCAAATATACAATGACACTACGGCTGATGTAGACCCGAATGCGATACCTACACCGCTTGAACTACCCAATACAGATACATCTGCAATTAATTCAACCGAAAAACCAGTAACACCAACTGCATCTAAGTCAATCAAAAAACCAGTAACACCAATTAGTCCTAAGGGAAGTCAACCACACGTTGATGCAGGTGAGCTAGCAAGAACTGCATTGGATAAAGCATCCACTTCGTCACGACCTCCTCAATATGCCAGGGCGAGTAAAGACCTTGATAACATATTAAAGGGAACCGAAATTGATAAATTGGCTGAATCTACTCAACTAGTTGAGTACCCAGATGATAAGGCACCTCCTAAGATATATAAAGATTGGGGTGATCCTGATTTTAATGATTGGATGAGAGATCACCTAAATATTTTAATTACCTTGTTCAAAGGTAAATTCAGAAATGAACTAGGCAGAAAAAGTCCTACATATGGTGATGGACAAATATCATATGATATACAGGATGAAGCCTGGTATCTGAAAAAGATATTTGATGGTAATGATCCTGTATTGACGGAACCAAAAATGACTGCTTTTCTAAACCTAGTTAAGATGACATTGTTTAGCCAACCAGTTGAAATATCACATCAGGATGAATTGTTTAAAGAAAGTTTAGATAAAACATACGAACGTATGTTAGATAACCTAATCGGACTACCCTATATAAAAGGGTAAAAAACCGTAGAAAAAAATGTGTTTACCCACAAACGGGATAAATACTATTGACATTGAGAGATAGTTTTGCTATACTATCTCTAATGTTAGTTACTTCATAGGGAAGTAGCGAATATTAAAAAACGAGACCATCTCAATTTTATAAGGAAATATTATCATGGCATCATTAGCAGACATTCGTGCCCGTATCGCGGCACAAGACAATAAATCAAACAACAAGGGTTCTAATACCCAATCAGATAACTCTATCTACCCCCATTGGAACATTGATGAAGGCACGACGGCAACAGTTCGCTTTTTGCCAGATTCAAATAGCTCTAACACATTCTTTTGGGTAGAGCGTCAACTAATTAAGTTGCCGTTCAATGGTGTCAAGGGTGATTCTAACATTAAACAAATAGTCGTTCAAGTACCGTGTATTGAAATGTATGGCACTGGCGAAACTTGTCCTATTTTGGCAGAAGTTCGTCCTTGGTATAAAGACGAAACATTGAAAGAAATGGCAAACAAGTATTGGAAGAAACG
>Ga0114967_10005248_pt1 | contig 10293 bp, 18 predicted proteins | sample M_130628_MF_Meta_FD_92639 | JGI IMG/M metagenome (GOLD analysis project Ga0114967, IMG submission 92639) | Freshwater microbial communities from Lake Montjoie, Canada to study carbon cycling - M_130628_MF_MetaG | ecosystem: Environmental > Aquatic > Freshwater > Lake | place: Lake Montjoie... | reverse complement strand
GTCCCCTACCTCCACCGCGCCCGCGACCCCGACCCCGACCCCGACCCCGACCCCGACCCCGACCACGACCACGACCACGACGCCGACCCAGACCCCGACGCTGACCCCGACCCTGACCCCGACCACGACCGCAACCCCGAAAAAAATATCTGTTTAACAGAACGCATTTACTTCACCAATCCGAAAGACTCGATTGCCGCGATCTGAATGTAGAGTTCAGGGCAAACTGCCTGCGCGTCTTTCCAGTTTTTTTCGATGAATGCGCCTGTCTCATAAACTATTTTCGGGTCACTGAGCAGAACACATGTCGTGTCCACGCCGATCAGCTTGCCGGTGTAAATGTAGTTCATACAGAACAGAGTGACCTGTTTTCCCATCAGCGATTCCATGCCATTGCCTTCAACTTGCTCGATCAGAACTTTCATTTTTGCTCTCCTTGGTTAAATTCGCTCATCCCTTTTCCTTCAGGTAGTCTTCCGCTTGTGTGACAAGCGGCCCCATGTGTGCATACAAACGGTTGGACAAACGCATTCTTGCATGATGGGCATTGGCTCATTTCTTCCCCCTCGCTTTCTTGCAGGCACGTGCCAATTTGGTTACTTGCCCAAATGCCGACTTTTGAGTATCACCAGACCATACCGCGTACCAGCGCATCGCAGCCTTATAAACCGCGATCTGATTCGGCAGCAGCATCTTCTCCAACGCGGCAATCTTGCGCTTCAGCTTGGCGATTTCTGCCTCTTGTTTAGACGCACCAAGTCCGTTTAAAGGCGCACGCTTGAGTAATTCGTTCATGCTCATGTTTTTCCTTTCAGGTAGGTGTCGATGCGATTTATAGTTTCAGAACTGATAACATTATTCCCCATGTTCTCCAACAATTCTTCTCTAATCTTGCGCAACGACTCCGTCGCCTCGTCCTTCGGCGACTGCGGGGAGAGTGCGCGGAGATTTTCTATAATGAACGCATGACTCAATATCATTGTTCCTTCTTCTGTTGTCGGCGTACCTTTCAGCCATTTGATGCAAGCCTCCACCCCATCCTGCCAAGTCGCACCTTCCTTGACTAGCAGGCGGCGTTCAACGGTGAAACTTGATGAAGGTAATACTTCGCTCAATGCGACACCGCCCACGTTTCCACCCCTGTTTCTGAGACACCACACTTCAACCGGCTTGCTCATGGCTTGTCCTTTGCTCTGAGGGCTGCGATACACTTTTCCGCTTCATCTTGAGAGATTAGCAAATACCGATCCTTTCCAAGGCTGCACAATCGGTTGTACAAATCCTTCGACAGCATCTGCGCGTCGGTTGGTTCAGCAAAACATGCTCCATACTCGTCTAGTAGTTTTTGTTCAGCCTCACTGATAACCCAACCTTTTATAGTGGTGGGAGCGCCGGAATGCGATTCCGTTAGTCCCTGCTTACTTTGCCCGTGCACAGGCGAGGGATTACTGAGTGACTCCCTTTGAAACTCTCTGTACTCACCAGCATTGTGACTAGCCGTGCGGTCGAATCCAGTGTACTGCTCCTGCTTGCTCGCCTTGAGGTGCGCGAGTGCCATGTCGCACAGAGCTTTCCTCACTTGCGCCGACATACTCTTATTCAGTCGGCAATCGTTAATCTGTTCTTCGATCAGCATATCACCAGCCCCCGCAGAACCCATCCTGTTGCAAGAGCGCCAAGGATTACTAGCGCGACTCGGAGATATTCCCACTGGCTAGGAGCTTCTATGATAGTGTGATCTTTCATTTTCCCCCCCTGCTTTGAAGCCATGCCGTAAGCACAGGCGTATCGTGCGGCTTCCATTGCGACCCCGGCTCAAAGCTAAACGGCTTCCCATGCCGTTGACGCGCCTGCAATACCTGCTGGCTCATATTCTTTGGATCAGGCTTTTTATGTTGGATCATATTGCCTCCGCTACGGTGACAACCTTAGACTTGACTGCTATCGCTTTGTATTTCTCATGCCGTGTTGCGCCAATGCTTTTGCGCTGATCGGCGGATAGCCTTGTCCACCAGTCGGCATATTTAGCGGTGCCTGACTCTGCGAATTCCTGCGCCGATACGAGTAACTCCATCGGGCATGAATCGCCTCCCGCCTGCTGCTCACCTGAAAAGGGAGGAGGAACAGGGGAGCTTGCGCTGACCACCACGACAGCGGCAGGCGGGGGCGAACTGGTATCGCCTGGGCCGGCTGCCCAAGCTGCAATGCGAGAACCGGATTCCTCGGTGATAGGACGATCCAGCGGAAACAGGTCTTTATGCTGTTGCTGTAGTTTAATTGGATGCGGGATTCCTGGCTTGTCCGGTGTAAGCAACAGGCTTACTGTCAGTTCATAAGGGACGGTCTTTTCCGTTATCGGTATCCATCCGTCCAGACCGACTAATGATTTCTTCGGTACGATCTGCAATTTCCCGTTGATCTTTTCCATTTCAATCTTGGCCTCGGCGCGGAAACACAGAATCAGGTGCGCCTTAACCTGCAATAGCGTTTGCATCATGCGCTTATGCTCGGTCTTAGGCTTTACCCATGACAGCATCTTGGCGCTATCCCGGCTACCAAGCCTTGCAAACTCTGTTTCCTGCATGTCTAGGATGCCGCCTGCGCCTGCGTATTCGTGGCTGGCACTATCGACCACAATGACCGGATAACCGGCGCTATCAGCCGCTTTGATGGCGTCAGCATACCGTTCAGGGGAGAATGGTTCATGCAATTCCAGAACGTCAAAATCAAACGCGTCTGCATAGTGGCTGGCGCGTCCGTTTTCCGTGTCGATTACCGCAAAACGCTTGCCGGCTGCAATCCCGGAAGCTAGGCGCATGGCGGTATAAGTTTTCCCTGATCCTGATGCCCCTGCCAATCCTATTATCAGGGAAACATTAGCGCGGATTGCTTTGCGAAAGGTAATCATTCTGACCTCTCTATTTCATTATCAAACACGCGGTTAATCTCGGAGTCTGAGAATTGAGACAATGCCCACGCAGGAGCCTCTGCCCATGCTATTTGCATTGGGTAGGCGGGAAATTTGCGCATTTTGATACACTCCGACCATTGCGCTATTGCCCGGTCTACTTTTCTGTCAGCTAGTTCGAGCAGGCTTGGCGCTAATCCAATCAGGCTGCAAGCATAGGGCGGTTTGTTCTCAGCGACCAAGAATATAAACTTCGGACGCTTGCCCGTGATTTTTTCCATTCCTCTGCAATAAAGCGCGGCCTGTAAATCATAACCCATTGAAAGAATCTGACGGACAAAACTGTCAGGATTTGCATTCATGCCGGTTGTTTTCAGATCAAGGATTATGGATTGATCCGTAGTCAACCAATCAGCGCGAAGTCTGAACATTGCCCCGTTTTCTTCCCACAATCCTGTTACCTCGGCATTGCCGTTACTGAAAATGCCCTTGACTTCCGACTGATTCACCCATCGACGGACGGATTCAACCATATCGCGGATAGGCTGGATTTTCCCGGCCAAGATAGGAGTTTTCCCGGCAGCATACGCAGCATCGCGTAATTCTTTAGCCGCCTTCGTTCTCCAGTCTGGAGCGTCGATTACCTCAAGATTTTCCTCGGAGCCTTCCAACAGCAAGGCGTGAGCAATCGTGCCGTTATCCGTTTCGGAGGAATTATCACGGACACGCGCTGAATTCAAAAATGAACCGTACCAGGCGTGATAGGCAGATTGGCTATCAAGCGTTGCCAGTGTTGAACTGCCAGCGGCGGAAAGGCTTAGATAATCAGCCATTGGCAAATTGAAATGTAATCCGGTATTAAGGCCCATGATTAACCTTTCCTGTAATGTAAGTCGCATTTCTGTGCGGCTTCGTCCATCACTTGCCGCGCCGTTTCCCAATCCTCAATTTCGGTTGCTTCGTATTCGTTCTCACAGTATTGCGCGATGATGCAAATGAGATTAACGATGCCGCCATGCTTATAGCGTTTGCTGCTTTCTATGTAGTCGAACATCGCAGACTCTAGCGCCTGCTCGTTAATGTCCTTGTCCGTTGTCGGAGGTTGCGCGATCATGCTTTATTCTCGATTGCAAGTAACTGCTGAATTGCATCATCAATTTTCTGGCATTTCATAAACGCATCAGCCTGGATTTCGTTCTGCTGCTTACGCAGCGATTCAATCATCTGCGGGCGCGGGTCGAAGTTCTCAGGCGCGTCAAACTCAACGTCAATTTCGGAAACAACAATATGTGTTTCATTGGGATTCTTGCGATAGTCGAAACTATCGACAATGAACGTGCCTTTTTCTTCCCACTGATATTGGCGGTAGATTACAAAGCATTTTGCTATTTGTTTCATGGTAGCCCCTTTATTGGTGAGTGGTTTTTGGTAGTGCGAATTCAGGTTAGCAAATCGACTTGGCATCTGTCAAGATATATTTGCAAAGTTACTTTGCATCGGATATATTGCGTCCATGACACACGATCAGATCATCAAAAAGTACGGAACTCCAACGAGTGCAAAAAATGCACTTGGAGTTACTTTGCAAACGCTTCGCAACTGGAAAGCTAATGGGATTCCGTATCAGCGGCAAGTTTATATCCAGTTCCAGACCGGCGGCCAATTCAAGGCGAAAAAATGACAAAAAGAACTTCTATTTGGTCTTGTGGTGGTGGGGTTCAATCTACTGCAATTGCCGTTCTTATCATTCGCGGCCACATTCCTAAGCCGGACTTTGCGGTCATTGCCGACACAGAAAGAGAACTCTCAACAACTTGGGATTATCTTGACGCATACACAGCACCAGCATTGCGCGAAATAGGGGTAGAAATTATCCGAGTAAAGAAATCGCAATATGCCACGGTGGATTTATATGGTGGTGCGGATAAAAAATCGCTATTGATACCCGCATTTACTACACAAGGTGATGACATTGGGAAGCTGCCGGGGTTTTGCAGTAATGAATGGAAGTTAAGAGTAATTCAGAGATACGCCACCAATGTATTAAAGGTTGGTAACGTTACTTTGTGGATGGGAATTTCCACTGACGAACAAAGTCGGGTTTCATTTCCAACCGGGAAATGGGAAAAAGAATATCCACTTGTTGACAGAAACATAGCAAGAGCAGATTGTTTTACGATTGTGGATAGTATCGGATGGCCTAAGCCGCCTAGATCATCGTGCTATATCTGCCCAAATCATCGTGAAGATGAGTGGATATGGCAACAAACAAATGCGCCCAAGGATCATCAAAAGGCTATTGAGTTTGATGCCGAAATGCGAAAGACAGACCCTAACGCATGGCTTCATTCAACGGCAACGCCGCTTGGCGATGTGAAATTTAATCAGGAGAATGATGTTATGTTCGGCAAGCACTGTCAGACTGGATTGTGTTTCGTATGACCTACTACAAATACCGCTGCGCCTGCTGCTCCATGATCGTCTATGAGCGCGTGCAGGTTTATGTTTGCTTTTGTTCTCCTGAATGCAGGGAATCCGCGAGTGAATAGCTTTTTAACTGAAGAAGAATTTAACGCACTGGCAAATTGCGGTCTTGATCGACTTTCACCATACTTAATAACAAGTGTGCGCAATACGCAAATGAGCATAGCCAGGCATTATGGCGGAATTGAATTCAGAGGTAAGTATTACATATACCTACCAGACACAGACGAGTTAATACGCGACGATGTTATGGGATGGCTTAATAAAAATCGCAGGAAGCAAAGAAAACTTTCCGCAGAAGTCGAAAACAAGCAAAGTGAGATTTTTTAATGCAACCTACATTCACTAAGCGCAACTGGCCTTTTTGCGTAGGAACAATAGACGCATTCCGCACAGAGTTTGGACAGTCCGTTAAGATCACATACGCACGAGAGAATAATAATCAATTTCGCGGGGAATCATGGCAGCAATCAAACTTGACAGCAATCTCAGTAAAAGGGAACGATCTATTGCCCTCAACGATGCCAACGCCATCTGCTCTTGGCTCGGAGGAAAAAAAGAAGCGGTCAAAATCGAAGTAGGAAATAAACGGGGCAACCGAACGGGAGGGAGAAGATTGGACAATGACGAACCGACTGAGCATGAGCATCAAGTATTGCTCGTGAAGTGGTGGGCTGTTACCTGTGCGACGTATGGCTTGCCGCGCTTGGCTTTGTTCAGCATTCCGAATGCGAATATGTTACTGCCACGCGCCACGCATCCCGAAAGGCTTGTTGCTTACATGACAAGCGAAGGATTTCGGAAGGGAGCTAGTGATTTATTTCTTGCTGTTCCGGTGCGTCCCTATAGCGGCATGTTCATAGAATTAAAGCGCAATCCTCGCAGCGTTACGAGCGACGAGCAGATTAACTTTACAATGCAGATGAATAAATTGGGGTATAAAGCAATTATCGCAAAGGGGTCAGAGTCAGCGGTAGATCAGATAAAGGAATACTTGAAAAGCTACACCAGGGCAATTTAACCGCAGCACATTGGAGGGAACCAATGAAAACCAGCAATGAAATGCATCGCATCAAGCAGAGAAAATTGAACACGTTGAACGTGCGCGGGGCATCGGTTGGATTGCCTGTACGCCAATGGAATCCGCTGAAACATAACGACATAAGAATGACCGACGCGCTGAAACGCTGCGAGGATTACCGTGCTATAAAGTCGCTGGATTTAGATCATGCCTAGAATCCTAATCGTTTCCGATAGCGGAGTTATCCCTGCGACACAGCAGCTAGTCGGCGATATTTACAAGGTTATCGACCTTCAATACGCTTTTTCCAACGAAGGCCGTAGGGAAATAGATAATAGCCATGTACTAATTTGGCCTACAGCGACAATACAGGCGCTAAGGGCTGGGAAATCTCTAGCATTGGAGATTGCCGAGGATGCCGCAGAGGTCAAATTTTTAGACACTAGCATGGCTGGCGGCGACTTTATGACCGCCGACGAATTCCTGAAAATGGGCGATGGCGCATTCTTGGCCTTCCGAGAGTGGGCTTTAGGCGACGTGGACGGACAGTTACGCACAACGGTTATACCAAAACCAAGTAACATAACAACGGCGGCGGCGCAGGCATCCTCCCCGGTCAGTTCCCCATCGGTTCCCCTGCCGATGCTGACCGAGCCTGACGCTGCCGCCACCCCTATTCCAGCGGATCAGAATGCCGAAGCGGTGACGCAAGGCGAGGCGAAGGATGCTGCCTTTGAGAGTTCTGATCCGCCGGAATACCTTGATGACAATCCGCCACCGGATTATTCATTGCCACCAGGCGCGGAAATAATTGATTTTTCCGATATTCAGAGCGGAGAGTATCAGCGGCCCGAATGGGTATCGAAGGAAACTGAAGACGAATGGGGCGATCCGGTTGATTTGTGGGGCGGGAATGTCGTTGCTCCGATTAAGCCTAATGCCTTGCCGCCAGCGATTGCGCCTTTCGTTTTCGATCAGTCGAGGGTAATCGGCACAGACCCGGTTCAGTTGGCGCTGAATTGCCTTGTGGTGGCAGCATCGTGCATCCGGCATGGCATCTATGTCCAGATGCAGAAAGGCCCGCAGGGAGGCAATGGCGAGGATTTAGGGCGCGTTTGGAAAGAGCATCCGGTTTTATGGGGCGCAGTTGTCGGCATGGCATCGACCGGCAAGGGGCCGGCGTTTGATGCTGCCACCCATAGGTTTAGATCGAAGGCTAATGAGCTCATAGCCAAAGACGAAGCGGCATGGGTTGAGTACGGACACAAGGCGAAGATTTACGATAATGCGCTTGCAAGTTATTATCGGGAGGCTGCGAAAAATCCTAATGCTGAAAGACCAGAGGAACCGCTGAAACCTCCGAGGGAGCGCCTGTGGACTGACGACACTACTCTGCAGGCACTCGCAAAGACTTTCGGAGAGAATCCGAGGGGAAAAATCTGTCTGTTCAAGGATGAACTAGCTTCCTTCTTTGGTTCGATGGACGCATTCAGTCAGGCAAAAGACCAAGACCGGCCCGCTTACCTGTCATTCTACGAGAGCAAAGAGCGCCCGATTGATCGAGTAGGAGGTGGATTTTATCTAGTAAAGGCGTTCGGCGGCTGTATCCTCGGAGGCATCCAGCCGATGGTCTTGGCGCGAGTGTCAGACAAGCTAGGGCAAGATGGCATGTTACAGCGGTTTATGATCGTCCAGGCCCGCGACGCAATCGACGGTGACGATAGCGGTAATTACGATATTGCAGCGGTGCGCCGTTGGCATTCCATAGTTGATAATTTGCTGTTGATGGAGCCACGCGGGAATCCGACAGTGCTATCACCAGAGGCGCAAGCGTTTGTATCTGAGAAATTGAAGTGGGCGAAACAGGCGATGAAAAGCGGCGGGGATGATGGATTAGTCTCTGCACTTGGCAAGTTTCCCGGCCTGTTCGGACGATTGATGATTACCGCGCAATGCATCTCAGACGCAGACCGGGGCGCACATATACCATCCGAGGAGATAGGCCTTCCGATAGCAGAGCAATGTTGGCGCTGGATTGAGCATGTAGTTTATCCGCATGCCTTTAATTTTTACCATGTCACACTCGGCCAATCGAAAATGCATACCTTGGCCCTTCATTTCGCCAATTTTGTATTGGCTAGAGGATTGACGCAGATAAACTCATCAACGCTTGCTCAGAAGTGGACTCGATACAAAAGGGAAAAACTCACCATTGCACAGCGGCGTGAATTCTGGAGCCTGCTAGAGTCTTTGGGATGGGTGCGTGCCATCGGCGGAAAAGAGCGTAACGGAGCATTGCCGACGAAATACAGCGTCAATCCTAACGCCTTCGATGGCCGGTTCTCGTTGCAAACAAAAATGGCCCAAGCAGAGTTTGCAAGGGCCATCAAATACAGTCCAGAAGGCTTCATTAATCAGATCGGAAACCGAGATCAAGCCTAGACCGGCGAGCGCGGATCCAATTGCTTTTTAGGTGGTCTGCCTTTCAATGCTTCCGATGGCGCAATCTGGTAATCATCGGCTAAAAACCAAGTCCCGGAATGGCAGACGGCCAGTTTAATCCTTCCTCCCCGGCAAAGCTTTTGAAGATACCTGGCGCTAAACGCGCCATCTTTTTGTGCGGCTTCTTTTAACGTAAGCATGTCATTTCCCAATTATTGAAAAGCAGATTAAAGCGAATACGCCGACAATCCAGCTAGCAACCTCTGAGATCGGCGCGTAGAGCAACCATTGCGCCAGGCTATCCATTGGCATTACCTCCTATCAGTAAGGCGCTGGCGGCACGTTAGGCGGCGGAGTCTTGCCCGATTTGCCGAACGGCCAGCCGAGGCGCGGATTCAGGATGATACGTACCGGCGTAAATTTGTTCATGATTGAATTCCCTTTAAGTTATAATCTGGTTTCGGAGTTTGACCGGCACTCACGCCCAGCGCGAAAGCCGGTCGTTTCATTTATGCTGCAGCTACGGCCTGATTCTCGAATTTGACGCCAAGCACGAAGTCGGCTGCTTTCTGAGCAGCGCCAGCCGCTACCACAATCGCCCGCTTGTCATTCTTGAGCACCTGAATCCAGTTCGCCAGGTATTCAGCATGCTGCAAGCGGCCTTCAATGCCCGCATGCGCGCACAGAAAAGCAGCGCCCATTTCCGCCACAAGCTCCTCTCGGGCATAGGCTGTATCACCAAATCGCTTGCCATACTCACGCGCACAACGATCTTTAGCGCCTGTCCAGTGCGTAAGCTCGTGCAGTGCCGTAGCGTAGTACGCCGCTACGCTTTCAAACTGTGCCATTTGTGGCAGCGTTATCGCATCGGTAGCGGTATGGTAAAAGGCGCGGTCGCCACCATGATTGACAATCGCTTGCGCCATCAATGCATCGGCGCGGGCAATACGCTCCGGTTCGGGCATTTCAGCGACTGCGACCGGCAGATACTTGTCCGGCACGTTGTCAATCTGCGACGTATGGAAAACCGTAAATGACCTGAGAACCGGAATCATCTTAACCTTGCTTTCAGCGTCATTCTTGTCAGTGATTGCCCAAGGCTTGAAAAACACAATCATTGAGCCTTTCTCGCCTTTCCTGACCTGCGCACCAATATCAGTAGCTTGTTTATAGGTCATCCATCCGTTACCGGCAGCGCCTGCAGGGGCGAACAGCAACATCATATTGATACCGCGATAAGCCTTGCCGCTGATTGCATTGTGAGGCATTCCGCCATCAGTTCCAGACCACGGGCGAACCCAAGGCGCTGTTCCAGATTCCATTTGCGCGAGGATTTTATCGGTGACTTCTTGGTATAGGTCTTTTGCCATGATTTCCCTTTCATGTTTCCTAGTTCCGCTAGGCCGGTTTAGTGCATACTCCACAGCCCGTCAAGGCT
>Ga0114967_10005245_pt1 | contig 10297 bp, 11 predicted proteins | sample M_130628_MF_Meta_FD_92639 | JGI IMG/M metagenome (GOLD analysis project Ga0114967, IMG submission 92639) | Freshwater microbial communities from Lake Montjoie, Canada to study carbon cycling - M_130628_MF_MetaG | ecosystem: Environmental > Aquatic > Freshwater > Lake | place: Lake Montjoie... | reverse complement strand
GACAAACGCATAGGACACATTGAGGTCCGGGTGATGCCACGCGGCTTCGGCCAGATGCGCGATCGTGTTGACCGCCATCAGCGTGCCTTTCCAGCCGGACGTCTTGTAGGTGCGCCGAATCCAGCCGTCCTTCAAAGACCATTTGGGCAGCAGCGCCGCGAGCTTGGCGGTGGTTTCCGCCTCGTCGTATACCTTCTCCGAAATTTTTTCACGCCAGGCCATGGGCTACTCCTGTTTAAACTGCGGTTGCGAGCGGCGAGGTGACGGGCGCCAGCTCGCGATTGAATTCCTGCATGAGCGCGCGGACTGCGGTCTGCTCTACCGCGGCGGTCCGCGCCTGTGCCGCGCACAGCGCGCTGCGAAAGCCGAGATAATCGGCGCCAAGCGCACGCAAGGGCATGACGTCCGCTAGCGCGAGCTTACCCGCCAAGCCACAGAGCAAGCCGTGTGCTTTAACGCTAGCGACAAAAGCCGCGAGCGCGACCGCGCTCATCAGCCCACCCAAACTTGGCCCCGCTTTCTCGGCGGTATCCAGCATCAAACCCGCCACGCCCGACTCTGCCAGACGCGCAATGTCGTCCGCGCCGGGCGGCGCTTCGGCGAAGCACACGCCAATCACGCGAACACCCCCTGCGCAAGCTTCGCGCAGTGCTTCAATCATCTCGGGCGACACCGCCTTGGCATACAGACCGACCTTGGCGTAATGGGCGCCGGCATCGGTCACCGCCCGCGCCCGCGCCGGAATGACCGCCGGGCTTAGCCAGTGGTCACCGATGGTGGCGCTTACGGTATGGCTGCTGCCGAACGTCGCCGCCACCTCGGTAATGGTAGGCAGCGCTACTGCGCCCAGCGCGCCGGCCTCGGGTTCCTTCAAATCGATCCAGGGCACGCCGCAACCGGCAACAATCTGCGCCTCGTCCAGGTTACGCACGCTGGCGAGGACTGCGGTCATGCGCCGGCGACAGGCCCGCGGGCGCCATGTCGAGGATGTTGGGCAATGGCTTCCATCAGCCAGCCCCAGGCCAGACGCTCGTGTTCGCCCGCAGTCTTATCAATCGCAATCTGCAGGTAACGCATCTCGCTCGCGACCTGCGCGGGCGCGAGCCAGTCCAAACGCGAAATGAGAATGGCCCCTTCGACCACCGCCGCCTGTGCGCGATTGAAGCCGCAAAACGCGGCATGGTTCACCCGCGCCAGCACGCGGCAATGGAATTGGGGGCGCTCGGGATGTTCAATCGTGCGCTCGACTGCCAGTTCCCAATGCGCCAGCGCCCCGGCCAGTCTCGGCACTGGACTGAGGGTCGAGGGCAGCACCGGCCAGTCACGACGGCCGGTCAGGCAACCGGCAAAGATGCGGGCATCCTCGGTGAAATTGAGCACCGCGACAGGCCGCGCGCGCAGGTTTTCCAGCGTCGTCGACGGCACAAACGGCGCCAGCACAACGCGCTCGTCCTCCTCGCGATAGCCCAGCGGGGTAATGTGCGCGCGCCCATCGGCCGCCAGCGTCGTGATGATCGCTTCGCGGATCATGGGCATGCGCTCGTCAGCATTGAGGAAGAATTCGGCTCATATCAACCACCCTGCTGGTCTCATAAAACCAGATTGAATACCCCAACATGCCGCCCATCGCCGGCGCGCGGACGGCGGTGGGAGAAACCACGATTTAATCGCGGAATAACGATGAATACCGGCAACCCGCGAGTGGCACACATGGTGCTTTCGGTCATCGAACACCGCGGCCTCATTTTCGCAGTGTGGGTGGCGCGCCTCAACCGGCGCGCGGTTAATCTCAAACGAGGAGATATCCAATGGCTTGGCAGACCCCGTCTTTCAGCGACGTGCGTTTCGGCTTCGAAGTCACGATGTACATCAACAACCGTTGATTTCGTGAAGCACGTGCCCGGGGGCTGTTCGCAGCCCCTCGGGTTTCCCCTACTTTCCTGATAAAGCCCACCACTGTGCCAGAGTACTCAATCCGCCGCCGCGCTACCGATGCTCCCGTCTGGTCGCGAGAGGAATTCGAGCGGCAGCTGCGCGGCAAAGAGCGCTACTACCATATCCATCACCCCTTCCACATTCAGATGAATGAAGGGGGCCTCAGCCGTGAAGCTGTTCAGGGCTGGGTGGCTAATCGTTTCTATTATCAGCAGTGCATTCCTGTCAAAGATGCCGCCGTGCTGGCCAACTGCGAGGACCGCGACAGCCGCCGTCTCTGGATCCAGCGCATTCTCGACCACGACGGTCTGGCGGGTGATGAAGGCGGCATCGAAGCCTGGCTGCAGCTTGGCGAAGCGGTGGGTCTGGACCGCGACTATCTTGAAAGCGGTGACGGTGTGCTTCCCGGCGTGCGCTTCGCCGTTGATGCCTACGTCAATTTCGCCCGCCGCGCCACGTTTGAAGAAGCCGCCTGCTCCTCGCTCACCGAACTCTTCGCGCCCACCATTCACCAGCGTCGGCTCGATAACTGGCCACAAATTTATCCCTGGATCGACGAGCGCGGTTATCGCTACTTCCGCAAACGCCTGAGCGAAGCGCGGCGCGACGTCGAACACGGGCTGACGGTCTCGCTGGAGCATTTCAAAACGCGCAGCGATCAGGACTACGCGCTGAGCATCCTGCAGTTCAAACTGAACGTGCTGTGGACCATGCTGGATGCGATGTGGATGGCGTACATTGAGCACAAGCCCCCTTTCTTCAGTTGCCCCCATGAGTGATTTCAGTCTCAGCCTCGACACCGTCCCCCGCATCTCGCCGATGTTCCGCTTCCAGTGGGAGGAGGCGCAGGAAAGCCATGTGCTGCTCTACCCCGAAGGCATGGTCAAGTTGTCGGGTAGCGCCGGGGAAATTCTCGGTCTGGTCGATGGCAACACCTCAGTGGCCGGCATCATCGACGCGCTGAAGCTCAAATTCCCGGGCGCCCCTCTAGACAACGACGTCATCAACTTTCTGGAAACCGCGTATGGACAGGGCTGGCTCCGCACCGTTAACGCCTAGCAAGCCGCTGTGGCTGCTGGCGGAACTGACCTATCGCTGTCCTCTGCAGTGTCCCTACTGCTCCAACCCGCTCGATATCGCCAAATACAAAGACGAACTCACCACCGACCAATGGATCAGCGTGCTCCAGCAGGCGCGCAAGATGGGCGCGGCGCAACTCGGCTTCTCCGGCGGGGAGCCGCTGGTGCGGCAAGATTTAGAGGTCTTGATCGCCGAGGCGCGCCGGCTGGGCTACTACAGCAATCTCATCACCTCCGGCGTCGGCATGAACGAAGACCGGGTCGCCGCCTTCAAGGAGGCGGGGCTCGATCACATTCAAATCAGCTTTCAGGCCAGCGACGAGGAACTGAACAACTATCTCGGCGGCTCGGATTCGTTCCGCCATAAGTACGAGATGGCGCGGGTGGTCAAAAAACACGACTACCCCATGGTCCTCAACATCGTCATCCACCGCCAGAACATCGACCAGATCGAAGACATCATCAAAATGACGATCGATCTGCAGGCGGATTACGTTGAGCTTGCGAGCACCCAATATTACGGCTGGTCGAAACTGAACGAGGCCGGGCTCTTGCCCACCCGCGAGCAACTCGCCCGCGCCGAAAAAATCGCCCACGACTATCAGGACCGCATGAAGGGGAAAATGAAAATCCTCTACGTGGTGCCGGACTACTACGAAACCCGCCCCAAGGCCTGCATGAACGGCTGGGGCTCAATCTTCCTCACCATCGCGCCGGACGGCTCGGCGCTGCCCTGCCATGCCGCCCGGCAGCTGCCCGGCATGAGCTTTCCCAACGTCAAAGACACGTCCATCGCAAGCATCTGGCACGAGTCGAATGCGTTTAAGCGTTTTCGCGGCGATGACTGGATGCAGGAGCCGTGCAGGAGTTGCCCGGAGAAGGGCAAGGATTTCGGTGGGTGTCGGTGCCAGGCCTTCATGCTGACGGGAGACGCCACGAACGCCGATCCGGTGTGCAGCAAGTCAGACCATCACGCGGCGCTGGTCGCGGAAGTCAACCGTCTGACTGCGCTGTCGCTCGCAGAAGTGAAAGCCAAACCTCTCGTATTCCGCAATCTCAAAAATTCGCGCGAACTGGCCCCTTAAGCACGGGGCTTATCGGGCGCTTCACGCCTGACGCGCCGCGTACCATTCCTTGAGCCCGGGCACGCTCATCGGGCGCGCAAAGTAGTATCCCTGCGCGTAGACGCAGCCCATTTCCGCCAACAGTTCTGCGGTCTGTTCGTCTTCAATGCCCTCGGCCACGGTACTCATCCCAAGTCGCGCGGAGAGTTCAATCGTTGACTGAATAATCTGCTTGCTGCGCTCTGACTGATGCATTTTGTCCACGAAGGACTTATCGATCTTCAGACAGGAAAACGGCAGGCTCTGCAGATAATCCAGACCGCCGTAGCCCTTCCCGAAATCGTCCAGTGCAATCCCGACGCCCAGCCCCCGCAGGCGGTGGATCACTTCAGACACCACATCAACGTTACTGATGATGACGGTTTCGGTCAGCTCAATCCGCAATTCCTGGGGCGCCATCTGGTGTGCGTTCAGGCTCTGGGCAATACGCTCGAAAGCGTCTGTTTTGCAAAATTCCGGCGCCGACAGATTGATGCTCATAAAGGGCGTCGCGCCCTCGACGGCGCCATCGCATAAGGGCTTCAGCATTGGCCAATCGGTCAGCGCCTGCTGCACCACAAATTCGCCGATGCGGTGAATCAGGTCGGTTTTCTCGGCCAGCGGAATAAATTCATCCGGCCGCACCATGCCCAGCGTCGGGTGGCGCCAGCGAATCAGGGCTTCGAACCCCGCGAGGCTTCGATTTTTCAAACTGACGATGGGCTGATAGTGGAGTTCGAGCTGGCCCTCGGCAATCGCGTTGACCAGATTGGTGGCCAAGGTCAGCATGCGGGTGGCTTCGTGTTTCAGTTTGTCCGCCAGATCCGGCGTTTCCCCGGTCTTGACGGCCAAGGCCAGCAGTTCGCTCAAGGTCCGCGCCTCTCCGGGCGCGCCGCTAGCAGCGCGCCGAACATGCTCCAGGAGGATGCGCACAATGTATTGAACCACCGGCTCGGCCTTAGCGAGCAGGCTCTCCAGCTGGGAGCGCTGAATCGCGACCAGGCGGGTGGCGGCCAAGGTGCGGACGGTCGCCGTCCGCGTGCCACCATCCAACAGCGCGATTTCACCGAACAATTCGCCCGGCCCCAGCATGTTGATGCGCTCGAATTCGCCGTCCTTCGTGAGCAGGATTTCAACCGCGCCTCGCTCGATGACGTAGGCAGCGGTCGCCTCGTCCCCCATGCGAAACACAATTTCACCGGCTTCAAACCCTTTGAAATCAAGCGACATCAAACATCACTCCTTGTCTGAAACGGGCATGACTCAAGCGGCACCAGCCCGGAATTAACATCGTTACCGCCCTGCTTCGCATCAGGTCGTTTCAGCCCGCTGTCGCACCGATCGCCCAGGCGACCTCAGCGGCCTGACGATTGGGTCGAACATCGTGCACACGAAAAACCCTCACGCCAGCAGCAACCCCCAGTGCGGTGGTCGCGCAGGTTGCGCCCACCAGATCCGTTGGCGAGGTCTCGCGGCAAATGGCCCCCATAAAGCGCTTGCGGCTCGTGCCCAGCAAGACCGGGTAGCCGGTCGCGACGAATTGCGGCAAGCCTGCCAGCAGGCGGAGATTGTGTTCGCGCGTTTTGCCAAAGCCAATGCCCGGGTCAATCAAAATGCTGTCGCGGGCGACGCCGGCCGCTTCGGCCGTGCGGGCAGCGGCCAGTATTCCCGCCAGCACCTCAGCCACCACGTCTTGATAAGTGGGCGCGATCTGCATGCTGTCAGGCTTTCCTTGCATATGCATTAAAACGAGCGCGGCGCTTTCGCGGGCGGCGAGTTGCAGCAAACGCGGGTCGCGTCCGCCCGACACGTCGTTGATGAGATGTGCACCGGCCGACAGGGCGGCGACCGCCACGGTGGAGGAACGCGTATCAATCGACAGCACCACATGGGCGGGGAGTTGCTTGCGCAAGGCCTCAAGCACCGGCAGCACCCTGCGGCACTGTTCCTCATCGCTCACCGCCTGCGCGCCCGGCCGGGTAGATTCGCCCCCGACGTCAATGATATTGGCGCCCTCTTCCACCATCGCCGCCGCGCGCGCCAGCGCGGCGTCTACCGCGAGATGGCGACCGCCGTCAGAGAAGCTGTCGGGCGTGACGTTGAGAATGCCCATCACAGACGGCGGGCAATGCGGATCGCGCAGTTGCTGCAGCCAGGATTCAAGCATGGCCAAGTAATTCCCCCGCGACCCAGTCTGCCGCCCGTAGCAAAGCGTCCGTGATCAAGGGCTCGCCCGAGAGGTGGCCGGCGGTGCGCAGAATTTCGAGGCGTGATCCGGGTATGGCCCGGTGCACGGCGAACGAGGCTTCTGGCGCGCACGTGAGATCGCGCTGCCCATGGACAATATAGGTGGGCACCTGCGGCAAGCGATGCGCCTCCTCCAGCAATTGGTTTTCCCGCAGAAAATAGCGATTCACGGCGTAATGCAGTTCGATGCGGGCCTTGCCGAGGAGAATGTCTGAGAGGCCTTCCGGCTCGCTTTCCATCTGGTTGAAGGAATACATGACCACTTCCCCGGACCACGCCATCCAGGCGCGCGCGGCCGCGAGTGCACGCGCCTCATCCGGTCCAAACAGGCACTCATGCAGATAGCCCGCGATGTCCGCCGGATGGCCCAACTCATCGTTAAGCCGGGCCCAGGCCACCGGCAGCATGCGGGCCGCGCCAGCATGGAGAAACCATTCCCAATCCACCGGGCGGGCCAGAAAACAGCCGCGCAATACGATTCCCCGCACGCGCTCAGGGTGCTGTTCGGCGTAGGCAAGCGCCAGCGCCACGCCCCAGGATCCGGCAAACAGGACCCAGGCGTCGATCCCGAGATGGTCCCGCAGGCGCTCCAAGTCGGCGACCAGCGCCTGCGTGGTGTTGTGCGCCGTGGCGCCAAAAGGCCGCGAGCGACCGGCGCCGCGCTGGTCAAAGATCACCGAGCGGTAGCGCGCCGGATCAAAAAACTGTCGGTGACTAGGCTTACACCCGCCGCCCGGCCCACCGTGGAGAAACACCACCGGCAGGCCGTCTACTGGCCCCGCGTCTTCAAAGTAGATTTCGTGGCCATCGCCCACAGGCAACCACTCGGCAAGGCGCGGTTCGGTCGCGCGGTACAGTTTTCGGAGTGCGACGTCGGCCATAAGTCAGAGTGCTCCAGGAGCGGTGGGCGTGCGTGATTGTATGCCGCATCGGTGATGCGTTTTCGGGTTTTAATCGCGCCCAAGGACGCGAGGGGCAATGCTGGTGCGCATGGGGTCGGCGGTGATCGGACCAACGCAAGGCCCCATCGGGGCCGCCGCGTTTGAGCCTAGCCGCCGCCCTGCTGCAGCGAGCGCTCGTAGTGGGTCATGAACGCCGCCAAGGTCTCTGGCGGCCAGTGCAGAAAGATGAAGGTGAGCGGAGTGGAAATGATCCGCAGTGAGCCCAACTGTCGCACCGACTCCTTGCCCAGAGCGATTTGAAGCGCGCGCCCGTCCGGATATGTCGCGTGATATACCAGACCGGACCACTCAAGGCTGATCTCACCGCTGAAGAGTCGTGGCAGCAAGCGTCGGAGATCACGATGACTGAGCGATTGCAGGCGCTCGATGCGGGTTTCAGTCATCCGCCGGCCGGGTTATCGCTAGCCGCCCGCAACGGGTGGCCAGGCGGCTATCACATCCCCTTCAGAGAGCGCCAGCGTGCCACGCTGGTCGGGCGCCACATACACGCCGTTCACCAATAGCAGGTGGGCCCGCACATGCGGCACATGGCAGGTATCGAGCAGTTGGTGGGGCGTTGGCGCGAGAAGAAACTCCAGCGCAATCTGATTGTCGCGCGCGCTCGCGGGGAGATATTCCGCGAGCGACGCGTACAGTTTCAGTGTGAGGCGCATGCGCCTCCGTTACTTCAGCAGCGCGGCATTGAAGCCAACGGCCTGGGTGCTCGCGAGATAGGCTTCCATCACGCGGGTAGGATCTTCGAGCAGATGCTCCTTCCACTTTCCGAGGCGGGTCTTGGTCTGGATCAAGCCCCGCAGCACACCTACGTGTTGCGTCATGCCCAGACTTGTCGCGCCTACCAGCACATCGCCGTCGAACTGCAAATTGAGGTAGCGATAACGCTCTCGGTTGAGCAGTTCGGCGCTGTCGCCGCCTTCCTTGCCCATCCACAGGCCGAACGAACTGGAGATAAGCCCCAGCGTGTCTAGCACGTTCATGTTCACGCTGCCCCGATGCACCGCGCCCTTCTGACCCACCATATTGCGAGCGGCGAGTTGTGCGTGCTCGGTGGCCGTTGGCTGAATGGCCTGCACCGCAGACTCGCCGGTTGAGAAATCCCGGCCTTCGGCGACGTCGCCGGCGGCAAAAATATCGGGGTCATTGGTCTGCATGTGGCGATTGATGAGAATCCCCTGCTTGACCTCGATGCCAGTGCCCTCGAGTAAGCCAATGTTTGGCCGCACGCCGGTCGCCGAGACGATGAGATCGACTTCGAGCGTTTGCCCGGTGCTTAAGGCCGCTTGCAGCGCGTGCTGCGTGCCCTTGGTGATGCCGGTGACGCGGGTCGAGGTGTGCACCGTCACGCCGCGCGACTGGCACCAGTCTTTGATCATGTTGCCGGCGGTGTCATTCATCATGCGCGGCACCATGCGGTCTTCCATTTCGACGACCGTCAGTTCGGCGCCGCTCTGGGCAAGGGCTTCCAGAATGATGCAACCGATAAAGCCGGCGCCCATCAGCAGCACTTTCGCGCCAGGCACCGCGCGAGAAGCGATATTGCGCGCATCGGCCAGCGTCCAGCAGGGGAAAATCCCCGGCAGGTCCATGCCAGGAATCGGCGGCGCCACCGGGCGCGAACCCGTGGCCAGCAGGAGCTTGTCGTAGGCCAGCGTGTCACCGCCGGCAAGACTCACCTGCTTCTTGCTGCGGTCAATCGCGGTCACCCGATCCTGCCGAACCGTGATGTGCTGCTTGGCAAAGTGACCGGCGGTCTTGCGCAGATGGGTGCCCTCTTCCGCAATTTGCTTGATCAAAAGATACGGCAAGGCCATGCGCGAATAAGGGGCTTCGGATTCTTCACCCACCAGCACGATTTCGGCATCGGGCTGAAGTTTACGGAGGCTTTCAACCGCCACCACGCCGGCTGGGCCGGCGCCTACAACGATGTGCTTCATAGAGGCTTCTCCTGCCGGTCGCGCCTTGCGACCGGTTGGCATTGAATGTCTGACTACAACGACTGAACAATCACACGCCAAGGCGCGAGAGCGTTTCTGCAGTGGGAACGCCGTCGGTCGTCCAGCCGCGAATCGCGTAGTAGTGGGGCAACATTTTGTGCAACTCGTTGACCTTGCCTTTGGCGGGACCGGTTTTGGCCGCCTCCTTCAGCAGGCGCTTGGGCAGCGTGTCGTCAGCCGCCGTCAGGCCAGCGTCCAGATTGAACTGGCGTTCGAGATTCCAGATGCGCTCGCCCGCTTCCAGCATTTTCTCGGTCGTCCAGTTCCCTTCGCAGGCGGCGTCCACCTGCGGGGCGATGTCTTCCAAGGTCCAGGCAAAGGTGGTGAACACGCACAGGCCGGAAGAGTCGACCGCCGCGGTCGCGTCCTGAAAGGCCTTCACCAACTCCGGCTTGCCTTCAGTCTCCAACGGGTCGGTCTTCACCGGCACGCCAAGAATTTCGGAAGACACCGTGTAGCTACGGAGATGGCAGGCGCCACGATTAGAGGTGGCATAGGTCAGGCCCATGCCCTGAATGCCACGCGGGTCGTAGGCGGGAAATTCCTGCCCTTTCACCGTCATGGAGAGATCCGGGTGACCGTATTTTTCAGTCAGTCGCTTCGAGCCCAGCGCGAGTTCGCGGCCAAAGCCTTCGCCTTTCGCCACCAGTTCGGCCGATCTGGTCAAGGCCTCGGCAGAGCCAAACTTCATTTCGATCCCGCCGGTGGTCTCCATCGTGATCGCGCCGATTTCGTACAACTCCATCGCCGCCGCCACGGTCGCCCCGAAGGAGATGGGGTCAAAGCCGTCTTCGTTGCAGAGGAAGTTGGCGTAGGTCAGCGCGTCGAGATCGTCTACGCCGGTGTCGGAACCCAGCGCCCAGGCCGCTTCGTACTCCAGGCCGCCGTTGGCGCCCATGTATTCCGGTTTGTTAACGATGGTGTAGTGCTTGGGATCGACGGTGGAAATGCGGCCGCAGGCGATAGTGCAGCTGAAG
>Ga0114967_10005244_pt1 | contig 10297 bp, 5 predicted proteins | sample M_130628_MF_Meta_FD_92639 | JGI IMG/M metagenome (GOLD analysis project Ga0114967, IMG submission 92639) | Freshwater microbial communities from Lake Montjoie, Canada to study carbon cycling - M_130628_MF_MetaG | ecosystem: Environmental > Aquatic > Freshwater > Lake | place: Lake Montjoie... | reverse complement strand
TGATAAGTTTGGTGAGAAAGAACAAAAAGATCATCTGCGTAAGTTATTGTATCCATTCATTTTAAGAAGAACCAAAGAACAAGTAGCTAAAGATTTACCTGAAAAACAAGAGATGATTTTATTTTGCGAAATGGGTTCTGAGCAACGTAAAATTTATGATGCTTATAGAAATGATTTCAGAGATAAAATACTTGGTGTGGTGCAGGAACAAGGTATTCAAAAAAGCCAGCTAACTATTTTACAAGGGTTGATGAAGCTGCGCCAAATATGCGATAGTCCAGCAATTATTAAAGAAAAAGATGGCGAAAAATTTCCAAATACATCTGTCAAATTAGAAGAGATTGGAAGGGAACTTACAGAGAATATCAGCAATCATAAAGCCCTGATTTTTTCTCAGTTTTTAGGGATGCTTGCATTAATAAAAGAAAAGTTGGAAGAGCTTGGCGTAGACTATGAATATTTTGATGGAAGTACTGCTGCTATTGACAGAGAGAAAGCCATCAATCGTTTTCAAAATGATGATGCATGCAGGGTGTTTTTAATATCATTAAAAGCAGGAGGTGTGGGGCTGAATTTAACTGCTGCTGACTATGTATATATTGTTGATCCGTGGTGGAATCCTGCGGTGGAACAACAAGCAATTGATAGAACGCACAGGATTGGACAAACCAAAAATATTTTTGCTTATCGCATGATTTGTAATGATACAGTTGAAGATAAAATTATAAAACTACAAGAGAAGAAAAGAGCGTTGGCAAAAGATTTAATTACAGATGATGAGGGCTTTGTAAAATCATTAACGAAGGAGGACGTAGAATATTTATTTAGTTAACTTTTCTATTATTCTTTTTTACTTGATAATGTAAATCCGATAGTTGTTCCTACATCCAGTTTACTTCTTACATGAATGGTTTGTTGATGGGCTTCAATAATATGTTTGCAAATTGCCAAACCCAAGCCTGTGCCGCCAACATCTCTGCTTCTACCACGATCAGTTCTGTAAAATCGTTCAAATATTCTGCTCAAATGTTCTTCAGCAATACCAATACCATCATCACTAAATTCAATTAATACATTTCTTCCGTCAGTTTGATAAATACCCGCTACAATTGTTCCATCTTGCTTGCCATATTTTGTTGCATTGGAAACGATATTAATTACTACCTGACGGATTTTTTCTTTATCAGCAAATACGCTGATTGGCGCTTCGCAGCCTTTTTTAATACTTGCTTTAATATTTTTTCTGCCTGTTTTAATTGAAAGAGATTCGTACACCTCACGTATTAAATCCTGAATAATAAAATATTCTTTGTAGAGCGGCTGTTCGCCACTTTCAAGTCTTGAAATTTCATCAAGGTCTTCTACTAAGTTTACCATTCTGTCAATATTGCGGGCAGCATTCTCTAAGAACTTTTTATTGACAGTAGGTTTATCAAGTGCACCGCCCAATAACGTATCTACATAGCCTTGTATTGCAAAAATGGGTGTCTTAAATTCATGTGCTAAATTTTGTAAAAATTCTTTTCTGTAGGCTTCATTTTTTTTCAGAATTTCAATTTCAGCACTTCTTTGTTCTGCCCATTGTTCAACATCTTCTTTCACTTCATCAATGCTCTTTTGAGGTAAAATGTATTTGTAATAGGTTTCTTCTCTTTTCGATGCTTTGGTTTGATAAATGAATTTATAAATCAATTTTATTTTTCTGTAAATAAACCATTCCAATACAAAGCTGATTAAAAAATAAGTGCCAATCAACATTAATAGAAATGCAATTATTGAAATAAATAATTTCTGCTCTACTAGCCAATAACCAATACCAACTGGTAATGAAACAATCAAGGCAGTAAATGCAGAGAGCTGCTTGGGAGAAAGATTTTTTGTTTTAAACATAGCTTCAGGCAATATACGAATATCGTTCCAAAGAGGATAGTTTGAAACGCAATAAATTGAAGGAGTAGTAAAGAAAAAAACAGAATTATAATTCAAATTTATAACCAACCCCTTTAACCGTGGTGATACAATCAAGTTCTAATTTTTGACGTATTTTTCTGATGTGTACATCAATTGTTCTGTCGCCGACAATTACATCTGTACCCCATATTTGTGTAAGAATTTCATTGCGTAAAAAAACTCTTCCAGGTTTTGATGCTAATAAACGTAACAATTCAAATTCTTTTTTTGCAAGAATGATAATCTTATTATCCACTGTCACACTAAATTTTACCGGGTCTATACTTACATTTCCCACATTAATTGTTTTCCCATTCTCTTTATTAAATCTTCTGAAGAGCGCATTTACTCTACTGATTAAAACTTTCGGACTAATAGGTTTGCTGATATAATCATCTGCACCTGTTTCTAAACCTTTGATTTGTGATTCCTCATCACTTAAAGCGGTCAAAAAAATGATGATTGTATCTTGAAAAAGGGATTGGCTTCTAAGAATATTGCATACCTCAACACCTGTTTTCTTTGGCATCATGATATCCAGAATAATAAGATCGGGGTGCAGTAGTTTGGCTCTTTCAATGGCTTCATCACCATTTTTTGCTGTATAAACTTCAAAGCCTTCGTTTTGTAAATTGTAACTTACAATTTCTAAAATATCGGGCTCATCATCAGCAATCAATATTCTTTTTGGTGCAGCATCCATATTGTTAACCTTATGTTTACACAAAATTAACCTTCCGTTATATCTAAAAGTAATTATGAGGTTATCTAATTGTTAATAACCCTCTAGTTTTGATAAAACACCTATTTTATAAAATGAATTCAAGCAGCCAAATGATGGTACTTTTGCTCTTATAACTTTATGTTTAAAATAATAACCCTTTTTTGTATTATCCTATTAAGCAGCATTCTTGTTGTTGCTCAACCTGAGAGAACCATTGAAGTTTCAATGCCTATAGTTCCCGCAATGCGAGAGTTGCACCATGATTATATTAATAATAATCAAAAATTAATTTGTCAGCTTGATGGAATCAATGACAGCATTTTCAATGTTGGAAAAGATGAGCGAATGAATCAACTTGTAAATGATGCTTTGACTGCTATTGTAAATAATATGCAGGCAAAAGTTGAGTTGAATAAAAATATTACTGAAGGTGATAAATACTATTGGTTACGGGGCATTAATGAAATGCTGACTGATTTTATTTCGAGATACAAATCAAAAAATATTAAAGGTGCATTGCTTTACAACATCATTAAATCTTATGATACAGCAATGGAGTTGCAGATGAAAAATGAAAGCATCAAACCATTAATAGAGAACAATGAAATGGAGGTTGGTGAATTACTCATTCAAAATTTGTGCTTAAAAAATAATATCAGCATTCCAATTTCCAAAGAAATATTATTACTCAAAAAAATTAAACGTTATCCCAACACAACAATGAGCTCTCTTGCTCAAAATCCAAATGCTTTTTATGTTGATAGTATTATATTAAGCATTGCTTATCACTCTCCGGAACAGCTTTATAATTACGCAGCTGCATCTGATGCACTAGGTAAAAAGATTCAGTCAATAAATCATCCTATTGTTAAAAAAATTGGTTTATTGTCTCTTATGAAAACAGGAAGAATGTATTTTCCTTTTTTAGATAATTTGTATCAAAACAAACTAAGCATGGATAGTATTACCAAATTACTGTATGATACTGTTGGGTATTATCAGCTATTGGTAAAAACTCAAATTGAATATGCAATAAGGGTATCCAAAAATGATATTCCTCTGGTGATGAATGTACTTACAGCAAAACTGCAGAGTAAAGCAATTGAATTATTTATCAATGAAATTAATAGTTTGCACGATGAAAAATCTGAAAATATTAGATTCAAATGTTTGGAAAAATTATCACCACAAGATTTATACTACCTAATAGTTTTAGGGGAACAAGAAATTTATACGAGTAGTTATTTAGGCGTTTATAAACGCATTTTTGAAAGAATGAAAACACCAAGCGCCGATACTTTATTGGCATGGATGCATGGAGATTATTACAAAAAATTTATAAAAATTGCTGCCAATTATAATACACTCGATGATTTTTTAAATCGTATGGATAAAAATAATGTGCAGCAATTGATGAGAAGCTTTGTAAGTGGATTAGAAAAAACAAAAACCTTGGAAGATGCAGTGGATGTTGCAAATTCTTATGCAAGTATTTATAATCTTAAAATACAAAAATTAATACTAGATAAGATACAGGAAAATTTAGCAGAAGCTGAAAAAACTGAAAGTAATCGGGGTCAAATTGTTTATAATTTACTCAATATTATTTTTCAGTCAATGGATTCTTCAAAGCATATTAACTTGCTGGCGAGATTGGGAATTAATGAGATTTATAATATGCCAATAAGTTCTTTAAAAGACAATACAGGAAGGGTTATCATTCAACAGTTCTTTTATGGGGACAAAGATGGACAAGGAATTTATAATTCTTTTTTTCAAAACTATCCTTCAGCATATTGGAGGAAAATTGATAGCGAAAAATGGGTAGAATTGAGAAGTATAAAAGGAACTCCAATCTCTATATTTTCAAATAAGCCGTTTGATAATGAAGCAGATTTAGATACGAAGGCTCAAGAAGAACTTGGTAATTATCTCTCAGAAAATAATTTAAATCCAACAATCATTATACACAGAGGTCATAGCTATTTTGTAAACAACACAATTGAACAATTGCCAAGCTCTGCAAAGGTGATTTTATTGGGTAGTTGCGGTGGTTATCAAAGGTTAAATGAAGTGTTGGAAACCTGTCCTGATGCGCACATAATTGCTTCTAAACAAACTGGAGCAGGCGTAGTGAATATTGCATTAATCGTGGCTATTACTGAAAATTTAAGAATAGGAAAAAGTTTGAACTGGCAAGTAATATGGAAAAATCTTGAACCAAAGTTTAAAGGAGCAACCAAAGAAAAGTTTGATGATTATGTTCCACCATACAAAAACTTAGGAGCTATTTTTATTACTGCGTATAAAAAAGCCATACAAAATAATTAGTATTGTATTATAAGTTCTATCCGAATACAAAAATGTAATTTCTTTAAAAATATGGGTTGTTGTTTTTTTCAAATCCAATAGTGGTATTTCTTCCATGACCACTATGTACAACCGTTTCATCGGGTAATACCAACAATTGTTCTTTGATACTTTGTAATAATGTTTCGTGATTACCACCGGGCAAATCAGTTCTGCCAATACTTTGGTAAAACAGCACGTCACCACTTATTACAAAGCCTTGTTCTTTGCAATATAAACTGATGCTTCCAGGACTGTGTCCGGGAGTATGTAAAACCTGTAAAATGTCGGAGTCTAATTTTATAGTTGAATCGGTATTTATAAAATGAATTTGTCTTTCATAATTTTCAAAAGGCAATCCCCATTTTTCTCCACTAATTGGAGCGTACTGTAATACCAATTGTTCCATCGGATGAATGTATAATTCAACTTTGTATTGCTCACTAACAAACTTATTACCAAATACATGGTCTAAATGACAATGCGTATTAATCAGTTGTTTTACCTGCAGGTTATTTGATTTAATAAACTGCTTGAGTATTTCTTGTTCTGCAGTGCCATAACAACCGGGATCTATAATTATCGCATTCTTGTGTTCATTGTATAAAACATAGGTATTCTGTTGAATTGGATTAAAAGTAAAAATCTTAACATTCAGCATAGATGTATTTTTATTTTCAGTAAATTGTATCAGCTTATTTTTATGAATTGATAGTTAAAGTGTATTTTTAAACTACAAAACATTGAATTCAAATGTTTTATTAAAAGTAATTCATTGGGTATGAAATTTAAAACAAATAAAATAAATATTGTTTTTTTAATATTGATTGTACTTATTCCAATATTGGCATTAGCACAAGTTAATACAGTTGAATTTGGTAAAAATAGAATTCAATACAAAAAACTGAAGTGGAAATTTTATGAATCTCCCAATTTTTATACCTACACATCTCAAGTTGGTAATGAGTTGGGAAAATTTGTTGCACAGGTTGCAGAAGCTGAATTACCACAATTAGAATCTTTTACAGAATACTCTTTGCAACGTAAAGGAAACATCGTTGTTTATTCAAGTTATGATGAGTATAAACAATCAAATATTGGTTTGGGAATTGATTGGCAACAAGCTGGCGGATTAACTAAATTAGTCAACAATAAAATTGTAGTGTACTTTGATGGTAATCATACCCACCTCAAAAATCAAATCAGACAAGGAATAGCAAGGGTGCTTACAGATAATTTATTATTTGGTGATGATATTGGAGAATTTGCAAGTAATCAGGCATTGTTAGATTTGCCAAAGTGGCTCACAGATGGTTATGTAGCTTATGCTGCAGAGCCCTGGAGTACGCAAAGAGATGATGAGTTAAAGAGTGCAATATTGGGTGGAGAATATAAAAATTTTTATCATTTTGCATTTTCTAAACCAACTTTAGCAGGTCAATCTTTCTGGAATTATATCGCTGAAAAATATAAAAAAGACAATGTTACTTATTTTTTATACCTCGCACGTATTTATAAAAATCTAAACAATGCATCTTTAAAAATTTGTAAGAAAAAATTCAAAGAAGTTCTTGCAGACTTTATGGAATTTGAACAAAACAAATATTATGAAGACATCAAAAAAAGAAAGAATGCACCTAAAGGAAAATTGACTATTTCTGAAGACGTCAGTAAAAATAATTATTACAATTTTCAGGTAAATCCAAATCCAAAAAATAATACCTATGCTATGGTAGAGTTTAGGAAAGGAATTTATAGTGTAAAGATTAATGAAAACTTTTACGATTTAAAAATACTTTTATCCAAAGGTGTGAAAGTGATGGAAGGAGATCAAAATCCCAATTATCCTGTAATGGCTTGGGATGGAAAAGGAACAAGACTTTTGGTCATTTATTCTGAAATGGGTAAAATAAAAATGTTTGTGTACGATTATGTTGCAAAGTATAAGCGTTTCAAACAAACTATAGATGGCTTTGATCAAATACTAGATGCCTCATTTATGTTAGATGAGAATACGGTTATTTTGAGTGCTGTAAAAAATGGACATACCGATATTTTTATTTATAAAATAGAAGAGAATTCATCAGAACAAATTACCAATGATATTTATGATGATATCAATCCAACATTTGTTTCTTTTCCTAATCGTTCTGGTATTATTTTCTCCTCTAATCGTCCTTCCGCAAATGCACCTAATAATGATACGGTATTGCCAAGCAGTTACCGATACAATATTTTTTTAGTAGATATTTTAAATAAAACAGCCACTAAACAAATTACACAACTAAGTAATTTAAAATATGGGAATGCTACTTTTCCAATGCCTTACAATGTAAATCATTTTACGTTTATTGCAGATGAAACGGGTATAGGAAATAGGTATGCAGGCTTCTTTAGTACACAACGTACCGGCTTAGATTCATTGTATTATGTTGGAGATGAGTTGCTTCGAAACCCTACTGCTAAAGAGTTAGATAGTACATTAATTGCATGGCGCAAACAAGAGCCAGATAGTGTTAGTTATTTTCAGGTGTATAAAGATTCTACTTATACATTCCCAATTACAAATTACCAGAGTTCATTATTAGAAACTAAAATTGCGGGTAATAACGGATTGGTAAGTGAAGTGAGAAGAGAAGGGGATTATAAATATTTGTATAAATTAAAAGTAGATGATGCTGCATTAAACAAACGTAATATCAATCCGGCGCTAACGAATTATATGAAATCAGTTAGAGGGATTGTTAAACAGACTGAAGGCAAACCCACAAGTTTTAAATATGGTAAGCCTGTAACGATACCTGCTCCGGTTGATACAATAAAGTTCCAGAAGAATGTTTTTCAATCTGAATTTGAAGCTGATAAAACAGATACTGCAATTGCTGAAAATACTGATAATACCACCATTCAGGAAGAGAAAGTTGCAATGATTAATAAACTAAAATTATTCAACTACCGGTATAAGTTTAGTACAGATTATGTTTTAGCAGGTGTTACCAATAATATTTTGGTGAATCGTTATCAATTATACGGTGGGGGTCAGGGACCTATTCAACTCAATAATGGCAATGATTTAAACTGGAGTTTTAGAGTTGGAGTAAGTGATTTAATGGAAGACATCAAATTCGTTGGTGGCTTGCGTTTGGGTGCTAATAGTTTGAAAGATAAAGATGCTTTTTTCTCCTTTCAAAATGTGAAGAAAAGATTGGACTGGGGTTTAACGTATTATAGAAGTACAATATCTAACTTTTTTCCTGCTGGAGGTTATGCAAATACTTTATATACTAATTTATATCAGACAAATATTTCTTACCCATTTGATGAAACAAAAAGTATAAGAGCAACACTCGGTTATCGAGTTGATAGAGGCGTTTTAAAAGCGGAAGACTTATCATCGTTGCCGGGTGATGATACATTAACAAAATATGCATTGGCAAGATTGGAATATGTTTATGACAATAGTATCAATCCTGCTCAAAATATTTGGAAGGGGTTACGATATAAAATTTACATGGATTTTAATTTGCCAATGAGTGAAGGGGTTTCTAAAAACTTCAATTTTAATTTTGGATTTGATGCTAGAAATTATGTAGAAATTTATAGAAACTTTATCTGGGCAACAAGAGCAGCAGGTGATTTCAGCTGGGGCGATCAAAAAATAATTTATTTTTTAGGTGGGGTAGATGGATGGGTTAATCCTAAATTTAATAATGTAAAAAGACCTGCACAAGATGCTACTTATGCTTTTCAAAGTTTGGCAATGAACATGCGTGGATTTAATCAAAATGTGGCCAATGGTAACAATGCATTTGTATTCAATAGCGAACTGCGTTTTCCGGTATTTTCAACCCTTTTACAAAGACCAATCAACAATGCATTTTTACGTAATTTCCAATTAACACAATTCATTGATTTGGGTACTGCATGGAACGGAAAGTTTAATGGTATACAAAGACCTTACACTTCTTATCCCGATGCAAATGGAACTGTTACTGTAAACATTAAAGCAGGCGGAATTGGACCTTTTGTAGGTGGTTATGGCTTTGGTGCAAGAAGTACATTATTAGGCTATTTCATGAAGTTAGATTGTGCTTGGGAAATGAAAGGAATATTTAGAGGTAAACCACTTTTATATTTTGGTATCGGATTGGATTTTTAATAATCATATTTATCTTAATTTTTTTGAAAAAATATAAGCCTGAAAAGTAAGTCTGGGAAGGGTTTCATTCTTTTCAATTCTGAATGAGCCTTAAAAAAATCAATTTATTTTTTCATGAAGTATAAAAAGTTTCAGGCGGATCAATTATTCACAGGTACTAAAATGTTGCCTGAAAATTTTGTGTTGATTACAGATGAAGCCGGAACTATTGAAAATATTGTAGATGTAAGCGAAGCAGGAGATGAGATACAAGTTTTTAATGGCATTCTTACTCCGGGTTTTATAAATGCACATTGTCATTTGGAACTGAGCCATATGAAAGGGTTAATACCACAGAAAAGTGGGTTGGTAGATTTTATTTTAGATATTTTAGGCAAACGACATATCGCTGAAGACTTGATATTGCAAGGCATTCAAGATGCTGAAACAGAGATGATAGATAGTGGAATTGTTGCTGTGGGAGACATTTGCAACACTACTTTTACTTTGCCACAAAAGCAATTGCATCGATTGAAATATTATAATTTTATTGAAGTAAGTGGCTGGCATCCGGATATTGCAAAGACACGATATGAAACAGCTCAATCCAATTATGATGTTTTTAATCAGCTATCAAATAATTATCATTCCAGTTCAATTGTACCTCATGCTCCTTACTCAGTTTCCAATCAATTATGGGAGTATTTAAAGCCAAATTTTAGTCAACAAACCATCACAATTCACAACCAAGAAACTTCATTTGAAAATAATTTTTTTGAAAAAGGGGAAGGAGATTTTGTTAGATTATATGAGCGTTTGGGAGTGAATAATCCATTTTTTAGTCCAACTGGAAAAACTAGTATTCAATCTTATTTAGAACATACAACAAATGCTGAAAATTTAATTTTGGTTCACAATACTTTTACGAGTGAAGGAGATATTTCTTTTGCAAAAAAGGAAATGAATTCTTCGTATTGGTGTGTTTGTATCAATGCCAATTTATACATTGAAAATGCTTTGCCACCAATAGAATTAATACGGAACAATCAATGTAAAATAGTCTTAGGTACCGATAGTTTGGCAAGCAATGATGCATTAAGTATTGTAGCAGAAATGAAAAAAATTAAACAACATTT
>Ga0114967_10005243_pt1 | contig 10298 bp, 6 predicted proteins | sample M_130628_MF_Meta_FD_92639 | JGI IMG/M metagenome (GOLD analysis project Ga0114967, IMG submission 92639) | Freshwater microbial communities from Lake Montjoie, Canada to study carbon cycling - M_130628_MF_MetaG | ecosystem: Environmental > Aquatic > Freshwater > Lake | place: Lake Montjoie... | reverse complement strand
TGCGGCGATGTTGTTGCCCGCCCTTGCCAAAGCTAAGGCCAAGGCGCAGCAGATAAGTTGTGTCTCTAATCTTAAGCAGGTCGGGGTCGCGTTAGCTTTGTATACTACTGACTTCAACGATTATTTTCCCCCGATAACAAGTTATGAAATACCGGGCAATGTACTTAGCCCTAGTCGGGCGTGGACCAAGACTTTGGGTCCCTATTTGAAGCAACAAGGTGGCTCGTTCACTGCGCAAGCAAATAAGGTTTTCATTTGCGCTTCGGCAAATTATGGGGGCTTAAAAGGAGATCTTTTGTCCAACACTTACTCTGCAGCGGGCTCATTGAACGGGCTTAACCCGTCAAATGGAAAGGCTGCAATTGAGGAAACGCCCCGAAAATCACAAATGCGGTTCGTGTCGACGGAAACGATTCTTGTAGTCGAGGCCATGAAGCTGGACACCAGCACCAATGCTTGTCGCAGCCACATCGATTGGGCTCTGTCATCGGGCTTGGGTTGCCGGAACGATTTGTTGGCGCCTGATGCAGCAGGTAGGCACTTTCTGGATTTTCGGCACGGCTCAGAAGCTATGGACGTCCTCTATGGCGATTACAGCGTGCGTTCTGTTAAGTATAAGGCTGCTTCAACAACTTGGACGCAATACATGTGGGATAACAACGACAAGTTTTAACTGTCCACCCTAAAATCGGGTTGTCGTAGCGTAAGAGAAAGTTGATTCAAGCCCCGTCCTTGATCTCAGCGATCGGACACTATTGCAGCCTTGAGTGGGGGTTGTCGCTGCGATCATGCATCATAATTCCGCAAAAATTATCCGGGTAACGTCCTTAGCTTCACGCTGGTTCGCGGTTGCGGCTGTTTTGGTGAGCGCGTTAGGGATAGTCGTCCAAGCCGCCACCAATCTGAGTGTCTGGGCATATCCAAGTGCAAGCGGAAGAATTATTTGTCAACCTGATGCGTTGGGCAATCGTCTACTGGATTACTCCGGCGTCGGTTACAAAGGCGGTACCGTTCCGATTCCTAATGTCGCAACAAAAACTAACCTTACACCCGTCGCGGGTGACAACGGCGCACGAATTCAATCCGCCATCAACTACGTGGCTTCACTGACTCTGGATACGAACGGTTTTCGCGGCGCAGTGCAGCTTGCTCCGGGCTTGTATCCGATCTCAAACACCATCGTCATTTCTGCCAGCGGTATCGTCTTGCGCGGTGCGGGCGATGGCGGGAATACAAATTATAACACAGTCCTCTACGCGACCTACGTGGGTGCAGGCCAGCCAAGCCTGATCTTAATTTCCAACTCGCCGTCCTACACCACGGTAACGACGCATAATATCACCAACATGTATGTTCCCGTCGGCTCGCGCAGTTTCGGCGTGGACAGCACCAACGGATTTGCACCCGGCACACCGGTCTTTGTTCGGCGTCCAAGCACTTCGCTTTGGATAACCAACATCGGTATGAATCTGGTGTCCCCTGCGTGGAGCGCTGGCAGCTTTGACATTTATGCGGACCGCACGATCACCCGTGTCGAAGGAAACGTAGTCACATTAGATGAGCCGATTACCTGCGCCTTGGAACAGCAATACGGCGGCGCAACAATTTACAGCTATAATTGGTCTAATCGGATTACAAATGTCGGCGTGGAATATCTGCGCGGCATTTCCTATTTCAATCCGTTGGTGGTCACCAATATAGGGAACTCAACCAACTATTACGCCGATGAAAACCACACATGGACCTTCGTTGCTTTTGACGGCGCGATAGCCAATGGCTGGGCCCGGAATCTGAATGCCAGTAATTTTGCCTATTCCTGCGTGCAGATCACGGGAATTTCTGCATCCAAACCAGGAGCGAGGAACATCACTGTACGCGATTGCACGTCCCTAGATCCCGTCTCCATCATTGACGGGGGACGGCGCTATGCATTTGTGTTGAACGATAGCCAATTTTGTTTGGTCCAAAATTGCACCACCAGTAATGATCGTCACCAGTTTGTCACACAATCATTGACCGTAGGTCCCCATGTCTTCGTGGATGGGTGGAGCGACAATGCCTATGCCGATGCAGGTCCTCATTTCCGTTGGGCCACGGGTGCGATGTGGGATAACGTCGCGGCTAATGGAGACAATCTTGCGATCCGCAACCGCGGCAACCTCGGAACTTCTCATGGGTGGGCTGGTGCAAACGAAGTTGTTTGGAATTCAAAAGCAGATGGCCTCAATGTTGAAAATCCTCCGACAGCCCGCAACTGGCTCATCGGCAGCCTTGGCGCACTAGTAAACAATACGGCCGCCATTCCCTATCCTGCGACGGCGGGCACTTACGATTCTCTGGGCTCAAATGTTTTCCCCAACAGTCTTTACTACGCCCAGCTGCAAAGTCGTCTTGCCGCACCCAATACGAGAACACGTGAGTATTGGATCGGCGACATTGATAAATTCATCACCGCCAGTTCCACCGGTGAAGGGGTGTCGGTAGACTCAACGTGGAGAAGCACCGTTCAATCTGCCGCCGGCACGGCAATGGTGAACGGATTCGACATCGTGACCAACGCGCAATGGATTCCATTCACGTTCAACTTCTCGCTTTCAGAGACGGATCGGATCGTCGGCGCCACGCTCTCGGTCGCGATGCGAGCAACGAACGCAGGGGCAACAAATGGAATTCTTTACCTTGATGCAATCGCTAACAGTAGCCCCTTCGGGACGCTCGGTTGGCAGCCCATCGGTATCGGCACAAACACGACTGTCCGCGTGCTCGATCTGGGCAGCCAGCTTGATTTGCTCTCGGACGGGAAACTTAATCTATCAGTCTCAGGCGATTTGGGGATGGACTGGGCGATGCTTGAGCTTCAAGTGGTACCTGTTGTCATGACTTATACAAACATTTTCTATCCTGTTGCCGATGCTTATGTTCGTGGCGGAGTGAACGTTGCATCCAACTTTGGCCCGGCCACGACTCTTGTGGTCAAGACCGACAGTTCAGCAGACAATCAGCGTCGTGCATTTCTGCGTTGGGACTTGTCGGGCTTCAACGGGGACTTGTTTCATGCGCGAGTCAGGTTGACCCCCGTTAGTGTCGGGACGAATGGGATTGAGAATGGAATCACTCTCGCTGCGAGCAACCAGTGGAATTAAACCACGCTCAACTGGAACAACCGGCCCATCGGCGGCAAACGTTTTGCCACATGGATACCTGCCGCGAGCGTGCCGGTTGAGTTTGTTGTCACGCCACAGGCGCAGGCAGCCCTTGGCGGTGATGGGGAATTATCTCTGGAATTGTTCTCCTTGAGCAATGTCGGCGGGCCGGGCACGGTGAGTTATGCCTCCCGCGAGGATTCTGATCCTGCGCGCCGGCCGCAATTGATTCTGGTCACCACGACTCCTCCGGTGGACACCACGCCGCCGAACATCACAAACCTCGTTCTAAGTGTGGGTGGAAATTTCACGTTGTCCGGCACTGGCCCGGCGAGTAGGGCGTATAGGATTTTGGCTGCCACAAACGTCACGTTGCCATTAAGTAGCTGGACCGCGATTTCGACAGGCATCTTCATGGGTGGAATGTTCACCTCGACGGATATTCAAGCCTCAAATCACCCGCAGCGGTTTTATCAAGTCGTAACGCCATGAATGAGCAAACTACATTGCCAATCCGTCACCGACCTCCATCAATGCTGATGAGGGCGTGTGTCGTTCTGATGTGTTCATGTTCATTATTGGGATTGCAGGCGGCGTCAAACTATGTCTCATCCATATCCGCGCTTCAAACAGCGATCAATAACGCATTGAATGGTGATCTCATTGTGCTTGCCAATGGCGCTTATTCAAACAACACCATTAACATTTCGAAGAGCGGGATCACCGTTCGAGCGGCGACTCCTGGTGGTGTGATATTGAACGGCACTGATGACATCAACATCTCTGGCAGCCGCGTGACCTTCAGTGGGTTTCAGTTCCTAAATTCCGGCTCGAACACGTCGGGAATTCCGATCGACGTCACAGGCAGTCAGAATCTTTTGACGCAACTCAACTTTGACGGGTTCTCGGTGCAGAAGTACATCAATATTCAAGCGCCGAGCAAATCCAACGAGGTATCTTACTGCAACTTCAGAAACAAGCCAGTGACGGCTCTGAGTGGAAATTTGATCCACGTGGAAGCAGATGTATCGGTGGCGGGTTATCACAAGATTCGGTATTGCTCTTTTCAGGACATGCCGGGCGCCGGTGGAGACAATGGAAACGAATGTATTCGTCTGAGCAACGGCGCTCAGTCCAACTACATCGCCCGCACCTTGGTGGAGTATTGTTATTTCAACAATACGGGCAATGGCGATTCTGAAGCGATCTCGATCAAATGTCGGGCTAACGTCATCCGCTATTGCACGTTTACGAACAATCCGGATGCGATGCTGGTATTCCGCAACGGACACGACAACGTCGCGTATGGAAACTTCTTCATCAATGCGGGCGGAATACGTGTGAAGGAGGCCAATAATGGTTACATCTACAACAATTATTTCCAGAATTCAGGCGTTGGCGGGTCGATGCCCGCCGTGAGACTGGACTACCAGAGCGTGGTGGTGATACCGGATATTCCGAATCCTAACGTCTGCAGCAACATCAACTTTCTTCACAACACGTTTGTTGAGTGTGGGGATATCGATCTTGGTGCAACGGGTCCTGTGTCGAACACTTGGGCCAACAATCTTTTCAAGAAGTCCTCCGGCAACATTTTCATTAACCCTAATGCGGGCACGAGTTGGGCGGGCAATATGTTTCAAGGCATACTAGGAATTGCAATTCCTTCGGGCATGGCGAACGTCAACCCCCAACTGGTTTTGAACGCCAACAACTTTTTCGGACTGAGCTCCAACAGCCCGGCTATCGACGCCGCGAGCGCGAGCTATCCGGCCATTCCTGATTTGCCAAACTTGGATGATGACTTTTCGTTGCTGCTTGATATCAGTCGCCAAGCCCGACCTGCAAGCGTGACTTTTAAGGATGTAGGTTGTGATGAATTCACCACGGGGAGCGCTCTCAACCGTCCGTTGGCGCTGTCAGATGTCGGTCCTTCTTACTTGGGCGGGCCCGGCAGCGCGACTGCGCCTTCAATCACCGCACAGTCATCAAATCAAACTGTAGTTGTGGGATCACCCGTTACTTTCTTTGTTGTCGCATCCGGCACTGGGCCGTTGAGTTATCAGTGGCGGAAAAATGGCACGAATCTGGTCGGCGTCACGAGCGCAACGAATATCATCGTTTCTGCGCAAGTCGGCGACGCTGCCAATTACAGTGTGGTTGTGACAAATGTCGCAGGCAGCGTCACGAATACTTCAGTCAAGCTGACGGTCAATGTTCCTCCTAGCATCTCCGCGCAGTCGCCCAACCAGACAGTCGTCGAGGGTTCGCCGGTTAGCTTCTTTGTTGTGGCGTCCGGCTCGTCTCCGTTGATTTATCAGTGGCGTAAGAATGGATCAAACCTCGTCGGAGTGACTGGATCGACCAACAACATCGCCTTTGCGCAAGTCACGGACGCGGGGAGTTATACGGTGGTCATCACCAATATCGCGGGCAGCATCACGAACACTCCAGCCATGTTGACAGTCATTGAGCCGCCGTCCATTGCAGCGCAATCGTCTAACCAGACGGTGGCAGCGGGTTCGCCGATTAGTTTCTTTGTTGTGGCGTCCGGCACGTCTCCGTTCGGTTATCAGTGGCGCAAGGATGGATCTAATCTCGTCGGAGAATTGGGGGCGACGATCTCGATCGCCGCCGCACAATCGCCCAGCGCAGGAAGTTACACCGTCATTGTGACAAACGCGGCTGGCAGTATCACCAGCATCGTTGCTACGTTGAATATCTCGATCACCCCACCGCTGATCAAGAGCATCGTTCCGAATCTTGGGGGAGATGTGACCTTGACGGGTAATGGCCCGGTGGGGGAGACGTATCAAGTTCTCGCCACAACAAATGTTGAGCTTCCTCTAGTCAATTGGACCACAGTTGACGCGGGGGTGTTCACGGGCGGTATCTTCAATGTCACAGACACTCAGGCGACAAATTATCCGCAACGGTTTTATCGGATCTCAACACCCTGAATTTTCCATGATCGAAATCACTTTATGAAAATCAACAACCAAATCATCGCTCTACTTGCCACAATGGTATTCTTGGCCTCTGGGCTAACAATCAACTCGGCTGAACCCATAAAACAGCGGCCCAACGTTCTTTTCATTGCCGTGGATGACCTGCGACCGGAACTGGGTTGCTACGGCAAGGATTATATCAAGAGCCCGAATATTGACCGTATTGCCAAATCCGGCATGGTTTTCAATCGTGCCTATTGTCAACAGGCCGTCTGTTCGCCAACGCGTTCCAGTCTGATGACCGGCACCCGTCCGGACACGACCAAGGTCTGGGATCTCGTCACACACTTTCGCGATGCTTTGCCGAATGTTGTTACGTTGGGACAGCATTTCAAACAGAACGGGTATTTCGTTCAAGGCATGGGCAAGATTTATCATGGTAGCTTGGACGATACCGCGACGTGGTCAGTGCCGTGGCAAACGCCGAAAGCCATGAAGTATGCGTTGCTGGAAAATCAAAAGCTGGATGCCCGGCAATTTGAAGGGGAGCCGGACGGGTATGCGAAGCCAAAGTCCAAAAAGAAGAGTAAGAAGAGCGCGACGAGTACTCCCGATGGTCCGCCTTCCACCGGATTTAATTCCCGCGGCCCTGCGTTCGAGGCTGCAGACGTTCCCGATAATACCTTCCAGGATGGAAAAGTCGCGGATTTGGCCGTTTCCACACTGCAAGAGATGAGCAATAAGAAAGAGCCGTTCTTTCTCGCGGTAGGTTTGATCAAGCCGCATCTGCCGTTCGTTGCTCCCAAAAAATACTGGAATCTGTATGACCCAGCAAAGATTCAGCTCGCGCCAAATAAATTCCGCCCTAAGGACGCACCGGACTACTCAATCCTGTCAGGTGGTGAGTTGCGTAACTATCACGGCATTCCTGCGGAATCCATTCCGGACGATCTCGCTCGCCAACTCAAGCACGGTTACTACGCTTCGATCAGTTACATGGATGCGCAGGTTGGTAAGTTACTCGATGAACTTCAACGCCTGGGCCAAGACAAGAACACAATCGTCATCCTTTGGGGCGACCATGGCTGGAAACTGGGTGAGCATGACGCTTGGTGCAAACATAGCACGGTGGAGAACGATGTGAACTCAACACTCCTTATCTCCGTTCCGGGCATGAAAGCCCTCGGGAAACACACCGATGCGCTCGTCGAGTTCGTGGATATTTATCCCACGCTCTCCGAACTCGCGGGCCTGCCCCTTCCGGGGCATCTGGAAGGCACGAGCTTCAAACCATTACTCGAAGACCCGAAACGTCCGTGGAAGACTGCCGCTTTCAGCCAATATCCTCGTTCACAAAATGGTGGTCTAATGGGCTATTCGATGCGCACCGAGCGTTATCGATTCACCGTCTGGGTGGATCGCAAAGATAACTCGAAGGTAGATGCCGTGGAGCTCTATGATCAACAAACCGATCCGCAGGAAAACCAGAACATTGCCAAGGATCCGGCCAACGCCGAACTCGTGAAGAAGTTGATGGCGCAATGGAAACAAGGCTGGCAGGGAGCGAAACCGTCCGCTGTAACATTGTTAACAACAGGTAAATGAATCACCCTCAAAACATCATGACATACAAAGCATTCATCCTGGCCACGCTCGCGGTTCTGGCCGTTGAGTTACCATTGGCTGCTGCACCCTCGATGAACAAGCCGAACATCATCTTCATCCTTGCAGACGATTACGGCGTTGGTGAGGTGGGCTGTTATGGAGGAGACAATTACAAAACCCCCAACATTGATTCGCTTGCGAAAAGTGGGATGCGCTACACCCGGGCCTACACAGCGGCTTTGTGTGGTCCATCACGAGCGCTGATCATGACCGGTCGTTACGCGTTTCGCACAGGTGCAGTAAATCAAGACCAGACGGGGCTATTCACTCCTGCTGCAGAAACCATGATGCCCAAGGTGTTGAAACCGGCTGGATACGTGACTTCGATGATCGGTAAATGGGGGCAGTTGCCCTCCGGACCCTCGGAGTTTGGATTCGACGACTATCTGAAGTTCAAGGGGAGTGGCACTTATTGGAATACACAAGACAAGGGCAAGAACTACGAATTGAACGGCAAGACTGTCGAACTGCGCGGCAAAGAATATTTGCCCGATCTCATGCATCAGCACTTGGTCGAATTCATCACCAAGCATCGCGACGCCCCTTTCTACGTCTATTACTCCATGTCTCATGTGCATGGGGATATCCTGCCCACGCCGGACAGCGCGCCGGGCAGTGTTGATGGAAGTGATCAGGTTTATGCCGACAATGTTTCATACATGGATAAACTCGTCGGCAAACTCATTGCCGAACTCGAGCGGTTGAAACTCCGCGAGAAGACACTGATTGTTTTTCTTGGCGATAATGGCACGGCGAACGGACGCGCAGATCGCGCCACTATCGGCGGGCGGCGACTCGCCGGAGCCAAAGGTTCGATGCTGGAAGGTGGTGGGCTTGTGCCGATGATCGTCAATTGGCCCGGAACGACGCCCGCAGGAAAAGTTGTGACCAATGTTGTGGATTCAACTGATTTTTTGCCAACCTTCGCCGAACTCGCTGGCGCAAAGTTGCCCGAGAACAAGATTATTGATGGTCACAGCATTGCGCCGCAGTTGCGTGGTGAAAAGAGCACGCCGCGTGAATGGATCTACAACCAGCTCGCAAAAATGTGGTATGTCCGCGAGGCAGGCTACAAGCTGAATCAGGCAGGAGAGCTGTTTGAGATGAACGACGCACCGTTCACCGAGAAGCTCGTCGCGGCGGACACCAAAGATGCCGCTGCAATTGCTGCGCGTATACGCCTTCAGACCGCGCTCGATCAGTTGAATCCGGCGGGCGGCATACAGGATCAGGGCGATGGCAGTGGTCGCCACGCCAACAAGGTGAAGAAAAAGAAAACGAAATAGTGATGAAGGGTTTTCTGACATCGCTACCATGGAAGCAAACCTGCTCGCTGTGGATGGCCAACGCCTTCTTGTTGGGTGCCGGTATGATGTCTTTCGGCCAGTCACTTCCCAACCCTTATCGCGCCGTGGATGGCTGGGCTAAAATGCCCGAAGGCAGACCGATGGGTGCCGTGGGCGATTTGAAAATGGATCCGGATGGCAAGCATATCTGGGCTATCGTGCGTTGCACGGCGACCGATAAGAAATCGTTTGGGAGCGAATGCCTCGATTCAGACATTGATCCGCTCCTGAAGTTCGATCTCGAAGGCAATGTCGTAAAAAGTTTCGCTGGAGGCATGTTCATCTGGCCGCACGGACTCGATGTAGACCACGAGGGAAACGTTTGGGTCACCGACGCCATCGCCCCAAAGAAAACTCCTGCTGGAAAACGCGGACACCAAGTTGTGAAGTTTAGTCCCGACGGCAAGGTGTTGTTGACGCTCGGCTATCCGGGAGTGTTTGGCAGCGGCCCGGACAAGTTCGACTCGCCCAGCGATGTCGCGGTGGCGATGAACGGCGACATTTTCGTCGCAGACAGCCACAGTTTTGATTCGGGAAACAATCGCGTCGTGAAATTCTCCAAGGACGGCAAGTTCATCAAGGCGTGGGGGAAGACCGGCTATGCGCCGGGCGAATTCCGGATGCTGCACTCCATTGCCATTGATATGCAGGGCCGAGTGTTTGTGGCTGATCGCGGAAACAATCGCATCCAGATTTTCGATCCGGAGGGCAATTTCCTCACCCAGTGGACGCAGTTTGGTCGGCCAAGTGGAATCACTTTTGATAGCAAGGGTAAGATCTATGTCACCGATTCGGAATCCGATGACGTACAGAATCCCGGTTGGGAAATGGGAATCCGAATTGGTGATGCTAAGACAGGCTGGGTACATTCGTTCATTCTTTATCCATGGGGCGACCCCCGCGAGGTCGAAGGGACCGGAGCTGAGTTCGTCGCCGTGGATCGCGACGGGAACCTTTACGGTGGCGAACCACGCCCCCGTCGGATTCAGAAATACGTCCAGGTCAGACCCTGATGCTCAATTGAAATCAATTTAACCATTCAAGCTAATTTTATGAAAACGATATTGCGAATTTTGCCATGTCTCTTGGCCGCCGGTTTGGCTCACGCTTCCGAAAGGCCCAACATTCTTTTCATCGCTGTTGACGATCTGCGCCCCGAATTGGGTTGCTACGGAAAAGATTATATCAAGAGCCCG
>Ga0114967_10005240_pt1 | contig 10306 bp, 7 predicted proteins | sample M_130628_MF_Meta_FD_92639 | JGI IMG/M metagenome (GOLD analysis project Ga0114967, IMG submission 92639) | Freshwater microbial communities from Lake Montjoie, Canada to study carbon cycling - M_130628_MF_MetaG | ecosystem: Environmental > Aquatic > Freshwater > Lake | place: Lake Montjoie... | reverse complement strand
CGCAGTGAAATACGTATTTCACTGGTTTTATAGAAAATATTGATCATCCGACCTAAAAATGAGGGTGTAATGGTGATATCAGTAAAGACATAATTAGCGGTGCTTGGTATGGCGACCCACTCGCCCATCAAATAGTCTTTTTTTTCTAAAATTATTTCTTCGGGAACTATGTTACTTGCGTGCTTCTTTTTTAAAATTAGAAAATCATTAACGGCTTGAGTAAAGCGGTAATTTTCTAAAATAGTCGGCCAACTAAGTCCATCATCTAAACTCGGCAGGCGCTCATCAATGGTGGCAACTTTAAATATGAGATTTTCTGGTGCATTTTTTTTTAATAAATGCTGCTGATTTAATCTCATCAAATCTGCGTTATAGGCAGCATAACTTTGAAAAACCGGCCGCGGATTCCACTCAAAGCCAGCAGCGATTAATCGCGCCTGATCAAATGGGTAGGTATCTACTGTCCCCTCTAGTTTTGGAAAAACAATTTCAGACCTTATTCTTTGGTTGGCGAGGTTAAATTCAGTGTTTAAGTTTAGGGGGTAATTTAGGCGACTTTTTGCGCCCTCAATAGCTGAGACAAAAAGCCCTTTACTACCAATAAGAAAAGAATTTTGTACAGTTTTATCATGATGGGCATCAATATAAAAACCGATCATGAGGGATATTAATAGTAGCGATATAGAAAAATAATTCGTAAAGATAATTAACAGGCATAAGCAAGCAAATATCAGTGCAATCGCACCATGGATGGCATGGCCGTCATGCCTTACGAAGCCACTTTTAAAACTAATCATGAGGTAAAGTGCAAAGAGCAACAGTAAAAAACAATTGGGCGTAGAACTTCCGCCCCTCATTACAATAAAAGCCAGCATAATTACGGCTACTAAGATAAAGCCAATGATTTCATAGGTATTACCAAATAGTGACATTGCCTCGCTATATCCGGCAATAATTAAACTCAAAGAACTAAAGTAAGTAGGCAGACTAAAAAGGGGTTGTCCGGCATAAGTCCAAAAAAAGCCTAAGGATAAGCAAATGGAAGCGGGAATAATAAATGCAAGCCTCCAGGAGCCGCGTATTAAAAATAGGATCATTGATAAAAAAGCAACGCCAAAATATAAAATATATAAAGTGCCCTTGATTAATGGATATAGACCAAACCCAGAAAATAAGACTGCTAATATCCAAAAAATATGTCGCCGCTCTATATCTACAATATCCATCTGCGTGATTTGGTAACAATAAATTCCTACAACTAAGGCGTAGGCAAAGAAAAGAGCATCGTAAGAAAATTGCATACTTAAAATGACAAAAGTAAAGAGCAGCAGAAAAATCCAAGGCCTATTTTGGACTATCAAAACAAGACTTAAGGAAAATAGAATAGCCAAATAAGTAGCGCCAAATACCATTAGATGGTCTGTCGCAGGATGGTAGGCTTTAGTAAAAATGGCTGCGTATGGGCCAAAAGTGAACAACAAGTTTTGTCCAAACACAAACCCTTGCTCAATCGCCTGATTCATAGCGTAGACCCATGAGGGGTCTAAAGGGTTTATTGCCGAGGGCATCTCAGGCGCTAATGGCACAAAAACAACCAATACCGTTAAAGCTAAGTCTGCGTACAGAAGCCATTCTGTAAATCGCCATAAAGCCCGCGAATGCAAATGAAGTTTCATAGCATACATTTTAAGACTTTTTTCAATCCATCGAGCCTTAAAATATCTAAACTATAAAGATTTAAGTACACTCTATTTGTCATGGTACCAAACAACAAGAAAAAAACTAGCCTGGTGGATGGAATTTTAATTAATTCTCTGCTGCTGGCGGCCCTTATCTACCTAGTAACTATTCATCGCTTTGCCTTTAATCAACCTTATGGCGATGACTATGATGCGATTTTGGCATTTTTAAATCGCTATGTTCAAGTAAGCCCAAGCGAGCAAATTCAGTTATTTTTCTCCCAACATAATGAACACCGTATATTACTCACCCATTTAGTCGAGATTCTTGATTTATCTTTGTTTGGCAACATCAACTTTATTCATTTAATTTGGTTTGGCACTCTTGGCTGGTTTATGGCTATTTATGCCCTATGGTTTTTTTCTAAAAAATATGGCATTACCCTAACTGAATTTACCCCTGCGGCCATTCTACTTTTATCATTCTCCCATTATGAAATGATGGCATGGGCCATGACCTCCATCCAACAGTACTGGCAGGTTACTTTTGGCATTATGGCAATTGGCTTTATGGTGCATCGAAATTTTTATCGATCGATAATTTTTTATTTGGCTGCTATTTTTACTAGTGGGGGAGGAATGGCACTCGTCCCGCTAATCAATCTCTATTATTTAGTGAACCGACAATGGAAGGATTTTTTTCTGTGCGCAAGTATCACGACCGTAGCACTCCTTACCTATTTTTTTCTACTTCCATACCAAGCACCGCCTACAAAACAACTTATTGAAATCTTATTTCATCCACACTTATTTTTAGCTTACTTTTTTGGTTTTATTGGGGGTCTTGGAAAAATTCAGAATCTAGGGCTCGCTTCCTATTTGCTTACTGGCCTTATGCTATTTGCAGTATTTATCAAAAAAGCAATCGAAATAAAAAATCGTTGTCCATTTTACTTTTGGCTCTGCATTTATGTTTTATTGACAGCGATCTTGGCTGCACTAAATCGTAGTATTTTAGGAGTTGAAACCAGTGGCGATAGTCGCTATTCTGAATATTCACTCTTTTTTGCAGCAAGTACCTACCTTGCGTATATTTATCTAGCCAAGGATAAAGATCGTACGCAGATTATTTGGTTTGGCTTTGCGATTGCCGTGGTGATTTTCACTTACTGGTATGAAACTTCTAAACCTTATTTAATTGACCAACGCTATTGGCTAGAAAACGGGCTGAAAACCCACCCAAATTGGGAAGAGGCTCAAAAAATAAAGGCGCGCTCGATTGATTTAGGGGTCATTAAAAAATAATTTGCTACTTTTTATATAGCCAATCTCGCTGTAATAAAGTTTCACATTGCTGGCCAGTTAAACGAAAACTCCAACTATGCTTGGTACTACCGGCGTAATGCACTGGAAAGTCATGCTGCGCAGAATTGATGCAATGCGTAATTTGATCTTGCCAATGAAGCGCATCATGCGTTCTCCCCAAATACGGAATAGCATTAATGATGGACATTACCAATAAGATTCCTGAGACAGTTTTTATTAAAATGCTCGTATCTAAAAATAGAACTTGTATCAAAACCCAACTAATTAATATATAAGGTAAAAAAAAGTACCTTGGTCCGGCATTAATAGGGTTCAGGATTGAGATATCCACCCGATAGATGGACATCAAAATACTTAGAAAACATAAGTAATATAGAGCGCCCAAAGGAACACTACGATTACGTATGAATCCAATAATCATAAATATCAAAAGCATAAAACCAAAAATCCAATTCCAATTGGAATTTAAGTTCCCAATTAAATAGGATCCTAGAAATACAGGGATAACCAAATAGGCCGAACTAAAATTAAACTCGGCAGGCTTGCCATAGATCGCCATCACGCTGAGTTGGATCACACAAAAAAGACTCGCAAAAATGGCAATCCAAAGCTCTGTAGGATGCCGCTTAAATAATACGGCCCTTACCCAAAATAAGGGGAGCGTTACCAGGCAAACCGGTGATGATAAGGATGCTAAACCCAGTATGCAAATCCTGAAAATCGTACTCTGACCTTCCCGCCAAAAGACTAGCACGAATAAAAGTAGAGCGCCCCACCAATACGTATACATGGGTAGCCCAAAACATTCTGGATCAGAAGGGATTAAAAAACAGGCAATGGCTAGAAAATATTGTCCGCGTAGATAAAGCGGGGCTTTTGCAATCACAAAAAATACCGAGATCGTAAATGCCCAAGCTAATAAAATACTAATTAGCGGGTAGTAGCTAAACGAAATCGTTAGCGCTGTAAATGAGATCAGCTTTGGAATTAAAACAAGGTAGCCACCAACATGCCTAAAAACATCAATAAAGCCATAATTAATTAAGCCATAAAGATTTTCCGTGCCATCTTCTGCCCAAACTTCAGGATAAAATAATCTTGGCCATGCCCTTAAGAGGAGCAATGCACTAGCAAGTAGAAAAAGAAAGGGATAGGAATCGAGTTTTTTTGTAATTCCCTCTACTGAAAATAGCATCATTGGCGCTATTAAACGGGCTTGCTAACCACTATTAAAAACTGCTGCCCCATAAGCCTCCAGGCCCATGGACAATGTAAATAGAGGCGGACTAACCACGGGTGGTTTGGCAAGCGGTTCTGTGTGGTGTAAGGTAAAAATCGATCAATGCAAATGCCTGGCTCAAAGCCCTTCATTAGTAAGGCCTCAATTAAAGATAAGTGTGTAAGTCCCAGGTGATGGTCGTAAAAATCCCAATAGATGCCCGGAATATAGCGTAAATTAGGTCCTAAGATGATGTATTTGCCACCTGGCTTGAGAATCTCCATGACTTGCTCTAAAAATTCACTGAGGGTTTTTTTATCAGGTAAATGCTCCAAAAAATTAGATGTAAAGACCACATCTGCACAACCTAAAAGATCACGATCGATTTGCAAAGCACTACATTGATGAAACTCAACATCGGGACTTAAAAAAGCCCGCGTATCCGGATTCATATCTATTGCAATTTTTCGCTGAGCAACGATATTGTTAATAAACTCGCCGTAACCACAAGCAATGTCTATTACAGTGCCAGATGGGCTGATGAGTTTTTGTAAAAACTGCTGGCAAATCACCTGCCAAATGGCATTTTTGCGCGGCAACTGCTCTTCCGTAAAACGGATTTTATAAAGCTCGGATAAATCGCTGCCATTCATTGTTACCGCCCTTGGTAAAGCCTAAGTATAAAAGTATGTCAAAGCTAAGCACCGGAGCTAAGATTTGCTACTGGTGCCGCTGAGGATTTAGCCGCTACAGCTTTAGCCATTTTTCGACCAAAGTCTACACTCTCAGATATCCCCCGATCTTCAGGATAATAGTAAGAGGTATCTGCTAACCATAGACCACCAACTGGCAATTGCACAGGTGGGAGCGTCTCTAAATAACCCGGTTCACAAATCGGTTGCGCGTATCGATAGCGACTGACCCGCATATCCATAAAGTCGGCATCTAATAAGCTTGGGTTTATTTTTTTAAAATAAGACTTCACCTTAGCCTTAAAAATGTCATCCGATTCTAAGAATTTAGGATGCTCACCGGGCAAGTAAAAAGGAACATAAGCAATATGCTCCTTATCTAGGGGACGTAAATTGGTATATTCGACAAGGCCTGGAATATCCATTTCAGGATCATTCGTATTAAGCCAAAAATACTCAGTAACAGCTTTACGCAATTTAGCAATGACGCACACCACTGCAATATTTTTTTTCGCCGCCAATTGGGCTAATACTGCCGGCGGTAAATCCGGCATGATTTTGGGAATATAGGGTAAAGGAATCGTACTAATGACTTTATCATAAGGTTCGAACTGACCACTACCAAACTCAATACCTTGGACCTGTCCATTACTAATACGTACGCGCGCTACGGGAGTGCTTAAGTGAATCTCACCCCCACGTTCTTGAATATACTTTTGCATCGCATGCAAGAGGGTTTGCGAGCCGCCATCCAGATAGCCGAGCTTCTCATGCATGAGGTTATAGCGTGAACGACCCAGACGACGCACGCGACTCCAAATCCACGCCGCTGAAAGATTATTGGTGTAGTCATAAAACTTATATTCAAATAAACCGCGCCAAAGTACTTCATAGGCTTCAGGGCCCACCCATTTCTTGACCCAAGTGACAGCATCCTCATGATCTAGCGCACGCCAATCATTACGACGCACAGACATATAAGCGTGCAATCCATAGCGAAATTTAGCAAGTAGACTTAAGCCTTTAAATTGCAGAAGTGCTAAAGGATTACCCCAATCCTGTAAACGCTTGTTAAACCAAAAGCCCATCCTCGCAGGCACCCAGTGCAGTTGCTTTGATAAACCAAGCTCCTTTAAAATATCCATGAAGGCTTGATCAGACGTGCAATGAAAATGGTAATAGCGCTCAATCGGTGTGCCTGAAAAATCAAAGGCGGCAGCCATCCCGCCGACGCGGTCATCGGCCTCAAATACTACCGGCACATGGCCATCGCATACTAATTGGTAAGCTACCGCTAAACCCATAGGCCCAGCCCCAAGAACGGCAATGCGTTCTTTTTTTTGGTTTTGCAGAGGCGTATTCATATTCAAAATTCTAAAGTTACTTTGCTGTATACAGGGTGGGTAAATGTTTCTGTAACGGCCTTTGCAAAAGGAGTTGGCCTCACCTCAAAAATACCGGGCCAATCGATCACTTCAAATTCATCTTTAGCGACTAGGGCCTGTAATTGCTGCGGAGTAAACGGCGGATTTTTATCAAAGCAACTCCATAACCATAAGAGCCCATAAAATAAGGGATAGGGAATATTAAGAAGAATGGCCTTGGCGTGTGTGGCTTTTTTAATCGAGCGAATCAAATCAATATAGTCAATTTTTTCAAGCCCAGTAATGTTGTAAATTTTTGCTGGAATGGGTTTTTCTAAACAGGCAATGATCATTTCACAAAAATCACCAACATACAAAGGTTGGCGCATAAACCGCCCGTTACCTGGAATGGGAAAAATGGGTACCTTTTGAATAAAGCGCGATAACCAACCCAAATGCTTACGGTCAAACCAACCAAACATCAGTGTTGGACGCAAAATAGGGCAAGCAATATTACTGTCTAAAACGACTTGCTCTTGTTCGATTTTGCTGCGGGTATAAAAATCATCCGCAACTGACTCTACTACTGAAGAACTAATGTGTACTACGTTTGTAATGGCGTGCGTACGAATAGCCTCCAAAATGAGACGGGTGGACTCAATATTATTGGCGATAAATTCATCATAAAAAAGCCCACCAATTTGCGCTTGAAGCATGACTACCATATCAGCGCGCGCAAAGGCATTTTGCCAATCCCCACGCCTAGCTAAATCGACTTCGATTACTTCAACATCCGGATGCAGGGTGCGTAAAACCGCCACATTCTTGGCGTGTTTATCCAAAACAACAATATTGCAATAGCCTTGCGCTTTTAGCCTTGGAATTAAATTTTGACCGACTAACCCTGCGCCGCCAGGCAAAAAAATATGCTGTGTTTTCATAAACTACCCTATTTTAACGAATATAAGGTCTGCTTTAGCCTCACGAGGCGATTCCTTTAAAATCTAGCTATGATTGCATCCAAATCGCCAATGTTTCTGATGGTACTGATTTATAGCTTTTTCTTAAGCCTTTGGCTGGTTTTTCAAAACCCCTTATTTGATAGTTATTTTGTCCCGGGTAATGTCGACTGTTACGCCAATTACGCTAAAACGATTTTTAATCCCGAGCACCTTGCTAAGGTCTTATATTGGGGCGAATCCATCCTAATGCCCTTAATAGGCAATCTCGTAGGTGCTAGTCAAACGTTTATTGCCTATAAAGTCTTTTGCGCTACTTTACTCATTAGTATCTTGCCTGTGCTAACCCTTGTATGTAAGCTCTACGGCCAAAATACCCTCCAAACATTGCTGGTTGTTACGATCTTTGGTTTTAGTTTTAAGTTACTACAAACTGCGGGCCTAGGTTACCCCGACCCCCTAACCATTTTGCTACTTATCACAGCAGCTCTATCACGCAATAAAGTAGTTGTATTTTTAGTGATGAGCCTTGCTGCGCTGAGCCATTTTTCTATGGCAGCAGTTGGTGCCATTGCTTTATCCCTCTTATTTTTTACTACATTTGAATTCGATAAAAAAAATGGTCTCCGCTTTGGCTTATCGACTCTTGCAGGTCTTTTGTTTGGACGAGCTTTACTTGAGCTTTGGTACCGGCATTTTGAGTATATCCATACGAATGGACGACTTGAAGCAGTATTCGATAAGGGGATCCCCTTTTTTATCCATCAGTATCAAGCTGAAATCGGGGGATTTTGGTTAACCCCAGGAATGCCATTTCTAATTATTTATACCTGCATTCTTTTGTATCTACTCATTTGCAAGCACTATCTTTTTGTGTGCACTGCTGTAATAGTCCTTTTGTTCAGTTATGGGGTACTTTTTTTTACTGTCGATGGTCTGCGGGGTTTTGCTGTCACAATTGCGCCAGCCTACGTTTATTTACTAGCGACATTAAGTAAATCATTATTTAATAAAACTACATCAACTCCAAGATCAAAGTAAAGCTGACGCTTACTCTATATATACCCTTTTTAATGCTCATAAAACTAGCCAGTTAAATGTACTTTATCCAAAAACCCCTCTTCATCATCGTCCTAGGAATTGCTTTAGCTTTTTTTAATATGACCCAAGCGATTTTTTGCGATCAAAGCTTAGGGTGTATTGGCGACTATTGGGGGCAATTTTGGATTACCTCTTACACCGATGGGTATACGCGCCGGGCATTTTTGGGTGAAATACTAAGAACCCTTTTCGGCCCTCAAATCTCCTTTATTGCACTGAATTTGGTTTGCCTTGCGATTGCCTTTTTAATTCTTGTGTTTTCCTATGGTCTTTACTTTCGCGCGAAAAAAGGGGCTAGCTATTGGCCATTGTTGTGCGCCCTTGTCCTCAGTGGTCCTAGTACCTCTTTACTATTTGAAGTCTTGGGTGATCCTTTGCAAGTCTGTATGGCACTCGTCATTGTTTATCTATTTTTGCAGGGCAATGTGTGGCTTGCGAGATTCTTTGGAATATTGATTGCATGCCTTGTCGTGGCTATTCATGAGGCCGCTATTTTTCTGATGCTTCCAGCACTCTACCTAATCTACGCTTTAGCGCAGAAAAAAACAGTGCATTGGCTGGTTATGGCCCTAACCATCTTAACGATTGCTATTGGCTATTCCGCTTTCTTTAATCACGCCCAGGAATTACAAAATAGCATGGCAATTATTACCAAAAATGGCCAGCCATTTCGACTTTATGGTGGGGTCTTACCTGATTTGATGACCCTACTGCACGAGGAATGGCTAGCAAATTTTGGCTCAGTCAAATCCGTTTTTTATATGCTTCTTAAAATTCTGCGGGTATCTTTATGGCCTTTACTTGCCATCTCACTCCTATCTGTATTTTTAAAAGATGGATCACTACTAAAGCGTTTTATTTTCCTCTTGGTACTTTCCTTGCCTTTATATTTCATTGCGCATGATTGGGGCAGATTTGAAGTTTATACTTTTTTACTCAGTCTTGGTCTTGGGTCGATTACCCATAATCAAAAGCTATTACCCTTTGGGCTCGATTCTTTTTGCCAAAATCTATTACAGAAAATAACAATTCGTCCGCTACTATTAGCCTTTTTTCCTTTTTTCTATCTCTCTTATGGTTATTACCGTGACAATGGCTTAAGTCTAGCAAATACCCTTTATTTACTCTGCGCCCTAATCCTTTTTTGGTTTTTATCTTCCTCTGTAGAGAGAAGTAAGCCATGAGTTCCCTGATGAATACGACGCGCGAAAGTTTGCGTCATGGCTTACTTACTTGGATGCTAAAAGTATCGCCGCCACACCAATTTGTGATTCGCAATCTGCTTTTTAACTTACTACCCAATCTTTTTAAGGGCACGTCTCAGTTTAATCAGTGGCAAGAGGCCAAGAGAGTCTTGCTAGATGAGCGCCCACCTTCAATTCACTTTATTGATCTACAGAAGGCGTCTTTTTTACCGGTAGCCGCTGAGAAAAAAATTGCTATTCATGTCCACCTCTTTTATACCGATCTAGCTAACGAGCTGGCAGGGCTTATCCAATCTCTGCCAATAGCCGTTGATCTTTTTATTTCTACGCCCCATGAAAAAGATCTAGAGCTAATTAAGACTCTGTTTAGACCACTACCCACAGTTAAACAGCTAACCATTGAGCTTACCCCTAACCGTGGACGTGATTTAGCGCCCCTGATTTGCACCTTTGGTCGCCAGTTAGCTGGCTATGATTACTTGGCCCATATTCACACTAAAAAAAGTCTCGCCGCCAATTCGCTGGGTGATACCTGGCGGGATTATTTATGGCAGCAATTATTGGGCAGTAAAGATCACCGTATAGAGAAAATACTCACACTTTTATCTTCCAATGCGCTTATCTATCCCCAAAAGTTTGCCCCGATTGATGTGATTAATTGTCAGTGGGGCCCAAACTGGGAAACGGCTAATCGACTTTGCGAAAAATGGGGCATTGCAGCACCAGTCAAAGGCTTTATTGAGTTTCCAGTAGGCACCATG
>Ga0114967_10005237_pt1 | contig 10308 bp, 6 predicted proteins | sample M_130628_MF_Meta_FD_92639 | JGI IMG/M metagenome (GOLD analysis project Ga0114967, IMG submission 92639) | Freshwater microbial communities from Lake Montjoie, Canada to study carbon cycling - M_130628_MF_MetaG | ecosystem: Environmental > Aquatic > Freshwater > Lake | place: Lake Montjoie... | reverse complement strand
TCATGAAGCCGATGTATAAATCATCTGCGGTTTTATATCCATCAAACCTTTCACCTTACTCAAAAGAAACTCCAACTGAACAAATGGTACAGTTACTAAACTCAGAAGATGTAAGAGATAGTTTAGTTAAAGAACTTCATTTATTTAAACATTACGGAATCGATTCAATTAATGGCTACCCTCGTTATGAGATCATGAAAAAATTAGAGGAAAATATTTCGATAGGTAAAAATCAATATGAGGCTATTGAGATCAACGTAATTGACGAAGATCCTAAAATGGCTCAGCGTATCTGTAAATGTATAATTCACTTTATGGATATCAAAGGTGTGTCTCTAATACATAATAGAGCAATAGATGTGGCTGAATTAAATAAAATAGCAATGGAAGATGAAAAGCACATTTTAGATTCAACAGAATCTGTATTAACCGCACTTCGAGATAGTTCAGGCATTACAGATTTTGAGTCGCAAATTGAAGGTTTTTCAAGAGAATATTATCGTGCTTTAGCATCTGGAAATGTGAATACTAGCATGGCAAAAGCGCATGAAAATCTAATTGCTAATGGTGCTGAATATATGACATTAAAAGAAGTTGTTCGTAATAGTCGTGATGCCTACACATTGTATAGAAAGAATTATGAATCTGCTTTAATAGATGCTAAGAAAGAATTAAATTTTCACAATATCGTTTCTCCTCCATTAGTACCTGAGAAAAAAGATTCTCCAAAGCGAGCAATAGTAATGATTCTATTTACACTTTCTACTATGCTAATTGCAGCTTTTTCCGCAGTTTATATTGAACAATATAGAGATAAATTAAGAAGTCGGCTTCAGTAATCCTGAATGAAAGAAAACTATTTTCAACTTGACAAAAGAAAGGTTGTTTGGTTTTACATCCTCACAATTTTAATTGCATGGCTAAGTGCATTCGGTTATATTAAAGGTTTTAATTATGCATTGGGCAGTCCTTTTTTACTGATTTTAATTTTAGCTGCAATCTTTCGATTTGACCTTCTAATATATCTTGCAGTTTTAGTAACTCCTTTCTCAATTAATCTTGCTAAAACGGGTATAGGCATAGGAGTTAGTTTACCTTCAGAACCATTGATGTTTGGGATTTTCTTAGTGTTTTGGATAAAAATACTAGCAGAAGGGGGGCTTGATAAACGCATCTTACAACATCCTGTTACCTGGATAATTTTTTTACATTTAGCTTGGTATACTTTAACTACAATGACCAGTTCAATGCCAGTTGTATCTATCAAATCGACATTAGCGCGCTATTGCTATATTAGTGTGTTTTACTTCTCCTTGCTTTATCTTTTTATTAAAAAGCAAAACATTCATAAATTCTTATGGGCATATATGCTTCCATTGTTGGCAGTTTGTATTTTAACGATGTTAAATCAAGCAGCAGCAGGTTTTACTGAACAAAATGCTCATATTGCTATGGTTCCTTATTACAACGATCATACTGCTTATGCTGCTGTAATAGCATTGTTCATACCTGTCATTATTGCACTATTATTTCAACGCAATATCAATAAAACGATTAGAATATTAATTTTTATTGTGGCTGCATTATTAATTACGGCCATCATTCTTTCCTATACGCGCGCAGCATGGGTTGCACTAGCAGGGGCATTAGGTTGTTTGATAATCTACATTCTAAAAATCAAAGATTGGGTAGTATATACGGGTATGGGATTAGTGATTTTAACTTATGCTTTATTCCATGTACAAATCACAATGTACCTAGAGCGTAACGACAAAACCTCGTCGACCGATTTTACTAAACATGTCCAGTCAATCGGAAATATCTCTACTGACGATTCAAATATCGAGAGATTAAATAGATGGTCGTGTGCTTTAAGAATGTTTGAAGAGAAACCAATTTTAGGACATGGACCAGGCACCTATATGTTTCAGTATGGTAAATATCAGAAGTACTCTGAGCGCTCTGGTATCAGTACTAATTTTGCTGAAGGAGGAGGATCACATAGTGAATACTTAGGTCCTTTAGCAGAACAGGGTATATTCGGGCCCGTTACCTTCATATTAATAATTGCGGTACTATTACAACGGACAGCTTCCTTTTTACGAAAATGCAAAAATCGAAATTCGCGAATATTAATAAAAGGATTGATTTTAGGATTAGTAACCTATATTATTCATGGAGGATTAAACTATTTTCTAGACACAGAAAAACTAGCTGTTCCATTTTGGGGCTTTATAGCCTGCATCGTTGCCTTTGATATTTACTACCATGAGCATGAAAAAGAAGAGCTAGATAAGCATGCGACAACTAAGTAAAGTAACATCATCAATTGGGTCTACCGACTTTTTAAAATCATTGAATGAGTTTATTACTCCCACATGCAAATCCTTCATCGAATTTGCCTTATGATTCCTTTCAATCAATTCCATTAATATTTCAACGCCAAAGGCTTCTCCTGTAGAATTTTCTTGTTCCACTACCCCATCTGTATAGCAAAATAAGGTTGATCCGGGCTGAAATGAAACTTCACCTTCATGAATAAAAGGAAGCTCATCGAACATCCCTAATCCTGTAGTCCCTTTTTCAAGCAAATGAAACTCTTGACCGCTATAAATCAAGGGAGGATTATGTCCCGCGTTAATATATTTTAACACTCTTTTTTTGGTATTAATAATCGCTAAAAATACAGTAATAAATTTTTCACCTTTTGCAGACTTATTTACACTTCCATTAAGATCATGTACTAAATCAATCAATGACTTTGACAATGGAGCTTTGGCATTCAAATTAGCTTGAAAATTTGACATTAAAAGTGCTGCAGAAATTCCTTTTCCTGATACATCTGCCAAACAGATTAATATCTCGTCCTCGTTTAATTCGATATAATCATAGTAATCTCCTCCTACCATCTGATGTGGAAGATAGGTTGCTGCTAAATCGATGCGGGTATTATGAGGAATATGAGCAGGAAATAACATGCTTTGCATTCGTGCGGCTAACTCTAGTTCCTTCTCAATTTGTGCCTGTCGAATAGATTCTTTAGTGAGTCGCTTATTTTCAATAGCTACTACAATAATATTTGTAATCGTATGTATAAAAGGAATTACATCTTTAAGATTTGTAATATCTTCATGCGAACTTGATCCGATGAAGGCAAATGCTAATTGTTGTTTATTATGATTAACAGGAATAATAGTTTCAAATGATGACAACCAATCAGGCATATCACTTCCTGTGGTCATGATTTTTTCTATATCTGCAATGCGCTCTTCATTCAGCTCAAGATGGAATTCTTCAGAAACTCCATACTTTAACATACAGTGCCATTGATGTTCATGGATATATAAAATCAGTTTATTAATTTTTAAATGCTCTTTAAGAACAGACTGATATACTTCAAATAACTGAGGAGCGGGTAAATCGTAATTAATAGCCTTCGTTATTTGTAATAACCAATGTAACTGAAGATTTTTTACATTCAGTTCTGATTGAATACTTGATTTATTTCCAATTTCACTAGCCATAGTTATATAACATCAATGCATTACCGAATTTTATCTAACATTTCTGGCAATCGTCCTAAATAGGCCAGCTCTTTCATTTTCTCTCTAGCACCTTTCGCAGGAGTACCAAAATAGGTTCCTGCTTTAATTGATTTAGTTACCCCACTCTGTCCTAAAACGACCGTCCCCTTTGAAATAGTTAAATCTTTTTGCACACCTACTTGGCCCCATAAAGTCACTTCATCTTCAATATTTACACAACCTGCAATGCCTACTTGAGCGGCAAATAAACAATTTTTACCTATGACGGTATCGTGACCAACATGCACTTGATTATCTAGTTTACAGCCTTGACCAATGATTGTATCAGATGATACACCGCGATCTATTGTGCAAGACGCTCCAATTTCAACATCATTATGAATTACTACACGACCACATGAATGCATTTTCTCATAAAATTCTGGTAGTCGTTTAAAGTAAAATGCATCTGCACCTAAAACAGTATTAGCATGAATTACAACATTATCTCCTAAAACCGTATGATCATAGATAACAACACCACTATGAATTAAGCAATTTTTGCCAATAATAACATTAGGCCCAATACTAACATTAGGCTGAACTATTGTTCCTTCGTCAATTTTAGCTGATGGATGTATATCATTAACTGATGCTTCAAAAGGCATATAATTTTTACAAAGCCAAACATAATCACGGAATGGCTCATCTGAAAAAATAAGTGATTTACCTGCTGGTGCATCTACCATTTTATTAATAATAACAAATGATGCAGCTGAGTTAAGTGCTTTATCATAATACTTCGGATGATCAACAAAAGTCAAATCGCCTACCTCAACACGATGAATTTCATTAATTCCTTTAACAAGTGAATTCTCATCTCCTATCACTTTTCCGTCGACCATCTTGGCCAACTCGCCTATCGAAATTGGATTTTCAAGTTTCATAATTGTCATCAAAGATAATTTATCATTTTTGAATTATATCAAATTCTTGGAATGAATTATTAAATTCGTAGCATGCTATCGAAAAAAGCAAAATACGGACTAAAGGCGCTTGAATATATTGCCAAGCAAGACCAAACTATTCCAGTACATACATCAGATATTTCATTAGCAGAATCGATCCCTAGAAAGTTTTTAGAATCCATACTGCTGGATTTTAAAAAAAATGACATCCTGTTTAGTATACAAGGAAAAAATGGGGGTTACTTACTTAAATTACCTGCTAGCGAAATTACAATCGGAAGAGTAGTTCGATTAATTGACGGCCCAATTGCACTTCTACCTTGTGTTTCATCAAACTTTTATGAGCCCTGTGAGGACTGCGAAAACGAAGCGTTTTGTGGCTTGAAAAATATTTTTGCTGAAGTAAGAGAAGCAACAGGTTCCATTTTAGATAAACTCAGCTTAATGGATATTTTACGAAGGGAAATTGAGCTAAAAAAGAAAAAAAAGGTTTCAAATAAAAAAAAAACCTGTTCAAATAAAGAATAATCTTGTAGGTGTTTTTTATTTTGAATTATCATAGCGATTACCGTATATTTGAAAATCCTACTAAACTAATAGAGTTTTAAAATCAAAATGAAAAAGCGGTACGATATTATAATAATTGGTGGTGGTGCTTCTGGACTTCTATTACTTGCTAATATTTGTAATAAAGTAACAAGACCAACTTCAATTGCGATGATAAACACAGGTCATCCTATTGCGAGAGGTATAGCTTATTCAACTAGCAATGTAAATCACTTGCTTAATGTAAGAGTTTCTAGGATGAGTGCTTTTACTGAAGATACTAATCATTTTACGAATTGGATTTTATCAAAGCAACAATATGGCGAATATCACTCTGATTCATTAGGTGAGTGCTTTGTTCCTCGAAAAATATATGGTCATTATCTCGATGAACTATATCATTCAATAATATCTGACCAATCAAAAAATATTGATTTTACCTTCATCGATGATGTAGTTATTGATTTGAAAAAATCCGAAAATACATTTACCGTTTTATTAAAAAACAGCGAAGCTATTGAAGGAGTAAAAGTAGTGCTTTGTACAGGAAATCAACCGCCGACAACACTTCCTGGTCTTTCAAGTTTAAAAAACTCTGACAGAATTTTTATCAATCCTTGGGATGAAAAAGCTGTTGAAAACATTAATCAAGACGAACCTGTTTTTATAATTGGAGCCGGACTAACAATGGTTGATACTGCAATTAGCCTTATAGATCAGGGATTCAAAAATAAAATAATCGTATTGTCGAAACATGGAGCTATTCCGATGCCACATCCAAATGAGCGCGTAGCAGTTCCTCATTCTGATATTGTTCCTCCCTCCGACTTACACAAAATATTTAGTAATTTAAAAGCACGAATTCGTTCAGCAATAGACAATACCGAATGGCATGAGCCAGTATTAGAGGCTGTAAGACCTTACACTCAAAAAATTTGGCAAGAGTTATCAATAGAACAAAAAAACAGATTCATGCGACATATCAATCATCGCTGGTCAAAACTAAGACATCGTTTGCCTCATCAAGTATATGACTTTATACAAGCATTGATTGCTAAAAACCAGATTGAGCTTTATGCTGGTAAATTGATTTCAGTGGAAGAAAATCAGGATGGCTTAACGGTCGAATTTTTTAATAAGGAAAGTAATTCTATAATAAAGAAAGAATCGCAACGAATAATTAATTGCATTGGTCCAGAGGGCGATATTAGTAAAGTAGAAAACCCACTAATTAATAACATGCTTGCTTCTGGAATGATTGCTAATGATGCACTTTCTTTAGGCTTTAATGCTACAGGAGATGGAAAAATTATTAATAATCAGGGCGAAATAGTAGAGAATCTTTTTACAATTGGATCGGGGTTAAGAGGCATCCTTTGGGAATCAACGGCAATTCCAGAGATTAGAGTTCAAGCTCATCAAATGGCCGCTAAAGTGCTTGCCTAAATATCACTAAATAGTTACTTAATTCATTTTCTGATTCTTTTTTGGCTTCAGACCAAAAGAAAAGTCCTACATTTGCACTCCGAATTTCCTATTGAAAAGCATACTGTTCTAACTTTCAGCGCTTTATACAATCGATTGGATTAGAGGTAATGTACGAACTTAACTTAACTGCGAATACACAATCATGCAATCAATCAGAAACATTGCAATTATTGCCCATGTCGATCATGGCAAAACCACTTTAGTAGATAAAATTTTACATCAGACGCAAATATTTCGTGACAACGAAAAAACTGGTGACTTAATTCTTGACAATAATGATTTAGAGCGTGAACGTGGTATCACAATCATCGCAAAAAACATTTCTGTTAATTATAAAGGAACAAAAATCAACATCATTGATACTCCAGGTCACGCCGACTTTGGAGGTGAAGTTGAGCGTGTTATGAATATGGCGGATGGTGTTATCTTATTAGTTGATGCTTTTGAAGGTCCGATGCCTCAAACAAGATTTGTTTTGAGCAAGGCATTAGAAATGGGTAAAAAAGCAGTTTTAGTTATCAATAAAGTAGATAAAGAAAATTGCCGACCAGAAGAGGTGCATGAAAAAGTGTTTGATTTGTTCTTCCATCTAGGAGCTACGGAAGAACAATTAGGTTTTCCGACAGTTTACGGTTCTTCGAAGCATGGTTGGATGGGACATGATTACAAAAACCCTACAACAGATGTAATTCCATTATTAGATTTAATTATAGAATATTTCCCGGAGCCTCCGATCTATGAAGGAACACCTCAGATGTTAATTACATCATTGGATTTCTCAACATATGTTGGGCGTATTGCGATTGGGCGTATTAGCCGCGGCTCACTAAAAGAAAACCAGCCTGTAAGCTTGGTTAAGCGTGATGGCACCATTAAAAAAATGAGGATCAAAGAAGTTTTTGTCTTTGAAGGATTAGGTCGTAGAAAGGCCGAAGAGATAACATGCGGTGATTTATGTGCGATTACCGGGATAGAAGATTTTGAAATTGGAGATACCATTGCTGATTTTGAAAATCCTGAAGCCCTTACTCCCATATCCGTTGATGAACCAACAATGTGTATGTTGTTTACTATTAACAACAGTCCTTTCTTTGGTAAGGAAGGTCGTTTTGTAACTTCTCGTCATATACGAGATCGATTATACAAAGAGTTGGAGAAGAACTTAGCAATGCGTATTGTTGATACTGAATCCCCTGATTCATATTTAGTTTATGGGCGCGGTGTACTTCACTTGTCTATTTTAATTGAAACAATGCGTCGCGAGGGATACGAGTTACAAGTAGGTCAACCTCAGGTAATCACTAAAGAAATTGATGGACAGCGTTACGAACCAATTGAGAACCTTACGGTAGACACACCTGAAGAAGTAGCAGGAAAAGTAATTGAACTAGTAACACAGAAGAAAGGAGAATTGAAAATCATGGAACCTAAAGGTGACTTACAGCATTTAGAGTTTGAAATTCCTGCTCGTGGTTTAATCGGTTTACGAAGTAATATATTAACTGCAACTGCAGGCCGTGTAACTATGGCTCACCGCTTTAAAAGCTACGAGCCCTGGAAAGGTGTGATTTCAGGAAGAATTTCAGGAGTTTTATTAGCTAAAGAAAATGGAATTGCAACGCCTTATTCAATTGACAGAATGCAAGACCGTGGATATTTCTTTATTGATGCAACAGAAAGTGTTTATGCGGGGCAGGTTATTGGTCAGCATATTCGTCCTGATGATTTATTAATTAATGTATGTGAACCAAAGAAATTAAGTAATATGCGTGCATCGGGTAGCGACGATAATGTTAGAATTGCACCATCAGTTAAGTTTTCATTAGAAGAGTGTATGGAATACATCGAGAAAGACGAGTATTTAGAGATTACTCCTAAATCGTTACGTATGCGTAAGGTTTACCTTGACGAAAACCTTAGAAAACGAATGAGCAGAAAAGAAGAAGCGATTTAATCGTTCAAATATCTTACAACTAAAAAGGGAGCAATTTAAAAATTGCTCCCTTTATTATTTTCAATATCTAGCTTTAATTACCAAATCTTTGCTCTGTCATTATTATTACGATACATCATATCACCTTCATTGACACCAAAGGCTTTGTAGAATTCAGTCATATTTGAAAGTGTTCCTAGTACACGGAAGTTAGCTGGTGAATGCACATCCGTTAGTAAACGTTTGCGCAACATTTCATCCTTAATATTTTGTTTCCATACCTGAGCAAATGCTAAGAAGAAACGCTGGTCACTAGTAAATCCTTGAATTGATACAGTCTTCTTACCTTCATTAGCCATTTGCAATGCATAATAAGAAGTACTTAATCCACCTAAATCAGCGATATTTTCTCCGATTGTCAATTCGCCATTCACAAAAGCACCTGGTAGCGCTTCGTATTTATTGAAACAGTCAATTAATGCTTTAGCACGATCTTCAAATTGAATTTTATCCTTCTCGCCCCACCAATCTAACATATTGCCATTTCCATCATATTTAGAACCCTGATCATCAAAACCATGAGTAATTTCGTGTCCGATAACAGCACCCAATGCTCCGTAATTAGTAGCATCATCAGCACCTGGGTAATAAAACGGAGGTTGCATAATAGCTGCCGGGAAAACGATTTCATTTAATGTAGGATCATAATATGCATTCACTTGATGAGGCAACATTTGCCATTCTGATTTATCAACTGGCTTCCCTAATTTCGCTATGTTTTCTTTATATGAAAATGCTTCTGAACGTTGTACGTTTAATACATAAGCATCATCTTTAATTTCTAATTTTGAATAATCCTTCCACTTATCGGGATACCCTAATTTAGTATTAAACTTGGATAGCTTTTCTAGTGCTTTTACTTTAGTTTCTTCGCTCATCCAATCCAATTTCGTAATTCGAATTTTATATGTAGCAAGAATATTTTTAACCATTGCACTAACTTTTGTTTTTAAGTCTGGACTAAAATATTTTTGAATGTAAAGCTGACCTACAATTTCGCCAATAGAGCCATCACATGCTGAAACAGCGCGCTTCCAACGAGGACGCATAACCTGAGTCCCATTCAAAATTTTACCATTGAAATTAAAACTTTCATTTACGAAGTCGCTACTCAACTGTGATGCACAACCTGAGATATATTTCCAAAGAATATAATTTTTCCAAGTAGCTAAATCCGTGTTCTTAAAAACATCCGCAAAACCACTGAAATAATCCAATTGATTAATAACAATCATATCAGTTTGAGGTATTTTACAAGTCTTCATATAAAGCTGCCAATCAAGAGCGGGACTCATAGAAGTTAATTCGGCTAATGATTTTGGATTGTATGTTTTTTCCTCATCACGCATATCAACTCTCGACATAGAGATATTTGCAATTTTTGTTTCTAAAGACAGAATAGATTCCGCTACCTTATTTGACTCTGTATAACTTAAAAGGTTAAACATATTAGTCATATGCTCAACATATGATTTACGAATTGAAATATTTCGCTCATCATCTTTTAAGTAATAATCTCGATCTGGTAATCCTAATCCACTTTGAGTTAAATAAAGAACATTTTTAGAACTATTCTTTAAATCACGACTAACGTAAAACCCAAATGCATTATCAACACCTTTGGCAGACATTTCAGCCATGCAAACGATTAATTCCTCTTTAGATGAAATTGAAGAAATACGACCGATATCACCCTTAATCATCGATATACCTTGCTGGTCGGCTTTTGCAGAATCTATTGCAAGGTTGTAGAAGTCGCGCAATTTTTGACGTAGCGTACCCTTTGCAG
>Ga0114967_10005236_pt1 | contig 10308 bp, 5 predicted proteins | sample M_130628_MF_Meta_FD_92639 | JGI IMG/M metagenome (GOLD analysis project Ga0114967, IMG submission 92639) | Freshwater microbial communities from Lake Montjoie, Canada to study carbon cycling - M_130628_MF_MetaG | ecosystem: Environmental > Aquatic > Freshwater > Lake | place: Lake Montjoie... | reverse complement strand
GTTTAATCCATCGACCACTGACAACTTTCCACCAACATAACTACCGACTTCGCTTGCGGTAGTTCTGAGAGTGCGCGGATAGATCAATCCCGCCGAATGCAGTTCTTAAATGCGCGTTCGCCGAAGTATTCGTAGCCTTGGTTTTCCAGCGGTGTTCCGGTCAGCATCGCGTGGATAAATCCGTTCCTTTCCACTTGAACCGTGTGGAGGATTTTTTTCTCGGGGTTCTCTTTAAGCAGTATTTGAATCCGTCGATTTGCGGCGATGTGTGTTTGCAAGCCTGCGCTGTTGGTGCTGCTTGTGAAAGGGAATGCGGGTCGCAAATCTTGGAGGATGGCGTGGCTGCGTCCCCAGGTGCCGCCGTGTTCGCTCACGAAGGGATTACCGTCGAGCAGGGCCATCGAGTCGTGATAAGCGAGCACGCAGAGGTGGTTCTCATCTGAGGCTTTCAACCACATCGTCAACGTGTCGAGATGATTCGTGGTTTCATAGGCATAGTTACTGTCGAGAAAGGCGATGCGCTTCACCTCGGCGGGGATATTTTTGATCGCGTTCAGGTAGCCGAACGTGAAACTCCCGCCGCCACTGTGCCCGGTGAGGACGACTTCTAGTTTGCGCGAGGCAAAGGGCTGCTTGATCGCAGCGACAATGGCTGGAAGAAGGTTATCACCATGCTTCCGACGCCATGCGGGCCAGCTTTTCATCTCGGCTTCCAGATACGCGATGACGATGGTGCGATCGGTGATAGCGGCGCGGAGGAAGCGTGTCTGTGCGCCGATGTGTTGGATGTCGTAATGCCAGTCGTCCCCGGGTAATAAATTTTTGCCGACCGTTTGCCTGATGTTATTTCCGTTGGGCAACGCGTACAGAACGAGCATTACCGGTTTGTCCGAGGCGAACTCTTTTAAGGAAGGTGAATTGATTTCAACGGTCACTTCGGGTGCTGGCGAAAGAGTGGTGATGACTTCGTCAGAAAATGTTTCTGGAGTCAGATAGCGTGATTGAGAGATAACGCCTTCGTCGCTGAGGAGCATAGCAAGTTTCGGATCGGACAGCACGCGCGCCACAGAGGTCGTCTGGCCGTTCAAGATCATCTGTTGCTGAACCAGTCTGATGCCATGGCTGTAATCGACCCAGTCTGCGCGGTGCTTGGCGTAGAGCGGCTGCATCGCAACGCCATCCGTGCGATGCCATCCGTAAATGGCGACGTTTCTAATGAGCGCGGCGAGGTTGGTGGTAATGACGACATCTTTCTTGTGTCCGGCGATGAGTGCGGTGGAACTGGGTGATGCGCCGAGCGCGAGAAGCTGCGTGCGGATGATTTCGTTATGCGAGGCGAATACGGGAAGTGACGTCATCGCGGGATTGGGGCGGATGGGTTGGGGCGTGAGTTTGAGTTCAGCGGCGGCGTAAATGGCATCCACCATTTTACGAGTCGGCAATGTGCAGCCGAGTTCGTCCGCGATGCGTTGAGCCGTGGTTGGCGTGAGTGGGGTGCGAAAAAAATCAGAGTCGCTGCCAATGCTGAGATAATCGCTTGTGACGAAGATTGTCGCCCTGTTAGTTTGACGGTTCTCGCCATAAACGAGGGTGATCGGATGAAGTGTGCGCGCTGCGGAAGGGACATTGCCTGCGAGTATCTCTGACGCGATAGCCTGTTCGCGTTTAGCCAAGTCCAGTGACTCAATCTGTCGGATGAAACTTGCGGTGGAAACCCTGCTGCTGCTGCGAGGGGGCAGGGGAAGTGTTTGGGCAAAACTTAGAGGTACGAGTCGAACCACAAGCGCGATGGTCAGGCAAATCCGCAGCATCGATTGAATTAGGGGGGATTTTCCCAGACAGTGCAAGTGTGACATTTTCCGTGATCACGTTGTAGTGTAAGATTGCCAATCGGCTAAAACCTCGGCAGGATGAAAGCGCAATCTGGCTGCTGGATTTCGTAAAGTGGGTTTGCTTTTTCACTTTCGTAGTTCACCGATTTGTTTTTGACGGTGAGCAAGCCTGCGGGGGTTGCTATTAAAAAACCAATGAAACTCGTGACGGACCTCGATATCACTCTCTGTCCGGGTTTGAACCTAAAATAAAACAATTCCATGCAATCTGCGTTTCCGAAAATCTCGAAAATCAAATTTGAAGGGCCGAAGTCGAAGAATCCGCTCGCCTTCAAACATTACAACGCCAACGAAGTCGTCGCAGGAAAGACGATGAGCGAGCACTTGCGCTTCGCGGTGGTGTATTGGCACACGTTCCGGGGCACCGGCAGCGATCCGTTCGGCGCGGGCACGATGCTCCGTCCGTGGGATGATGGTACTAACTCCGTGGCCAATGCCCAAAATCGCGTCCGCGTGGCTTTCGAGTTCATCGAGAAGCTCGGCGCACCGTATTATTGCTGGCACGACCGCGACGTAGCTCCGGAAGGCAGCACGCTTGCCGAGTCGAACAAGAATTTCGACGCCGTCGCGAAAGTGTTGAAGGAAGAACAGAAGCGCACCGGCATCAAATTGCTATGGGGTACGGCCAACGCATTCTCCAATCCGCGCTACATGCATGGCGCAGGCACGAGCTGCAACGCAGATGTGTTCGCTTTCGCCGCCGCTCAGATCAAGAAGGCGATGGAAGTCACACACGAACTGAAGGGAGAGGGCTACACGTTCTGGGGCGGGCGCGAAGGTTACATGACCCTTCTGAACACCGACATGAAGCGTGAGTTGAATCATCTCGCTGCCTTGTTGCACATGGCGGTGGATTACAAGAAGAAGATCGGATTTAAAGGCCAGTTCTACATCGAGCCCAAGCCGAAAGAGCCGACCAAGCATCAATACGATTCCGATTCCGCTGCGTGCCTGAACTTCCTGCGCGAACACGATCTGTTGCCGCACTTCAAGCTGAACATCGAAACCAACCACGCCACACTGGCGGGACACACGGTGCAGCACGAACTAGAAGTGGCAGGTGCAGCGGGCGCACTCGGATCAATTGACGCCAACACTGGCGATGAGTTGCTCGGCTGGGACACGGATCAGTTCCCTACTAGCATTTATCTAACCGCCTACACGATGCTGAGCGTTTTGAAATACGGAGGCTTTAAGACCGGCGGCGTGAACTTCGACGCGAAGGTGCGGCGTGAAAGTTTTGAGCCGATTGATCTGTTCCACGCCCACATCGGAGGTATGGATGCCTTCGCGCGCGGGCTTAAGATCGCGGCCGCGATCCGCAAGGATGGCCGCTTGGAAAAATTCGTGCAGCAACGCTACGCATCCTGGGACAATGGCATCGGCGCGAAAATCGAGTCTGGCAAAGTCGGTTTCAATGAACTCGAAGCCTACATGCTTGCCAAGGGAGATGCCGACGCGAATGCAAGCGGTCGTCAGGAATTCTTGGAGAACTTGATCAACGAGTTCATTTGACCCCAGGCGGGCGACCTGCGTCGTAGCCCGAAAGTCAGTAATGCCCTAGTTTGTTTTGCAATGAGATGGAAGGAAGGCTGGTCTCTTTGGTGAGGCCAGCCTTCTGCTTTCTGTCGTTTGGTTGCTTTGGTTTTATCCTCATTCTGGTTGGTGTTCAACCAACTGTCCGCACCCACAGCAGGGTGGTCGATGGATTCACGGTCGTTCTCCGAATCCACACCCTACAGCACGAGGGACGTGTCCCCTCCATGTTCTGGAACTGCACCATAATGCTATGCCGGCGAGGTTTTTCCAACACGCGCTGACCGCCAGCGAATGTTTCCGCACATCGGGATCTAGGCGACGTGATCCGATTTATTTGAGGTGACAACCATCACTTCAACACGGCAACGAGTCCTCTGGCGCACGGTGGGACTGTAGCGCAGCCCCTCGGGTTTAGGCCCTGGCGCAACACGTCGGAATAAGGCTCTCACGGAGGACGCGCTTGTAAGGCAGGCCGTTTGCGTTTGTGCCGCAGTATGCCGATGGCTGCCTTGCAATGGTATCCAGCACTTTGGCAGCCTGCGTGGCCGATAGACTTCAATAATTCGCACACGGTCGGCGATACCGCCGCAACCGGCAAACATTTGATTGTGGTTTTTGGCATATAAAAACGTTCCTCTCTAAAAAACCTTTCTCCCCCAGTTAACACTGACTTTTGGAGGCAACTTACTGTCTCAGGTCCACTAACCATATAATTTGACCCTTCGCTCTGCTTCCCGTAGCGTTTGCGCCAATTATGTTTGCTTGGTTCAAAAGAATTTTCGGCACTAAGAACGATCGCGAAGTTAAGAGACTCCGTCCGCTAGTCGCGCGCATCAATGAGATCGAGGCTGGTTTACAGTCACTCTCTGACGAGGATTTGCGTAAGAAGACCGCCGAGTGGAAGGCGGAACTCTCCGCGATTACCGACAATGATCAACTCGCAGCTAGGCTCAATGACATTTTGCCCGAGGCGTTCGCGGTAGTGAAGAACGCCTGCCGCCGCTTGTGCGGCACGGATGTGAGTGTGCGGAATCACCCGCTGCGCTGGGAGATGGTTCCGTTTGACGTGCAACTCATCGGCGGCATCGCACTGCATACGGGAAAAATTTCTGAAATGGCCACTGGCGAGGGCAAGACTCTGGTCGCCACAGCCCCCGTTTATCTGAACGCCCTCACGGGCCGTGGTGTTCATGTCGTTACGGTGAATGATTATCTCGCGTCGCGCGATGGCGAGTGGATGGGCGCGGTCTATAAGTTCCTCGGTTTAACCGTGGGCTGTATTCTGCACGATCAACCGCCGCACTTCCGTCGTGAACAATACGCCTGCGACATCACTTACGGCACAAACGCGGAGTTCGGATTCGATTATCTGCGAGATAACGGCATGGCCACCCGTAAGGAGGAGCAGGTTCAGCGAGGGCATTACTTCGCCATCGTGGACGAAGTGGACTCCATCCTAATTGATGAAGCACGCACGCCTCTCATCATCAGCGGGCCTGCTGTGCGGACGTTCGATGAGCAATACGCTCAATGGAAACCGCTCGTGGACTCTATCGTTCGGGCGCAAGAACGTTTGTGTGCTCGGTATCTTTCTGAAGCGCTCGATCTACTCAAGAAATTAAAACCGACTGACGGATCGAACCCTCAAAACCCTGAGGCGCTTGCGAAGGAGATCGGATTGTTGCTCTTCCGCGTGAAGACCGGACAACCGAAGTCGGAAGCGTTGATGAAGGTTTTGGAAGAACCGTCGAACCTGAAACTAATGAACGATGCCGAACTCTCGTTGCATTTGGATCAGAAGAAGGTGGAGCTCTACGCAGAGAAGGAGCAGTTGCTTTACGCGATCGATGAAAAGAGTCACGAAGCTGATTTGACAGAGAAGGGGCGCAATTTTCTTTCACCGAAAGACCCGGACGCGTTTGTTTTGCCGGACTTGAACACGGCGATGCACGACATCGATGTCGGACCTGAGCCGGACGCCAAAAAACGGTTGGAGGCAAAGACTAAGTTGCAATCGGAGTTCGAGACGAAGGCTCAGAAGATCCATTCCATCGCGCAACTGCTCAAAGCCTACTCGCTCTACACGAAAGACGTGGAATATGTCGTGCAAGAGAACAAGGTCATCATCGTGGACACGAACACGGGACGTTTGATGACGGGCCGCAGATGGAGCGATGGCTTGCACCAGGCTGTCGAAGCCAAGGAAGGCGTCGACATCGAACGCGAGACGCAGACGCTGGCGACCATCACGATACAAAATTATTTCCGACTCTATCACAAACTGGCGGGCATGACCGGCACGGCGGAGACCGAAGCAGGGGAGTTCTTTGACATCTACAAGCTTGGCGTGATGGTCATTCCGACGAACAAGCCTTGCCTCCGCAAAGACTCGAATGATTCCGTCTATAAGACTCGGCGTGAGAAATTCAACGCGGTTTTGAACGAGATCAAAACTGTTCACGCTCAAGGCCGCCCAATCCTCGTCGGCACGATCTCCGTCGAAGTCAGTGAGCAACTTTCCAAGCTGTTGAACAAGGAAAAGCTTATCCACTCTGTCCTCAACGCAAAGTATCACCAGCAGGAAGCTGAGATCGTGGCCCGCGCCGGACAGCGGGGTGCGATCACCATCGCCACGAACATGGCGGGACGCGGCACGGACATCAAACTGGGCCCTGGCGTGGCGGATGTGGGCGGCTTGCACGTCCTCGCGACCGAACGCCACGAGGCAAGGCGGATTGACCGTCAGTTGCGCGGACGTTGTTCCCGTCAAGGCGATCCGGGTTCGTCACATTTCTTTGTTTCGCTTGAAGATGATCTCATGCGCTTATTCGGCGCGGGCAACATCGTCAAATACATGGAAAAGCTCGGCCTTGAAGAAGGTCAGGAACTGGAACATCCGTTGTTGAACCGCTCCATCGGTCAGGCGCAAAAACGCGTGGAGCAGCACAATTTCCAACAGCGCAAACGCACTCTGGAATACGACGACGTGATGAACAAGCAGCGCGAAGTCATCTACGGATTCCGCAACGAAATCATCAACTCCGAAGATGTGCGAGATCGGCTCATGGACATCATGGAGGAAGTCGTCATCACCAAGGTGACGACACTCACAAAGGGAGATTACGACGCGAGCGAATGGCAGACGCGCTCGTTGGCGGATTGGGTGAATCTTAATTTCCCGCTCGGCATGCCGGAGGAAGAGATTGCAAAGGCAGCGCAAGCTGGCAAAGACCTTCCGGTGAAGGATTCTGTTTTCGACGGCTTGAGTGCGGCACAGTTTGCCGTGTGCAATTTCATCAGCGAAAAAATCCAAGATGCTTACAAGCTCAAAGTCAGTTTTGAAGACCCCGAGAAATTGGTGACGGTGGAGCGGTATACAATCCTCAGCGCCATCGACAAGCTCTGGCAGGAACATCTTTATGAGATGGACAGCCTGCGTTACAGCATCGGATTGCGGGCGCACGGCCAGCGTGATCCGCTGATCGAGTACAAAGCGGAAGCATTCAAGATTTTTGACGAATTGATGGTGAACATCAAAACGGAGATCTGTCATAACATCTTCCGCAGCGCGTCAAGCTTGATGGCTTTCGAGAATTTCCTCCGGAATGTTCCGCAACAAACCCTGCACCAACCCACAAGCGCCTTCGGGAACACCTCCACCGGCTCAAGCTCAGCGCCTCAGCCGAAGGCGAGCGATGTGGTCAGCGAAGCCGCCGCCGCCGTAGAGAAGGCCAAGCCACTGCAGACCGGCCCAAAGGTGGGCCGGAACGACCTGTGCCCTTGCGGCAGCGGGAAGAAATACAAGCAGTGCTGCGGGAAGTGAACTAAATCAAACCATTCAGGGCGCCGTGCTTAACCGCACTGCGCCTTTTGTCTGAGCGCGTGATCCAGCAAGACGAGCGCAGTCATGGCTTCAACCATAGGCACGGCGCGGGGCAGCACGCAAGGATCGTGGCGACCTCTGCCTTTGAGCGTTGTGTTCTTGAGCTTGGTTGAAACGGTGTCCTGCTCGTGCATGACGGTGGCCACGGGCTTGAACGCCACGCGGAAATAAATTGGCTCACCGTTGCTAATGCCGCCTTGGATTCCGCCAGAGAGATTCGTCGTCGTGTGAACTTTCCCGCCTTTCATGCGGAAGGCATCGTTATGTTCCAGCCCCGTCATCAGCGTTCCGGCGAAACCGCTGCCGATCTCGAACCCTTTTGTCGCGGGCAGACTCAACATCGCCTTCGCCAAATCAGCCTCGAGACGATCAAATACCGGTTCACCCCAACCCGCAGGCACACCGCGCGCCACGCAGCCCACGATACCGCCTACGCTGTTGCCTTCGCCGCGCATCTTCTCGATGAGCCGAATCATCTTCTGCGCGATGACTTGATCGGGGCAGCGAACGATATTGGATTCAATGTCGTCAAATTGGACCGTGTTCACGTCCACGTCTGTCTTGATGTGCTGCACCTGAGAAACGTAGGCGAGAACTTCCACGCCGAATTTCTCTCTCAAAATCTTTTTTGCGATCGCTCCAGCCGCGACGCGACCAATGGTCTCCCGTGCGCTAGTGCGTCCGCCGCCGGGCCAAGCGCGGAAACCATATTTGGCCTGATACGTGTAATCTGCGTGAGACGGGCGAAATTTTTCAGCCATCTCGTTGTAGGCTTCGGAGCGTTGATCGGTGTTCTTCACCCACATCGAAATCGGTGTGCCGAGCGTCTTGCCCTCGAAGGTGCCTGAGAGGATTTGCACCGTGTCGGATTCTTTACGCGGTGTGACGATTGAAGATTGGCCCGGGCGACGACGATCCAGATCGGGCTGGATGTCGGCCTCGGAGAGTTTGATGCGCGGCGGGCAACCATCCACGACCACGCCCACGCCGCCGCCGTGTGATTCGCCCCAAGTGGTGATGCGGAACAGTTGACCCAACGAATTAGCCATGAGTCCATTTTGACTGAAAACGGACGCAGGGTCAAACGCACTTGTCGAACTCCGACCTTGAACCTCCGCACTTCACCCGGCAAAGTGCGCCTTCATGTTGAATCGTTTTGCTATCGTCTTGCTTGCCGGCTGCCTCGCGCTGACAGCGGCCACGACGCATGCTGCCCCGCTCACGGCCCGGATACGTAATACGGATTACGTGCGCATCACCGAGTGGGCGCGATGGCAGGGATTGCAAATGCGTTGGATCAAACGGGACGAAACGATTCTGCTGACGAACGCTGCTGCCAACATGCAGTTCGAGGTCAATTCGCGTGAGGCGCGTTTCAACGGACTTCAACTCTGGCTGCTACACCCGCTCGTCTCGCGCGGCGACGGAATTTACATCTCGCAACTGGATATTGATTCCACGTTCCGTCCTTTGCTGGCGGCGCCCAAGAACGATGCCCGGAAAAAGGTGAAGATTATTTGTCTCGATGCCGGGCACGGCGGTAAGGATCCTGGGAATCGGGCTTTCGGGCGACAGGAAAAAGATTATACACTCCGCCTCGCTGCTGAATTGAGGACTCAGTTGCAGAAGGGTGGCTTCAAAGTCGTGTTCACACGCACTTCAGATCGCTTCATCGAGTTGACCGCGCGTGCGGATATTGCGCGGCAGCGCGGGGCGGATGTTTTCATAAGTTTGCATTTCAACGGCACGAGCAGCGGGAAAGATGAAGCGCGTGGGTCTGAAGTATATTCCATGACGCCTGTCGGTGCTGCCTCGACCAATGCACGCGGCGAAGGCGCTGGTTCAGTTTCTTATCCAGGAAATCGCAACAACTCGAAAAACCTTCTACTCGCATACCAGATCCAAAAATCTCTCGTAAAAAATCTCAGCAGCGAAGATCGCGGCGTGCGGCGCGCCAGATTTGAGGTATTGCGCGAAGCGACCATGCCGGCTGCGCTGATAGAGGCAGGATTCCTGTCACATCCGACGGAGGGCAAAAAGATTTTCGCCGAGGAATATCGTCGCCAGATGGCGCGTGCCATCACGGAAGGAATCCTGAGTTACAAACGACTAGTTGAGCGTTGAGCGCTTCAAGGGCTGCCAGTCGAGATCAATCGGGTGGAGTGTTCTTGAAGCCACTGGATGTCTGGATTGTTGGGCGAAAGAAATGTGTCTCTGACTGTTCCATTTCTTACCAATGGCGGCGTGGTGTCGGGGTGTCGCCAGCGATGAATTTCCGCATGGCCATCTGCGAACGAAAAGCTGTTGGCGATATGATGGTAATTGCCCGGTAAATCATAAAACCCGACCTGCTCTGGATTATCTGGCCAGCCTCTCATGTTGGGCGCGAAGTTTCCTATGTCTACGCTGTCTTCCCGCATGTCTAGCAGCACAAAAGTTCTTGAGGGGCCAGGATCAACCATGTCGTAAGTTTTCAGATAAACTCGCCATCTGCCTCCCCCCATCGCCCAGCCGTTGGCGCTGTCGGATAAGCCCTGATCCATTCCTCGAAAACCACCGACCCAGATATTCATGGACATGCTTCGCACGCGAGGTTTTATTTCGCCCGATGAAAGCGTAATAGTGGAATGATCCGCCGGACACTTCCAAACGGCGGGTGACTTTCCCGAGTAAGTCCAAAGCGGACTATTTACGATGTCTGCGTTAATGTCCCAGTTGGATGGGTTGTTCGGGTCTCGATTCATCCAGCCTGTGACCCAAACGTCCGGATCTTTGGCTGTATGAGGCCAGAGGCTACTAGCGTAGAGCAAAAGGTCGCGGTTTTCGTCAGCATACATCTTCCAGGCTAGCATCAATTGGCGATGGTTATTCATGCAAGCTATGCCGTAAGTCTTGAGCTTGGCCTTATTCAGCGCCGGGAGAAGCATCGCGGCAAGAATCCCGATAATGGCAATCACCACGAGCAGTTCGATTAACGTAAATGCGTCCCAACCC
>Ga0114967_10005231_pt1 | contig 10315 bp, 8 predicted proteins | sample M_130628_MF_Meta_FD_92639 | JGI IMG/M metagenome (GOLD analysis project Ga0114967, IMG submission 92639) | Freshwater microbial communities from Lake Montjoie, Canada to study carbon cycling - M_130628_MF_MetaG | ecosystem: Environmental > Aquatic > Freshwater > Lake | place: Lake Montjoie... | reverse complement strand
TTGATTTACCGTCGCTTCGGTGTCCATTGTATCGGTTGTAGTCATGGTTTGAATACGAACTGGGTTGTTTCCACCAATAATAAGATTGCCAATTTTTACTTCACGTGTTTTGAGTCGTTGCATGTTACAAAGATATAGAAATGAGACATTGAGATTTGTGATGATGTTAAGTTTTTTAACTTTTTGTTAAAAAAAGCTTTTCACGCAATCTTCAATGTCATTGTGTAAAAATGAAAATCCTGCTTGCTCAATTTTTAGGCTGCTGACTTTACAGCTTTTCAGCACTTCAATACTCATTTCTCCTAACATTATTTTCAAAACAAATTCGGGCGAATGAGCAGTTAAAAATGTTCGTTTGTATTTTTTAAGAGCTGTAAAAATTTCGTTGATGGCGCAAGGATTTGGAGCAACCGCATTAAAAATACCTGCCTTTTTTTCGTTTGCTAAAAAATAAAAAATTCGTGCCACATCGGTTATGTGTATCCAGCTATAAATTTGTTTTCCAGAGGCAGGAATACCTGCAATACCCATTTGCAATGGTTTTAAAAACTCTTTTAAAGCACCCCCTTCTTTGCCTAAAACAATGCCCACTCTGGCAATAGAAACGATGCAATTTAATTGTTCAAATTTCATGGCTTCCTGTTCCCATTGCTGGCATGTACTCGATAAAAAACTTCCATCACTCTTATCTTCTTCTGTGAATATTTTATTTGCTTCGCCATAAAATCCAATAGCCGATGCCGACACTAAATGATTGGATTCAATTTGCTTTTTTTCAATGGCATTAAATAAAGTTTGCAAACTATCAATCCGACTGTCAATGATTTCTTTTTTCCGTTCAGAAGACCAACGTTTATCGGCAACACCCGCACCTGCTAAATTAATAATGGTACAGTTTTTTAATGAAAATGCGGGGTCAATCAATTTCTCTTTAGGATTCCAGTAAATGAAATTCTTTTTGGTTTCACACAATATTTTTTGCGTAGATAAAATGAATACTTCGTGTTGATCTTTTTCTAGTAAATTACAAAGTTGTTTACCTATAAAACCGGAACCACCTGCTATTAATATTTTCATGATAAAAATTAAGTATTTTTGTGCAAATTACGTTGCGAATGTATTGCATGAAAAAGATATTATTGATAGTACTTATCGTTTTTACGGGCTATGCAAATTTTGCGCAAAAAACAGTCTTAAGTGAGAAAACAGAAATCAGTTTCAGAAATGATGATTTTGCTATTATTGGGAAATATAAAAATTTGAATGCGGTATATATCAATGCAAATCAAAAAGCAGAAGTTGTATTCTATAATTCGAATATGGAATTTGAAAAAAGGATAGAACTCCCATTCATAAAAAAAGCAAGTGCCAATATACATTTTATGAGCAGTAAAGATGGTTTATTGGTTTTTTTTGAACAAAAATCAGCTAAAAAAATTAACCTGTTCGCTAGTAAATTACAAGAAGACACCACTTTTTCATCACCGATTTCATTATTAGAAACGACGTCCGCTTTTTTAAAAGAGCGAACAGAATTTAAATTTGCTCATAGTGAGGACAAACAAAAACATTTAATTTATAATTATTCTGAAAGTAATAATCAGTGGGAGTTACAAGCTGTTGTAGTTAATAAAGAATTGGCTATAGAAACTAATATTTCTCAAACCATTGCACAAGACAATTTTTATTTTTTAAACGAACAGGCAATCAGTAATAATGGAACGATATATCTTACTTCAAGCAATCGAAATCCCAATAAAGGTTCGGTGGAAGAATTGAATGTATTGATCGCAACTCAAAGTCAATCTGCCTTTACTATCGTACAAACTAATTTAAACAATCATGCGGTTTCAGATCTACAATTAATAATCGATAATAAAAATAATCAACTTTATGTAAGCGGATTTTTTTCTGATAATAAGTTTTCGTTACCTAAAGGCATATTTTATTTGACTGTAGATGAAAATAAAACGCAAAGCACAGTTCATTTCACTGCATTGGCTCTTCAACTTCAAAACGGCATTTCGGATTTTCGTAATTTACAAATGAGAGCCATTTCATTAAAAAAAGAAGGAGGTATTGAGCTGATTGCTGAAAAATTTTCTCAAATTACCCGAACAATTTCATCTGGACCCGTTCTTACCTTAGGCATGAATACCATGCAAGAAATAACCAGAACGGTTCAAGAATATAATTATGATGAGGTTATTATTTTTAATCTTAAAACAGATGGAACATTAGCTTGGAGCCAAACTTTGTTAAAAGATCAGCAAACTCAGGACGACGGTGGCATTTATTCATCGTTTGGGTTACTAGAAAATAAGTTGGGTAAAGTTTATATTTTTAATGATATGAATACTAAAAACAGGCGATTGATGGCTTGTTATGCCAATAACAAAGGAGTTCTATCAATTAAAGAAATACAAACGACTAAAGAAATAGATGATTGGAATGTAATGCCACGTTCAACCAAACAGATTTCAGCCAATGAACTTATGTTGCCGTGTATTTCAAAAAATAATTTGTGTTTTTTGTTGATTGGTTATTAGATTTTTGAGACATTATCCATTTCTGCGAATATATTCATAAGTTTTATTGTCAGCATACCTTAACTGTAAAAATATGATTAGTTTTTTCATAATTAATTCTTACTAGAATTTCTAAAACTTATCTTTGCTACGCATAAAAAATAAATTTGCTAAGTATATTTAAACGAAACGATATTTCTACGGCTATTGTATTAGTTGTAATGAGCTTTATAATGAGGCTAAAATATATTTTACATCCCCCTAAAGTTGAAACGATTGAAGGTTTTCAGGAAGGTTTTTTCTTTCAGTGGAAAGGGTTGTATAATTTTTATATTGCACATCCAAGTTTATATATTGGTTTATCAACCATCCTTTTTATAGTATTTGCAGTTTATTTTAATTTTATCATTAACCGAGAAAAAATTTTTGCACGCAAAAGCTTCATTCCTGGTTTTGCAATTATCCTTTACAGCTCTTTTTTGCCAAGTTTTAGCATTTTTTCAACAGTTTTTTTTGCCAACGTTTTTATTTTTTTAGCCTTTGCGAATGTTTTAAGTGCTTACAATATATATTCTCCGCAAAAAATATTTTTTAATGCAGGTCTGTTTTTAGGGTTCGCTACATTATTTTATTTTCCCAGCATCCTTTTATTTATTTTGTTTATTCTGCTCATATTAATGATTAGGTCCTTTAAATGGCAAGAATTTTTAGCGTATATATTTGGTGTAATTACGCCATTTTATATTGGTGCTTTGTATTTGTTTTTAATTGGAAAGTGGCATAATTATACAAAACACCTTTATTTTAGAATGCATTTCCCTACAAAAATCATTGCTACTCCAATTTTTATTACTTTGAGTGTTATTACGGTGATTATGTTGGTTTATGGTTTATTTTTAGTGAATCAATTTCAAAATAAAAATACCACAGGAGTCCGTAAAAAGTGGAATTGCATCGGCTTCTACTTTGTATTTGCATCCATTGTAGGTTTGTTTTCTGTGAGGTTTCCATCGCTCACATGGCTAATGGCTATAACCCCCTTTAGCATTATATTGTCACAATCGTTACAAAACAATAAAGAAAAATTTAATACCTTTACCTTCTATTTTTTATTAATCCTGCTATTTTCCATCCAATGGATTATGCAACTAAAATATATATTATAAAATGAAATTTGGAATAGTAGTTTTCCCAGGATCTAACTGTGATAGAGACATGGAACATGCATTGCGCCACGATTTAGGTCAAGAAGTAATTATGTTATGGCACAAAGACCATGATTTGTCTGCTTTTACAAAAGATGATTGTATTGTTTTACCAGGAGGATTCTCTTATGGTGATTACTTGAGATGTGGTGCGTTGGCTCGTTTTAGCCCTATGATGGAAAGTGTAATTAAGCATGCGCAAAATGGAGGAAAAGTATTGGGAGTTTGTAATGGGTTTCAAATATTGTGCGAATCAGGATTATTACCAGGTGCTTTATTGATGAATGACAATCAACAATTTATTTGCAAAAATGTTTTTATTAAAAATGATAATCAAGCATCTGCTATAAATAAAGACATTGCACCACAACCATTAAAAATTCCAATTGCACATGGCGAAGGTCGTTATTTTGCTGATGCTGCAACTTTAGCAAGCATTGAAAAAAATAACCAAGTAATTTTTAGATATTGTGATGAAAATGGGGAAGTTGGAAATGCCACACCAAATGGTTCTACTAACCACATTGCTGGTATTTGCAACGAAGGAAGAAACGTTTTTGGTATGATGCCTCATCCAGAAAGAGCCACATCCTCTATTTTAGGAAATGAAGATGGGATGCTTTTGTTTAGAAGCTTACTGAATAATTAAAAACTAAAAATATGAAAAACCTACTCTTCCTTTTTTTCATGTTATTCAGTTTTGCAGTCAATGCACAACAAACACAAACCCCTGTTATATGGAAGTTTGATGTAAAAAAATCATCAGAAAATACCTATACAATTTATTCAACAGCCATCATTGAAAAAGGATGGCATGTTTTTACTACCGAACCAGGTGGAGATGGCTCCTTAATACCTACCGCCATTACCATTGTAGAGAATAAAAATATTACCATTTCAAAACCATTTTCATTGGAAGGGAAACATATCACCCAGGATATGGAATTTGTAGGTAAAGTCAATTATGTTGAAGGAATTGGACAATTTACCATCAGCGTAATTTCTAATACAGCCACTGCTTTGAAAGGTACATTGACGTATCAATGTTGCAACGAAAAAATGTGTTTACCACCTACAGACGTGCCTTTTAGTGTAGAATTAAAATAAAAAATTATGATTTTAAAAAAAATAGCAATCTTCTTTTCTTTAGTTTTACTATCCACTTTTGCATTTGCGCAAGGACAAGGACCTAAAAAAGTAACTCTTTCTACCAATACAAAAATACTTTCTGAAACAGAGGCAGTGTTGACTATTACAGCTAAAATTTACAAAGGTTGGCATTTGTATTGTTATAATCCCGGAGGAGATGGTATGTTGATAGCTCCTAAAGTAACTTTTGAAAAAAATTCGAACATTACTTTAGTTGGAAAAACTACAGAAAATGGAAAAAAAATAACAGAAGAAGTAGATGGTGTTGGAACCATATTTTATTTTGAAAATGAGGTAAAGTATATTCAGAAAATTAAATATAAAAAGCTAGATAAAATCAATGCGTCTTTATTTTATCAAACTTGTGATCATGAAACATGTGAAAGAGAAACAACTGAAAAAGTAGTTTTTGATATGGCAATTGCCGAAGGAAGTAAATTGGCAAGTAAGGAAGACTCAATAAAAAAAGTAGATACCGTTGCAGTTGCAACTGCTGCTCCAGTAGATACCACAACAAAAAATACGAATGAAAACGCTGATACTACAGCTATTGCACAAATAAACACCGCTGGAAAAACGACCACAGTTTATGGTGATTATGGAACGCCAGTGGGTGATTGTGGTGAAATTCAAAAAGAAGAGCTATCCATGTGGACTGCCTTTTTATATGGATTATTAGGTGGATTGGCTGCCTTATTTTTCCCATGTACGTTGCCTATGATTCCTATGACGATAAGCTTTTTCTTAAAAGGGTCTGGAGATAAAAAGAAAGGAGTTCAACGTGGAATCATGTATGGTTTCTTTATATTTTTAGTTTATTTTTTATTGAGTTTGCCATTTTTATTTTTAGGATGGGGTGGAAATGCTCTGAATTCATTCTCGACAAATGTATGGGTGAATTTAGTGTTCTTTGTCATCTTTATCATCTTTGCATTTTCATTATTTGGATACTATGATATTAGTTTACCATCTTCGGTTTCAAGCAAAATAGATGCTAAAAGTAGCATCAGCAGTGCGGGTGGAATTTTCTTTATGGCATTAACATTGGCAATTGTGTCTTTCTCTTGCACGGGTCCCATTTTAGGATTGGTATTAGGAAACATTAGCAATTCAAAATTAATTACACCGGCCATGTCTGGCTTTGGAATCGGTTTAGGGGTTCCATTTGCATTGTTTGCTATGTTCCCTAATTTATTGAAAGCCTTGCCAAAATCGGGAGGCTGGTTAACAGTATTAAAGGTTGTTTTTGGTTTTATTGAATTAGCATTTGCATTGAAATTTTTATCAAATGCCGATTTAGTGAAACAATGGGGTTTCTTAAAACGTGAATTATTTATTGGTTTATGGATTGTAGTATTGATATTATTAGCCTTGTATCTTTTAGGAAAATTGAAATTCAAAGAAGATCCAACCTTTAAAAGCACTGCTGTAATGAAAGGATTGGCTATTTTTTCAATCGTTTTTGCTGGCTATTTATCGTTCGATTTTTTTGGTAAAGATATTAGTTTGGTAAGTGGTTTTCCGCCTCCAAAATTTTATAGTTTCTTCCACAAAGAAGAAAAATTACAAAAAGGAAGCAATGCTCGTATACACAATTTAAAAGGTATCAATGTTTATTTGTATTTAGAAGATGCTATTGCTGAAGGTAAAAAACAAAATAAACCAGTAATGATTGATTTCACAGGTTGGGCATGTGTAAATTGTCGCAAAATGGAAGAAAATGTTTGGACAAAATCATCTGTCAATAAACTGTTGAGTGATCAATACATCATCGCTTCATTGTATGTTGATGAACAAATAGAATTGCCTAAAAATGAACAATTTGCCTCGCCATTTTTAGACAAAAAATTTGCGACAACCGTTGGAGATAAATGGTTTGATTTATCATTGCGTCATTTTAAATCGGCTACACAACCTTTTTATGCTTTAATAGATCCTGTGAACAACAGAATCTTAAATACGCCAAGAGGTTTTACACCAAGTGAAAGCGAATACACTAAATTTTTAGAGTGTGGATTAACCAACTACAAGAGTTTGAGATAGTTTTTAAAAGTTAAAATTTAAATTTTCTTCAATATAATTTCCATTCTATTTCAATTGAAATATAGTCAGTAAAATAAATAGTATATTAGCGTCAATGAAATTCATCGAACGTTTTTTATTGTCTAAAAATTTTCCAATTATCCTCTTTTTAGTGAGTTGGATTTTTGTATTTGCTATTTACTATCCAGGTCATAAAGCGATGCTAATTGATGATGGAATTTCGGGATTGTGGGAATTGAAAAAATGGGGTTTCAATGGATATTTGAACTCCTATGGCATGAAAAGTTTTTATTATGGCTACTTTGGATTTTTAGCTATCGTTTACTTTTTATTTGGCACCAATCCTTTAGGGTGGTTTATCGTATTCAGTTTTTTACATACATTAAATACTACGTTTATTTTTAAAGCATTTCAAAAATTGTATGCAGCCTTAGCGTTACAAAATGGACAATGGATTGCATTTGTAGGATCTATCTTGTTTTTAGTTTCGCCATATCAATCCGAAAATATTGTATGGGCAGCTACCTCCCATTATTCACTTACTCTTTTTGTATTATTATTTGGAATTCATTGGATTTGCGATTTCATGAATAATGGAGCAACTATAAAATCAATCATAGTTTTTCATTCATTATTTATTTTTGCTTTGCTGACGTTAGAAATAAGTTTTTTCTTTCCTGTTATTTTCTTTCTCCTGTTTTTAATTTTGCTAGTTCAACAAACTAATCAATCACAAGCAATTCCTTATATATTGAAAATAGCCATGTTTCAAATATTCTTTGTAGGAATTTATTTATTTTTTTATCATTCATTGTTTGGCAGTTGGATTCCGAATAGAAATAACGAACCCCATTCTTTAAACGTAGCTAAACTCACTACTACGTTTGCTCAACAAATTGGGAAATTATTTTCATTTGTTCATTTTTCGGAATATAAAACGCGAGAAATTGTTTATCAATTTTGTACGCATTGGAAAAAAACAAGCATCATTTTAGGAACTATTTTCTTGGCAATTTCTTTGTTTGTTTTTAAAAAGGACAAATCAAAAATCTGGTTGTTTTTCTTTTTTTATTATTTCAGGAATTATGCTTCTCTATCCTTTTTTAGAAAGCTATTTTATGTATTTGTATAGAATCGAGAATGATAGATATCTTTATTTTGGAAGTGTATTTCTTTTACAAGCATTCGTTTTTGTGGTGTTTTATTTTAAACCCATTATACGAATACCAATCCTTTTAATTTACATAACAGTTTTTGTATATTTCATATTTCCTTCGGTAAAAGCTAGGAGAACTAGTGCTAAGCTTTATTATAATTTTATTCAAAAATTCCCTGAATCAAAAGGCGGTAAAATATTTTTATTAAATATTCCTAATTACTGTTCTGATGTATATGAGTTTAGAGACAAATCAAGATTGCCAATGTCATTAGAAACAGAATATGGAATGGATCTTTCAAAAAAAATAATCCAAATAGCCTCATATTATTCGGTTTCTGAAAAAGATAGTTTTGAAGTTAACAGAATAAATGACACCACAATTTTTGTGAAAATAAAAACAAACGGAACTTGGTGGATGAATGAAAGCAATGGTTTGATAAATTATGAAAATGAATATTACCGATTAGAAAAAGATGAATGGGGCGGCTATCGTTTATTTTTTAAAAAACAATTAATGGCTGAAGATAAAATTTATTATTATTCAAACAGACGATTTATTCTCATTCATTAATCTACAAATTGAGAATGATAAACGCATTCCTAACTATTTTCGATTAGAACAATTACATTTGTATAACTTTTTAAAATACTAGATGAAGAAACTACTACTTTCATGTGTGATGTTGTTGTCAATTAACATATTTGCACAACAAGGAAATTTATCGGGAGACTTAATGATGTCTATGAATTTTTTTCAACGAGACACCAATATTAAAGCTGCAGGAAATCCTTTATACGATAATCTTTTAAGCGGCGGTGAAGGTTGGTTAGGATTGCGTTATAGTGGAAATGGGTTTACAGGAACGGTTCGTTTTGATGGATTCAATAATTCAAATCTTCAAAAACCAACGTCTGCATTAACAGCTGCTGGTATTGGTATGTTTAGTTTAAGTAAAGAATATAAAAATATGACAATTACTGCTGGGCACATTTATGACCAAATAGGAAGCGGGATTATTTTTAGAGCGTATGAGGACAGGGGATTATTGATAGACAATGCACTTTTTGGAATGCATGTAAAATATAAAATCAATAAAAATTTAACAGCCAAAGGATTTACCGGGCAAACCAAAAAATTATTCGAACGATATAATCCAGTTATTAAAGGTGCGAATGTAGAAGGTGATTTCGATTTAGGTAAAAAAGCGCATGTTACTCCAGGAATTGGACTTGTCAACAGAACCATGGATCAAGCTAGTATGGATTATGTGGTAGCAACAATTAATTCGATGCCATTGGCAGATCGCTTTGCTCCTACATATAATAACCTTGCAACTACTTTTTATAATACATTAAACTATGGAGATTTTAGTTGGTATGTAGAGGCTGCTACAAAATCAAAAGAAGCGTTGCATTATAATACCCATTTAAAAAATTTAGCAGGAACTGTTTTATATTCAACAATAGGCTTTGCAAAATCAAAATGGGGTTTAAATGCATCCTTTAAACGTTCAGAAAATTTTGAATTAAGAACATCTCCAAAAGAAATTTTAATGCAAGGCATTTATAATTGGCAACCCATTATTGCCCAAATTCGTCCTCAACGATTAATTGCTCGCTATACACCCCCATCACAATTTTCAGAAATGGGTGGTTCAATTAGTGGCTTATTATCACCAAATGAAAATATTTCTATCAATGCATCATACACAAAAATAAATTCTTTAGATACAGGAGCTACATTATTTAGAGAAGTATTTGCAGAAGCTGAGATAAGAAGCGTACCAAATTTTATTTTTCATTTTGGAGCTCAATATTTATTGTATAATCAATTTATATATCAACAAAAAACAAATAAAGAATTGTACCCAGACGTAAATGCAATAACCCCATTTTTGGAAATTATTTATAAAATTAATAATAAAAAATCCATAAGAACTGAATTGCAATATATGAATACCAAACAAGATTATGGATCATGGACCTTTGCTTTGTTAGAATTTAATATTGCACCAAAATGGAGTTTTGCTGTTTCAGATATGTACAACATAAAACCCAACAAGGAACATGTTAGTAAAGCACACCATTATCCTAATTTATTTATTGCTCGTTCAGTGGGACCTCATCGTTTTACGGTTCAATACGTAAAACAAGTAGATGGTATCAATTGCACAGGGGGTGTGTGTAGATATGAACCAGCATTTAGTGGCTTCAAATTAGGAATTATTTCA
>Ga0114967_10005228_pt1 | contig 10321 bp, 7 predicted proteins | sample M_130628_MF_Meta_FD_92639 | JGI IMG/M metagenome (GOLD analysis project Ga0114967, IMG submission 92639) | Freshwater microbial communities from Lake Montjoie, Canada to study carbon cycling - M_130628_MF_MetaG | ecosystem: Environmental > Aquatic > Freshwater > Lake | place: Lake Montjoie... | reverse complement strand
TTGCCATTGCCCTGCTTGGTTAACTAATTTTCTATCGCAATTGAGCTCTGCAATATGCACATCATGGCCTGGCAACTCTTGAACCACCTTCTCACCAGATGCTCTTAATGAATTAATTTTATTGATTAAAGACGCTTCATTTCCGTAAGGCGCCAAAATACCTTTTTTCACTTTTAATGCTGGCAGTGCTTTTACCAATCCTCGCAAATCTAAGCTAAAGCCGGTCGCTGCACGAGCACGACCAAAGGCCTGCCCTACCTCATCATATCGACCACCAAACGCTAATGGGCCTGAGCAACCTTGTGCATAAGCCGCGAAAACCATGCCACTATGATAGTGATAGCCACGGAGCTCGGCCAAATCAAAACTTAAACCAACACCTAAATCGGCTAAATCTTTAGCGACTTGCGTTAAATCGTTTAAAGCACGCGTAATTTCTGGTGTTTTTGGTAAATCCTTAGCGGCAACAGTCAAAATACTCGCATCGCCGTTTAGCTCGGTCAAACGGCACAAAGCTTGACGCGTTTCCGCATCAAAATCTCGAGTAAGCGATTTTACTTCTGTTTGATCCTTGCTTTGTAGTGCTTGGTAAACAGACTGTTTAAGTACATCAATTGCCTGGACTTTACTCATTAAGCTATCAAAGATACCCACATGACTAAAATCTATTTGCAAGGCATTAACACCAGCAGCTTGGAGCGTTTTAACCATCAAACGCTGAATCTCAATATCAGCTTCTATACCAGCATGTCCAAACAGCTCAGCCCCTAGCTGCATCGGCTGACGCGTCTGTGCTAATCCATCAGGGCTAGTTCTTAATACACTTCCTGCGTAACAAAGACGTGTGACACCTTGATTATTCAACATGTGCGCATCAATACGGGCTGCTTGTGGCGTAATATCCGCACGCACCCCCATTAAACGACCTGTAAGCTGATCTACCACTTTAAACGTCGCCAAATCTAAATCATGGCCAACGCCAGTAATGAGGGACTCTAAATATTCTAAGAAAGGTGGCATGACCAATTGATAGCCATGCACATCTAATAGATCTAATAGCGATCTACGCAAAGACTCAATTTGCGCTGCTTCAGCAGGAAGCACGTCTTCAATATATTCAGGAAGTAACCAATTACGCATAAATACTCAAATCAATTATTTTTTAGCGCCAGAATTGCGCATGTATTTCAAAAAGTCCGAGCTAGGCTCAAGCACCATGACATCACTCTTACTCTTAAAGCTGTTACGGTAAGCCTCTAGACTGCGATAAAACGCATAAAACTCAGGGCTTTTACCATAAGCCGCTGAATAAATAGCCGAGGCTTTAGCATCGCCTTCACCCTTAATGCGTTGAGCATCCTTAAAGGCTTCAGCAACAATGACTTCACGCTGCCTGTCCGCGTCGGCGCGGATTTTTTCAGCTGCAGCTGAACCTTCTGACCGCAATTGATTGGCAACACCCTTACGTTCAGCTTCCATGCGGTCATATACTGAATTGCTAACGTTTTCAGGAAGGTCGACACGTTTTATACGAACATCCAACACCTGGATGCCGATTTGACGGGAATCACGATCAGCACGCTGACGAAGGATTTCCATAATTTGGCTACGTTCGCCTGAAACCACATCATGAATGGTGCGTTTACCAAACTCTGCGCGAAGTCCATCATTAACTGTTTGAGATAAACGACGCTCTGCTTGAACCTCATCACCCTTAACCGACACGTAGTATTTTTGTGGATCAATAATGCGCCATTTAACAAAAGAATCCACGAGCACATTTTTTTTCTCGCTAGTAATAAAGCGGTCAGGCTCTTCCCAGTTGAGTGTCAAAATTCGGTTATCAAAATAAACCACGTTATCAACAAAAGGTACTTTAAAGTACAAGCCTGGCGTCTTCTCAATCGCCACTACTTCACCAAGTCGCTTAACTAATGCATATTCACGTTGATCTACAGTGAATGCTGATGCACTAATTAAGATCACTAAAAACAAAAAAACGGAAAGTACAAGGCCTAAATTTCTCATATCAACTCTCACTTTTATCTGCCATCACGTTCACGACTGCGCGAAGAATCGCGCACTTTTGAGTCAGCATTAACATCCACAGTTGGTATGACAGGCGTTAAAGTTGGCCCTGAATTTACTGGTGGTGCGCCTGCAGCGGTGGCAGCAATCAGTTTGTCTAACGGCAAATACAGCAAGCTATTCCCATTTTTTTGGTCAACGATTACTTTGCTTACGCTAGACATAATTTGCTCTTGTGCATCGAGATACATGCGAGAGCGAGTGACTTCTGGTGCGTGTTGATATTGAGCAAAGATTTGATTGAAACGACTTGCGTTACCTTGTGCCTCGTTTTCAACCCTTAATTTATAACCATTTGCTTCTTGTAATAATCTTGAAGCTGTTCCGCGTGCCTTCGGTATGACGTCGTTTGCGTAAGCCTGACCTTCATTTTTTTGACGCTCTAAATCTTGCTTAGCTTTCACTGCATCCTCAAAAGCAGCTTGCACCTGCTCCGGGGGTTGAGCGTTTTGCATCGTCACACTAACAACGTTAATACCTGTCTTGTAACGGTCTAGCACATCTTGCATTAATTTTTTGGTATTAACAGCGACCTCGTCTCTACCTTCATACAAAGCGAAGTCCAGTTTACTTTTACCAACGACTTCTCGAATCGCGGTTTCAGCAATGCCGCGCACAGCCTCTTCAGCGCTTCTGTTATTAAATAGCGTTTCTTCAACATTCTTTAGGTTGTACTGAACCGCAAACTGTAAATCAATAATATTTTCATCATCCGTTAACATTAAAGACTCATGTAGTTGTTTGCTACGTCCAGAGCTACCCTCTGCGGAGCGATATCCAATTTCAATGGTGCGGACCTGCTCCATATTTACAACCGTGACAGACTCTAATGGAAATGGCATGTGCCAACGCGGACCAGGCAAGGTTGTTTCAACATGCTTACCAAATCTCAACACAACACCTCGGGAACCTTGGTCAACGATATAAAACCCTGTAGCAACCCATACTAAAAAAATTAAACCGAAAACTGGAAGGATGGCGACACTTGGTTTGTCTTCAGGCTCACCACTGATTTGCGGTGACTTTCCGAAAAAAGACTTTAATTTACGGCTGAACTGACGCATCACCTCATCTAAATCAGGAGGGCCTTCATTGTTTCGATTACCCCAACCAGGATCGTTTGCCATTAAAAACTCCGAAAAATCAATAAATTAAATATAAGCAGCTTCTGTCGTGCGATAGTCGTACAAGCGATGCTGATGTTCCGTTAATGCCTGGTCTAGATACTGCAGCCCATCTCCAGATTTAGCTGAAATTAATATTTTGCAAATTCTACCATATTCATCCCGCTCCAAGCCTGCCTCTAAGCCTGCACGATCAATTTGATTTAGCACTAAAATCTGGGGGACATCTTGGGCCCCAATTTCACTCAACACCTTGTTAACTTCTGCAATCTGTTCATCTCGATTAGTACTTGCGGTATCTACAATATGAAGCAACAAGTCTGCCTGCACCGACTCTTCAAGCGTTGCACCAAAGGCTTCAACCAAAGCATGTGGTAAGTGTTTGATAAAGCCAACAGTGTCAGAAATGACCATAGGGCCAGCATCGGGAATATAAAGCTTGCGTGAAGTGGTATCTAGTGTTGCGAACAACTGATTTGCGGCTAACACTTTAGATTGAGTTAAGCGATTAAATAAGGTGGATTTTCCTGCGTTGGTGTAGCCAACTAATGAAACCGACATTACCTGAGAGCGTTGACGGGAACGGCGTTGCATACCACGTTGCTGTTTTAACTTTTCTAATTTTTCACGAAGCTGTTTCACGCGAACTCGCAGCATGCGTCTATCAAGCTCAAGTTGAGTTTCACCCGGGCCGCCACGAACACCAATACCACCCTTTTGACGTTCCAAATGCGTCCAGCCTCGAACTAAACGAGTGGACAGATGTTCAAGCTGAGCAAGCTCCACTTGAAGCTTACCTTCATGGCTCTTAGCGCGCTGAGCAAAAATATCAAGAATTAAACCAGTACGATCAGCAACACGGCACTCTAGCAGACGCTCTAGATTTCGTTGCTGTGATGGACTGAGATCATGATTAAATACAACCGCGCGAGATTCCGTGGCTTGGACCATATCAGCCAGCTCCTCAGCCTTACCCGAGCCCAAATAAAGCTTGGCATCTGGCTTATCTCGCTTGCCTTCAACGACACCTCGAATATTAATGCCAGCACTAATGGATAATTGCTTAAGTTCTTCTAAGCTTTCCTCATAGCCTGACTCACCAAAATCCAAACTGACCAAAATGGCATCGCTACTACTTTCTGGCCGATCAAGCATTTAGACACGACATCATTAACATTCTTCCATTACTTAAACATAAGCCAATCAACACTATTCTTCTTCCACCCCGCTCGGGATAGTCACTGCACGACCTGGAACAATCGTAGAGATGGCATGTTTATAAACCATTTGAGTCACAGTATTTTTTAGCAAAATCACGTATTGATCAAATGAATCGACTTGGCCCTGCAACTTAATCCCATTAACGAGATAAATAGAGACCGGCACATGTTCCTTACGTAGTGCATTTAAAAATGGGTCTTGTAACAACTGCCCTTTAGGAGTCATGTTTTCACCTTTTCTTGGTAGTGTTTAAATTAAAAACAATCGGTTGAGTCTTTTACTCTAGAATTAAGACTACAAGTATATGCCGTTCGTTCTCAATTTATTCAAAAATGTTTAGGCGCAAAAAACGGACATACGCTTAAGTGTTTCTTCTTTACCTAAAAGCTGCATCACCGCATCAACACTTGGTGATTGACCGCCGCCTGTCACCATCACGCGAAGTGGCATCGCCACTTTAGGAAACTTCAATTCATTCTTAACGACTGTTTGCTCAATTACATGATGAAGCGCCTCAACTGTCCACTCAGTAACAGTCAATTCATCAAGCATTGCTTTCATAATCGGCATAATGTCAGGGGTTAGGTGCTTCTCAGCCGCCGCTGCGTCGAGCGCAGGCTGGCTATAGAAATACTCAATACTTGCCGCTAAGTCGTTTAGGGTATTTGCCCGGTCACGATAAAGCGCAATAACACCGTTCAAGTCAGGCCCGCCATCGGTTTTAATACCTTTAGCTAAAAGACGCTTTTGAATATCCGCAGCCAACACATTCAAATCCGCTTGCTTTATGTAATGTGCATTAACCCAATTGAGCTTTTCAGTATTAAATTGCGCTGCTGATGGCGTAATGTGGTCCAAATCGAACCACTCGCAGAATTGTTCCATGCTGAAAATTTCATCATCTCCATGAGACCAGCCCAAACGAGCAAGATAATTCAACACAGCTTCGGGCAAGTAGCCATCTTCGTCATATTGCATGACACTTACAGCGCCATGACGTTTAGATAGCTTTTGGCCATCATCGCCTAAGATCATAGATAAGTGAGCGTACTGAGGAATGGTCGCTCCAAGCGCTTTTAGCATATTGATTTGACGAGGTGTGTTATTCACGTGGTCATCACCACGAATTACTTGGGTAATGCCCATTTCCCAGTCATCAACCACCACACAGAAGTTATAGGTTGGTGTGCCATCACCCCGAGCAATAATCAAGTCATCGAGCTCTTCGTTTGAAATAGCAATATGACCTTTAACCATATCACTCCATTCCACCAGCCCTGTTTTTGGATTTTTGAAGCGCACTACTGGTTGCACACCAGCAGGCACTTCTGGAAGCGCCTTACCTTCTTCAGGCCTCCAACGGCGATCATAGCGAGGCTTTGCGCCCTCTTGCATCTGACGTTCACGCAAAGCATCTAATTCCTCTTTGCTTGAATAACAAAGGTAAGCATGGCCTTCAGCCAACATTTTTTGGATGATTTCTTTGTACCTATCCATGCGCTGCATTTGATAGAAGGGACCTTCATCCCAATCAAGGCCAAGCCAGCTCATGCCATCTAGAATCGCTTGTACTGCCTCAGGCGTTGAACGCGCCACATCGGTATCTTCGATGCGGAGAATGAACTGACCTTTGTGTTTGCGGGCGTAAGCCCAAGAGAATAAAGCGGTACGTGCGCCGCCAATATGTAAAAAACCGGTAGGACTTGGAGCGAATCGTGTGCGAACAGTCATTATTTTAATTATCTTTGCTTAAATTCAATGATTAGATTTAATCTAGATTTTATCATGCCCTCCTTGGAGGATGAAGCAAAGACAAGTTGTTTGACCAAAAAAGTCTAGCCGAGATTTAACGACTCATGATTTAATCTGTGTTCGTTTAAATCAGATTAAGAACAATATGCCTCAAGACTTAAGCAACATCCTCGGCTATAGCGCTGCTTTCCTCACAACCATTGCTTTTGCGCCACAAGCTTATCAATCATGGAAAACGCGCAACCTTGAAGGCATCTCATTGCCAATGTATAGCCTGTTTACCACAGGCGTAGCACTTTGGTTCTTCTATGGATTAACAATCCATAGCATGCCGGTGATTATCGCCAACGCTATTACCTTGATACTTTCAGCCATCGTACTTGCATTAAAAATTCAGCAAGTCCTCAAAAAATAATTATTTAACTTCTGCTGCGACCCAACCACCGCCGAGCGCTTTAAATAACTCTACAGTTGAAGTCAGTCTTGCTTGGCGACTTTGCACATAAGCTAATGAAGCATCGTTAAAAACGCGCTGCGCATCCAGCACCTCTAAATAACCCGTATAGCCTGATTTATAGAGATTGTTTGCAATTTCCAAAGCCTTGCTAGCAGATGCTTGGCTTGCATTAAGCGCCGCTTCACGCTCTGTGTTTTGGCGCACATTGACCAAAGCATCATTCACTTCTGTGAAAGCATTCTGCACTGCGCGCTCATAACTCCCCAGCAATTGCTTTTTACCTGCTGACGCTTGATCCACTTTTGAACTTAAACGACCAGAATCGAAGACTGGAAGATTTAGACTCAGACCACCATTCCAAATCCTAGCGGCAGATTTCAATACGTCGCCTAAATCTTTACTTTCACCACCCAAACCAGCCGTGAGCAAAATCGTTGGGAATAAAGCGGCTTTAGCCACACCGATTTTTGCATTAGCGGCAATTAAGTTCTGTTCGGCTTGGCGCACGTCAGGACGTGCTTCCAATAGTGTTGAAGGTAAGCCGACAGGCGGCACAGGCGGGACAGGTAGAGACTTAATATCCCCCGCCGCAACCTTCAAGTCTAAATCACCCGTAAGCACGGCTAATTGATGCTCAATAATGGCGCGTTGACGAGTTAAATCAGCTAACTGTGCTTTAAGGCTGTTGTAAGCCACTTCAGCCTGATGCACATCCAGTGCTGAAGATACACCACCTTCTAAGCGACGCTGAGTTAATGCAAGGCTATCTTCACGACTTTTCATGTTCGCTTTAGAGATCTCAATTTGCGCTTCCAAACTGCGTAGCAACAAATAGTCCCCGGTCACTAAGCTTTTAAGCGACAAATCAACCGTGTCTTTAGCAAATCTTGAAGCTAAAGCCTGGGCCTTTGCAGACTCTTGCGCACGGCGCAATTTTCCCCAAAAATCCAATTCAAAAGTCGTGCCTAGCCTAACATTGAAATTGCTTCTTGTAGGACTCATGCCGTTAATCATAGGAAAAGCACCCAACTCCGTCACCCTGAAACGATTTGCACTTGAATCAAGATTCACCTGGGGAAGTAAGGCCGCGCCAACTTCACGCATATAGCCATCAGCCTCTTCAATACGCGCCACCGCAATTTTAAGGTCGGTATTATTTTTGCTGGCTTTTGCAATCAAGTCATTGAGCACGTCATCGTTATAAAGCGTCCACCATTGATTGCTTAACGCTTCTGCTGCATCAGCCGCTTGTGCTTCTTGGTAACTCGCAGGCAATGCTTGCTTAGGTCTAAAGTAATTAGGGCCTACCATCTGACAGGCCACCAAGCTAAATGCTGGCAACGCTAGAGACAATCTAATCAACTGTTTTAATTTCATTGTGGTTCCTTCTCTTGCGAATCATGATTTTCGACATGGTTATCAACATGACCATGTTGTCTCACATGTTTACCGCTCAACCATGTAAAGAACAAAGGAATAAAGATGGTGGCAATAAAGGTGGCTAATATCATCCCGCCGAAAACACCTGTGCCCATAGAACGGCGCGCTGCAGCACCAGCACCTGTGGCAACCACCAAAGGCAAGATACCAAGCACAAAAGCCATCGAAGTCATCACAATCGGCCTGAAGCGCAATCTAGCAGCTTCAAGCGCGGCTTGAGCAACCGGCACCCCCTCTTCCATTTTTTGCTCAGCAAACTCCACAATTAGAATCGCATTCTTCGCAGCCAAGCCAATCAAGGTAATTAAACCAATTTGGAAGTAAATATCATTTGGCATGCCGCGCAAAAGCACCGCCAGCAATGCCCCTGCGAGTGCAAACGGCACCGCCATAATCACCGCCAATGGTAAAGCCCATGTTTCAAACTGAGCCGCCAAAATCAAGAACACCATAATGATAGCGAAGCCGAAAGCAAATAATGCAGCAGAGCCAGTACGCTTCTCTTGGTAGGCCTGGCCTGTCCAAGCAATTTTGTAGCCATCAGGTAAGTTTTCTTTAGCAATGCGTTCAACCGTTTTGATCGCATCGCCAGAGCTCACACCTGGTGCGCCACTGCCAAAGACTTTGGCAGAGAGTAAGCCGTTATAACGCTCCAATTGCTCAGCACCAACGATATTGCTGACCTTGCTTAAGGCTGAAAGTGGAATCATATTCCCGCTAGGATTCGCAACGGTTGGCTGACTACGCACATAAACTTTACCCAAGTCCTCTGGGTTCATGCGGAACTCAGGCTCTGCCTGCAATTGCACTCGATAAGTGCGGCCATTGCGGTTAAAGTCGTTCACATAGAAAGCGCCCATCGTGCTTTGCAAGGTCGCATAAATATCCGCTATACGGACACCCTGTGAAAGCGCCTTTGCCTCATCCACTTCAATTAAAAGCTGTGGAACTGTTGGACGGAAAAAAGAATTTAAGCCTGTTAATGTTGGCTCAGCACGCATGGCATCAATAAAGCCATTCATAACAGCTGCAAGTTTGATCGGATCGGTATCGCGTTGACTTTGGACATACACTTCAAAGCCCCCAGCAGAGCCTAAGCCACGAATTGCAGGTGGATTAACGGCTATCGCCAAGCCATCTGGCTGACTCATGCCAATGCCAAACAATTTTCCCACAATATCAGTTGCACTTGTTTCGCGCTCTTTCCAATCTTTGAGGCGCACAAACATGGTCGCAGAGTTAGTTTTATTGGCACCTGTGAGCAATTCAAAACCATTCACCGCAAACTCATGAGCCACTGCTGGGTCATGTGCAATCGCAGATCTAATGGCTTCTGTTGTTTTAGAGGTGCGGCTTAAAGTTGCACCATCAGGCATGATGACAATAGTCACCACATAGCCTTGATCTTCAGCTGGCACAAAGCTACCTGGCACCACTCTAAACAACACAGCCACAATCCCTACGATCAGTGCAAATACCACACCACCAACTAATTTATGCTTGAGGGTCTTGCTGACTGTGCCGGTATAAAAGTTAGTCATGCGCCCGAAGCCATGATTAAACTTTCTGAAAAATGCGTTTTCAGTGTTGGGCTTCTTCAAGATCATGGCGCAAAGTGCTGGTGTAAGTGTCAGTGCAACTACGCCAGAAATCACTACAGCAATCGCTACCGTGACCGCGAATTGTCTATATAACTCACCCGCAATACCGCCTTGGAATGCAACTGGCACAAACACGGCGCAAAGCACGAGCACAATCGCCACAACGGCGGCAGACACCTGACTAATCGACTTGATCGCGGCAGGCAATGGCGCCATATTCTCTTCGGTCATCAATCGCTCGGTATTCTCAAGCACTACAATGGCATCATCCACTACGATACCAATCGCCAAAATCATGGCGAATAAGGTCAACAAATTAATCGAGAAGCCGAATAGATAAAGCCCAGCAAAAGTACCGATTAAAGAAATTGGCACGGCGATGATAGGAATCAGCGTTGCGCGCCAGCTTTGCAAAAATAAGAACACCACCAACACCACCAATATCAAAGCTTCTGCAAAGGTATGGAACACTTCGTTGATAGTTGCCTTTACGAAGTCGCTAGTGTCATAAGGAATGGTGTATTGCATACCCGCTGGAAATCCAGCTTTCAGCTCTTCCATTTTCAGCTTGATATTTTTAGCGGTATCAAGTGCATTTGCCCCTGTTTGCAAGAAGATAGGAATCGCCACACCTGCCG
>Ga0114967_10005227_pt1 | contig 10321 bp, 10 predicted proteins | sample M_130628_MF_Meta_FD_92639 | JGI IMG/M metagenome (GOLD analysis project Ga0114967, IMG submission 92639) | Freshwater microbial communities from Lake Montjoie, Canada to study carbon cycling - M_130628_MF_MetaG | ecosystem: Environmental > Aquatic > Freshwater > Lake | place: Lake Montjoie... | reverse complement strand
TGCTACCACTACGTGAAGATCTGCTTGTAATGCACTAAGCGATGAAAGAAACTCGGGATCCTTGAGCTTGATTGGCTGAAAAACAGGGAGATTGTGTTCGATCGCATATGTTTTGACGGCACTCTGCGAAAGCTGCATTCCTCTTCCTGCAGGCTTATCTGGTGCAGTAACTACAGCCACTACATTACATCCTTCTTGCACTAGCTTAGCTAATGTTGCCACCGCAAAGGCTGGCGTTCCCATAAAAACAATTCGACAATCTCTTAAAGCTGGCATGGTGCAAAGGTAGGGAAGATATGTGTTGGGAGTTGGGAGTTGGGAGTTGGGAGTTGGGAGTTGGGAGTTAAAATTTTATTTTTAATAATTCAATGAAATCAGAATAATGTTTTTCTTAATAAACAACCCCTAACACCCAACTCCCAACTCAATTGTACAACAAATATTTCTTCCTAATCACCTTAAACTCCCCCAACAGAGGCTCCCAAGATTTTCGGATGGACTCTTCTGATTCACCAGCTATGATCTGCAGCATGAGCTCTTCATTACCAGCAAGTTTATTAAAAAAAGCATCTTTGATTTCTCCAGATTTTGGAAGAATAAAAAAATGATCCTTGTCTGGGAACAATTTATACGCATTGATTAAAAACGATAATTGTATCCTATTGCCTATTTTTTTCTTCACTTCATCAGACGATCCAGAAATAGTCCAACCATAACAGGTTTGGTCTGCAAACTTGGGGAATAGCGCTCCAGACATAGCTTTTGGCGTGAAGGAATACAATTCCGTTGATAAGGATGGATGTCCAAACACTTGAAATGGCGTAGCTGTTCCACGCCCCTCACTCAATACAGTCCCCTCGAAAAAACATGTTGAGGGATAGCAATATATGGATGACATCGTGGGTAAATTCGGAGAAGGTTTTACAGGCAAACTATATACAGTTTGGTGTGTATAATTTTTACACGCAATGACCTTGATTAAATTTTTCCCCTTATTTAAAAGGCTATCGTATATTTTTTGATTTGAGGCTGAAATCCACTTTTCGCCGACTAACATTCGTGCATATTCACCCATAGTCATACCATATACAACAGGAACAGGTTGCATGCCAACAAATGATTTAAAGTCTGGATCCAGCACAGGTCCATCAACATAATGTCCATTAGGATTTGGTCTATCTAAAATTATCAACTGCTTTTTAGCCGCAATCACCCCCTCCATCAACTCTTCAAGCGATGAAATAAACGTATAAAATCGAACCCCTACATCTTGTATATCAAAAAGGACAATATCAACCCCCTCAAGATCTTGAGGTGATGGCCTACGCTTACTGCCATACAATGAAATAACAGGTATCCCTGTCTTTTCGTCAACATAATTGCCCACTTTCTCTCCTGCATCTGCAGTGCCTCGAAAACCATGCTCAGGACCAAAAATTACGTTGATCTTAATCCCTTTGCTCAACAGGGTGTCAACCAAATGTGTTTGTGCAAGAGTTGAAGTTTGATTTGCAAAAACGGCCACTTGCTTTCCTTTGAGCATGGGTAAATATTGCGGCAGGTTACTTGCTCCTGGCAAAACAGGCTGAGCCTGTCCAAAAAAAATGCAGAATATCAAAGCCAATGAAAAAACGAACGCTTTTGACATGGAATTATAAATATATTTTCAATAAAAATAAAAGATTAAGATTAATTTAGCACCGTTTTTATGCTGTACTATCTCCCTCCAAAAACAACATATCCGTTGAATACAAGGTAGGTCCAATCAGTGAGAGAATAATCATTAAAATTCAAATTATGCAAGTAAAAGAAGGTGATGTAGTGCGTGTTCACTACACAGGTACACTAACAGATGGATCACAATTTGACAGTTCAGTAGGAAGAAATCCACTTGAATTCACAGTTGGAGCAGGACAAATGATTGCTGGGTTCGATGCTGGTGTAGTTGGCATGGTTGTTGGCGAAAAGAAAACACTGCAAATTGATCCAGACAATGGATATGGACAATCTAATCCTGAGGCGATTATTGAATTTCCAAAAACAAATGTTCCAGAAGGAATGGAATTGGAAGTTGGAATGCAACTTAACCTTCAAAATGAATATGGCCAACCTGTTCCGGTGGTAATCATAGAACTTAGAGAAGATTTAGTAGTAATGGATGCGAACCATTCTCTTGCGGGCAAAGACCTCATTTTTGAAGTAGAATTAGTTGAAATCGTAAGCTAGTTACTCATCTCAGCTCAATTCGATTCTATAACACCACCGCAGCAGTTTCCCTTTGAAATCAAATGGAGTTGTTGCGGTGGTTATATCAGTTACACTCCCTTTTATAGAATCTATATCCAAATTAAACTTTCGTGCATTCGTACTAAAATAAAGTACTCCTCCAGGAGTAAGCTTTGAAAGGCAATCATTGATCAACTCTACATGCATTTGCTGAATATCAAATACTTCTTTCATTGCCTTGCTATTACTAAATGTTGGTGGATCTAGAATAATCAAATCAAACGAAGCAGCTGCAATGGTTGGCAAGTATTGTAATACATCCGCTCGCTCAAAATAATACTCGTCACCAAGAAACCCATTCAATTCCATATTGCGTTCAGCCCATGCTAAATAGGTATTTGATAAATCAACTGAAATCACTTCTTTTGCGGCACCTGCTGCTGCATACACCGAGAATGCACCTGTATAACAAAAGAGATTTAAAACACGCTTTCCTTCAGCCTCTTTACGAACCATATTTCGGGTAATGCGATGATCAATGAATAAACCTGTATCCAAATAATCATTGAGGTTCACATAGAAGGTCAAGCCCCCCTCATTCACTTCCATAAATTCCTTTCGATCGTCCGCTTTCTGGTATTGATCAGCACGGCCTTCTTTACGCTTACGCTCCTTCAGATGCACTTGATCAGGTATTTTAGAAAGCACTTTCATAATAACCTCAACACTTCGAGTAAGCCATGCATCATATTCTTCATCAGATAATCTATGATTACTCCTATACTCTGTAATCTGAACGTCATCTTCATACAAGTCGATGATTAATGGAAATTCTGGAAGATCTCGATCATATAAACGATAACATGAAATTTTCTGTTGTGCAGCACGCTGCTGAAGTGTCTTATATACCTTCTTCAACCTATTTTCAAACATGCTTAACTTCTCATCCAACATGGCGGCAAATTAAGTACACCATTGGAGGAAAAAGAAGTTTATTTTTTTGATGTTCAAACGTTGATTAATTTTATGCCATAAACTATGTCATGAAAAAAATCATTCATCGGGACAAAAGCAGGGGTTACGCTAATCATGGTTGGCTTGAAAGTTACCATTCATTTAGTTTCGCAGGATACCACGATCCTGCTAGAATACACTTTGGCGCACTCAGGGTATTGAACGACGATAGGGTTGATGGAGGAATGGGATTTGGCATGCACCCACACGACAATATGGAAATCATTACCATTCCACTTTCTGGCGCATTACAACACAGGGATTCAATGGGATTCAATTCCATAATAAAAGAAGGCGATGTTCAGATTATGAGTGCTGGAACAGGAGTAACCCATTCAGAAATAAATTCATCATCTTTTGAAGTTGTAACATTCCTTCAAATTTGGATTTTCCCTAGAGAAAAAAATAGTGAACCGCGATATGATCAACAATACTTTGACGTTGAGGAAAGAAAAAATAAACTTCAATTGATTGTTGCTCCTGAAAAAAAAGGAAAGGAAGTTCAGATTATGCAAGATGCCTGGTTTTGGTTAACGAATCCAGAAAAAGGTTTTTCTCAACAGTATTCACTCCAAGACAAACAACATGGCATTTATCTATTTGTAATTGAAGGTCAAATCTCCCTCGCAGGTGAATTATTGAATAGAAGAGATGCTATAGAGTTGAATGACATTGAAGAATTCATGTTCACTTCAGAAGAGCATTCGAAAATACTCATTATGGAATTGCCGATGAATTGGTAAATAGCATCTCGTATCGTAGAATCTTAGTAATTTCAAACAAATATATTCTATGAAATACTTTTCACTCGGCTGCCTATTGCTTTTTCTAGCATGCACGTCTAATGGCCAGAAAAATTTGACAGCAACGCCAGATAAATTTTCAACGGCTATACAAACTGAAAACATACAGCTCCTTGATGTCAGAACCGCAGAGGAATACAAAAGTGGTCATATAAAAAATGCACTTCAGGCAAATTGGCTCAATAGAGCAGAGTTTGACGACAGAACATCTCATCTAGACAAACAAAAACCAATTTTTATCTATTGCCTTAGTGGAGGCAGAAGTGGCGCAGCAGCTCAAGCATTGACTGCACTAGGATACACGGTAACGAATCTAGAAGGTGGAATTAATGCATGGAAACGAGAAAACATGCCCCTAGAAGGAGTTGACCCCAATAGTCCACAAACAAGCATAAAAGCCTTTGAAGGGCAAATCATGAGTAAAGAAATTGTACTAGTGGATTTTGGAGCGGTATGGTGCCCCCCATGTAAAAAAATGGAACCCGTTTTACAAGAATTTATGGCAGAGAACGACAACAAATTAATGTTGCTGAAAATGGATGGAGGAATAGAAACAGAATTGATGAAGAGTCTAAATGTAGAAGCCCTGCCAACGTTTATCCTCTATGTTCATGGCAAAGAAGTTAAAAGAAAACAGGGCCTCGTATCAAAAGAAGAATTTAACACTTGGATTAAATAATCCTATTGCTTTGCTTTCTGCATCGCATTGGCAGCACCTCCCGTTGAGCGTGCTGCTCCAGGACCAGAAAAGCCAAGGCCTTCTTTCTTAAATAATTGAAAGCGGCTTGGCATTTCTTTTATAGGCCACATACCATTTGCCTCATTAATATCAGCTGTTTCCCTCATTGGATCAAGCTTTATGGATGCAACTTCGTTGTTTTTCAAGAACAGCTTAGTGACTTCTTTTTCATTCAATCTCCAAATGGTAACGGGGATGCGGTCAACCTCTTTGCTACCATCTTTAAATGTCCACTCAATTATAATTGGCATCACTAACCCACCTTCATTCTTAAATTTCAGCTGATAAATGTTTTTATCCTCCCATGCGGCATAGTTGGCCTTATCTAATTGCCCATCTTGTTGTTTCTGAATATTTTCCTCTTTCATTTTTGCGTCAGCACCTCTATTGTAATAATAGAAATCACGCAGTGTTGTATCTGCATCAATATAGAATTCAATCTTCTTCTCTGATCTATTGCGCTGTTTACTGATTGACTCAAATGCAGGAGATTTCATGGCAGAAATATTTTTATCCGCATCCAACTTAAACCACTTCACTTCGTCTAATGAAATGTCAACAGGATCTGTGCCAAAATACCACCCTCTCCAAAACCAATCTAAATCAACAGCACTAGCATCTTCTAGTGTCCTGAAAAGATCTGCAGGTGTAGGGTGTTTAAATGCCCAACGTTTCGCATATTCCGCAAATGCAAAATCAAACAACTCTCTTCCCATGATGGTTTCGCGAAGGATATTCAATCCGGTTGCTGCCTTTGCATAAGCATTAGCTCCCACGTCAGCAACGTTATCTCCTTTTGTCATTATAGGCTCCAATTCATCTTTGGGCATTTTCATATAATCAGTAATCAAATGTGCTGGACCTCTTCTAGAAGGATAATTATTATCAAACTCTTGCTCGGTTAGAAATTGGCAAAATGTATTTAAGCCTTCGTCCATCCACCAATATTGCCTCTCGTCAGAGTTAACAATCATTGGAAAAAAGTTATGCCCAACTTCATGTATAATAACACCAATAGCACCATATTTAGTAGCCTCGCTGTATGTTCCATCTTTTTCAGCTCTACCATAATTCATGGCAAGCATTGGATACTCCATACCAATGGCCGCTTCAACTGATTGCGCAACAGGGTATGGATACGGAATGGTGTATTTAGAATATGTTTTAATGGTATGAGCTACCGCCTTGGTTGAATATTTTTTATAAATAGGATAAGCCTCTTTGCCATAGAAACTCATACACATTATTTTTTTCCCATTTACTGTAATAGGCATAGCATCCCAGACCAATCGCCTTGAAGAATTGAACGCAAAGTCCCTCACATTGGTTGCTTCAAAAATCCAAGTCTTTCTTTTTGTTGATTTATCCTTAGCATTCTCCAAGGCCTCATCCAAGGTAACCACCTCAATCGGCTCTGTTGCCGTTTGCGCCTGCTGCCAACGCGCTAATTGTGCAGCACTTAATACTTCGCTAATATTTCTGCATTCGCCTGTAGAAGCGACTATATGATCTTCTGGCACATTGATATTTACCTTGAAGTTTCCAAAGGTAACTGCAAACTCTGACCCACCGGCAAACTGCATGTTTTGCCAGCCCTGAAAATCACTATACACTGCTAAACGTGGATACCATTGTGCAATGGAATATAGATTATTACCATCTTCAGCAAAGTACTCGTATCCACCTCTTCCGTAGCGTGTCAATTTATCAGGAATCTTATAATTCCAATTTACTTTAAACGAAAATTTTTGTCCAGCCTTTAATGGCGTGGGCAAATCAATTCTTAACATGGTGTGATTAATAATATATGGTAAAGATTTACCAGAAGCATCTGTCAATTGAGTGATATTCAAACCATACCCATTCAAATATTCCTTAGGGGTCATCTTGAGAAGATCCAAGTTTGTTATCTTTTCCTGCATCGTAGACTGCCTATCGTAATTGTTATCACTTTCAGGATGATGAATATTTTCATCAAGTTGCAACCAGAGATAGGTCAACACATCAGGAGAATTGTTAAAATACGTAATCAGCTCAGATCCAGTTAAGACGTTTGCAACCTCATCCAAATTGGCATTGATATCGTAATCAACACGCTGCTGCCAATACTTTGGACCAGGCGCTCCACTTGCAGTCCTGTATTCATTTGGTGTTGGAAGAAGATAATCTAGCTGCTCGAATGAATTGCCATGGTTTGAACCTGCATTACGCAATGGTTGTGCTACTAGAAAATTTGATGTGGCCACTAACAGAATAAAGATGAAAGAAAACTGCTTCATGCTTACTTATTTTATAAAAAAAGGAAATCGCTCTACTGCCATTTGAAAAGAAAGTCCAAAAATAATAGAAGAAAAAATCAACACCCAATCTCGTTGTGAAAATAGTTTCATTCTTTGTACAAACCACCCAATAAATAACACAAACAATACTACGAATATTTGTCCGCTTTCCAATCCAATGTTAAAGCTTAACAGACTACTAATAATGTGCTGATCGCTGGAAAGCATAAACCGGATGGCATTAGCAAATCCCATGCCATGTACTAGTCCAAAAAGGATGGCCAATAGGTATTGTATCCTACCAGCTTCTCCTAACCCATCTCTTCTCCAAAGGTTAACACCTGCTGAAATAAAAATGGTACACGGTATGGCGAACTCAACATACTGATCATTAAATCGAAGTATATCAAGAGCGCTTAAAAAAAGGGTAATTGCATGTCCTATGGTAAATGCAGTAATCAAAACCAATACCTTTTTCCAAGAGGAAAATGTATAAATGATGCTTAAAACCGCTATAAAATAAAGGTGATCCAATGCGTTTAGGCTTAGAATATGAAACCACCCTAATTTAAAATAAAATATAAAATCTGTCATAATCGTTCAAAGCGTTGAAAATTAATCTGACTTTTGCATAAGATGAAACATAAAATTCTATTGTATTGCCTTGTCGCTATGCCCTTTTTATTGGGCTTTAAGCATCCCTTTTATGTATCGGTAACGGAGGTCGAATATACAACCAAGACCAAAGAGCTAGGAATAACCTGCAAAATATACCAAGATAATTTACAGGAAGCCCTTAAACCACTCACATCAACTAAAATAGACTTAGAACAAGGCAACAAGGGCGAAAATAATAAAATGATTGAAGCCTATATCAGAAAACATCTATCAATTCTGATCAATGGACAACAAAAAGCAATTCAATACCTGGGCTATGAGAACGACAATGATGCTACCTGGATTTTCTTTACGATCACCTCGTTAAAGAATGTAAAATCGATTGGAGTAACCACTGATTTATTATACGAATACAAAACAGAATTCACCAACATCATCCATATAACCATAGATGGGAAACGAAAAAGTTTCAAGTTGAATAGCCCTGAAACAGCCGTAAGTGCAATCAGGGAATAATTTATTTCACTCAATCATATCGCAATACTGTTAATTGCGATATATGACCAACCTGAAATAGCAAACCAAATTAAGTATCAAGCCCCAGCAGATTCTTTAGCGGCATTCGCCACAGCAACTGCACGAATCGCATCAGAGGCAAAAGATAAAAATGCTTGCTTTGTAACAATATCTTCACCTAGCATAGCTGGCATGCCTTTATCTCCCCCCTCCCGAATACTTTGAACAATGGGTATTTGGCCAAGGAAATTAAGATCAAGCTGATCAGCAAGATTTTTTCCCCCATCCTTCCCAAATATGTAATACTTATTCTCCGGCAATTCAGCAGGCGTAAACCAAGCCATGTTTTCTACTAGTCCAATGATTGGTACTTTAATTTGTGCTTGTCCAAACATCGCAATTGCTTTCTTGGCATCTAATAAGGCAACATCCTGGGGAGTAGTGACAACGATTGCTCCTGTAACGGGTATAGTTTGCACTAAGGTCAAATGAATATCTCCTGTGCCAGGTGGCATGTCAATCACTAAATAATCAAGCTCACCCCAATGAACATCTGTTACAAACTGTTTGATGGCACTGCTTGCCATAGGACCCCTCCAAACAACAGCACTCTTTTCGTCAACCAATAGGCCGATGCTAATTAATTTGATGCCATGACTTTCTAGCGGAACAATTTTATCTTTTCCATCAATATCCATCATCATTGGCCGTTGCCCTCGAACACCAAACATAATAGGAATACTTGGACCATAAATATCAGCATCCATCAATCCCACAGAGGCCCCTTGTTGTGCTAATGCCAATGCGAGATTTGAAGCAACAGTTGACTTCCCAACGCCACCTTTACCACTAATTACAGTGATGATATTTTTGACACCAGGCAAGACCGACTGTCCATCTGCCCTTAACGAAGTTGTATTGGAAGTAAATTTCACTTCAACATCCAAATCATTACCCACCTGCTCAACAATAGCGTTTACGCAGTCCCGCTTAATTAATTCCTTCATTGGACAGGCAGGAGTGGTTAAAACAACCGTAAATGAGACCTTATTGCCATCAATTTCAATATCTTTTACCATATTGAGGGTAACCAAGTCTTTTTTTAAGTCAGGCTCCTGCACAGTACTCAACGCCTTCAAAATATCTTCTTTCTGCATAAATATGATTTGTTAAAAAATATAAGAACTGCAAAAATAACCATTCATATCCGACTTTGTTTATCGAAAAGATGCACTTAATTTGCGCAAGAATGCATCTGATGAAAAAATTAGCCCTTTTTATAGCTATCCTAACAATTGTAAAGCCCTTTTCTGCTCACGCTCAGTTTGAGAATTTCAAAGACTCTGTTGTTCAATTATATGGTGTGGTGATGACGGCAGATAGCCTTCAAGGCCTTCCTGCTGTGAGTATACTCGTACAAGGAACTGGAAGGGGAACATTAAGTAACAACCAAGGCGTCTTCTCTATTGTTGCATTAAAAGGGGACAATATTGAATTTAGCTGCATTGGGTTCAAAAATAAAATCACCCTGATACCCACCGATTTGGTTGGAAATCAATTTAGCATTATTCAGTTGATGGTTAGTGATACAACCTATTTACCTGCAGCAATCATCAAACCTAGGCCATCTAGGGAGCAATTTGAACGCGATTTTGTTAATACTGATGTTCCAGACGATAATATCGAATTAGCTAGAAGAAACACCGATATGGCTACGCGACGAGTACTCATGCGCACACTTCCAAGAGATGGACGAGAATCAGTAAACATGAATCTGGCCAAGAGTGCTCAAAAATATTATTATACTGGACAAGCACCGCCAATGAATATTTTCAATCCGTTTGCATGGGGTGAATTCATTCGTTCTTGGAAAAGAGGCGACTACAAAAGAAAATAGGCTTAAGTAACACAATTCTATCTTCTTGCTCAAAATCAATCAAATATTTTCCCTACGTTTAAGATATTATTCGGGTCAAATACTTTTTTGATCTCTCTCATGATACGCATCTGGGTTTCATTGAATATGATATCCATGTATCCTTTTTGAATCAATCCAACGCCATGCTCTCCACTTATTGTTCCGCCTAAATTTTTAACAATCATGAAAAGTTCTCTAAGTATAGAAG
>Ga0114967_10005226_pt1 | contig 10322 bp, 6 predicted proteins | sample M_130628_MF_Meta_FD_92639 | JGI IMG/M metagenome (GOLD analysis project Ga0114967, IMG submission 92639) | Freshwater microbial communities from Lake Montjoie, Canada to study carbon cycling - M_130628_MF_MetaG | ecosystem: Environmental > Aquatic > Freshwater > Lake | place: Lake Montjoie... | reverse complement strand
TGTCTAATCTTTTTGGATAAGCTAAAAGGAGCAATTCTCCATTACGCAAAATTTCAAAATCAGAAACACTTAATTTTTCAGATTGAAAAAGCACTTGTACTGCACCAGGGGCCAAAACAACTACTTCATTGAGTACTTTAACTTTTGTTTTGGTAAAATAAATAGTCTTTCTGATAGTATCGTTTAGTGAAATTGACTTTGGCGGAAAAATATCGATTGATTCAGAATCGTAATAACCATGATCTAGCGAAATAGAAAACTTTATAATGGAATGTAATTTGACAAATACTTCTCCTGAAAAATTCGATTTTATCCTAATTGCAGAATCTTCCATTTGAAAAAGCGCATTGACATTTGGAATATTTTCCTGCGTATTTTTGTCTTTGCAATTTAGCTCAAAAACAAAACTAGTTTGTGCGTTTACTTTTATTATCGGCAAAAGCAAAACAAAGAATAGCCATTTTTTCATACTCTTTCAATTTCTAAGAAGATGCATTTTTCATCAGGATTCCATAAAAAAAGCTCCCAAAATTAATTGGAAGCTTTCAATAAATATTAATTCAAATTAAGCTTTCAAAATCCAGCCGAAAGTATCTTCTACTTCACCACATTTAATTGCCTCCATGAAAGCGCTTACTTTGTTTGAAATAGTTCTTCCTTCGAGAGGTGGTAATTCTAAAACCTCATCTCTGTAACCAATTTTAGCAATATGTGCGATAGTTGCAGCTGTTCCAGCACCGAAAGCTTCTGTCAAACTTCCATCTTTTATTGCTCCAACCAATTCTTTTACAGTTACTTTTCGTTCTTCCACTTCCACACCCCAAGATTGCACAAGCTCGATAACGCTGCGTTTAGTAATTCCTCTTAAAATTGTATCACTGTCTTCAGAAGGCGTAATTAATTTCCCATTGATTACCAGCATTATATTCATCGTTCCTGATTCCTCAATGTATTCGTGCGTTTTGGCATCTGTCCACAATAATTGGTGGAAACCTTTCATTTGACCTTGTTTTGCTGGATACAAAGAAGCGCCATAGTTTCCTGCTGCTTTTGCACGGCCAACGCCACCTTCAACAGCTCTTGTATAATATTCTTCAATTTTTACATTCACAGGCTCTGAATAATAAGCACCTACGGGACAAGTAAAAATGATAAATTTATACGTTTCAGAAGGCCTAATTCCTACGAATTCATCCGTTGCGAAAAGGAAAGGACGAATGTACAATGAATAACCAGGTTTATTAGGAATCCAAGCGCTGTCAACTTCCGCTAATTTACGCACACATTCCACGAATAAATCTTCAGGAATTATGGGCATACACATGCGTTCACAAGACTCATGAAAACGACGGGCGTTCATTTCAGGGCGAAAAATCAAAACATCACCTTTGGCAGATTTATTTGCTTTCATTCCCTCAAAAATCGATTGTCCATAATGTATTGCCGAAGTTGCAGGATGAAATAAGAAACTTCCAAACTCCATTATTTCCGCTTCTTGCCATGCTCCATCTTTGTATTCCATCATTAACATGTGGTCAGAAAATACTTTACCAAAAGGCAAATTTTCCCAATCTACTTGACTGATTTTGGAATGTTGAGTTGGTTTCACCCTGATGTTTATTTTTTCTTGTAACATATACTTTTTTTCGATGTGCGAATATAGTCCAATTATTTAGGGAATTCAATTTTTTAGCGATATTCTCACTATTTATTTTGTTAATTTTGACGAACGGTTATAATCTGCACAACGTTGGAACAAAGTAGAAATATTTTAAAAAAATACTGGGGATTTGATCTTTTTCGTCCTATGCAAGAAGACATTGTCGATGCAGTAATTTACGGAAAAGATACGTTGGCACTGTTACCAACTGGCGGAGGAAAATCTATTTGCTTTCAAGTTCCGGGAATGGCGCGAGAAGGAATTACAATTGTCGTTTCTCCGCTGATTGCATTAATGCAAGACCAAGTCGATCAACTTCAAAAAAGAGGCATCAGAGCAAAAGCCATAACCAGCGGAATGTCTTACCGTGAAATAGATATTACACTTGACAATGCCCGGTTTGGCGGATTAGATTTTTTGTACACTTCACCAGAAAGATTGCAAACATCGCTTTTTATCGAGAGATTCAAAAGGATGAATGTTGGATTAATCGTAGTCGATGAAGCGCATTGTATTTCTGAATGGGGGCATGATTTTAGGCCACCCTATCGGCAAATCAGTGAACTTAGAAATTACCATCCAAATGTTCCAATTGTTGCGCTAACTGCAACTGCAACGCCTGAAGTAAAAGAGGATATTATCACACAATTAAATTTAAAAAATCCTGAAATTTTTGAAGGCCCATTTTTAAGACCAAATTTGAGTTACGAGATTTATCCCGTAAGCAATAAGGTAAATTCTATTCTCAAATTGGTCAAGCAATTTGATGGAAACAGCGGAATTATCTACTGCCAGAAAAGGAAAAGTGTGAAGGAAGTTGCGAATTGGTTACTAAGCGAAGGCAATAGAGTTGGAATTTACCATGGCGGAATGGATGCTAAAAGTCGGTCTGAAATGATGACGGAATGGTTGAAAGGAGATTTGCCGATTATGGTTGCCACGAATGCTTTTGGTATGGGAATCGACAAACCAAATGTTCGATATGTAGTTCATTATGAATTCCCTAATAACGTGGAAGCGTATTTTCAAGAAGCTGGTCGTGCAGGCAGAGATGGCTTGGAATCTAGGACTTTTGTATTTTATGAAACGAGAGATTTAGAATTAACAACGGCACAAATCGACAAACAATTTCCGCCAATTGAAACCGTTAAAAATACTTATAGTTCACTTTGTAATTTTTTGAAATTAGCCATTGGATCAGGCAAAGGAGAAACTTATCCAATAAATTTAAAAACATTGAATGATAACTTCAAATTAGATTTGCTTGAAACGTATCAATCTTTGAAAATTTTGGAAATGAATGGTGATCTTCAATTTTCTGAAAACGTTTTTCATCCCACAAAAATCAAATTTTCCGTTGGTAACACTGTTCTATATAGTTTTCAAATTAAATATGAAAACACAGCCAATTTAATCACCTTGATTTCCAGAAGTTATCCCGGAATTTTTGACCAATATTTTGAGCTTCACGAAGCGGAGTTTTGCAAGCGTTTGAATATTTCTCCTGCAGAATTAGAAAAACAATTGAAATTCTTGGAGCAAAATGGCATTATGGATATCAGTTGGAAAACAGATTTGCCTTTGGTAACTTTCTTAACAGAGAGAGTTCCTGACCAAAATTTTAGATTGGTTGAATCTGTTTACCACAATCGAAAAAATTTAGCGGAAAAAAGGTGGTTCAAAATGCGTGAATTGCTTACCTTGCCGGTTTGTCGCTCACAATACATCATTCAATATTTTGGCCAAGATTCAAAACCTTGCGGAAAATGTGATTATTGCAGAACGTTGCAAAGAGAAGATTATACCATGGAAGAAATTGGTGAATTACTCTTGAAAAAATTACACCAACCGCTTTCCCTGGAGGAAATCAAAGTCGAATTTATGCAAATTAAACAAGATCAAATCATTCGTACACTCAACTGGCTCATGCAAGAAGAACGGATTTTTTATAAAGATGGGAAGTATTCTTGGTGAAAAGTGGATAATTTACACATTGGGATTCAATTAAGTATCCTTAACTTTCAACTAATTAATTTTCCCCGACTTGCTGTCTCCACATGGCGTAATACAATCCTTTGAGCTCGACCAATTCGTCGTGTTTTCCTGATTCGATGATTTTTCCTTTTTCCAACACGTAAATTGTATCTGCATACATGATGGTTGATAAACGGTGCGCAATCAAAATTGTCAAGTGATTTTTTGAATCTGAAACTTCTCTGATTGTATGCGAAATTTCCATTTCTGTCAATGAATCTAAAGCGCTTGTAGCTTCGTCGAAAACCAATAAGCGCGGATTTCTAATCAATGCTCTGGCGATAGACAAACGTTGTTTTTCTCCTCCCGATATTTTAATTCCGCCTTCCCCAATTACAGTGTCAAGTCCATTTTGAGCCCTTGCAACCAAACCTTGACAAGCTGATTTTTCCAAGGCAACCATGATTTCTTCGTCTGTTGCCTCTGGTTTCACAAAAAGCAAATTTTCTTTAATTGTTCCTGAAAAAAGTTGTGATTCTTGCGTCACAAATCCCAATTGATGGCGCAATTCATTTTTGTCGATTTGATGGTGCGCAACGTCATTGTACATTACTTCTCCTTCGTTGGGCTGATACAAGCCTACAAGCAATTTCACTAAAGTAGTTTTTCCGCTGCCACTTGGTCCGACAAATGCAATGGTATTTCCTGTTGAAGTTTCAAAATTGACATCAATCAATGAAGCTTGCGTGGCGCTTTTATGTTTAAAATATACATTTTTAAAGGCAACTTTTTGAATTTCGCCCATGAAAGTTGGAGTTGCAGATTGTGGTTCTACTTCCGTTTTTAGCAAGTCTTCAAAATTTTGCAAAGATACTTCTCCTTCACGGTAAAGTTGGATGATATTTCCAAGTTCTTGCAAAGGATTGAAAATCGCAAATGAAAAGAAAAACAATGTAAAGTATTGACCTAAAGTGATTCTATCGTCGAAAACTAAATACATCAGCAATATAATCAATGAATTTCGCAACAAGTTGATAATCGTTCCTTGCACAAAACTCAGTGAGCGAATGAATTTAACTTTCTTCAATTCAAGTTTTAGGATTTTGTTTGTCGTAGTATTCAAACGTTCAATTTCTTGGTCTGCCAAACCCAAACTTTTCACCAATTCAATGTTGCGCAAAGATTCAGTTGTAGAACCAGCCAAAGCTGTTGTTTCGCCCACAATAACCTTTTGTATAACTTTGATTTTTTTTCCTAAAATAAAACTGATTCCACCAATGATTGGAATTGTAAGCAAATAAACAGGTGCAATCAGCCAATAAATTCTGAATGAATAAATTGAAACGAAAATAATGGAAACCAAACTGGTAAAGATTATACCGATAAAAGCTGCAATTAACCTTTCAGAATCTTGTCGTGTTTTTTGCAGTTTTCCCAAAGTTTCTCCGCTTCGTTGGTCTTCAAAAACTTGGTAAGGTAAAGCCAAAGAATGTGTAATTCCTTTCTTATAAATATCAGCACCAACGCGCTGTGTGACTACATTCGTGAAATAATCTTGAAAATTTTTGGCGATTCGAGAAATCATCGCAACACCAATAGCAATTCCAACCCAATACATTACTCCCCAAATAAAACCAGAATAATTGTTTTTGTATGAAGCAACTTTGCTTCCGTAATCATCCACAAGGTGTCGAATTACAACACTATCCATCAATGAAAAAACTTGATTTACAGTTGCTAAAATAAGTGCAAGGAAAATGTATTTTTTGTAATTTTTAAGGTAACTTAGTAAAATGCGCATTTGAAAAATTTTGAAATGTATGTTGTAAATTTGTGTGCATTTGCGCTGTAAAATTACTGCTTTTAAATTGAAAATTGCCTAATGTCTATTGCCTAAACTCAAACACTAAAGCAGCGGAGCAATATGTCTTTCTGTCTTCTCTTCGAAAATATCTGCAATTGTTACAAGAATACCCGTTTCCTCAACAGCGCCAAAATCACTATTTACGGCAGTTCCAAAAGTTTTCATCGTTGGGGAAAGATTCATGTAGATATTGACCAATGGCGGAATATTTTCTCCTTGACCACGAACAAAGGAATTTAACACCTTGAAACCATCTTTGAAATCCAGACCTTTCAATTGTCCGTCTACAAATTCTTTGTTATAATTCTGTTGCAATGGTTCAAATGGTTGCATTAAATTTTCATTATCTGGAAAGTACGTATGCATGAAATGTAACAAGAAATCTCTCGATTCGCGATCATAGTTGGGATACATTGTCACTTTACCAAAAAAGTACTTTATAGTTGGATTGAAAACAACCAAAGCACCTAATCCGTCCCAAATATTATCCAAGGCAAAAAGTCCTTTGCGCGGATTTACTGAAGGTTGAAAATTTGGTTGCACAAAACTTCTTCCTAATTCAATGGTGTGCGGCAAATATTCTTTTATAAATTTCTCGGAAAAATCAAAATAATGGCTCGTTGATAACTTAATTTCATCGGAACCAGCAACAATAGACTTCTCACACAAAATATACCTATATCCTCCAATAATTTCCTCGTCATCTGGTGACCAAACAATCAGTTGTTCGTAGCAAATATCTTCAGTATCAAATTCATCTAAATCTACAGGCAATCCAGTTCCACCACCAGAAGCGCGAAACGTCACTTCTCTCAATCGGCCAATTTCTTGAATTGTATTCGGCGCGTTGTGCACATTGACAATATAAATTTCATTGTCGCCTTTACGCGTTTTACGGATAAATCGCGCTTCGTTTAATTCACTTTTAAGGATTGATTTATCTATGGGACCGATTACTGGTAAAGTATTCATTTTTTTTGTTTTAATTTTACGAAAAAACTATTTGGACATTTCATAAACCGATTCTCTTATCCAAGCGGCGCATTCTTTTTGATTCTTAAAGGATTTCATTTGCTCAGGATAAATCGGTTTGCCAACAATCAATTTCATTTTCACGTTTTTTTGCTTGAAAAGTTCATTTGCTAAATACAACATTTCCAAGTTTACTTTGATTCCTAAAAAGGTTCTCAAATTAGATAATCTATAGAAAAAATTTGACAACTTTCCATCGATGTAAATCGGAACGATGGGATTATTGTGCTTTTCTGAAAGCGTTACAAATGTTTTTTTCCAGGCTAAATCTCTCACCAATCCTTTTTTCTTTCGACTAACTAAACCTGCTGGAAAAATACAAACTGCTTTATCAGAACTGAATAAATCATCAATTTTTGAATGCGTGCTGTCAGCGTTTTTTCCGTGTTTATTGACTCCAACAAACATGCCACGCATTCCTTCCAAATTCAACAACAAATCATTGACAATAAATTTCAGATCTGTGCGGTGATTGCGCAAAGCTGCTACCAAAGCCATGGCATCCATTCCTCCCAAAGGATGATTAATTGCTAAAGTCACACCGCCAGTTTTGGGAATGTTTTCTATTCCTTGAATTTCAATATCGATTTTAAAAGAATCAATTACCGCTTTGCAAAAATCTTCGTTTTTTTGCGTGGGATGGTCGATCAAAAACTGATTGATTTCATCTTGACGAAAAATACGTTCAAGATATTTCACAACAAAACGGGGCAACCATTTCAGTAACCTTGGATTTTTGCTTTGAATCAAATTCCTGATATCAATAAATTTTTGCTTTCTAACTTCTGCCATTTGAATTACAAAAGTAAGTTTATTCCCTTAATTTTTTGGCACAATCGATTGTATTTTCAAATCAACTTCAAGGGACACAAATTAAAGTATCATAAAATGGAGAAAAACCTGCCCACACGCCAAGCGCACCGCCATTAATATTGGTTTCGATATTGGTTGGAGAAGCAAAAGGATTGCCGCCAGTTTGCATTTGTAAATACTTCTTTTCCATAAATTTAAAAACGGGATAATCCATTTTAGAAAATTTGATAACAACCGTATCTCCGAAATGATAATAACCTTTATATTCACTTGGAATTGAATCATTGTCAAAAGATTGTGGATTTTCATAGAAAAACTCAAAAGTCAATCCATTGAAAAATTCATCGTCGGTTACCGGATTATATGATTCGGCAAAATTGGCATCTCTGAATGTTCCATCAGGATTTTTGTTGATGCATTTTGCTTCCCATTTGTAAGCATCTCTCAACGGCAAAGGATCTGACAGCCAAGCGTGTGCAAAACCATAATCTGTAAATCCTGATTCTGGTTTCCAGTAGACGCTATTCAAAGGCGTTGGCTGTAAAATGGAAGTTGAGGAAGTGTATGTTTTACCATCATAAACGACTGTTAAATCATACGTTTTTCCCACTTGACCAAAAATTGTAGTGTTGAACGAAGTATAAGCGCACAAATGATAATTCGCCAATTCATCGACGGGAATTCCAAAAAATTGAGCAGCCAACTCTTCTGTTCCAGCGGGTAAATTGTCAGAACAAATTTCATCTAAAACTACAGTTGTTGTTCCATCACTGACTGTAATTATGGCCCCAGAAACAAAGCCGTTCAGAAAAGCATTCAAATCAGTTGTTGCGTAAATGTCTTTCGATTTTGACAACAAAATAAATGGCGGCTGACCCGTTTCAATGAAACCATCGATGACCAATTGTTCTTGGTGACCAGGAATATCAATTTTCACTTCTTTCTCGCAAGAAAGCAAAATCAAGAAAACAGAAAGCAATAAGATTAAAAACTTTTTCATAACTAAAATTCAAAATTCCAAGTGGCGCTTGGGATGATTGGAAATAAAGTAACTTGTTTGACGGAAATTTTAAAGTCGTTGGTCAACAATCCTCCTTCATTGTCGATGTATAAAAAATATGGATTTGCGCGATTATATAAGTTGTAGATGGAAAAATTCCAATTGCTTCTAAATTTCTTTTTCACTTCAATTGTTTCGCCTGTTTGCGGATTTGTGCGCTTCTTCGTTGGTCGATCGTACAAAGTTGCAGAAATATCCAAGCGGTGATAGGGCGCCATTCTGGTTGAATTTCTCAATCCATAGTTAAACAAAATACTTTGATCTTGCACATACCAGCTGTTTGGTAAAGTCAATGTATTTCCAGTTGCATAAATAAAACATGCGCCAAATGTCCAACGATCGTTGAGTTTATATCCTGCAACGACAGTCAAATCGTGTCGTCGGTCGTATTTTGCTGGAAAAACTTCTTTTTGCAAATCTGGAAATAAACGTTCAGTTTTTGCCCAAGTATAGCCGATCCAACCAGTTAATTTTCCAGTGGCTTTTTTGATAAAAAACTCAGCGCCATAGCTCCAACCTCTCCCAAAAACGAGTAAATTATCTGTATTGTCATTCACATTATCAGACGGCAAAGCACCTTGTTTGTATTCGATCAAATTTTTCATGCCTTTGTAATAAATTTCAACAGAAGCTTCGTATTTATTTTCCTTGAAATTTTGAAAATAGCCCAAGGAAGTTTGCCAACCTTTTTGCGGTTTTGCAATGTCTGTTGTCGGAAACCAAATATCCGTTGGCAACGAAACTGCGCTCAAAGATGTCAAGTGAACATATTGATAATTATAGGCATAGCCCGCTTTGATTGAACTACTTTTGCTCAATAACCAACGTCCAGAAATTCTTGGTTCAAAACCTTGGTAAAATTTGATTAAATCTCCTTTGTTGTATTGAACTTCAGTATCGTTTCCATTTATTGGACTTTTAATAAATCGTTTGAAAGGTCCAACAAATTGGTACATGCTGTAACGCATACCGGCATTGAATCTGATTTTTTCATTCACATCAAATTCGTCTAAGAAGTAAAATGCTGATTCATGGCTGTACAATTTTTGTGCTTCGCCCGTGTCAAATTGCGTATCATCTTGCGAAGCTGAAACGCTTGTGGGCGTAAATGTATGGTACAAATATTCTGCGCCCCATTTCAGTTTATGGCGGGTGCTTGCGAAATAAGAAAAATCAACTTTTCCCCCGACATCTCTGATTCCAGATTTCAATGAAAATTTAAAGTTGTCTTGTTCTGAATTAAAGCTGAACAAATAATCTGTAAAAGTTCCAGTTAAATTCATGAAAAGTTTACTGTTAAAAATATGGTTCCAACGAATGGCAGCAATCGCATTCCCCCATGGCATTCTGACTGAAAAATCATCTTTTTTATTGCCAAAGATGAACTGATCTTTGCCGTAATATCCGCTTAAGAAAAGTTTGTCTTTTTTTCCCAAGCGGTAATTTGCTTTTAGATTGAAATCATAGAAAAAATAGCCAGATCCAGCAAATGGCGATGATTTAGGAATGAATGATTTCATGAGTACATCAATGTAAGTTCTTCTAGCGGAAACAATAAATGAACCTTTATCTTTTACAATTGGTCCTTCGAAAGTCAATCTTGAAGAAATCAAGCCCAAACCACCTTTTAATTTAAACTGTTTGGTATTTCCTTCGTTCATTTTGACTTCCAAAACCGAAGAAATTCTTCCACCAAAGTTAGCCGGCATTCCGCCTTTAATCAAGTTTACACTTTTGACAGCATCGGAATTAAAGACGGAGAAAAACCCAAATAAATGTGAAGCGTTGTAAACTTGAGCTTCATCCAGCAACACCAAATTTTGATCCGGTCCGCCGCCGCGCACATAAAATCCTTGTCCACCTTCAGAAACTGAAGAAACCCCCGGCAATAGTTGAATTGTTTTGATGATATCCACTTC
>Ga0114967_10005225_pt1 | contig 10322 bp, 6 predicted proteins | sample M_130628_MF_Meta_FD_92639 | JGI IMG/M metagenome (GOLD analysis project Ga0114967, IMG submission 92639) | Freshwater microbial communities from Lake Montjoie, Canada to study carbon cycling - M_130628_MF_MetaG | ecosystem: Environmental > Aquatic > Freshwater > Lake | place: Lake Montjoie... | reverse complement strand
GGGTAACGAACCTTTCCCGGTGGCGACCACGTTCTTCAAGGGCCCGGTGCTGGGTAATGCCTCTTGGGATTTTCGCAGCATGGACTATGACCGCGACACCCAAGGCGCCATGGCTTACGGCAGTGAGGCTTTAGACATCCCGGCCACGGGCCTCAAGACCTTCTTTGCCGGCAATCGCAAGCTGCTGCTCTCGCACGGCTGGGCCGATGGGTTGATCCCGGCGCAATCGACTGTGAATTTTTATGCGGCACTGGCCCGTGACATTGGCCCGAAGCGCGCAGCCGATGGATTGCGGCTGTTCATGGTGCCGGGCATGACGCATTGCTCGGGTGGTGCCGGTCCGTCGAACATCGACATGCTGGGTGAGATCGATCGCTGGGTCGAAACGGGCAAGGCACCCGAGCGCATCATCGCCAGCAACCAGCCGGGGCAGCCGGCGCGCACGCGCCCGCTGTGTGCCTATCCGCAGGTGGCGGTGTACAGCGGTAAGGGCAGCACCGATGAGGCGGCTAATTTTCAGTGCAAGGCTTCCAAATAGGGAGCCTTGCGGTTGGGTCTGGCGAGGTTCGAACGCGGTGCGATACCGGAAGCGGGGTGACTCATCGACCCTCGTGCGCTTGGTGTAATGAACGATTTGGCTGGCGTTCCCACTTGGACCGCTAGATTTGAATCCCCGGCGTACCGTCGGCAAATAACACGAGAAAACTCGAACTCTGGGTTTAGCTTCTTTTCTGTGGGATTTCTCCCGAACTTACGGAACGCATTCCGAACCTGCTCAATCGAGCCGTTGGCTGGCCCGTTGACTTACAAGCGTTCGAAAGTTTTGACTTTTGACTCAATCGAGTCATTGTATACACTTGTATTTCAAAACTAGCGGGGCTCTCTAGATGCGAATCCTGGACTCTCACTTCCATTGGTGGCCGCGCGCGGTATTCGATGTTTTGTGTACCCGAGACGGTTACCCGCGCGCAGAGCGCAACGACAAAGGTGGCTACAACTATTGGCGCAAGCCGGGGGAACCTTGGTTCGTTCTCGACGCCATCTGGTTTGATTTAGAGCGGCAATTGCAACACATGGATGACCTTGGTCATCGCGTGGATGTGATCTGCTCCACCGGCCCATTCTCCCTGCATTTTTCAGACTTGCCACCGGAAGAAGGGCGGGAAGCAGCCCACCTTTGGAACACTCAGATGCATGAGGCAACAGCTGCGCATCCAGGCCGCCTTTGGGCCACTGCGGCAGTGCCTCTTACCGATACAGACATGGCAATTGAAGTGCTCAACCGGGCGGTGCTCGAGCTGGGTTTGGTTGGCGTCAATCTTCCCGGGAGTGTGGGAGCCGACCCGCGCATTGATGCAGATCGCCTAGAGCCTTTTTACGCCCGCGTGGCGGAGTTGGGGGTCCCGTTACTGCTCCATCCGACCGATGCGGTTTTCTCTGACATGCTCGACGGCTACAACGGAGCGCTGCATTTGAGCCTTGGGCGCGTGGTTGAGGTCAGCGTTGCCGCAATGCGTCTGGTGTTCTCCGGTCTCATGGAGCGTCATCCGACTCTGAAGGTTGTTATGTCGCACACCGGCGGCGCGCTGCCTTACCAGTCCGGTCGGATGGACAAGAACGGTAAGGGTGCGCGTCTGCCGCACCCGCCTAGCACCTATATCCGCCGCATGTACACGGACACGGTCTCGCCACACTCTGCAGGGATCAAGTTTGCTGTCGACTATTACGGTATCGATCACGTCATGTACGGCAGTGATTATCCGTGCTGGACGCCAGCTGATGCCCTGCGACTTTTCCAAGAGATTGGACTGTCTGCCGCTGACCAGCAAAGAGTCCTGAGTGACAACGCTCGTAAGCTGTTTGGCTTGCCCAGCTTGCCTGCTGAGTAGCCGCCAGTATCGGCCGGCTCAGGTCTGCATGATGGCGAGCGCTACTCGGTATTCGCGTGCGTGTTGCAAATGTTCCTGAGCTAGCTTTTCCGCAAGCGCCCCGTCGCCCGCTGCTACGGCATCAAGCACTCTTTGCCGTTCCTTTAAGGAGGCGCTACGCCGATCCTTGTGCAACAGGTTGCCGCGCCGGGCGCCGCCTGGTGAGCTCCGCGCCGTTTCGATAAGACGAACTAAGCGAGGAATACGTGCCATCTGAAACAGGATGTTGTCGAACTCCTCGCTCAACGCAATTGCCCGATCCACATCGTCGGCGGCGTGCGCCGCGTGGGCACGCGACAACACCGAATCTAAAACGAGAAGCTCGGAGGGGAGGCGTCGCTCAGCCGCCAAGCGCCCCGCCAGCCCCTGGAGCACTTCGCGAATCAGGTAATCATCCAGCAGCTCACTCAACGTAGGTTTAGCCACCGTCAGACCAATCCCCGAGACCTCGACGAGGAGGCCATCGGACTGAAGCCGTTTTAGGGCCTCGCGAACAGGCGTGCGGCTGACACCGAAGCGCTTGGCGATATCTACTTCCCGAATGCGTTCGGAACTTTTCAGCTTCCCGTGGGAAATTTCTTCGTACAGGGTCTGATGTAACGACTGCGCTAACGGACCGCCGCTACCCATCAATTTGCTTCCAAGGGCGTCAACAGTCGGCTTTTTGTTGGTCGTCTTATCTGAGCGGTTTGCCACCTGCGAATTCCTTACCTTTACCGTTGGCCCATGAAGTCTTATGCAAGCGCGAAAGCTACCCGTTGCGTTGGCAATTCTGCCATCAAATTAGCCATCCTCACAATCTAGCGCACTGTTGTATACAACAGAATACTATGCTACACAGCGTCAATAAGGTCGCAATATAAGCGGCTATAACTGAGGGGCGAGCGTATGTCACAGCGTGATCCTGATCGGACTGGCACTCATGGCCGTGTTTGGCTCGGATGGATGGCGATGACTGTGGCGATTGCCTTACCCGCTGTCGGCTTGGCGCAGAGCGGGCCGAAAACCGATGCAGCGAGCGCGCAATCTGCACCCAGCCCCAAAGATGCAGACCTGCTGACCGAGATTGTCGTCACTGGATCTCGAATTGCGCGAACTGGCTTTACAACGCCAACGCCGGTGGCCATCTTGCAGGCGGAACGTCTAGAACAGTTGGGTGTAACCAACGTTGGCGAAGCCTTAAATATGAATCCGGCCTTCCGCGCCGGCACCACGCCAGTAACTTCGGGACTCACGTTCGGAACGGTCGGTTCCAGACTGGCAGACCTTCGCAGCCTGGGGGCAACGCGCACCCTCGTGCTCTTGAACGGTCGCCGTATTGTGGCATCGACGTCGCAGGCTACAGTTGATCTGAACTTGATGCCCAGCATCATTATGTCTCGCACGGAAGTCGTGACAGGCGGTGCCTCCGCGGCCTATGGCTCCGATGCTGTCGCCGGTGTGGTCAACATTCTCATGGATAACAAGCTGACTGGCTTAAAGGTCAACACCAACTACGGCGTGTCCACCTATGGCGATGCAATTGACAACACACTGGCATTGGCTTGGGGTACTTCCTTCGCCGGTGATCGTGGGCACTTTGTAATAGCCAGCGAATACGAGCTGAACGGCGCTGTGGGTGATTGCTACACGCGCCCATGGTGTTCAGAGGAACGCCAGGCATTGACCACGCCGAAGGCTCGCCCCGCTGATGTGCCCGGGAATCTATTGGCCTACGACGTCCACACCTCCACGCAGACTCCGGGTGGTATAATCACCTCCGGCCCCTTCGCCGGCACGCAATTCGCGCCAGACGGTACGCCATACCCCTTTACATATGGTCAGTACGCCGGGAACCTCTTCATGATTGGGGGTTCCGGCCACGGCCAGAACGCCTACATTACTGATGTGTACATTCAGGTTCCGGTAGAGCGTTCAACGGCATATTTGCACGCGACATTTGACTTTAGCGACAGTGTTACCGGCTATGTAGAGGCAAACTATGCTGAGGTCGTCGGCCGAGCCCTCGGTGGCGATCGACGCGATGCTGGTAGCCTTACTATCAGCACAAGTAATCCCTTTATCCCAGTCACGCTTCAGAACGCAATAACCAGCTATAACGCGGCCAACCCGAATGCGAAAGTAACGTCGTTCAAATTCGGTCGCCAATCAGTGGATATGGGGCCCTCCCGAGCTGAGGACAGAACACAAACTTATCGCATGGTAGGCGGCCTCAGCGGAAAATTTGGGGCCACTGGCTGGACTTGGGATGCCTATTATCAATTCGGGCACAGCAATTTCATCGAAACAGTTGCCAATAATCCAGTCGAGAAAAACTGGATCAATGCGGTCGACGCTGTGCTTGGGCCAAATGGCCTGCCGACTTGCCGCTCTACACTGACAAACCCGACCAACGGTTGTTCGCCGCTTAATGTGTTTGGTCAGGGTAAGTTCTCGGATGCAGCCGTGCAGTACGCCACGTCCACTGCAATGCAGACCAGGTCGCTGGATTCTCGTGTTGCCGCTGTGAACATTCAGGGCGAGCCGTTCAGCACTTGGGCCGGCCCGGTGGCAGTGGCTGTGGGTGGTGAGTTCCGTAGCGACAAAGTGGTGGGTACAACGGACGCCTATTCGGCAGCACTCGCTTATGGGCGCGGCAATGGTTCAGCGCTCAACGGTGAGATTAAGGTATCCGAGAGTTATCTGGAGGCCGAGGTGCCTCTGGCGAAGAACCTGCCTTTCGCCCGTTCTATTGAGCTAAATGGCGCAGCTCGTCGAACGCACTATTCTACTTCGGGCGACGTAACAACCTGGAAGGCTGGCCTGGTGTGGGAGCCCAATGAATGGGTACGGCTACGTGGCACCAAGTCACGCGATATACGTGCGCCGAACCTTTTTGAGAACTTCAGTACCCTTCTTGCCAACAATTCAACCATCAATGATACCGCGACAAATTCCCAAAGCGTCGTCCCGACCCTTTCGGGTGGCAATCCAGGTCTCACGCCTGAAAAGGCCGATACGTTAACCGCAGGCATCGTGCTGACACCACAAGCGCTTATCAATCGACTAAATGTTTCGGTCGACTACTACCGCATAGAGGTGGCCGATGCTATCGGCTCGCTCGCACCCCAAGCAGTAGTGACTCAATGCAACCTTGGCAATACGGTGTTCTGCCCCTTGGTGCAGCGCGACGCCACAAAGCAGATCACGCTGGTTAGTTCGCCGTACCTCAACCTCAACACGTTGCAGACCGAAGGCGTGGATGTCGTCATGCAATATGGTTTGCCGTTGGCTTCGGTGAATGAGTCGCTAGCAGGCTCATTGAACTTCAATTTCAACGCAACCTACGTGGCGCATCTAACAACGGTGCAGAAGACTGGGTCGCTGGATATAGCAGGAGTTACCGGTTGCTCAGTCACGTCGTTCTTTAGTTGCGTACCTCACTGGACCTATGATGGCACTGCCAATTACCAGCTGGACCGCTTTTCGGTAACTGCTCGCGGCCACTACATACCCAGAAGTGTCTACGACCCCACCTTTGTTGGCCCGGAAGATCCTGGGTACGACCCGACGTTGGCCAACAGCATTAACACCAACCGTGTGTCAGGGCGCCTCTATATGTACCTGTCTGGCCAATACGATATTTTTAAAGACAAACAAAAACTGGTGCAGGTCTATGGCGCGATCAATAACCTGATGAATACGAACCCGCCCTTGATGCCGGGTCGCGCCAATAACACGTTCTTTGATCCAGTCGGCCGTTACATCAAGCTGGGCGTAAGGGCGAAATTCTGAGAGAACCCTGTGCATCGGTCGCGCAATCGACCGATGCTAGATCTGGCCGCTGGCCTGCAATGAAACGGCAGCCAACTACTCAAGCGGGGGATGCATGACCGAATCCACTACGACCAGTTTTGATCTGGACAGGTTTTATGACGAGCAGCGTTTACGTCCAATTCACGCGCTAATTCTGGTCGTTCTCACTCTCCTGATGCTCGTCGATGGGTATGACATTTCTCTGGTTGGCGTGATGCTTCCTCTCATATCTCACGACTGGGGCGTGACGCCTGCCTCAATGACCGGTGTATTTGTTGTCCAGCAACTCGGACTTCTGGTCGGTGTCGCTCTGGGTGGGTCATTGGGGGACCGATTTGGACGGCGCCCGGTGCTCATGGCCTGCCTGATTGCGTTTGGCCTGTGCACATTGCTTATTGCTTCAACACAATCGCCGACCCAACTAATGGTGCTGCGATTTATCTCAGCACTGTTCTTCAGTGGCGTGCTTCCAAATTGCGTGGCGTACGCGTCTGAGATTGCACCAAAAAAATACCGTGCGGCATTCATCACCATCGTATTTTGTGGATATACCGGCGGGCACTTCATCAGCGCATTTGTTCTGGCTTTTGTGGTGGGTCCGCTGGGCTGGCAGGGTGCTTTCTATGTTGGCGCCTTTTTGCCCTTTGTCCTCGTGCCTGTGGTTTGGCTTTATCTACCAGAATCGTCGCGATTTCTCGCCAGTCGCCGAGCGCCCACCGAAAAAATTACGCGATTACTAAACAAATTCGACCCATCCCTGCGGCTGGAAGGTGTCCGGAGCTTTATCGCTGCAGGGTCTGGCCAACCCGATCCGCGGTTTCCTGTAACGGATTTATTTCGGGGTGGCTTGTTGCGGCTAACGCTGCTGGTTTGGTCCGGCTACTTTTTCGCCTTCATGCTCAACCAGCTAACGAGCAACTGGGAAACCACAATTCTGCATGATATTGCCAACCTGCCGTTCGCCCATATTGCTTTGATAATTAGCTGCCGCACGGCGGCTGGCATGGTCGGTACGGTCACTTCGGGAATGTTAATGGACCGATTTGGCGCATCGCGCATGGTGGCTATTTTCTACCTGACTACTGCGGCTCTGCTGTCTATGATTGGCTTCCTCGACCTTGGCTCGATGCTCGCGCTTGGAATATTTACGTTACTGAGTTTCGCGTCTAACAGCGGCCTGGCCGGCCTGAACGCTATTGCCGCAATTATATATCCTGCGCGAATGCGCGTTACCGGTGTTGCCTGGGGATCCGGGATGGGCCGAGTCGGAGGTATGATCGGCCCGATATTTGGGGGCCTCTTGCTCGCCGCCATGCCTAATGTCTCTGTAATCTACATGTGTGCGGCTATTCCGGCTGCGCTAACCGCCGCTGCCATCTTTTCGATGGTATGGAACGGTCGGCAAGACGCGGCAAATAATCCCGTTATGGGCCGCAGTTGAACATCAATACCCAGACACCTGAGCCGATTGAAGTCGGCGCCATGCTCGACCAGCGATCTTTGGGTTGGTTTGATCTAAAACTAATGTCGTTGCTCATTTGTGCCATGGCGATCGATGGCTACGATCTGTTTGTTGTTGGAGCGATCCTTCCATATTTGGCGCGCGAGTTTCAGGTACCCCCCCCTGCACTGACAACTATTTTCGTTGCGCAGCAATTCGGTTTGCTGATAGGAACCTTTATCCTGGGTCCTTTATCGGATCGATTCGGCCGTCGAGGAAGCCTGTTGGCATGCATTGCAATCTTTTCTATGCTGACTCTGCTGACCACACAAGTGCAGACACCGACGCAATTTTTGGTCATTCGCTTCATATCTGCCTTGTTCTTCGCTGGGGTAATACCTAACGCAGTGACCTTATCCTCTGAGTCAAGCCCGCGGCGCTTTCGAGCTGGGTTTGTTTCAGTCGTCATGTGTGGATTCACTGCCGGCAATTTCATCGTTGCATTTGAACAAGCCTTTCTGCTCGATCGTTACGGTTGGCAAAGTGCATTCTGGGTTGGCGGGACGCTGGGCGCTTTCTTATTTATGCTGTTGTTTGTCTTCCTGCCTGAGTCACCGCGGTTTCTCGCACGACGTAATGTTGCGGATCCTCGGTTATATATGGGGCTACAGAAAATGGTTCCTGGATTGGCAGCAGATGCCAGTTTCTGCTTAACTGATCCGCTGCCGTTATCCAAGAAATCTGGCGGGCCTCGTTTGTTGTTTAGCCCTGCTCTGCTTATTCCATCCGTTCTGCTTTGGACTACTTTCCTGTGCACATTTTTTGTCAATCAACTGATCAGTTCTTGGAACACAACGGTCTTTCACACGATTGTAGAAATGTCGATGCAGCGGATCGCCTCTGGGGTGGCGATTGGTACGGCGATGGGGATCGCGGGTACCTGTTCAAGTGGTTTTCTCATTGACCGGTTTGGCGCACGGCGCATGATCATTATATTTCTTGCGGGCAGTGCGCTTTCCGTCATGGCGTTTGGTCTTATTGACCTGCATAGCGCAGCTTTCTATGTAGGCATTGCCTCTTGGGCGTACTTCATAAATAGTGTTTTGGGGGGCATCAATGCGCTCGCCACCATGCTGTACCCACCCGGTGTTCGTGGAACTGGTGTTGCCTGGGCCGCTGGTGCAGGGCGTGCGGGCGGCATGATCGGACCTGCATTCGGTGGGCTCATGCTTACGCAGGGCTGGGACATAACTATCTTATATTTGGCTACGGGGTTGCCATTGATTTTGGCGCTCTCTGTCTTGTTTTTTGCCGGCAGACAATTAATCAACGCACCAAGATAAATTCTAGAATCTCCTTGGGTGATGTAGCGCCGCGCACAAGTTTTTCAAGTGTTATGAATCGTTCTGGCGCGATTGAGTTGGCCTGCGCAAGCCGTGCTGCCTTGGTGGCCAGTTCCTCCCAGCCGAAGTGCGCTAATGCCGCGGATCCTTCAGGATCAATTACCAACTGATGCACTCTAGTAGTCAGGTCCGTGTGCCGACCAAAGCTAACACTGCCGGCCCAGTTGTTTGGATAAAGCAAGTCCAACTCCGACGACGACACCACACTCATACGGCCCAAAAATTCTGCAAACTGCGAACTCGCCGGAAGGTTTTCACGTCCAACATCATAGAGGCGAGCCGGCGCAAGTGCTGCCAATGCGATCTGGTAGGACACCTGCAGCAAGGATTGAATGCGGTTGGTCGGCAATTGAGTTCCACCAATCATCGCAGCATAGATTTTCGGCACGTTGACTACTATGGCGTCGTCTTGTTGTAGCGGAAAATGCGCAACCAGTTGCCTAAAGGCGCAGATTGCTGCCAGCCCCTGCCTCGCGGTTGGAAAGGGTTTCGTGTCGACTCTCATTATGCCTGGTGCTGCCGCCGTGATTCGGCCCGGCACATAGTCAAACTCTTGGGCGTTCGCCCAGTTTTTTAATACACCGCCATCGTCTGAGTGCGTCTGGTTGTCTCGACAGGCTCCCACGCCATGAGCAGCTGCATTTCCCAGTAGTGGCCAACGCGAGGCACCGGCGTCGGGACGCGCGCTGTTTGTTACGGTGGCTTGGATCAAAGCCCGGTTTAACGCTGTGGGCGTCATACCCATCAAACGCCCCGCTGTGACGACTGCCCCAGCAGGTGCGGAGGCTAGGGTAGGCCAAACTCCGCGATAAACGACGTGCGCCCCGTCAATGGCCTCAGCCATCGCAATCATTGCCTCATAGCCATCGACGATGCTATCGAGCATTGAACTTAAAGGGAGCCCGCCCTCAGCCGCACATACCAGGGCCACTGGCACGACCACTGACCCAGGCGTAACGCAGCCGGATATCGCTATGTCGTCGATTTCGGTGGCCCGCGTTGCTGCCACTAGGGCTTGAATACTGGCAGCGGTGCCTTGGGACAACAGCAGTCTGAATGCCTGGGCGTCGAGCAGGTTCAAACCGATTGTGCACGCGACAGCCGTATCGAACAGCCGCCGCCGAGCACATTCCAGCAGCGGATCCTCCGCGGTTCGGGCAGGGCCCCCGATCCGTGCAATCAACCCATCAATGGGGGCTAACACTTAACGTAGTGGAGTGTTTGCCTACGCGTACCATGGCCGTCGCCAGAGATGCGCCATGGGTGCCGTCTGCGGGTACATACGCGCGTAACGCAAGAACAACGCCTTCTCTGACTTGCTGCGCAACATTGCCCGGCTCAATGAGCGGTGTCTCTTGGCGAGACAGGCCTATGCCGGAGCCCAGGCCGTAAGACAAAACATCCGCAGCGGCCTCAGTCGGAAGGACAGACAAAGCAGCAGAGGCGATGCTGTCGCCCGTGGCACCAAGGGTTGCAGCCGCGATCATGGCATCTACGGCTAAGCGTGCAGGAGTGCCCAAAGCGCCAGCGGCAGGGTTCGCAGCTTCTGCCCAATATGCGTGCTGATCGACAGCCACCCACAGGGCCAACGAAGGCTGGCGTGTATGGGGCAGTCCGTCAAAAGGCCGCAGTCCGCGCTCAGTCAGGTTCGCGAGGGCGCGAAAATCACGTGCTCCCATGATCCGGGCGATACGCTCCGCTTCAATCATGGCTTCGATGTTGCTGGCACCCTTGGAAAAAAGCGCCTCGCCTCCG
>Ga0114967_10005220_pt1 | contig 10325 bp, 6 predicted proteins | sample M_130628_MF_Meta_FD_92639 | JGI IMG/M metagenome (GOLD analysis project Ga0114967, IMG submission 92639) | Freshwater microbial communities from Lake Montjoie, Canada to study carbon cycling - M_130628_MF_MetaG | ecosystem: Environmental > Aquatic > Freshwater > Lake | place: Lake Montjoie... | reverse complement strand
AGTAGATAAACCTGTTTTTCCTTATAACTTAAAATTGATGTATGAGAAGAACGATGCTAGTATTTTAAGAGCAACGCCTTTTGGAAATGATTATGTGGCCGATTTTGCCAAAGTAGCTATCGAAAAAGAAGAGTTAGGAAAAGACAATATCACCGACTTTTTATCCGTTAGTTTTTCTTCTACAGATTACGTTGGGCATATTCTAGGACCACGTTCAATGGAGTTACAAGATACTTATTTGCGATTAGATTTAACTATTGCTGATTTCCTTTCATATTTAGATAAAACTGTTGGCAAAGGGAATTATCTTTTGTTCTTAACAGCTGATCACGCTGGAGCTGAAAATGCCAAATTCCTAAATGATAATAAATACAATGTCATTAATATAGAAACGAAAGACATTGTAAAAGGATTAAAGAAATTCTCATCGGATACTTTTGGAGAAGATTTGGTATTGAATTATTCTAATTTCAATCTTTTTGTTGATAAAGAAAAAATCAAAATGAAAGGCTTTGAAGTAAACAAAGTCAAACAAGCATTCAAAGACTATTTGATGACCCAAGATCAAGTAAAAAGAGTGTATTTAGAAGAAGAAATCTTATCCAATAATGGCACTGATTATTATCTGAATTGTATTGCCAAAGGATATGATGCTACCCAAGACGGTAACCTAGTAATTTTAGACAAACCAGGTTTTATAGAATATGGACCAACGGGAACCTCACACGGAACGCCTTATAGTTATGATACTCATGTGCCTTTGCTTTTCTTTGGTTGGCATATCAAAGCAGGGCAAACTAGCGATCGAAAAGTAATTACTGAAATAGCACCAACTATAGCTCAAAAAATAAAAGTAGCTTTTCCTAACGGAACCGAAGGCAATGTGTTAAATGAAATTTTAGGTAAAAACTAAAATGAAAATCCAAATTTTAAATACTATTTCGAGGCATAAAGCAATAATTGTTGCATTTCTTTTTTTAAAAAATATTGGCTTTGCACAGTCAGCGTGGCCATCAATCAGTTGGGAAAATGCAACCAATTTAACTTCAATTATTGATTCAAATGGCATCAATGAATTAAGCGGATTGCATTGGAATCCTATTAAGAATCAATTATTTGCAGTGGGTAATTATGGAAATCTTATAGTGTTGATGCAGAATTCTGGGACAAATACTTTTAGTTTTTTAGCAAACAAAACAATAGCAGGTGGGCCAGAAGGAATAACACAAGCTAATTATAACGATAATGAATTTTATGTTATAGATGAAAACAATTATCAAATTGATAAATATACTTATGCCTCAGATTTCTCAACAGTTGATTTAATAAAACACTGGAATTTACTACTTCCCCCTTCTACGATGACAAATACCGGAAATACTGGAACGGAAGGAATTGTTTTTATTCCTGATAATAATCTTTCCACTATGGGATTTGTTAGTCAACAAACAGGCAACCTATATCTATCGACTAAAGGAGCTGGAGGATTATTTTTTATAGCAAATCAAAACGGAGGCTATATTTGGGTTTTTGATATTAATCCGAATGTGAATGATGATTTCGTCTTTGTTGGAAAATATAAAACGAATGCAACAGAAAGTTGCGATCTCTCTTTTGATAGGTCTACAAATATACTATACATTTTACACAATGTCTCAGGAAATAATTCACTAGAAACCACAAATCTTTCAACTATAATTATCTCGGGGACACAACGAAAATTGGTTACCCTTAATCAATATACTATTCCAACACCAATAGGAAACAATGATAATATTGAAGGTTTTACTATGACTCCCAAATGTCTTCAAAGTGAAGATGGCAATGTTAAAGCTTGGCTTTGTCGGGATGTGGCTTCTTCAGAGAGCGCTACTTTGCTACAAGACGTCATTAGAGAATTCAGCCCATTTATTGCAGAAGGGAATTGTCAGCCTTTATCTGTTTCTCAAGAGAATAAAATACGGTTTTCAATTTATCCAAATCCAGCACAAAAAAACATTGTAATTGAGTCACTAGAACAAATTAAAGTACATTCTGTTAAAATTATGAGTTGCCTTGGACAAGTTTTGTTATCTCAAGAAATAAATGACAATAATGTTATTAATCTCGATATTTCAAATCTTTCGACAGCCTCTTATTTGTTAAAAGTCTATACTGAAAAGGGAGTTTTTAATTATAAGTTTATAAAAAATTAAACTACCATCATTACTAGTTCCAAATTTATATTGCTTGTACAAAAGTCAACAAATTATAGTCCAGGTCAAGTAAAGAAAATTCCACTTGTCTCCAAGGGCTTTGAATTCAAAAAATATGTATTTGAATATTGTCTTTCTCCATCATTAGATAAATATCTTAATTTGCACTCCCAAATTCTTAAAACCTAAATGATTAATAAAGTAATTCCATGTAAAAGATTTATTAGGCAGGGAAGTTTAAGGTGAATATTTGCAGGCATAAATTGAATTTAAGTGAATTTATTTATAATTCAATCATTATCTGATTCTGTAATAAATCGTCAAAGGTTTCTCTTTCGCGGATAAAATTACTTTACCTTTTTCCATAAAACTTCAGCAGGTTTGAATTGAGTAATTCTTTGGGTTGCATTAGTATTGGATGTTAAATGTACCTTCTGTGATATTAATATAATTCTGAGGTTGTATTTCATTATCTGACATCTGTCCCGAAAACGTCCCTATCAATTTATTATTGTTTCCATTAGAGGTGAGCTGTACGGCAAAAGTACCAACTCGAACCCACTGAATATCGTCAACAGTGTAAAAAACACTTACGATGTCTTCTAAATGATTTTTTTCAAGAAAAAACTCCATATGCTCAGAGGCATTTTGGGGCATAGTACATACGCTCAATTCAGTATACTCATCCGATGTTCCTGAATTATACACATTTTCACTAACATAGATATCATTAAATGTTTTTTGGACCCCGTCTACTTTGAACGAAATCGTACCGCCAATTTCCGGATTACTATCGGAACTGTTCGAACAGGAATTTATTGTAAAACCAATGGTAGTAAAGAAAATCAAAAGAAATATTTTTTTCACGCTTTTTTAGTATAAACTCGGAAATCTATCTGGTTTTGCTTCGTGCATGATTGCATAAACTTTTTCAAAGACATCTTCTATAGAAGGTTTAGAGAAATAATCACCATCGGTACCGTAGGCAGGACGATGAGCTTTAGAAGTGAGTGTTTGTGGTTGGCTATCAAGATAGTTGTATCCTTTTTGCTCGTCGATAATTTGTTGCAAAATATAGGCAGAGGCACCACCGGGGACGTCTTCATCTATAACTAGTAAACGATTCGTTTTCATAACCGATTTTAAACAATCATGATTGATGTCGAATGGTAACAAAGATTGGGCGTCAATAATTTCTATATCGATGCCTACTTCTAATAAATCTTTGGCAGCTTGTTCTATAATTCGTAGCGTTGAACCATAGGAAACAATCGAAATATCGGTTCCTGTTTTAATGGTTTCCACCACGCCAATCGGAGTTTTAAATTCACCCAAATTGGTTGGCATTTTTTCTTTTAAACGATAGCCATTCAAGCATTCAATTACCAAAGCGGGTTCGTCAGTTTCTAACAAAGTGTTATAAAAACCAGCGGCTTTTGTCATGTTTCTCGGCACCAAAACATGAATACCACGAATGGCATTGATAATCATTCCCATGGGTGAACCCGAGTGCCAGATTCCTTCTAAACGATGTCCACGCGTTCTAATTATTAAAGGTGCTTTTTGTCTGCCATGTGTTCTATATTGTAATGTTGCCAAATCATCACTCATGATTTGAATGGCATATAATAAGTAATCTAAATACTGAATTTCAGCAATTGGTCTTAAACCGCGCATTGCATTCCAATTCCTTGTCCGAGTATTGTTGCTTCACGAATGCCAACATCAGCCACACGTAGTTCACCATATTTCTCCTGCATGCCTTCTAAGCCTTGATTCACATCGCCAATGTTTCCGGCATCTTCACCAAAAACTAACACTTCAGGATATTTATTAAATATAGCGTCAAAATTGTCTTTTAATATTAAACGGGCGTCTACTTCTTCGGCTGAATCATCATAAGTAGCAGCTGCTTCAGTAGTTTTTAAAACACTTTTATCTGATTGTGAAAATAAATGCGAACTAAATTTTAACTGAATTTTGTTAGTATAATTCGTTATCCAATTCGCTAATTCCTGTTTGCCGCTTTCATTAACAATCATTCGCAACACTTTTCGGGCAACTATTAAAATTTCTTTGCGAATAGGTTCTTTTATAGATGCTAAATCTGCTGATTGTTTTTCGATAAAAACTTTGTTTGCACTTGAATTGGCTATAGTATTTAATAAAGAAACTAATTCTTGCTGCTCTTCTTTCATTGGAGAAACAAAAGCTGCCCAAGCTTCTTTTTTGCCTTCCAAAACTTCTTTTTTAGAATTATTTTCAATGGATTCTAATTCTTCGGCGGTAGCTAAATCATTTTGAAGTAGCCAAGTTCTCATTTGCGCTAAACAATCAAATTCGGTTTCCCAAGCCAAACGGTCTGAATTTTTATAGCGTTCATGCGAACCAGATGTGGAATGTCCTTGTGGTTGAGTCAATTCATTTACGTGAATCAAAACCGGAACATGTTCTTCTCGAGCTATTTCTGCTGCTTTTTCGTAAGTCGCTACTAAATTTGGATAATCCCAACCTTTTACGGTAAGAATTTCATAACCGTTCCCATTTTTATCACGCTGAAAACCTTTAAGAATTTCAGAGATGCTTTCTTTTGTAGTTTGATGTTTGGCATGAACGGAAATTCCGTATTCGTCATCCCAAACACTTATTACCATTGGCACTTGTAAAACTCCGGCCGCATTAATGGTTTCAAAAAATAATCCTTCGGAAGTAGACGCGTTACCTATTGTTCCCCAGGCAACTTCATTTCCTTGATTTGAAAAATTGGAATAATTTTCCAATCCACGAACATTTCTATATATTTTTGATGCTTGCGCTAAACCCAATAATCTTGGCATTTGACCTGCTGTTGGAGAAATATCAGCACTCGAATTTTTTTGTTGCGTTAGATTTTTCCAATTGCCATTTTCATCTATGGACTGTGTAGAAAAATGTCCGCCCATTTGTCTTCCAGCACTCATTGGTTCATGCTGTAAATCCGGATGCCCATATAAACCAGCAAAAAATTGTTGAATAGACAACTCGCCAATAGCCATCATAAATGTTTGGTCACGATAATAACCCGAACGAAAATCCCCGTTTTGAAATGCTTTGGCCATGGCCAATTGTGGCACTTCTTTTCCATCACCAAAAATTCCAAATTTTGCTTTTCCGGTTAGTACTTCCTTACGCCCTAACAGACTACATTCTCGACTTATTGTGGCAATTTTATAATCATTTAAAACCTCTTGTTTAAAGTCTTCAAATGTAATTTCAGTTTTGGATTTTGTTTCAGACATAGCATGAAATATTTCTTAAAGAAACAAATTTAAATAAAAAGAAGTAACAAATTATATTCTGAACAAAAATATAATTTTAATTATCTGTAATTTATTTGTTGTAAAAAGTTATTGTAATGATTAATATTCAACAAAAAGTTGAATATTCTGAAAAATATTCAATAAACTAATATTTTAACCTCGGTTTAAAACCATTTTCTGGTGAAAAGATTGATGAGTGTTTCAGGTCGGAAAGTTATTATAAATCGAATTTTTTCTCCATAATTTTTATCTCCAATTTCCCAACCATTGTTAGAGTATACAGGAAAAAACAACTCAAAATAATCGGTAACTAAGTTTAATCGAATTCCACTATCGTAAACAAATTTAGGGTCACTCTCTTTGTTTTTTATAAAACCAACATCACCATAACCTTCAATCCAACTCCAAATGGTATAATTAGCATTAACAGTTGTCATCCAACGATTGGCGGTTCGGGTTTCTAGTTTTGACTTAAAAAAACCATCGGCAATAATGGATTGCTGACTAAATAATCCCGTAGCTTCAGAACGACCCAAATAATCACTTTCAAAAAGATAATCTGACGGTCGGTCCAAACCAAAATCAAAATAGTTGGAAGTAGTTTTATTGTGCAAAAAAGTTCCTGCAAAAAGACGGAGATTCAGCGACCTATTGTTGTCAAATAGCTTTCGGTATTGTATTTCGGTAGCTAGTTTTCCAAAGTTCTTTGAATACTGAAAATCACCCAAAAATGAAAAATGTTTCGTTACTTCAGTTTTTGTATCGTAATATTTGGCATTAAAAATTTCATAGCTTGCGCTGTTTTCACTAACTGTAAAAGCTGTTTTTTCCTTGTTGACAATGATTTCTTTTACAATAAAAGTTTGTTTTTTGTTATTTCTTAAATCATCTGGACGAAAATACATAAAAACGGTCGGTGCCAATTTAGTATAGTATGCATCAGGTGCATAATGGAGATAATGCCCGCCAAGCGAATAACGAATATTGTATAATTTACTATCTCTGTTGTATTGATTGACATATACAAATCCTTTCCCCGATAGATTTTGTGTTTTTGTGGAAATTGTTGGATTAATATCAAAAATGAATGGTTTATCTAAAATGGTTTTGTTGTGAAAACGCATACCAGGTAAAAATCCATCATACAAATTATATTCTAAGGTTGGAACATAAAGAACTTGGTTATAATATGGATCTTCCAAATCCTTCATAAAATTGAATTTTATCGGCCTATTATTAAGTCGAAATCCATGTAAGGAACGCCAATTGTTCCTAAGGTTAAACTCTGGAATTTCATTTTTGTAATTAATTACAATTTTATCGGCATCATTTCTTGGAATAGAATAAGTACTATCAGAAGTAACGTTTTCAAACCATTTTTTGTAGACTATATTTTTATTTTTTATGCCATAAATAGAAATGGGAACATTTGTTTTGGTTTTGTTTTTTAAAGAAAAACTAACACTATCTTTGGTTTTGGAAACCTTGTCAAATTTAAAATCAATAATATCTCGAGAATCGATTATTTTGTCAAAAAACCAATCAATTTTTTTTGGTGAATTGTTAATTAAAAGGGTTTCAAAATCCTTTAGTTGTGTTTGTTGTCTAGTATTCAAGTCAAGAAATTGCTTGATGCTATTTGGAACAACATCATTTTCAAGATAACTATCCAAATATTTAAAACTCAATCCGGCTTTGTATTTTGAGGCAATTTTTTCGTTGAATTTTATCAATGTGTTTTTCGGATTGCCCAATGGCTGATCTAAATTTTTTCTGGCCATCAACATATATAAATAGCTGTATTGACCATTGAAATCTAAAGAAACTATGTTGTAGCCTTTTAAAAGTTTTAGTTTGGCAACAGTTCCCATCATTCTGCTTTCAGGATGAAATTCTTCAATATATTTCATCATAATATAGACTTGAATTCCATCATAAATCCAGTTATCTTTTCTAGGGTCTAATCGTAAAGTATTATGTAAATAATTGTTGAGGTAGGTTTTTAAAAACTTAATTTCATATAAAAATTCATCCGGAAACGGACTTATAAAAAAAGGAAGTTGGTTCAATCCGTAAAAAGGATTTCTATCATAATCGGCTTGAGCGACTGTTATTTTTGATTGTGGATATTTGCCCAGGTTTTCGGAAACATAATTCACAATTCTATCTATAACAATAGCTCTTTGTATATCGTTTAATCTGTTATCTTTTAAATTGGAAATTACTTCAAAGTCGTTGTTTCTAAAGATTTCAAAATCCTTTTTTTCATCTATAAAAAAAATGAAATCCAAACAATTTTTTCCAGTCAGCTGGTAATTAGTTATTCCATTTATAGTTTCTTTTTGAATTTCCTTCAAATCGGAATCTAAGTCAAAATTTTGAGGGATTTTGATTTCAACATCATAGTCAGATAAACCGTTAGCACAATCGTCTAAGTTTAAATTGTCATATTTGGCAAATGCATTATTTTCGTATCTAGCTGGAACAAGAAAGCAGTTTTTGAGATACATTTTCCCGTTTTCACCATAACCATATTTTGTGAACTTATCACTTGGAATTTTTACAGTATAATTGAGTGTAAAAGTTGCTTTTTGGTTTGGCAGTAATTTTTCTTTAAGTCTAATTTGAATAACGTCAGGAAAATTTTTGTCTCTTTCCCAAGTTAGTAAAGCTTTATTTTCATCAATAATATTGATATTGCTTGTTCTGCCTCTTTCTTTTTCTTTTGCCAAATGAAAACTTCTTTCAAATTCATCGGAAAACCGTGAAGCTAAAGGAGTATTTTTTGAAGAATATCCATTAATCCAATCGTTAAGAACGATATCGATTAAAGTGTCATTAGTTTGGTTGAAAAATGTCAATTCCTGATAAACAGTCAATTCTTTCTTTTCATTGTCAACAGTCACAATCATTTTGGAATGATGTTGTGCTGCTAATTTCATTGGAAGTGATGAAAGTAAAACAAGAAAAAATATTTTAAAAATTGATTTCAAAAAAAAAGGAATTACAAGATTTGAGACAACATATTTTAGAAGTTTGGACTTAGGTTGTATTTTTTGTAAAAATTATCCAAAGTTTCCAAAACTTCATCTTCAGTATCTACAATTTTAATGAGGCTCATGTCTTCCAAATGAACTGTTTTTTCTTTTTCTATTAAAACAGTATTTATCCAGTCAATCAAACCAGACCAAAAATCAGTTCCTACGAGTATAATTGGAAATTTTCCAATCTTTTTAGTTTGAATCAAAGTAATCGCTTCAAATAATTCATCTAAAGTTCCAAACCCTCCCGGCATTACTACAAAACCTTGCGAATATTTAACAAACATTACTTTGCGCACAAAAAAATAGTCAAAATTCAGGTTTTTGTCCTTATCGATATAGGGATTGTAATGCTGTTCAAAAGGTAATTCAATGTTCAAACCAACTGAAGTTCCTTCACCATTTTGAGCCCCTTTATTTCCTGCTTCCATTATTCCTGGACCACCTCCTGTAATAACGCCATAACCAGCTTTACTAATTTTATACGCAATTTTTTCGGCTAACAAATAGTATTTATTATCGGGTTTTGTTCTTGCTGAACCAAAAATAGACACACAAGGTCCAATTCGAGCCATGGTTTCATAACCATTAACAAACTCAGACATGATTTTAAAAATCCCCCAAGAATCGTTAGTTCTTATTTCATTCCAAGTTTTTTGTTTTAATTTTTCCTGGATTTTATTATCTTCATTTTCAAAATCTTCTTTCTTCATGTTGTATTTATTTATTCGTTTTTTATGTTAAATCAAACAAGCTAAAGTAATTCTTTTTTCAAAAACTGCGCAGTATAGCTTTTCTTGTTCTTTATAATTTCTTCTGGTGTCCCTTTGGCTAAGACTTCGCCACCGGCTTTTCCACCTTCGGGACCAATGTCGATAATGTAATCGGCTAATTTAATTACATCCATATTATGTTCTATTATCAATATAGAATTGCCTTTGTCAACTAATTTATTAATCACATCCATTAACACCCGTATATCTTCAAAATGTAGTCCAGTTGTAGGTTCATCCATGATATAAAAGGTATTTCCAGTATCTTTTTTGGATAATTCGGTAGCGAGTTTAATACGCTGTGCTTCACCGCCCGAAAGCGTGGTGCTTTGTTGTCCGAGAGTTATGTAGCCAAGTCCAACATCTTGAATCGTTTTTACTTTGCGGTAAATTTTCGGAATGTTTTCAAAGAAAGGTACCGCTTCATCAACAGTCATATTCAACACATCCGAAATGGATTTTCCTTTGTATCTAATTTCTAAAGTTTCTCTATTGAAACGTTTCCCCTGACAGGCTTCACATTCTACATAAACATCTGGAAGGAAACTCATTTCAATTGTTCGCACACCGGAACCTTCGCAGGTTTCACATCTTCCTCCGGAAACATTAAAACTAAAACGACCGGCTTTATAACCTCGAATCATAGCTTCAGGAGTCATCGTGTACAAACTTCTGATTTCAGAAAACACATCGGTATAAGTCGCCGGATTACTTCTAGGGGTTCTTCCAATCGGACTTTGGTCGATATCAATTACCTTATCGATATTTTCTAACCCTTCAATTTTTTTATAGGGTTGAGGTTTTTTGACGCCATTAAAATAATAGGCATTCAAAATAGGATATAGTGTTTCATTAATCAAAGTTGATTTTCCACTTCCTGAAACTCCGGTAACGCAAATCAGTTTACCTAATGGCAATTCTATGGAAACATTTTTTAGGTTATTACCCGTTGCGCCAGTCAATTTTAGAAACTTTCCGTTTCCTTCACGACGTTTTTTTGGAACCTCTATTTTCATT
>Ga0114967_10005219_pt1 | contig 10327 bp, 7 predicted proteins | sample M_130628_MF_Meta_FD_92639 | JGI IMG/M metagenome (GOLD analysis project Ga0114967, IMG submission 92639) | Freshwater microbial communities from Lake Montjoie, Canada to study carbon cycling - M_130628_MF_MetaG | ecosystem: Environmental > Aquatic > Freshwater > Lake | place: Lake Montjoie... | reverse complement strand
TGATCGGCGACACCGGCCCGTTCTTCGTGGGCGACTACCGGCTGCTCGAACGGCACGAGCGGGAGGGCGACGGCCTCTTGTTCACGGCCCGCCACGAGCCGTCGGGCCGCCTCGTGGCGGTGATGCTGCTGAGCGCCAAACGGTGCCGCGATCGCGACGCGTGGACCAGCATCGTCGAACGCACCACCGCGGCCCACGGCACCACCGACCCGATGACGAGCCGCACCTGGTCGCTCGAGCAGCAGGATGGCGTGAAGTTCGTCGTCTGCGAGCTCGTGTCGGGCACGAAAGTCGCCGACGAACTGGAACGCCTCGGTCCGCTGCCGCCCCAGGAGGCGGGCGTGCTCGCCTGGCAGATCGCCAAGGCGGTCGGCGAGATGCACTCACGTGGTGCCGTTCATGGCCACCTGTCGCTCGACGTGCTCCGCCGCGAGCCGCCGCCGGCCGGAGGCGCGGAGCGAAACGGACGCGTGCGGCTCCTGCAGTTTCCACTGGCGGGTGATCCGCATGCCGTCTCGCCCGCTCCGGCCGCGGGTGACGAGGAAGGCCTCGCGAGGCTGGGCAGGCGAGTGGCCTACCTGGCCCCGGAACTGCTGCGGCCAGATGGCCACGCGGATCCGCGGTCTGACGTCTACGCGATCGGCGGCGTGCTCCACGCCCTGCTCACGGGGCAGCCTCCGTATTGGGATGGCGGCGTCGTCACCGCCGTGAAGGCGGCGGCCACGCTGGGCCCGGCACCTCTTCCTGAGTCGGTGCCGCAGCCGCTTCGCGACGTCGTGGCCAGGATGATGGCCCGCGATCCCGCGCAACGCTATGCGGACGCCTGCGAGGCGGCCAATGCCATCGCGGGAGCTCTCGGCCTCGCGGTGCCGGCCATCGAGCCGGTGGCGAAGGCGGCTGTGGTGTTGCCCCGCGTCGGCGATCGATCACCGCCGCGGGCGCGCCGGGGGCCGCAACGGCTTCGCATGATTGGCGGCCTTGTGGCCGGGGCCATCCTCGCGGCGGCGGCTGCCGTGGTGGTGAGCCGGCTCGATGTCGGCACGGCACGCCGTCGCGGCGCAAACGCAGCCCGCCGGCCGGCAACGAAGCGTGATGTCGGCACGAAGGACACAAAGCCCGGGGTCGCAGCCGAGGCGAAGACGGATCCCTCGCCGCGTCAGCCGAGTCCCCCGCCGAAGCCCGCCGAATCGCACGCGGGCGGCAGTTCGACGGAGGCGACGCCACCCACGGCGGTGACGCAGGTGATCGTGGAGAGCCTCAACCTGCCGTGGGCTTCGCCGACGAACGGTCTGCCGCCGTCGCTCGCCTACCTGCCGCCTGGATCGCAGCTCGTCTTGCTTGCGCGGCTGGCGGAGATCGAGGCCGACGGCGAGGGGCGGCTGTTCCGCGCGTCGCTCGGGGCCGCGGTGGAGGCAGCCTGCGACACGATCGTGAAGCTCAGCGGTGGCTCCGCAGCAGCGATCGAACTCGTGCAGGCCGGATGGCAGGCCGGCGGCCCGGATGAGGTGGTGGGTGGGTTCGTGGTGTGGTTTGCGAAGGAGCGCACCGCTCCAGCCGACGAGGCGGCCCGCGCGGCGGCATGGGGGCCGACGACGGCGGTTGAGATCGAAGGAGAGATCGTCCACGAGACCGATACGCTTTCGCTCTGGCTTCCAAAGGCCGAAGAAGGGCACGTGCTCGTGATTGCCCCGAGGGCCTTGGTGGCCAGGAACGATGCGCTTGGCGACGATGCGGCGCAGGAGCCCCTCATGGCGCGGATCATCCGCGAAACGAAGTCGCTCGCGGCCGACGACTCGGCCGCGATCAAGGCTGCGCTGCCCCGCGACCTCGAGACGCTCGTGGGCATGCTCGACGCCGACCGCCACGTCACGCTCTTCGGCTCGCCGCACTATCTGCGGAGTTCGGGCCGGTCAGTGCTGGCAGGGCCGCTTGCGAAACTGGCCGAGCCGATGGACGGGCTGTTCGGCGAAGGGCTCCAGGCAGCGGCCCTCTCGCTCCATTTCGGCGGCGAGTGTTATGTGGAGATGGACGCGGTGGCCACGCTCGATGTGCCGGCAAAAACGCTTGCCCCGGCGATCGGCGGTCGCGTGGAGGGGCTCGCCGACATCGTGGAGGCCTACTGCACGTCCCTGAATCCCGACCCGTACGGCCGCATGCTCGTGCTTCGGTTGCCCGGCATGCTCCGCGTGCTCGCGGGCCAGTTGCGGAGCGGCGCGGAGGGGAGGGGGGTGGTGCTCAACGCCTACCTGCCACAGCACGCCGCCCACAACATCGCCCTGGCGGCCGAGCTCGCGCTGGCCCAGACGCCCGGCGCGACCAGTACCGCCAGTGCTGGGCCGTCTGCCGCCGAGCCGCAGGGGGCCCTCGGAAAACTGGGCAGGACGATGACGCTCACGTTTGCCAAGGACAACCTGGAGCGGTCGATCCAGCTGGTGTCGGACGAGACGGGCGTGCCGATGGAGATCCTCGGCGGCGACCTCCAACTCGAGGGGATCACCAAGAACCAGTCGTTCGGGCTCGACGAGAAGGACAAGACCGCCGACGAGATCCTCCGCGTGATCCTGGCGAAGTCGAACCCCGAGGGAAAACTCGTCTACATCGTCAAGGAGCAGGACGGCGAGGAGCGGGTGTTCATTACGACCCGCGCCGCCGTCGAGAAGCGCGGTGACCCACTGCCCCCGGCCTACTCACCGTAACGGGCGCTCGGGGCTCCCTACGTAGCACAGGTTTTCAACCTGTGTCTATCCATCGCGCGGCTCGGGGCTCCCCATGGAGTACAGGTTTTCAACCTGTGTCTATCCATCGCGGCGGCTCGGAGCTGCCCATGCCCGTCGCCGCCGTCCCGGCGCCGGCTTACGGGTGCCGTGCCTAGCCCGGCTCCAAAACCTCGCCTTCGCTTGCTCGATGCAGACCTCGCCGTGCCGGGCACCGATCCGCCGCAGGCGGTTTGGTCGTGGCTGCGGCCGTCAGCACGCACAGCGGGTTTTCCATCGATGCGAGCGTGCGAATCGTGCTGATCGATCGGGGCGTGCCGAGCTACTTTCAGAGCTTGGAGCATCTCCTGCGATAGTGCGCGCGGGCCGGGAGGGCCTGGAATCTCGGTCGTGGCCACCCATGTGTCTCTCTCGGAAGGGGCCGAAAAACCGCGTTTTGCCTGACCAGGGCACGTCATCCGTACGATTCTCCACAGGGGCAGCAGAAGAAACCTGTCGCGGCAACGCCGTCGCGACTGGAGGAGACTTTTCATGCGTGCCCGATCTCGCTGTCGGCCGCGATTCGAATGTGAGCAACTCGAGAGCCGCTCGTTGATGGCGGCAGACGCGTCGCTGCCGATGCTCGACATCGGGAGTTCCACGCTGATCGATGTCTGGGTCGATCCCGTTCGCGGCGATGATTCCGCGTCGGGTGCCGTTCGTGAACAGGCTCTGCGGACCGTGACCGAGGCCTGGCGGCGGGTGCCGAGCGGCGTGCCGCTCACGACCGGCTTTCGGATCAATCTCGCCGCCGGCACGTATTCCGAGACGAGCATCCCGAACTACTGGGAGAGCCGCCGCGGCACGGTGACGGCCCCCGTGATCGTGAGGGCTGCCGACGGGGTGGGCACGGCGAGACTGCCCGCGATCAACGCGTTCAACTGTCGCCGACTCTATCTGGATGGTCTGGACATCTCGGCTGGCGGTGGAGACGTGGCGCACTTCGAGGCCTGCACGCACGTGCTGCTCCGTGACTGCACGATCCGGGGCCTGGGCACGATCGCCACCTACGACGTGCCGCAGGAGACGCTCAAGGCCAACCAGTGCCGCTTCATGTATGTGGAGCGGTGCGACATCTCCGGAGCGTGGGACAACGCCGTCGACTTCGTGGCCGTGCAGGGGGGGCACGTGGTCGCCAGCCGGATCCATCGCGCCGGCGATTGGGCGATGTACGTGAAGGGTGGCTCCGCGAACATCGTCGTGGCGGGCAACGCGTTTTACGATGCGGGCACGGGAGGCTTCACGGCGGGGCAGGGCACCGGCTTCGAGTTCATGGTGGCCCCCTGGCTGACGTATGAGGCAACCGGGATCACGTTCCGCAACAACCTGGTCCGGGACGTGCAGGGGGCGGGATTCGGCGTGAATGGCGGATCGGAGATCGTCATTGCCAACAACGTGGCCTACCGCGTCGGCAGCCGCAGCCACGTGATCGAGGTGGCCTTCGGATCGCGGACCTGCGACGGCGACGTGGCCGCCTGCCAGGCACGGCTCGCCCAGGGTGGCTGGGGCACGACGACGATTGGCGGCGACGAGCCGATCCCAAACCGCAACGTCTCGATCATCGACAATGTGCTGCTCAACCCCGACGGTTCCGCCAGTCGGTGGCAGCAGTTCTTCGTGCCGTTGCCCCGGACGCCGTCGCCGGATTCCAACATCCCGTCGCCGGCCCGCGCCGATGACGGTCTCTCGATCGCCAGGAATGTGATCTGGAACGGGTCGGTCGATCATCCGCTCGGCATCGAGCAGCAGGGACTGGCGGCGGCGATCCTCGCCGGCAACTCGATCAACACGCTGCGGCCGACGCTGGTCGACCCATCCCGGGGCAACTATGGCGTGATCGCGGCGGCCGGTATCCCAGCCACCGCGGGTCCGCAAGGCGACATCGGCCCGCTCCTGCCCGCTCCCCCACCGCCGACGCCGCTCACCGCCGCATTCGCGGGCGTGCCGGCTGACACGGCCTTCGCGGTCACGAGCGTGACGATCGCATTCGCAAGGCCGGTGACGGGCGTGACGCTCGATGACTTCGTACTCAAGCGCGGCTCGACGTTTCTTTCGCTTGCCGGGGCCCGACTCACGACCACCGACGGCCGCACCTACACCCTCTCGCAGATTCCGGACACGGCCATCGCCGCCACGTACCTCATCCGTCTCAAGGGGCAGGGCACCGGGATCGCCGACGCCTTCGGCCTCGCTCCGATGCCCCCCATCATCGCCTCGTGGCGAATGACGAGACCCGTGGCGGCATAGCTGCTGCCGCACCGCGCGGCCCGAGAGAAAGAAAAAGGTGTCAGCCACCAAATATGGGCAATATAGGAGTTGCCTCGCCGCCCAGTTTCCCCAGATTTGGTGGCTGGCACCTTTTTACTTGGCACCTTTTTACTCAGCCGCGCTTGCGGCTGCGGGCGATGCCAATCCCCACGACGCCCATCGCAAGCCCGGCCAGCGTGCTCGGTTCAGGGACGACCGTGATGTTGGTGAAGTTCACGGCATCACCGCCGCCGGCATTCTGAAAAACGACCGTCGCGGTCGAGAGAGTCGGGGTGAACGTGAAACTGTCGGGCTCGAACGTCGTAGTGCCGTACGCTTTGTTAAATATTCCACCGGGGAGAAGCCCAGGGCTGTTTACCCCGATTGTTCCGTCGTACACATACGCCGAGCCTAGGCCTGGATTACCTGGACGGCCTGCGGCCAAAAAACTCGCCGTGTACTCGACGCCAGGCGTCACGTTGATGACCTGAAGGATGGCCCCGCCCGAACCCTGAATGAATGCCCAGTTGACGGTAGGAGTCGTCAGTTGGTCGGTTGGGCCGAACGGCACGATCGGGCCAGGAGTGGGGAATGTGCTGAATGTGTCTTTCCCGTTCAAACCAATGCCGAATACTCCGTTCGTGCTCCAGCCGGAAATAGCCGGATTCGTTTCTCCGCCGCCGAAAGTGCTCGTCCAGCTGGCGTAGCCCGGCCATCCCGCAAACGCACTTGCGTTCGCGGAGAAATCGCCGTTCGTGATCAGGTTTGCACCGGCCGTGCCGATCGTCGACAGCACGACGGCGACAGCCATCGAAAGGTGACGTGCGTTCATGTGCGTACCCCTTGAAAAGCGATGGAAACCCCAGCCATCAACGCCCCTATGTGGGTGAGTAGACCCTCTCAATTCCACCTCGTCAAGCGTCAGGAAAAAACGTCGATTGTTCTCACAACGCTCGCGATCTACGATGGTTTTTGGTGGTACGGGGGGGGCTCTCAGGCCGGTTCGCAAGCCTTGGGTGGGAGCGCGGCAGTGAACGTCTGCAAAGGTCTGTTGTCCACGCGCCGAACGGGATCGACGGCCAGGCCGAAGGGATTGGCCATCCCGGCTGGCGGTTTCAGCCTTGTCGAGTTGCTGGTCGTGATCGCGATCATCGCGACGCTCATCGGCTTGCTACTGCCGGCGGTGCAATCGGCGCGCGAGTCGGCCCGCCGGAGCAGTTGCCAAAATAAGCTCAAGCAACTGGGGCTCGGCATGCACGGCCATCTCGGGGCCAAGAGGACATTTCCGCCGCGGGGTGTGTGGGGGATCGAGAGCGGTGGCAAGCCCTACACGGAGAACCACCACTCGTGGGTCACCTTCATCCTTCCCTTCATCGAGCAGCAGTCGCTCGCCTCCCGGATCGACCTCACCAAGCCCGCGTGGGGCACATCGCACCTCGGCACCCCGCTGCCCACGCTGCGCTGTCCGAGTGACGGGTTTTTCCTCGAGTCGAACGAGTCGCATGGGATCACGCTCACCAACTACGCCGGCTGCGAGGGCTTCGACTGGTGGCAGAGCCGCCTCGTCTATGGGACGCCGGCCGGGGGGGTGTTGGACGCCCAGATCACCGGCGTGCTCGGCCAGACGTACGCGGACAATGCGCCGGCGGGCAAGCCGCATGCGCTCAGGGCGACCCAGATCAGCGACGGCCTGTCGAAGACGCTCCTTCTGAGCGAGGTCACGAGCTTGGGATTTTTCAACAACGCCGGCTTGGACGCGATGGGCGACGGCGTTCCCGGTACGCCGTCGATCGCCTACGCCCGCGCCGCGTTCATCGACATCAACTTCGGTCCGCCAGACCACAATGCCATGAACCAGTTTCCGTGGCGGCGAGCCGACGGCAGTGCGACGACGGGATGGATCTACGACATCTCCGGACCGTCTCCGCCCGGTATCGGGGCGCCGGTGTTCATGACCCGTGGTGGAATCAACAGCAGTGCCTGGGGAGCCAACAGCTTCCACCCCGGCTTCATCCAGGTGGTGATGTGCGACGGATCGGTGCGGAGCGTGGCGGAATCACTCGAGTTTCGACCGTGGAACCTCATCTGCAGCGCCAATGATTCCCGGGTGACCGCCGAATGAACGTGCAGGAGATGAACATGCAGGAGGACCATGCCATGCCAGCGGCCCGACCGACCCCCTCGATTCCGTGCGGCCGCCGCACCGGGCTCACTGCGATGCTCGTCGGCGCGACGCTCGCCTGTCTGGCGACCGGCTGCGGCACGCACGAGCCCTCGTACAAGGACCGGATCGGCACGGTCGACCCGGCGAAGGCGCCAATCATGCTCCCCGATTCGCCCGCTCCAAAGCCGAAGAATCGGCAGTGAACGTTTCGCGCGGCTCCCCTTTCTCCACGCGGCCTTGAGCCAATGGCGTCGTCGAACTCACGCCGTTTGAGATCCTTCATCGTGTGACGGACCTCGTGCCGCCGCCGTGAAAATACCGGCACCGCTCCCACAGGGTGTTTGCCCCGAATCACCGGCTGCGGAAAGCCGTCACATCGCTGGCGATCGGGAACAGTGGCAAGCGCGGGCGTCGCGATCAGGACCGGCGGAATCGGGCTCTCGTCGCGCACAGCCGCCACACGAGCGCGAATCCGCCCAGTCCGAACCCGGCCACAGCTGCCGGCTCGGGCACGGTCAACGCCATCGCGGTGACGTCCCGATGCGGTCCCGAGGAAACCAAAGACGTCGTCGCGTTGGCCGTCGATACCGTATAGAACCAGCGGTGGTACCAGCTCATGGCGTACAGGGTTCCGCTGGCATCGAACTCGATGTCGGAAAAATAGCTGAGCGCATCGCCGTTGGCCATCGGCCCCACGGACGTGGCGCTGCCCGACGAGGTCGGCACCACGTACAGGGTGTCGGTGTTCAGGCCGGTGTTGCCGCTGAGGTACACGTCCCCCGTCGTGCCTTCGTAGGCGACTCCCGTGATGGTGGAGCCGCCCACCCCCGAGATCGTCTGCGCGTAGGTGACTGCCGAGGTTCCGAAGTCGAAGAAGAACAGCTCCTGGGAGGCATTGCTGAAGCCCCAGAGCCCGTTCACACCCATCACGAGATCGCCGATCATGGTGCGGCTCGTCGGCCCGACCGGAATCTGGAACCCGTTCGTGACGTCCCAAATCATGCCCACGGGGTCTGCCGAGTACAGTGTCCCCGACGCGGATCGTGCCAGGCTGTCCGACTGGAACGGATTGCTGGCGAGTGCAAACTCGGTGTTCGTCGCCACCGGAACCCTGAAGCGGGTCATGTTGGCGTCGAGCGTCCACGCGATGGGCGCCGCCTGCACCCATCCCGCCCACAGGCACAGGCCGACGCACACGAGCGTCCGTGTCATGATGTCGGCCCCCCGGCCCCGCGACGGCACTCCGTGATGACATGACATACAAAAGCCCCTTTCATTGAGAGACCATGCGCCGACATCACCCACCCCGCCTGCAGTGTACTCCTCTCGCGGGGGAGCGCCAAAGGGAGAGGCACACTCGTCCAACGCGAGCACAGGACCCTGACAAGCAACCTACTCGAGAGCGGGTTCTGCAGGCTTCATATCGATTGGACGCATGGACACATCCTCATCGGGCTTGATTCGTTGCCATGTCTCGATCATGTCGGACCCATCCGGCAACTTCGCGCTTTGGATCCAGAGATCCCCTTCGAATCGGCAATCGAAAGCAAACTCCTTGCCGAAGATACTCTGCTTGAACTTCTCATCGAGTCCGTAACGCATCGTTTCCGTGTACTTGCCCTGGACCACCTTCCAGCTTCCCCCCGCCGACCGAAAGATCCGTCGGTCGTCGGGTTGGTATCCGATCCAGATGATGTGGACGGGAGTGATGTGTTTGATGGTGATTGATTTCTCGTGCAACTCGCTCGGGACGCCGCCGAACGATGCCGATACGATCCGCCACGAGCCGACTAACTGCTGCCGGATGTCATCGTCCGAGAGTGCGGTTGGGCTCGGGGCGTCCTGACGCTGGCCCAGCGCCGATGGATGCGGCGCGACGTGCCACAGCAAGGCAAGGGTGCACACGGAGATCAGCGCACATCGCGGGAGTTGCATCAGGGTTCTCCTGCACTCGATCAGGTTGCTCCGCCTCACAGGGAGCGGATGTCGGGACAGATCGGTAGGCGGCACCCGTCGCTCCCCCAGCACGCCACCGTCTGGACCAGGAGCCGGCCCGGCTGACGCCGGGTCGGCTCCTGGATTTCCAGTCGGGCAATGCGACGATATTTGCCGGTCGGAGCGGCCGCAACGATGAGCCAATTGTGAGCGGCGAGCGTGAGCGGTTCGAAGTCCGCGAGCCCCTCCGGCCCGCGCGTCACCACAGGAACTGGTTTTCCTTCTGTGACCGAATTACGGCAGCACCATCCGGCTCAGCGCATGGATCGCCGAATCAGCGTTGATCCGGAGAATCCTCACGCACGTCAGCCTGCACGAATCGTCAGAAATCCCCACTACCGCTTCCACTCCCGACCCGGCAACTTGGCGGGCCACTCGTCGTCGGTGAGCCACACCATCGACGTCGACACCGCTGCCAAGCCGTCTGCCGAAGTTGGCTGACGGACCGCGATCGAGGCCGCTCGTTTGGCTCCGACCTCGAAGCGAACGTGATGAAACTCATCGTCGCTCGTGACCAGACTCTGATGGTGGCTCGGCCGGAAGCCTTCCGGAACCTTGCCCAGCACGGCGCGCAGCCGCTTTCTGCTTCGCAGGCCCGTGATCGAAAGTTCCACGGTATTGCCGACGCGTCGCAGTACGGCGCCGTCCATTGCCGCTCCGGCGGGGGCATCGAGTAGGGCTGTGATCAGGCGGTTCCCGGTCGACCGAATACCGGTCGATTCACCGGCCGGCCCTGCAGGACCAACCTCGCCTTTGTCACCCTTCGGTCCTGCCGGACCACGCTCGCCTTTCGCGCCGGGCTTGCCGTCCTTCCCGTCGGAACCAGCCAGCCCTGCCGGACCACGCTCACCTTTCGCGCCGGGCTTGCCGTCCTTCCCGTCGGCACCAGCCAGCCCTGCTGGACCACGCTCGCCTTTCGCGCCGGGCTTGCCGTCCTTCCCGTCGGCACCGCGTTCGCCCTTGGCACCAGCTGATCCCTGAAGTCCGGCCTTTCCGTCCTTACCGGCTCCCCCAGCCGGCCCCGGAAGGCCACGTGCGCCGACGGGCCCTGCTGGGCCACGTTCACCAGCCTTTCCGGGCGCGCCGTCCTTGCCGTTGACTCCGGGCTTCCCGGGCGCGCCGTCCTTGCCGTTGATCCCATTCTTCCCGGGCGCTCCGACAGCGCCAG
>Ga0114967_10005218_pt1 | contig 10332 bp, 16 predicted proteins | sample M_130628_MF_Meta_FD_92639 | JGI IMG/M metagenome (GOLD analysis project Ga0114967, IMG submission 92639) | Freshwater microbial communities from Lake Montjoie, Canada to study carbon cycling - M_130628_MF_MetaG | ecosystem: Environmental > Aquatic > Freshwater > Lake | place: Lake Montjoie... | reverse complement strand
GTTTATTTATCTCTCTCTATTTCTAATTTATATATCTCTTCAAACTTATTACCCCAATAAAACAAACTAACTAAACTACTTAAATTTAATTTCAACATCTTTAACTCTTCTATCTCATCATTAATCTCTTCAATATTCACTTCTATCTCCTTTTAATTAATCATCAAAAGCAACCCAGGCAAGGCCGCTACACCCGACAGGGTGGCCTTGACTGGGCTTGCTTTTCTAAGTGTTACATCGGATGTCAGCAGCGCGAAGGCCACGGCTTCTTGTGGCCTAGCGGTGCAATTATTAATAGATGGGATCTATTGGATCTTTCTCGTTGTCCCATTTATTAGTTTCTTTGAGATTTTTCCAAGCTCTTCCTGGTTCAGGAGTTTCATAATCACTGTTACTAGTAACACGTTCAACTAATTCACTGTAATCAATGTGATCGTAAGTGATGTCGTGCTTTTGAATAAAGCCTTTTACCTCTTCACGAGTAAGAGCTGGTGCCAGGATTCTTACTCCATTGTTGAAGAGGAAGTCCGATAACCCTTGTGGGGCTATGTTTGTTGCAATTACCTTGCCTTCATTAGGATCGTTATAACTAAGTACGTTGTAAAGCATGATGTTGTTTTCCTTTTGATGTTGGAAGGAATGGAGAAAGAGGAAAAAGGGAGACCAGCTCCCTAATTCCTTTTGTTTCCCTTTGGTTAGTGTGTGTCACCAATCACCGGAGTGGAGCGTTCACGTTTGGCGGCGGCGTCTTTCATTGCTGCTTTGAAAGAATCCAGCTCGTCAACTATGTCCGACAAGTCCTTCTGGAGAGGGTTCTTGTAGCGGTGAAGCATGAAGAGAACGTCGTTCAGCATCCCTAGCGCCAGGTGAGTCTTGAGGCCTGAGCCAGCTCCGTTCATCAGAGCGTTGAAGGCTATAAAATCAAATTGTTTCATTTTGTGTTTCCTTTGCTTTTTTGTTTGCTGAGGTAAGTCGCTGCTTCCTCACGAACAGTTCCTCAACATCGGCAAGCGAAGCTACAAAAACAAGCCCTTGTCACGGCAGGTAGGCATGCCATGCGGGGTTTCGAGACCGAGATATACCGGAGGACACGTAGGCGGGACGGTGCCGACGTAAGGAGGACACCGCCAGCCGTAGTGCCGGAGGATATGCTCTCGGTTGAGCCGCTTGGCGAGTCTACTTGCAAGCCTACGTAGTTGCGCCTAATCCTTGCCAAGCGAAGCGGGACAAGGATTTGGACGCGTAGGCTGGTGTGACCAGCGCAAGCAGGGTTACGAAGTAACCAAGTAACTAGTTATCTGAGGAACAGTGGGGAGCAGTGAGTTAGCTCAAAAACAAAAAACGAAGGGAACCAAAATCAGAAAGAATTTGAATTTATAACTGAGACCTTTGGTGAATGGAGGTGGATCAGACCTTAAGACCACATGGTGATAGGGTGGTGAATGATGCTCTCTGAGTGGTTCATTGCTACAAGGTTCCTATCCACGAAGGATGCCGTTGGACTAGTTGATGAGCGATTATTGATAAGCAGCAGTGAGAGCGTCGCTGTCGAATGTGAGCGCACCGCGCCGATGGTTGGGGATACACACGCCGAAGGGGAACTAAAGAGTTAGGAAGCTGGATGAGCTTTTGAGGCTTTCGGAATGGATGATGGGAAGCATTTGCTTCCAGTTGGTGTGTGGGTAGCTTGGTGTAGTGTAGCGGTTGACTGAGACTGTCCTGGTGGGTTCTAGAGGCATACTTGTGTGGGGTAGTGGAGTGATAGTTAGTGGGAGTGATGGATGAGGTAAGTGCTTGAGTTAGCAGGTGATTGCAATGACATCAATAAATACAAGGACTTAGGTGAGTTATCCACAGGTTTATACACAGGTCAAGTTAAAGTAACTTATCAAGATGACGAGATCTCGACACTTACGATAACGTTGTTGTTGTTTGGATTGTGTAGCAGCCACATCATTGTGTTATTAATAACATTAGTCATCATCCTGTGTAGATTCAGCTATCCTGTGTTGTCCAGGTCAAGAGACAGGTGTGGGGAGGGAAAAGAATTCTTATTTAATTATTATATATAGCAACTTATAACGATTCTTATAGTTTATAAACAAGGGGAGGTATAGTAATACTTCTTAGTATTACGTATAGTAGTACTTCTTAGTACTACATATAGTACTTAGTACTACTACTATTATAAAAACACTATTATATATACTATATATAACTACTATAGTTACTACTGTCTCCTAGACTCTCAGTCCCTACGGGATGTAGGGAAAAGAAGATCCAAACCTTACACCAACCTTACAACCTTAATGAAACCTTACACGAAGCTTACAAACGCACCTGCTTTTTTATAATTTTTTTACGAAGACCCTCGTCTTCTTAGAAAATTTGCTTGTTCCCCCAAAACTGTGGTTTACTACGCACCTGGGTTTTGAGTGGGGGGTTAAATGTGAGAGTCTTGGTTGCTTGTGAGTTCTCTGGGGTTGTTAGAGATGCCTTTATTCGTAAAGGCCACGAAGCTGTGAGTTGTGATTTACTGCCAACAGACTCTGAAGGCCCACACATTGTGGGAGATGCTTTAGAAGTTATCTGGAACTACAAATGGGATTTGATGATTGCACATCCTCCTTGTACGCACTTGGCAGTATCTGGGTCTAGGTGGTTTTACAAAAAACGCACAGAACAAGAAATAGCCTTACAATTTGTAAGATCTCTTATGGATGCTCCGATAAACAAAATTTGTATTGAAAATCCTATCTCAATCATTAGCAGCAAAATACGTAAACCAGACCAGATCATCCAGCCCTATATGTTTGGACATCTTGCCCGTAAGACTACCTGTCTTTGGTTTAAAAACCTTAACAAATTAACACCTACCTCAGATTTAAAAGCTGAGGTCAAAGCTCTTCCAAAAGGACTGCAATGTCCTATACACTATCTTCCTCCTACTCCCGATAGAGGTAAAAAACGTAGTATTACTTACGGCGGTATTGCCGAAGCAATGGCTTCTCAGTGGGGAACATAAATTATGCGTAGAGGAACATCAAAGTGGAATCCACACAAGAAGGCTCGGTGGACGGAGCAACAGAAGCTACAAGCTGTAGCAACCTACGTCATGCTAGGCAACCTTACTGAGACAGCTTTAGCCACAGAGATCCCCCGATACACTCTTAGAGAGTGGAAGGTAAAGGACTGGTGGAAGGATCTAGTTAATCAGATCCGTGAAGAGGATGTTCAGCAACTGGACAGTAACCTCCAAAGGGTTATCCAGAAGGCTCTAAAGGCTACAGAAGACCGTCTGGATGCTGGTGAATACCAATACGACCCAAAGACCGGCAAGGTCATTAGAATCCCTATCAAAGCTAACATAGCCTTGAAGATCACCACAGAACTACTCACCAAACAAGAACACATGAGAGACAAGCCAGAGCGTATGGAGGTTGAAAAGACCATTGACGCTAGGCTAGCTAAGTTGGCTGATGAGTTCGTTAAGTTCTCTTCTGCGAGGACTATCAGCGGTAAAGCTTCTAGTGACCTAACAGCTATAGAAGCTGTAGTAGTCTCCTCTTCTTCTTCCTAATTAAGGGATTTTAAATATTATGGCTAAGAGTCCTGCTTGGCAACGCAAAGAAGGTAAGAACCCTAATGGAGGCTTAAACGCCAAAGGCAGGGCTTCTTACAACGCAGCTAATCCAGGTAAACCTGGGCTTAAAGCACCTCAACCAAAGGGAGGTAGTCGTAAGGCTTCCTTCTGTGCAAGGATGGGTGGCATGAAAAAGAAGCTTACTTCCGCTAAAACGGCCAATGATCCAGATAGCCGTATCAACAAAAGCCTTAGAGCCTGGAAGTGTTAGGGCTATGGCTACCAAAACTAAGGCTAAACGCAAAGGTAAAGCAGCAGGTAAGCAGTTTGTAGCCCAACCCAAAGCGATTGCAAAGAAAACAGCGAGGTACAGATAATGGCTAAAAAGAATTGGATTGCTAAAGCAACAAAGAACAAAGGTGGCTTACATCGCAGTCTTGGAATACCGATGGGTACAAAGATTCCTGCCGCTAAACTCTCTGCTGCTGCTTCTAAAGGCGGCAAAGTAGGCAAACAAGCCAGATTAGCTAAGACCCTCAAAGGCTTTAGGGGGTAAATTATTATGCCACTACCTGATTACCACCCTATTCCTGATGTAGCGCATTTTTCAATGCCTTGGTCTTCTCTTTCAGAAGAAGATCCTAGCTCTTATCGTCAAGATGGCAGTATGAAGGGGCCAGGATGGTTAGGCCCGTACAAGAATCCAAAAGGTCAAATGGTGTCTGAATACTCCATAGGAGTAGAACTAGATGACGAGGAAATGGATATACCGAGTCTTGTTCCTGGGCTTACTCCGCAAGAGATACGAGAAGTAATTCTAGGTAGAGTGTCAGACTCTGTAGCGGAAAAAGCCGTTGCTCACGCAAAACAACGGTTAAAAGAAAATAAGTCAGTCTGGGCAACTGAAGATGACTATAAGGCGTTCATGTCTCCTCCCAAAACAAAGGAAAAAGACTGAGCAAATGTAGCTGTTATTAGTAACACCAACCTCAACACAAGAAAGAATGGAAATAACATGGCTAAAATGACGATGAAGAAACACCCCGATGAAAAAGAAGACAAAGTTCTTATTAAAAAGATGATAAAGGCCTCTGCTGGTGCAAAAAAACCAATGGCTCCCAAAGCTAAGTCTAAAACGGCTAAAAAGGGCTATTAAGCCCCCAGTATGGCTGAAAGTCGTTTATCCGCAGAGGTTCTTGAAGGGTTTATCTGTAGTGTCCTGAGAAGGAACTTCGATGACCCTGCGGATAACGCTGACTTTCACAAAGAGATCTGGCAATACATCTGTTCCCCAGACTCTAAAGTAGCCATTGCAGCACCGCGTAACCACGCCAAAAGCACCGTAGTAACCCACGCTTATACCCTAGCATCTGTCTTATTCAGAGAACAGACTTACGTAATTATTGTCTCTGATACTGTTGGTCAATCCGTACAGTTCCTCGGAGACATCAAAAAGGAACTTGTAGAGAATGAAGATCTTAGAAATTTGTTTGGTGTTAGAGAGTTTCTTAAAGACACTGAAGACGACCTTATTTGCAGCATGGATGACGGTCACTTGTTTCGTATTCAAGCTAAAGGCTCTGAACAAAAGCTAAGGGGCTTGAAGTGGAAGAACCGTAGGCCAGGGCTTATCGTTGGGGACGACATGGAGAACGATGAGATCGTCATGAACCGAGACAGGCGATTGAAGTTCAAACGGTGGTTCTACGGAGCCTTGCTTCCAGCCTTATCTGATAAAGGCAAGATTAGGTTAGTAGGCACTATCCTTCACCTTGACAGCCTTCTTGAGAACCTGATGCCTAGCAGCCTTCTTAAGACCATTGCAGGGGGCCACAAGAGTCTTATTAGGGAAGACTTGAAGGAGTACACAGACGTAAAACTATCTTGGAAATCCATCAAGTACCGAGCACACACGGACGATTACAGCAAACTTCTTTGGCCCCAGAAAAAGTCTGCCAAAGAGTTTAAGGCTATGAAGGATGACTATGCTAGACAAGGACTGTCTGATGTCTACAGTCAAGAGATGTTTAACGTTCCTGTGGATGAAGCAGATACCTTCTTTAAAAAACATGACTTCATAGCTATGACTGGAGACCACAAAAAGAAAAGGCTTTTGTATTACATTACCTGTGACTTAGCGGTCTCTCAATCTCAAAAAGCTGATTACTCAGCTTTCTGTGTGGCTGGTATGGATGACGAGAACAAGCTTCACTTAGTCCATGTTTTAAAGGAGAGACTTGACTCTTTACAAATAGTAGATACTATGCTTGCCTTACAGAGGATCTATAAGCCGGTACTCTTTGGAATCGAAAAGGGTGTTATTCAGAAGTCGATAGGCCCGTATCTCAATGAGGCAATGCAAGAGCGCAACGAGTACATCAGCACAGCTTTACTAGCCCCGTCTGCTGATAAACTCACCCGCGCTAGAAGCATACAAGCCAGAATGAGAGCTGGGGCTGTGAGGTTTGATAAAGACTCTGATTGGTACCAGTCTTTTGAGGATGAGTTGATTAGGTTTCCACGTGACAGGCACGACGACCAAGTAGACGCGTGGGCGTACATGGGGTTGATGCTTGATAAAATGTGGGAAACCCCCTCCGAAAAAGAGGAAGAGGACGAAGAGTACCGCCTTATGGTTCGTAAGTTTCAGTCTGACGACATGGTGGGTAGAAGTCCCATTACCGGATACTAGCCGAAAGAGAGAGATATGGAATACACCTACAATTTAAAAACAGATGATCTGATCTATGAGCCTAACATTGCAGATCTTTTGACTGATGACCAACTACAAAGCATTGGCAATCAAATAGTACAAGACTTTGATGCAGACCTTCAGAGTCGCACAGTCTGGGAAAAGAAAATGGAGTCCAGTATGAAACTGGCTCTACAAGTAACCGAAACAAAGAACTTCCCTTGGCCCAATGCCAGCAATATTAAATTCCCTCTCGTTACCATTGCAGCTCTTCAGTATCACGCTAGAGCCTATCCAACTCTCATCAATGGAGATACTCCGGTTAAGTGCCGCGTAATTGGCGAAGACACAGACGGAGAAAAGACCAAACGATCAGAACGTATCGAAACTCACATGAGTTATCAGATACTGGAAGAGGATGAGGCGTGGGAATCGGAGATGGACAAAGCTCTCATTACACAGCCAATTATCGGCTGTGCTTTTAAGAAGAGCATGTTTGATCCTATACGCGGTAAAAACATTAGCGAAAATATTCTTGCCAAGGATCTAGTAGTCAACTACTGGACTAAGACCCTAGAGACAGCTCCTAGGATTACCCACATTTTGTTTTACAGTAAGAATGACATCTATGAACGGGTGGTACGGGGTCTTTGGAAAGATGTTGGTGTTGAGCGTCCTACAGAATCTGGCAGTCTTGGAGAGAATCGAACTCTTAATGCAGCAAGCATTAAAGCCCAAGGATTAACGCCACCCCAGCCAAACGACCACAGTACCCCTTACGAAATTCTTGAACAGCACCGTTATTTTGATTTTGATGGTGATGGCTATGAAGAACCCTACATCATTTACGTACGTAGAGATACCCGTAAAGTAGCTCGTATTGTGGCCCGTTACTTTGAAAGCAGTGTCCAGCGTAACGATAAGGGTGTAATCCTACGTATTACGCCTGAACACTGTTTTACCAAATACCCGTTTATTCCTAGTCCTGATGGGGGCTTTTATGACCTTGGCTTTGGTGTCCTTCTTGGGCCTCTTAACGAGTCTATCAACACCCTTATCAACCAACTTGTTGATGCAGGAACTATGTCAGTTACCGCTGGTGGCTTTCTTAGTCGAGGAATCAAGGTACGAGGCGGTAACTATTCCTTTACGCCTTTGGAGTGGAAACACGTAGATACCACAGGTGACGACCTTAAGAAAGGCATTATGCCTCTTCCGGTTCGTGAACCTAGCCAAGTTTTGTTTACCCTTCTTAGTCTTTTGATTAACTATGGAGAACGTACAGGTGGAGCTGTAGATATCCTTGTAGGCCAGAGTCCAGGCCAAAATACTCCTGCTGAAACTAGCCGTACGGTGGCTGAAGAAGGCAAGAAGGTTTTTAATGGAATCTTTAAACGTACTTACCGATCTCTTAAGAACGAGTTCCGTAAGCTCTACCGACTTAACCAGTTGCACATTACCGAGAATATGACTTTCATTTCTGAAGCTACGGATAGGGGCGTAATTCTGGTTAAGGACTATGAGGGGGATTCTAGTGACGTACGTCCGTCAGCAGATCCTAGCATTACCTCCGATGCTTTGCGTCTTCAGCAAGCTCTGGCAATGCAAGCTTCAGTCAAAGAAGCACCTGGTTTGTACAATCGTTACGAAGTTGAAAAACGTTTTCTTAAAGCTCTTCGTATACAGGACGTTGATTTGTTGTTGCCTGATCCTAAAGGCCCAAACAAGATTGAACCAGCAGTTGATTCAAAAGTTCAGATTGAACAAATTAAGGCCAAAACTAAAGAAGCTGAGTTGGATTTGAAGATGAAACTTGGTCTTCTAAAGCTAATGAAAGATGCAGAAATTGCTCAAGCTAAGATCTATAAACTAGAAGCAGAAGCCAAATATATCGAAGCAGAAGTAGGTACAGCCCAAAGCAAGCAAAAAGTTAATGAAATTAATACTGCTGTTGCAATGCAACGTGAACGGCGTGAAGGAATTATGAGCAGTATTGATACCATGACTAGAGCATTTGGAATGATGAAGGACAATGAAGGCTTTAGTGGTCAAAGTAGTGAAGCTCCACAGATGCCTGACCAACAAGAAATGATGCCTGAACAACCTCCTATGGGCCAACCTGTATGAGTATTGGTTTTATTCAAGACAAAGATAGGACTAAATATATGAGTATTGCTGTCACAAAGCAGGACTATGACGAGTGGATGACTAGTGCTTGCACTCTGAAATTCATGAAGAAGCTGAAGGAAGAACGTGAGCAAATGAAAGAAGGGTTAGTAAATGACATTTACGAACACCCCGAAGTAGTAAAAGGAATGTGCAAATCAATCGCACTTATTTTAAATCTAGAGTATGAGGACTTACATGAGCCAAAGTATGACAGTCAGCGGAATCAACCCAGTGGGACACAGGATTCTGATCCTGCCTAGAGACATAGCAGAAAAAACAGCAAGCGGCATTATCCTCGCTACAGAACAAGGTCGAGAGCGAGAACAGATGTCAAACACTACCGGCGTAGTTATGTCGATGGGCGAAAGCTGCTACGAAGAAGCAGAGAAACCTTGGTGTGTAGTTGGAGACAAGATAGCTTTTGCCAAGTATGCGGGGCTTTTGTACGTAGGCAAAGATGGTAAAAAGTACCGGATTATCAATGACACTGACGTTACGGCTGTATTAGATTCTGACGTTGAGCTAGTTGATCCCTACCTTGTTACTAAGAACATGACGAGTTAGTTGACTGAGATATTTAAAAGGAGTATATGATGGCTGAAAATGAAGCTAGCACCCAAGAAGCTTCTGAGACAGAGGGTTCTGAAGTAGACGCAAGTGTCATTCAGGAAGCTGTGTCACAGGGTTGGGTCTCTAAGGATAAATATCGTGGTGATGAAAAAGACTGGGTTGACGCCGAGACTTTCGTTAAGCGGGGTAGAGAGATTCTTCCAATTCTTAGGAAGAATAATGAAAACCTTCTTAAAGAACTTAACCAAACCAAAGAGAACCTTAAAGAATTCAAACAAGCCGCAGACGAATTCAAAAAGTTTCAAAAAGAAACCTATGACCGTAAAGCCAAAGATCTAGAAACACAGGTTGAACAGTTGCGCGAAGCGCGTGCTCAAGCTATTTCTGATGGTGACGGTAAGCGAGTAAATGCTCTTGACGATGCTATTGATACCGTTAAAGAGGAAGCTAAGCAAGCTAAGGATGACAGTAGTAAGGTGGCAGAGGTTAAACCAACACCTAACATTACTAGCACTATTGATCCTGCACTACAGTCTTGGTTAGATACTAACGACTGGTTTGGAAAAGATAAGCGTCATACTTCAATAGCTAATGCTATTGGCGAGACAATTAGACAAGAAATGCCTCACCTTACTGGTAAAGCATTCCTTCAAAAGCTAGATGAGGTTCTGGAAGAAGAGATGCCACAAAGGTTCGGAAAGACTCAACGAACCCCCAATTTTACTGCGGAGTCAGGCAGCAACAGGCCAAGACCAAACCAAGGAAATGGGAAACGTGGGTACAATGATCTTCCCGCAGAAGCTAAACAAGCTTGCGACAGATTTGTTAAGCAGAAGCTAATGACCAAAGAGCAATACATCCAAGATTATTCTTGGGACTAGAGAAAAGGGATTACTATTATGCCTCGCGCTAAAACTATTGAAGAAAAACGTGATGAAGCTATGGCAGAAGTTGCCCAACGTCGTCAAGAAGCCAGTGAACCTACTCCAGCCAACAATGGCGCTACTCGCCGTAAACGTGGTGTTTTTAATGGAACTAAGGGTAAACTGTCTGTAGATGCAAATATTCCAGGTTATCATTTGCACATAATGAATGATGACAAGACAAGGATTCAGGATGCACTGGATAACGGTTATGTGTTCGTTAAACCAGAAGAAGTTGAGGGACTCTCAAATAATGTGGTTGCCAGGAATGGCGACTTAGGAGATAGCAGGATACGTTTCTTGGTCGGCTCTAGAGATAAAGGCGAACCAATGTACGGATACCTGATGAAGATTCAGCAAGAATGGTTTGAGGAAGATCAAGCTGAACTTCAAGC
>Ga0114967_10005214_pt1 | contig 10338 bp, 9 predicted proteins | sample M_130628_MF_Meta_FD_92639 | JGI IMG/M metagenome (GOLD analysis project Ga0114967, IMG submission 92639) | Freshwater microbial communities from Lake Montjoie, Canada to study carbon cycling - M_130628_MF_MetaG | ecosystem: Environmental > Aquatic > Freshwater > Lake | place: Lake Montjoie... | reverse complement strand
GATCCAAACTGTGTCCGAAGCGGAGAATATCCCTGTGTTAACTGTGATTGCTGTAGCCGACGCGCTATTCATTTGCACTCGATAACCGACATCGGTGACCGCCAGCGTGTAACTGGCAGTTTTGGCGTTTAAAGGCAATGTAGTTATAGCGTTTAATTGAGACGCATTTAATATGGCCCCTGCAACGAACGGAAAAGGCGTAGTCATAGTGTCCCTATCCTAAGACATTTTCTGTGTCAAGTGTGCCATAGGTCGGGTCGTTCAAAATGAGTTCGTAAACGATTGTTGTTGGGGCGGTGAAGAACGTGTACCGCGCTCCTGTGTTCACGTCCATAATCATCTCGACGCCTTCAACAGAAGATTCTTGGGCTAATTGGTAAGAGGTTAACCCTGTGATAATAGATTTTTGGATTGCTATTGTGTCGCCAATGTCAATGATTGAGACGGTGTCCCGTTGCGCTGTGGTCATGGCGGGGAGCTGCGTTTCCAGGTAGTTGAGTCGTGGTTCTGGGTCTCCTACGATTAAATAGTTTGCCAGGGTGAGAGCTGCGGCGTCGTTGTGGACAAGTGAATTATCTATTGAAATGGTCTGTATTAAATATTTAGCTTGAGACGCTAGGTCTTGTGCTACTTGTGGACTGGCTGCTCCTGCGTGAGTTACCGACGCGCGGTTTTTAACCTGATCGGCCTGGAACGATATGTCTACGCCTTGGTAGGGGATCGCGGTTCCGTCGTCGTGGAAGTCTGCGACGGATCCCGACAAGGTGTTTCCGATTCTGGGTTCGAATGTAAACACCCCGTCGCGCGAAATAAAGACGCGGCCTTGTTCGGCTTGGTTAATTTCGTTTATGTATGTGGCCGCACTTGTTCCGTCTGCAACGTTGTAGGCGGCTGATCCGCCCAGGGTGGCGACCCCTGTTTGAATGTCTCGGTGGGTTATGCCTGTCGGATATGCGATTTCTGGTAGGGAAAGAACAGTTGAAATTCGGGTACTTGAAAGTTCTTGGGTTGGGTTGTAGGCGGCTAAGAATGTTTGTGCAAGCAAATAGAAGTCATCTGCACAGTTGACGGTAATGAAGTTTGTTCCGCCTAAAACAAACGAATAGTCGTAGTTGACTATGTAGCCAACAAACAAATATTTTTTGACGTTTAAAGTGTTGTAGCGGGATAGTCGGACTCGACGCAATGGTGCTAGTCCAGGTTGGCTATTGTTCGGATCGTAGTACGGGGACGAGGTGTCAAACGGGTTAAAAATTCCGTCGGCGAGAGTGTCGTTTAAAACGAATGTCATTGTTCCAAAAGTGAATTGGTCGCCGATGTCTTTACGGCCGCGCATTGTTTGCAGGGATACTGTGCCGTCGATGACCGAGGCGTATTGGGTGGAACCTGTTAAGACGTATTCGGTGTTATTTAAGACGCCTTTGGTTGCGTCGTCAAGAACGAAAGCGTCCCAGAGATATCCTGTGTCAATTTCTAGATCGTAAGTCCCTGACTGGACTACTGCCGCGCCTGCCATTAGGCGACCTGGAATTGTGCGGGGCCATTCGTTCTATTAAATGCGCGTAAAGCGTTAACGACGTTTTGTCCGATTGCCGACGATGAATCCAAACCGCCGTTGACGGTGACGTTGAATGTTTGTCCTTGTCCTGGGCCGTTCCAGTTTGTGTCTGGCATTGTTGGGGCTCTAGGTGTTGACGGTGCGGTAATAGCTTCGGAGAACGATGCGCCGATGCCTTTGATGTCTGGAAGTTTCAAACCCTTTTTGCCAAGTCTTGCTTGGGCAACTGCGAACGCTTCTTCTACGCCTTTCAAATATGCTTGGGCTGATGTAACACCCGCGCCATACCATTCATTAGCCGCATTAAGACCGATCTGTTGGGCTACCTGGTTAGCCGAATCGACTAAAGCGTTAACACCGTCCGGGCCTGTGATGTTCTCCTGCGCGCCTAAGACGAGTTCGTGAGCGATTGCTGCACCTGATTCCCCACCAGCTTCTAAGACGGCTTTAAGTGCGTCTTGTGATAAACCGCGTTTAAGTAGGGCGTCAACATCGGTTCCGTATTGTTTAATTCCTGTCACCTGAGATCGAAGGCCTGCTAGGAATCCTGATCCTGTTTCGTCCCCTGCGTCTTTAGCATCTTTGAAACTGAATGCGTCTTTTATGCCTTTAGAAACGGTTGAAGCGAAGTCCCCGAATTTTCCTTCCGCTTCTTTAAGTGCGTCTTGCGCGTCGCTTAACGCTTTAACCATATAATTTTGAAGCGCGTCAGCGGCCTCTTTAATTGCGTCAGCCATCAGTTTTGCTTTATCGGTTGCACTACCCGCACTTTTTGCGGCGTCTTTCTGTTTTTCGTCTACCTTCTTTAGCGACTCGGTGAGACCTTCATTGTCCATTTGCACTTGCGCGACTTGTTTATCGTGCAGACTAAGAGCGGCCGTTGCGCTTTGAGTTGCGGCCGTTGCATCTTTAGTCTTTTGTTTGTAAATAAGAAACGCTCCAGCGATAGCGACAAGACCCGCAGCGATAGCAGCTGCACCTACGCCAACGGTGAGAGCTGTATTTGCGGCCGCAGCCGACGCAGCCATTTCCCAGTTCAAAGCAATGGCGACTATTTGAACCGCTTTAAGGGCCATAGTTGCCACCTTGTACGCAACGATCCCCGTTGCTACTGCGCCAATAGCGAAACCAACTGCCATTAAAACTTCAACATGATCGGCCGCCCAATTACCAAACGAAATTAAAGCGGGCAAAACGGCTTCAACGGCGGGTAGTAATGCGCGGCCGATTGACTCTTTAACTTCGTCAAGTGCGACGCCTAACCGTTTAAATTGTCCTTGTGCTGTCCCTGCGGCTGTAGCGGCTGCGCCCCCAAAGTTTTTATTTAAGACGTCTTGCACTTCGGAAAGGGTTGCGCCGTCCTTAATCATTTTTTTAATTTCTGGGGATAATTGCCCGATCGCGCGAGTGTTGCCGCCGTACGCTTTCGCAAGGGCGTCCGAAACGGTTGCCAGGTCTGTTCCTGTAGCGGCAGAAACATCCATTGCTAACGCGAGAGCTTTATTTGCTTCCGCTATGTCTTTAGTTCCAACAACCAATGTCGCAAAAGCTGGACGCAATTCATCGTCGGCAACACCTGTTGCCATTTGCATGGCGCCGATCTGTTTCTCAACGGCTGCAATTTGTTCGTCTGTTGCGCCCGTAACGTTCTGTAATGACAATGCAAGTTGGGCTTGTGCTGCGTCGTCTTCGACGGCGGCTTTAATGCTTACGCCTGCGGCAACACTAAGCGCACCAAGCGCGGCGACCGCTGGCAAAAATGCTTTGTTCATTGCGAAGCCAACGCGTTCGCCTGTTGTTTGAAGTTTGCTAAATTGCTGAATTGCCTGTTCTAATCCCTTGCCGTCAAAGTCGGAAATAATCGGTATGCGAACGGACATTATTTGCTCAATTCTTTAGCGGTTGCAACTTGGACTCGTTCAACTAGGTCGGCGACATTTGCTTCGACTTCCGTTTTATGATTCTCCCAGGACGGCCACATTGTTCTAGAAGGATTACCGTAAAAAGATTGTAAAGCAATAACCATTGGGCTATCGGGGGTTTTCTTTCCAGCCATATCGAACAACATTCCGTAACCTGTTTTGGATACGACGTAAAAAGTTCCTACGTTTTCGTATGTTGCACCTTTGGCGGCGTTTCTGTTTCTTGCTTTACGGGTGTCAATTTTGGCGACGATTCCTTTTTTGACTTTTCCGCTGTCCCATTTCCCTAGGCGTTTAAAACCGCGTTCCATACCAGACAAAGGAGCGACATTGGGAATCATGAATTTAGCTTGATCGACTACGGGTTTTACGATCTGTTTATATTCGGTTGTGAAACCTCGGCGTATTTGTGGCGCAAGCGAGTTTAGGGTTCGCAAGGTTTCTTTAATTCCAAGAACCTTAATGCTTGTGCTTGGAAACTGTTGCGCCATGTTATTTCTTTCTGTTGCGGTCTTCTAAGACTTTACAGATAGTGAGTAGGTCGGGCGTGTCTATCTCGAAGTTTGGGGGAAGCCAACCAGTTTCGACGAGGATCTCGGCGATTAGTCTTCGGTGGGTTCCCCTTGGGTAGGGTTTTCAATTTCCTCGCTTACTACTTCAATCGGGTCTAGAAGTTTTTTGCAGAAGTCATCGAATGCGCCCGGGACGACAATGTTGTTTAGTTTCGCAGCTGTCCAAGCCATAAACGCGAGATCTTCAACACCGATTCCGTCTTTCATGTTGGACGCTTTGGATTTGTATTTGCGTTCCCATTCAATAAGAACCCAGAAAGTCGTCGTGACTTCAAAGGTTTGATCTGGAAGTTTTGCTCTTAATGTAAGTTTCATCGCTGACCTTTCGTGTCGGGCCGATGTAGGCCGTGATTATGGGGTGATGTCTTCTGCGTACGATCCAGCAAGGAACGTCACAGAGTACGTACCAAGGGCTCCTACCGCCGTTACCAATGGCAACGCGGCGAGCATGGTATTACTAAAAGTCATCGCAGGATTCGTCGCGCTAACCGCCGCGTCTGGGTCTGGGGTGATGATTACCTGACAAGTGCCTACGCCGACCAAAGATTTTAAAGTGGCATAAGTTTCACTAGCGACGAAGCTGGCATAGAGATCTAGTTGCACTTCGTTAGCTTGAAGACCCGAAGTGTTGGAATGGTAGTTCTTTCCGAATGCATCTGTGACCAAAGGGTCGTAACCGATTGTTACGGTTGCGCCTGAACATTGGTCGGTGATGTCGATGTTTCCAGTTGGGTTTCCGACTTGGACTCGACAGTTTGAAAGATAAGTTGAGGTGGCCATTATTTCTCCTTGGGTTTCTTCTTGGTTTTGACTGTAGTTGATTTTGTTTCTGTGACGGTGGATATGAAACCGCCGTCAAGAAGATATTGAATTGTTTCGTTTGGTTTCGGTTTGTATTCTTCGCCAGGTGTTCCGACACGGGGAGAAACGACAACGTATTTCACGGGGCGGCCTGCACGTTGACGAATAGTTCGTATGCGGGAAGACTCGATCCGCCTAGGTCAAGGGTGATCGGGTGTCCTTCAAGGATCCCTGTCATAGATCCAAAACAGAGCGCAGCGGTGTTTAGAAGCGTTCTAAGGGCGTCTAAATTGCTTGGGCCTGTGGAGATGAGCTGGACAGGAAATGTCATGTTAGCGACGCCCCTGGAATAGGTGGCAAAACTGGGAGCCCCAACCAGGACGAACCCTGCTCCTGGGGTGATATTACGAGGATCTGTCACGACTCGAAGACCTGTCACTTCGGCGAGTTTCGCGGCAAGGTTATTTAGACAAGTGTTGAATAGATCGTTGTAGTTTTGAACGGCCATGATTAAGCGATCTGGGGACGGTTCACGCCGAGCAGTTGCAAGATCATCGGGGTTATTCCAGGCGTCGGGACTGTTGACATCGAATCGTAACTATTGAAAGAATCCATAGATCCGCGCTGGCGGTAGTAGGCCGCGCCAATCATTCGTGTCGCAAGTGTGACGTCTCCAGAAGGACTATTTACCAAGTCGTCAAAGTAACCAGATTGAGAACGTTTGCGATATGCGTAGGCGTTGGCGGCTTCTGCACAAGAAACGAGAAAGGTTTCGTCTTCTTCTGTGGCTACTGGAATTCCTAGGTAGCTGGCGATGTATTCCCAAGTTATCCATTCGCAGGTTGTTGAGTAAACGACGGTTCCTTCGAATGCTTGGACGCGCTGTACGTCATCGCCTTCGCAAGCGTAGAGAACTTGGTTTTCTAACGGGACGCCGAGGTTGTATTGAAGAAACCCTGTTGTCGCATTAACACCTACAAACAAATAACCAGGCGTCGCAAGGATTGTAAAGTTTCCGTCAAAGTCACCGCCAACATCGTCAACGGTTATTGACTGGCCGACTACAAACGCATTCGGTTCCAGCGTTTGAAGTACGGCGTAGTTTGATAGCAGCTGTTTAGAGCTGACGTTGTAGGTTTGGGTCATGGCGGTTACGCCGCCTTTCGATTAGTCGGCGACGATAATTGACTGAACGAATTGGCTATTTGCTGGGCTCGCTCCGACTGTCTGGAAGAACGTTGCGAAGTAGCCGTAGTAGGAGAATGTGCGACCGAGTAGATCTGGGTTCTCGATTGAGCGCATTCCTTGTTGGGCTTCGTACAGTTCGCAAGCTGGGCCGTGAACGATAAGCATTGTTCCGGCTGGCAAGTTGCCGTCAACTACAAGGTCAAGACCCAATGGGTTCATTCCTGACCATGATGTCGCGTTTCCTGCGCCGAGTGTGTTCTGTCCTTGTAGGCCAGCTGCACCGATGCTTGGAAAAATTGGTCGCTTGCTGTCGTCTAACTGGCTTCCGAGGTAGTACCAAGTGGAAGGGTCAACGATCATATGAGTCGGGAACAGGTTGGTCGTTGCGGAAATATTTGCAGCGGCTCCGTAGATTCCGTTCATTAGTGAAGTGATATCTCCCGAAGTAATTGTCCATGTGTAACCCGATGCTTGTTTCGCTGCGACAAGTGCGTTCGCTGCGATTGTGTCGGTCTGCTTCATGTATTGACCTGCGAGATCGTCAAGAATGACGGTCATTGCTGCGGGATCGGTGAAGTCCATTGTCTGTTGGGCAATAAATATCGAGCCAGCTACGGTCTGTTTTGCGACCGAGTTCGCGTCAAGAATCATTGTTTGTGAACTCACTTGCGAACCTTGTGGGCTCTGCACACCTGCCGATGTGTGTTGCGCGATTGTTGCGCGTGTAAATGTTGCAGCTGCTCCAGGCATCGCGCGAGTCCCGAGGGCCGACACGATTGGTCTGACGAAGTTGTAAGATTTGAAAACAGGTCCGAGCGTCGGCACAGGGACCAGGCCTGGCACATCAGAAACGAGGTCTTGCTCGCTTGCCGCTTGTAGCGCACTATTGCCAGCGGTTGCAGCTTCACGATATGCAGCGTTCACCTTGCGGAACGTGTCTCCGCCGATGTGCATTGCTGCGATGTATTCGCCTGCTGACGGCATTTTGTAAGCGCGTTTTGCTTCTGCAAAAACGATTGGGGATGTTGGAATTGTTGCCTCTACTGGGGCGACTGGCGTTGCTTCGGACATTGGTTCATTCTCCTGTGTAGGTTCTTGGATTTCATTATTGTCGGAATCTTCTTCGTCGTGGTGGATACTCTCGTCGCTTGTGGCGGCGACTTGTGTTATGACGGCCCCAGAGAATGCAGGACGGCCCGTGACGAGCGACAGTTCTAACCAGTCGGCAGCCTGGACGAGCATTGTTCCGTCTTGCATCATTTTAAATTTTGTTGGATTCACACCCACAGAAACCGAGTCGATGACTTGGTCAAGCATGAGTTCTAACGCGATGTCGGCCTGGGGAATCTTGCTTAATTTTGCGGTGAACATCATTCCTTGTGGGGTGTCTACACGCTCGGAGACGATACCGACGGCCTGTTCCGAATCGTGGTTCATGTAAAGTTTCGGGGCTTTCCCAGTTGCCGACAATGAACCAGGTTCAAAGATCACCTTGGTTCCGTCAGAAACAGTCGCCGCTACACCATAAGGAACCGCCACCCCCGAAACGCTCCGTTTAGGTGCCGCGCCTTCGATCGGTGCGGCTGCGTCGAGTGTGATATCTCCTGAAATAAATTTTATCATTGTGCGCCTACTTGGTTTGGTTGGACTATTGGGACTAGTGGATATTCGTCTTGGCCGTCTTCTTCTGTTTCAATCATTTCGGACAAGTAATCGTCAATGTCGAATCGGACGCAAATATTTTTGGGAAGAACGTTTTGCATGGACAACGTTTCTTGGATGCAGTTCATGTACGCGCGCGCGCCGAAAACGTATAGATCTTCTCTTGCGCCTTGATTACTGGAATATGAATAGCTGCCAATATCTAATCCAGCAAGGAAGAATGGGACATTGCACAAACGCGCGGCCTCTTTCGCTTGAAATTCGGCGGCTTCCATAAGCATCATTTTTGACGGGTCGGTTCCTGTGGGTATGTAATCGACGTACTGGTTTAAGGCGGCCGTCTGGTTTGAGAGACGCGCTTGATTGAAACTGCTTGCGAGTTGCGCCAAACCTTCCGCGTCTAGGGGCTCGCCCGAAACTTGTTTTAAGATTGACGCAGGGATTGACGATGTCGCGTTGCGTAAACGTGCGTTTTGTAATTCGATTGCGGTAGCCACAATTTGCGGTGACTGGTACAGAATGCCTTGGATCGGTGACACAAACTGGATTACGTCTTCATAAGGAAGTTCCGCACCTTGAAAGAAAATTTGTTTTGACGTACCGTACGCGACGACTGGCGGAATGATGTCAAGTGTGTTTACCATTGCCGCAGGTAAACGAGAGAACGAAGCGGGAAGTCCTGTTGCCGCGTCACGACTGGACACCCAAAGGAAAGCCCGACCAAAGAAAAAAAGATCATCAAATAACCAGGCCATAAAAGCGGCATAAGAAAGTTGAGGATCTGGTTGTTTCATCCAGGCTTTCGGTGGCAACGGGATTTCTTCTTCTTCAAGTGTCTCTGCGTTCCAGCGCATTTGATACATCTCTAACGGGGTGCATGAAAGAACCGACGCCAAAAGATCTCGACTACGACTGATCGTTGCAACCGACATCGCTTTATTTCTTGCATCGCCAGAAACATAAGAATAATATTTACCGATCGAAGCTTCTCCCGAACCGTTAGATCCGTACATCCCGCCAGCTGCGGCCTGAATGCCTGAGCCGTCTTGATGCGGAGAAATTGCCGCTTTCGTGACGCGGTTAAATAATGCCATGAGTCAAGTGTGCCACAAGCCAAAGAGAATCGGGTGGCACTCGGCCGATCGGTTGCGGTATCCCGACGATAGGCAAGGGATGACCGAGTGCCTTAGCGATCTTAACGATTAGAGAATGCGATCATGGGTTTACCGCGATCCTTCGGTTTCGCACCGTAGGCCGCAGCCCAAACGAGCAGACGTGCAAGTTCTATTGGCCCGCTGGAACGTTGCGAACTAAGAGCTATGGAACCTTGCGTTTTGACGGCTACTGCCCTGGCGACGTGTTCGGCTAGTTGGGTGGATCCGTCGTGTAACAACATTTTTTCGTGAATCATATTGCGCGCGGTGGCCGTGTATTTTTGGATTTCTAAATAGCCGACAATGACTCGACGTTTTTCATATCTGACAGGCCAATGAATGTCAATGCTTGGAGAGATCAGAAACGAGATTGCAGGGTTCGCCGCCAGGCGTTCTACTTCCATTAGGAGAGCTGCAAAAGATTCAACTACGAATTCAACTGTCGCTACTGCGCGCTGGTCTGGTAACTGCACTACACGCAACCCGTAATATCTGGCCGAGTCAATAGAAGATTCAATGGCTACGACGCCGCCTTCGGGTATTGGGTCATCGCATTTGAGAGACGGCCATAGTCCGGGGGCGATCCAACCTTTATCGGATGAGACCCACAGGTTGCAGGATGCTCGAAGAAACTGGGCGCGATCGGGTGACTGCGATTCCGCTAGCAACGTCTCAACGGTAATTGTGCGACCGAGACTTGGGTTCCCGTATCCCCAACTAGACGGCGACATCGGATCCATGTCTGGACTTGGCGACCATTCCGCCATGTGAAACGAAGTCGGTTCTCCTTTGTCAATCGCGCGCAACCCTTGTTCACGGAATCGAAGCATTGAAACAGACTGTTCGGTTCCGCTTGTAGACCAGCACGAAAGCAACGGAGATCGTCTGGCGCGCATTGAAGGCAGGAGACCCCCGTCGATTGCGGCTGGGCTCATGTCCCAAATTTCGTCGGCGATGATGAGATCGTTTGACGTACCGTGACCGACGGAAGGTTTTGCCGCACGAATAATCCATTTAGAACCAAAGTATTCGTCTGTCATTTGCACATAGTTCCGACCGTATGCGCGACCGATCTTTGCTCCGAATCGTTCTTCCATGATGTCGGCCAGGGCATCAAACAAGTTCACCGCCAAGTCAAGACGGTTACTAGTCGACAAGATGCTTTGTTTTTCCCCCCGAATTTTAGAGAGTCCAGTTAGCCAGAACCCAACTAACGCTTGGGTAGCCATTGACTTTCCTTGCTGTCTGGCGGTTGACGTTAACGAAATGCGGTGCAAAAGATCACCGTTTTCATCGTGTAGAAGCTGCGCGAACAACGTGCGACATTGCCAAGGAAACAACTCGATCGCAAGATGATCGCGCGCCCATTCAACAACTAACGGCCCATAAGAACCAGCCGAATCGGGTAGCACCGTTTCCAACCTGGGCAAGTCCTGACCCAAACCACCGCCCAGTTCAAGACTTTCAGATAGAGGAAAGCG
>Ga0114967_10005211_pt1 | contig 10341 bp, 5 predicted proteins | sample M_130628_MF_Meta_FD_92639 | JGI IMG/M metagenome (GOLD analysis project Ga0114967, IMG submission 92639) | Freshwater microbial communities from Lake Montjoie, Canada to study carbon cycling - M_130628_MF_MetaG | ecosystem: Environmental > Aquatic > Freshwater > Lake | place: Lake Montjoie... | reverse complement strand
TATCAATAAATAAACTACTTTCAATAAGCATTTTAAAAATTAAAATATATACAAAATGGACACTTCAAAAATGATCAAAGCATACTGCTTGAAAACAAAAGAAAAAAATGTACCAATGTTGGACGCTGTTATCACCAAAACTGCAAAAGGCGGTTATATGGCTGGCGGTCACGATGGTAAAGGAAATAAAATGGCAGCTATCATGAGCGAAACAAATGCTTTAAAAGCAATCGCTGATGGTGTAGCAACTAAGGGTTTTTAATTTTTAGCTTTCCCTTAAAGAATATAAGGGCAAGCTAAAAATTCTCTAATGATTTTTCGAGGCACCCCATAAACGAGTGCCTCGATTTTTTTTACTACCGCTAAGCCCCCACAACTCCGTGGTGAATTTTTGTCAAAGTAGCAAAGCAATGTTCCATACTCTTGACATCTTTAATGATTAAAATAAAGGTTTTACCTACTTGCTTAAAATGCGCATTGTTCATGGCAGTTTGGGTATAGCTTAACAAGCCTTTAAAAATGGCGCTTTCATAATAAGGAGAATCTGGTCGATTGATAAAGAAGCATCTTAAGGTTTCGTCCTTCAAAGTCATTTTTTCAAAACCCAATGCAATCGCAAGGCGTCTTGATTGGATTGTGGTAAACAAGGAAGCGACCTGTTTAGGCATTGGGCCAAAACGATCTATTAATTCTATTTTCATTGCCTCTAATGCGGCATCATCCTCTGATTGATCTAGTCTAGTATACAATGAAAGCCTTTCTCCAATACTTTCTACATAATCATCTGGTAGCATGATTTCTAAGTCGGTATCAATAGCACAGTCTTGCACAAAATCATCTTGTTTACTAATTTCATCTATAAATAATTCTTTGAAATCGGAACGCTTTAATTCACGAACTGCTTCTGCTAATATTTTTTGGTACATTTCAAATCCAATCTCTGCCATAAATCCACTTTGTTCACCACCTAATAAATTACCTGCGCCTCGAATATCTAAATCACGCATGGCAATTTGAAAACCAGAGCCTAACTCACTAAACTGTTCCAAAGTTTGCAATCGCTTGCGTGAATCATCTGGCAAAGTGCTCATTGGTGGCGCCAATAAATAACAAAATGCTTTTTTATTACTTCGTCCTACCCTGCCTCTTAATTGGTGTAAATCACTTAGTCCAAATTGATGCGCATTATTGATGATAATGGTATTAACATTCGGAATATCTACACCACTCTCTACAATATTGGTACATACCAACACGTCATATCGACGTTCGATAAAATCAAATATTTTTTCTTCTAACTGATGTCCTTCTAATTGCCCATGTGCAAATCCAATACTTAAATCGGGGCAAAGTTTTTGAATCATCGCACACATTTCTGCTAAACCTTGTACTCTGTTATGGATGAAAAAAACCTGTCCACCTCTTTCTGTTTCAAAGTAGATGGATTCTCGTATGATATCCTCATGAAAAACTTGCACCTCGGTATGAATAGGTTGCCTATTGGCTGGAGGCGTATTGATAATGCTTAAATCCCTTGCCCCCATTAAACTAAAATGGAGGGTCCTTGGTATGGGCGTGGCAGTTAAAGTCAAGCAATCTACATTGGTTCTTAAAGTCTTTAATTTTTCTTTATGTCCTACACCAAATTTTTGTTCTTCATCAATCACCATTAAACCAAGGTCTTTGAAATGCACTTCTTTCCCTAAAATACCATGTGTCCCTATCAAAATGTCAATCTTACCTTCCTTCACTTTAGCAATGGTTTCTTTTTTCTGAGCAGATGATTTAAATCGGTTTAAGAAATCAATTTCTACTGGAAACTCTTTAAGTCTTTCTTTAAAAGTTTTAAAATGCTGAAATGCTAAAATGGTAGTAGGCACCAACACTGCAACTTGCTTTCCATCAATTGCTGCTTTGAATGCTGCACGAATCGCCACTTCGGTTTTACCAAAACCAACATCCCCACATACCAGTCGATCCATTGGGGCTGGCGCTTCCATGTCTTTTTTTACATCCGCTATTGCTTTAGCTTGATCAATCGTATCTTCATAAATAAAGGATGCTTCTAATTCATGCATCATATAATTATCTGGCGTAAATGCAAATCCAGTTTGCGCTTTTCTTTGTGCGTATAATTTAATTAAATCAAAAGCAATGGACTTTACTTTTGCCTTGGTCTTATCTTTTAATTTTACCCAAGCATCGGATCCTAATTTATTCACTTTGGGTGGCGTCCCTTCCTTGCCTGTATATTTAGATACCTTATGAAGTGCGTTAATATTTACATATAAAATATCACTATCCTTATAAATAATTCTTATCGCTTCCTGCATCATGCCACTCACTTCGATCTTCTGCAATCCACTATACACGCCCACTCCATGATCTATATGGGTCACATAGTCACCCGGATGCAAGTCACTCAATGTACGCAGTGTGATAGCTTTGTTTTTACTATAGGCTTGCTTAACTTTGTATTTATGGTAACGCTGAAAAATTTGATGGTCTGTATAACAAACCATTTTATGGTCATGGTCAATAAAACCTTCATGAATATTTTTCACGATTGGAGTAAACTGTATTTCAGTTTTTAAATCAGTGAATATAGCATGTAAACGTTCTAATTGTTTGGCTTGTTCAGCAAATAAAAACAGGTCATACCCTTTCTTTTCAAATTCTTGCAAATTGGCAATTAAATATTGAAACTGCCTGTTGAAACTTGGTTGTACCTGTGTGCTAAAAGCTATTTTTTGCTTGGTTAAATTGGCATGAAACCCCCATTCAATAATGGGTCTTATTAATATTTGGTCAACAACAGCATTGATAGGAACAAAATCATCTTTGTCTGTGTTTTTCTTATGTGCATCTGAATCATCTGTCACTTTAATGATAGGCGCATGCAATAAAAATGCTTCCAATGCTTCAATTTGGTCATGTCCTTTTTGCTCAATCAAAGTCCAATCCTTTAACCATACAATGGTGTTCTCGGCAACAAATTCCATGAATGGAATTTTGATCGTATCCTCAAACTGTGTGGTTACATTTGGAATGATATTTACCTGCAATAATTTTCGTTCACTCAATTGTGTTGCTGGATCAAATAAACGAATGCTATCCACTTCCTCGCCAAATAATTCTACACGATAAGGGTTTTCATTGCCAAATGAATAGATATCAAAAATACCGCCTCTTAAAGCAAATTGTCCAGGCTCGTATACAAAATCTGTTCGCTCAAAACCATACTGGATAAGCCTTTCCATCAACGCATCCAACCCAATTGTATCATTGGTCTTTATCTGTATGATATTTTCTTGTAAGGTTTTAGGCATGATCACTTTTTCAAAGAATGCCTCTGGATAGGTCACTACGATTTTCTTATTACCCCCCATTGATAATTTAGTCAAGGCCTCCGTTCTCAACATCACATGCGAAGGATTCAATAAATTAAAATTTTGACTCGTTTTAAAAGAAGAAGGGAAATAAAACAAGTCCATCGCGCCTGTGATACTTTCTATAGAATTATAAAAATACGCCGCTTCCTCTGCATCATTTAATACAACTACATGATTGTAGGTTGCAGTTTGAGGATGCGTGAAAATATGCTTTAAAATAAATGCTGGAGAAGAGCCATTCAGGTTTTGTAAGTGCACCTGAAATGGGGTATTGGCTGAATTAGACATAGCAATCCCATCTACTATTTTTTTTAGTAGGGGGGATGCATCATACCGATCAAACAATGATTGCTCGTTCATAGTTCAGTCCGCAAAGATACAATCAATTAACGGACGAAGCGATGATCAAAAGGTCAATTTCTTGGAATTGATGCTTCGATACTTCAATAATAGCAACCCCCGTATTACCAGAAAAATAGGGGATATAAATCCCCTCTTGATAGCCCAGTACAATGCTATATTTCCCTGGAGCCAACCTAAGCTTGAATTTCCCGGCGTTATTTGAACGAACCTGTTTAATCAATCTAGCCTCAATGCCTTTTGCATAATTACCTTCTTGACCAAGCAATTGATTGGTATTTGCCGCTTCATAAATATAAACCATGGTCGCAATTGGACGCCCTTTCTGCTTAGCATTCCCTTTTAATGGCATGACTGTATTAATTTCCAACAAAACATAACCGCTAATGCCCTGTGTAAGGAAACAAAACCCCATGAGCATAGGGGCTAAACAAATTAAGAGGACAGCTCTGAATGGATGGTTGCGCATGGATACCGTTTGTTTAAAGTTACATTTTTAAGCTTCAACTTGATTGAAATACAAAGATTTGATTTAAATTTAGATTTATGAAAATACGCCTTTTACTCCCCCTTATTTTTGTATGTGCATCAACCATTTTACATGCACAGGACGCAACTAAAAAAGAAGTGTTGATGCAAACTTCCAAAGAACTTGCAGTGGAAGCAAGAAATAAATTTTCAAAAGCTGTTCTTGCAGCGAAAGAAAAAGGATGGCCTATACAGTATGCTTCTCAAAATCAAAACAATGCAAAATTAATGGGTGTAGATGAAAATGGATGGCCTAAATATTATATTGGTTTTGCAGATCCAGTTGCCTCTATTACAATTGGTACAAATAAATTATGGCCAGGCGCAGCATCTAATTTAAACTTAAGTGGATCGGATGATAACATGACCAATAAATTGGGCGTTTGGGACGAAGGAAGTCCATTGTTAACACATAAAGAATTCACAGGTAGAATTACACAAAAAGACAACGCTAAAGATGTCGTAACGCATAGTACGCATGTGGCAGGCATTGTAATGAGTAAGGGACTGAATCCACTCGCTAAGGGGATGGCTTATAATGTAAAAGGGATTCTTGATTACGATTGGAATAGCGATTTGTCAGAAATGTCTGCAGCCGCTGCAAATGGTTTATTAATTTCAAACCATTCTTATGGGACCGTAACAGGATGGAATTACAATAGTGACTCTGCACGTTGGGAATTCAATGGTAGATTCAATGATAAAGAAGATTACCGATTTGGGTTGTATGATTACGATGCCCAAATTCATGATTCAATAGCTTATAATGCCCCAAACTATTTAATTGTTTTTGCGGCAGGTAATAATAGAACAAGCGTTGGCCCTGCAGTTGGACAAACGTATTGGAGAAGAAACGAAGCAGGTAGAATGATTAATGCTGGTGCTCGACCTGCTGACATTAGCAGTAATGATTCTTATGGTAGCATCTCCACAGATAAAAATGCAAAAAATGTACTCACGGTTGGTGCTGTATACGGCATACCATCGGACTACAGTAAAAAAGAAGATGTGGTGATGAGTAATTTTAGCTCATGGGGACCAACTGATGATGGCAGAATCAAACCAGATATTACGGCACAAGGCGTTTCAGTATATGCTCCTGTTGCTAACAACGATTCAAGTTATGGTTACCTAAACGGCACTTCCATGGCGTCACCTGGAGCTGCAGGAAGTTTATTATTATTACAAGAATTAAGTCATCGTTTTACAGTCAATGGTGCACCAAGAATTTTAAAATCAGCTACTGTTAAAGGGCTCGCGATTCATACGGCTAATGAAGCAGGTTTATATCCTGGACCAGATTATAAATTTGGTTGGGGATTGCTAAATATTTCTGAAGCTGCCCAAGTTTTAAATACCGCATCCACCAATAACAATAATGCAAGTAGCCCTCATTTCGTGTATGAAAATACTTTACTCAACGGAGAAAGCAAGTCCTACACCATCACTGCTTCCGGAACAAGACCTGTAAAAGCTACTATTGTGTGGACAGATATTAAAGGAAGTTCAAGTGAAGTTTTGAATGATGCTAATCCAGAATTAGTCAATGATTTAGACTTAGTAATTACACAGGGTAATAAGACACATTATACTTGGAATTTAACTCCAAGCAGTCCAGACAATCAAGCATTCAAAGGAATTAATAATATTGACAATGTTGAAAAAGTAGAAGTAGACACTAGTTTGGTTGGAGCCCTTTACACGGTCACTATTAAACATAAAGGGACGCTTGAAAGAGGACAACAAAATTATTCTTTAATGATTAGTGGAGCTGGGGGTACGGCCTATTGTAGCTCAGCAGCAACAAGTACTGCTGGTGCCAAGATTGATAGCATTCAATTAAACAATATTAAATTCTCAAAAACAACTGCAGATAATTACGTTGACAATACCGCATTATTTATCAATGGCGAGTCCAATGGTACCATTTCTTTATTCATGAAATTAAGCAGTGCAGACGCGTCTAACAACAATCGATTTGTAAAAGTTTTTATTGATTATAATAACAATGGAATATTTGACACCAATGAACTAGTGCATACAAGTGCAGCAATCACCAATGGGGATTATAGTACAACTATTGATTTAATTAGCAATTTAATTGTCAATCAATTCACTAAACTTCGTGTTGTGGTCACTGAAGCAGCTGCGGCATCTACTGTTATTGCATGTGGTAATTATACTGTTGGAGAAACCCAAGATTATACGCTAAGGGTGGTGAATCCATCTAATGATATTCAAATGATGGAAATTACCAATCCAGTTGGTGGTGTATCGGAAAAATCGGTGCAATACGTTACTGTTAAAATAGCAAATAATGGAACAAAGCAATTGACCAATATTCCGCTTAGCTTAGAAGTAAAAAAAGGCAATACCACCATTTTAAATCTAAAAGAAACATTTACAGGTAGATTGTATGGATCAGAAATCATGTCCTATACCTTCCAAACACCTATGCCAATTGAATTAAGTCAGAATTATACGATCACTGCCAATGTAAGTCTTGCAAATGACCAGCAACCAGGCAACAATTCAATGACTACTAATATTATCAGTGCTAGCCCAAGTCCAGCTATTACTGGTTCTGCAACAGGTTGTAATGAAAATGTCCAATTACTTGTAACCAATCCAAAAGGTGATGACCAATACCTTTGGTATGACAAGAACACTGATGTAAGCAGACCTATTGCCAAAGGATCTGTCATTAGAACCTCTACCACCGCAGAAAATGTATATGTTGGCAAAGGTTGGAATGGATTTATTGGGCCTAAAGACAATAACACATTAAGTAATTCAGGCGGATATAATAATTGGGGTAGCAGCTATGGAGAATTCATTAGATTGAATACAACAGGACCATTAAGATTAGAAACCACAAAATTATATACTGGCTATGCAGGAAAAATTGAACTTGAATTAAGATCCCTTAGCACCTTCACAGATTCTACCTATTCCTATTTCCCTTCTCAAACTCAAAAAACGATTTTACATGTTGGTGCTAGTAGTCCTAGTCCAACACAAGCAACAGGTAGTCTTGGATCTGGCACTCCAACACCATTTGTACAAGGAGATACAGGAAGAATCTATGCCATCAATATGAACTTAAGCCAAGCTGGTAACTATATATTGATTGCACGTTGTTTGGATAGTGCAACTATTTTTAGAAATAATAATATCACAACCAACAATCATCCATTTGGTCCAACCGTACTTGCCACTATTACTGGCAACTGGGCAGGCAAAGATTTTGAGAAGTTTTATTACTTCTTTTACAATATGCAAATTAGCACCCCTGAACACGAAAAAGCATTGACTAAAATCCCTGTCATTTTAACTGCTAAACCTATTATAACGCAAATAGGCAATGATAGTTTAAGTTCCACTACTGCAGATAGTTATCAATGGTTCATCAATGACGAATCCATCGTAGGTGCTACAAAAAGTGGTGTAAAAATTACTAAAAACGCTATGTATAAAGTCAGTGCAACGATTGGTACTTGTACCAATTATTCCGACAATAAATTGGTACTCATCACCGATATCCCTCAAGCTCCTACCAAAGAGATTGGATTAAAAATTGTTTCAACAGATTATATTGAAAATATCATTAAAGGAAATCAATTCTACATTCAATTTAACAATGTCAAGACCAATGCCATTGGATTAAGTATCATGAATAGCAGTGGTCAAACCGTATTTCAGAAAGATAAATTAAACAATCAGATTACAGCTCAAACTGTGCAAGTTCCAACCTTGACGACTGGAATATATTATGTAAAGGTATTTGCTAATAATAAAGTGTACGTTCAAAGCGTATTCGTCACCAATAATTAATTCATTATGTTACAGCCATGGCAGGATGCGGTCGTTACTAAAATTATACAAGAAACGCCTACCACTAAGCGCTTCTTTATGGCTTTGACAAATGGACAACTATTTGACTTTACGCCAGGACAGTTTGTAACATTAGACCTGCCCATCCACGAGCAAAAAAATAAGCGATGGAGAAGTTATTCCATTGCATCTGCCCCAAGTAATAACAATGAATTTGAATTGGTCATTGTTTATTTAGAAGGAGGCTTAGGTACCACTTATTTATTCAACGAAGTGGCTGTTGGCACTACCCTTTTAATGAGAGGTCCACAAGGTGTTTTTGTTTTACCAAAACCAATCACCACAGACCTTTATTTTATTTGCACAGGGACTGGCGTTGCACCATTTAGATCCATGCTATTGGATATTCATCAAAAGAAAACACCGCATCAGAACATGCATTTGTTATTTGGATGCAGACAATATACAGATTGTTTATATGGTGCCGAATTAAAAGCAATAGAAGCAGTAGAACCTCAATTTTTTTATCACCCAAGCTTTTCTAGAGAAACAGAAATACGTGAAGGCGCGCAACTGGGTTATGTACATGCCACCTATAAAAAATTATTGGCATCAGGTGCTAGCAAAGAAGCACATTTTTACATCTGTGGTTGGAAAAATATGGTGGACGAAGCAAGGGCTACCTTAACAGAATTAGGTATTCCAAAAACTCAAATTCATTTTGAACTATACGGATAAAAAAAGCGCCCAAGTTGAATTCAACTGGGCGCTTTTTTATTAGTTCAATGATTTATGCAATATGCTTTAATACTAATGCTTTGACTTCACTCATTGGAATTCTTTCCTGTTGCATGCTATCTCTATATCGAATAGTGACCGTATTGTCTTCTTTTGTTTGATGATCGATGGTCACGCAGAATGGCGTTCCAATTGCATCCTGTCTTCTGTAACGTTTTCCGATCGCATCTTTTTCTTCATAAAAGCAATGGAATGAAGGCTTGCATTCGTCCATTAAAGCTTTAGCCAATTCAGGTAAGCCATCTTTTTTTGTCAGTGGCAATACGGCTAATTTTAATGGCGCCAATTTTGTAGGCAAATGCAAAACAACTCTTGAATCAGTCGTGCCATCTTCTTTTTGAATGGTTTCTTCTTCATAGGAATTAGATAAAATCAATAAGAACATTCTATCTAAGCCTATCGAAGTTTCAATCACATAAGGCACATAATGCTGATTGATTTCTGTATCAAAATATTGTAGTTTCTTTTTACTGAATTCTTGATGACGCGTTAAATCATAATCGGTTCTGGAGTGAATTCCTTCTACTTCTTTAAACCCAAATGGGAATTCATATTCAATATCTAAAGCGGCATCTGCGTAATGGGCTAATTTAATATGGTCATGAAAACGGTATTTATCTGCTGCAATGCCCAAACTTAAATGCCAATTCATACGCTCATTTTTCCAATGCTCATACCACTCTTTTTGAGTACCTGGTTTTACAAAAAATTGCATTTCCATTTGCTCAAACTCACGCATTCTAAATATAAACTGACGCGCTACAATCTCATTTCTAAAGGCCTTCCCTGTTTGTGCAATTCCAAAAGGAATTTTCATCCTTGCCGTTTTTTGCACATTCAAGAAATTAACAAAAATACCTTGTGCTGTTTCTGGTCTTAAATAGATGGTATTGGCGTCTTCTGCAACTGAACCTAATTCTGTAGAGAACATTAAATTGAATTGACGAATCTCTGTCCAGTTACTTGTGCCACTTACACTACACTGTATTTTATTTGTTTGAATCAATGTCCCTAAACCAGCAAAATCGTCGTTCGCTAATAGGACTTCCATATCCGCAATCAGTTGCTTTGCACGATCACGCAATGCAGCTCCATCATTAGCCTTAGCTGCTTCTTCATTTAACTTATCTGCATGCGCTTCAATTAAATGGTCTACACGGTATCTTTTTTTACTGTCCTTATTGTCAATCAATGGATCGCTAAAACTATCTACGTGACCACTTGCCTTCCAAGTAGTAGGATGCATGAAAATGGCAGCATCAATACCCACAATATTTTCGTTCATCTGGGTCATGCTCTTCCACCAATCATCGCGAATATTCTTTTTTAATTGTGCACCATAAGGACCGTAATCATACACTGCACTTAATCCATCATAGATTTCACTACTAGGAAACACGAATCCGTATTCTTTGGCATGCGAAATGAT
>Ga0114967_10005210_pt1 | contig 10342 bp, 5 predicted proteins | sample M_130628_MF_Meta_FD_92639 | JGI IMG/M metagenome (GOLD analysis project Ga0114967, IMG submission 92639) | Freshwater microbial communities from Lake Montjoie, Canada to study carbon cycling - M_130628_MF_MetaG | ecosystem: Environmental > Aquatic > Freshwater > Lake | place: Lake Montjoie... | reverse complement strand
GGGGTACGTTTAGTGTATACGGCGGCAGTAATTGGGTGATCACTTGAACGGGATATTGCTGGGCAATGCTAGGGAGGGTAGCAATCAGCAGCAGACAGACGAGCCTGAATGGTAGACGGATAGATTTCATGCGTAATGCTGGGTAGATGTGCGGGCAATGCTACTTAAAATTTTGATTTAGATTGGCACTGATTTACAAGATTAGCCGATTTTTTTATTTGATCTCCTACCATCCTCCTTGTCCATCCATCTAGTTGGTACAAATTCTAATCCGCATCTAAAACAAAAAATTCAAAATATTACCTTTGAAAGGCGGTATGAAAAACCTCCATACCCATCACTCTTCTCTCTCTGGAAAGTGATTATGAGGTTATTGAAGAACTGATACAAGCGAAAAAAGTCAAGCATAAACATGAAGAAAACACCCATCCATTTTTTTTCTGAGGATATTGCCTACATCCTAAAAGAGAAAAAAAAAGTCAGAAACTGGATTCATGAAGTCATCTTAAAAGAAGGCTACACGCTCAATTCCCTAAATTTTATTTTCTGCAGTGATGACTACCTGTTAAAAATCAACCAGGACTATCTAAAACACGATACCTACACAGATATCATCACCTTTGACAACAGCGAAGCCGAAAAGGAAATTTTGGGCGATATCTTTATCAGTGTAGACCGGATTCTGGAAAATGCTCAAAAATTTAGTGTTTCTACGCGAGATGAAGCTCACCGAATTATGATTCATGGCACACTGCATCTACTCGGATATACAGATAAAAGCAAAGCCGATAAAGCACAAATGACTAAAAAAGAGGATGAATCTCTTAGTTTAAGAAATTTTTGACTAATTTCTCACCCTAAGAGATCAACCTTATTATCTCAGTACGAGCATTGCGCCATCAAGCATCTCTGTGAATCTTCAATCGATACCAAACACACGATTTTCCTGTTCAGCAACGCGAATAAATGTAGTGCGCTTCGTTAACTCTTTGAGATGAGAAGCGCCAACATAAGTGCAAGCAGAGCGTAATCCGCCGAGTATATCACGAACTGTAGCATCCACGGCACCACGCAATGGTAATTTAACCGTCTTACCTTCCGATGCTCGATATTCGGCAACACCACCAGCATGGCGCTTCATTGCCGACTCTGAACTCATGCCGTAAAACAGCATAAACTTTTCACCACCCTCTTCCACAATATGGCCTCCACATTCATCGTGACCAGCGAGCATACCACCCAGCATCACAAAATCAGCTCCTCCTCCAAAGGCTTTTGCAACATCCCCTGGCACAGAACAACCGCCATCACTCACAATCTGACCACCAAGTCCGTGAGCCGCGTCTGCACATTCAATAACGGCAGAAAGCTGAGGGTAACCTACGCCTGTTTTAACACGCGTTGTACAAACAGAGCCTGGCCCAATACCGACCTTAACAATATCGGCGCCCGAAAGAATTAATTCTTCCACCATCTCACCTGTCACTACATTACCTGCACAAATCACTTGATTAGGAAAAGCATCACGGGTTTTTTTCAAGAAAGAAACAAAGTGCTCTGAATATCCATTGGCAACATCAATACAAATGAATTTCAATTCAGAAGAGAGCCTTTGAATTTGTTTCATTTTATTAAAATCCTCCTCCGAAGTCCCGCTAGAAATCAATACATGGCGCAAAACAGACGCAGGCACTCGATTTACAAAATCAGCCCATTGCTCAATCGTGTAATGTTTGTGAATTGCTGTAAGCAAACCCAATGGAGCCAAAACCTCGGCCATGCGAAATGTGGCTACCGTATCCATATTGGCCGCAATAACAGGTACCCCCGACCATTGATGCCCAGAATGTTTAAATGTAAACGAACGATCTAATGCCACCTCAGACCGACTTTTTAATGTAGAACGTTTAGGACGAATCAAAACATCTTTGAATCCTAATTTCAACCCTTCTTCTATACGCATTAGTTTTTTGTTTTATTACTCCGCAAAGAGTATTATTTTCTATAAATATTTAAGTGGTAGATGTCAGTTATATGCAGTACACTATAATAACAGTTGGTTAGACTTGATGTTTCTTTCTAAGAAAATACTAGCCTTTGAGTCAAAAATATCTGGTAAATCTGTCGTAAAAAAATCACATTTACCTCCTTTACTACACCTGTTTTCGATCTCTGAGTGACGCTCCAAATAACTTTTTAAACTAAGTCCGACAATTTCTCCTTGAGACACGATAGATACCCCAGGGGGTAGAATCTTCTGTATTTTAGCAATTAAAAGAGGGTAATGTGTGCAGCCTAATATAATGGTGTCAATGTTTGAAGATTTCGTGAATAAACTATCAATATGCTTTTTTATAAAATAATCAGCACCCTGACTTGCAAATTCATTGTTTTCAACAAGAGGTACCCACATTGGACAAGCTTCTTGAAATACCTCCACATGGGGGGAAAACTTTTGAATTTCAAGAAAATACGATTGTGACTCCACTGTGCCCACTGTACCGAGCACTCCTATACAACCCGTCTTTGTATAATCCCCAACGATCTCAGCGACCGGTCGAATTACCCCCAGCACTCGTCGAGACGGGTCAATTTTGGCAAGATCATGTTGTTGAATTGTTCGCAGTGCTTTAGCTGAGGCAGTATTACATGCTAAAATCACTAATTGACATCCCATTTTAAAAAGATGTTCTACGCACTCAAGTGTATAATGATAGATCGTTTCAAATGAGCGATTACCATATGGTGCACGCGCATTATCTCCTAAATACAGATAATCATATTGAGGAAGTTCTCTTACTAACTCTTTTAAAATAGTAAGCCCACCATAACCAGAATCAAATACGCCAATAGGACCTTCCTTCACACTTCCAAAGTTTATCATAAAAGAGCATTAACTCCACTCATCCAATTAATCCAAATCAAGCTTGCGCCGTCGGTCCGCCAAAGTTCATCGGAAAGCCTGGAGGCTCATTACGCGTTTTTATCCGCCCATTAATAGATTCAAACTTTTCGACATTATCTTCCAAAGCGTGCAAAAACTGTTTGGCATGTTCCGGGGTCAGAATAATTCTTGATTTTACCTTCGCCTTTGGCAGACCGGGCATCACACGAATAAAATCGATCACAAACTCTGCATTGGAGTGTGTAATGATTGCAAGATTTGCAAAAGTCCCCTCTGCGATATCCTCGGACAACTCGATGTTTAACTGGGGCTCTATATTCTTTTCTTCCATGGCCTAAAATTAGAAAAGTCTCCCCTAAAAAGAGAAGACTTTTCTAATTGGATTCAAAATAAGACCCACACTCTCCTCTTCTGGGACATTGAGCTTGTCGAAATGGAGAGAGCTAGATCAAGGCTTCTTACGCCTCTATCTCTTCCCGTTTTGAAGCCATGAGTTTATCATATTCTTCTTGCGATCCCACAATAATTCGATCGTATTGGCGTAAACCCGTACCTGAAGGAATTAAGTGACCCACAATTACGTTTTCTTTAAGACCTAATAAATTATCACGCTTTCCGCTGATAGCAGCCTCGTTTAAGACCTTCGTTGTTTCCTGGAAGGAAGCCGCAGAGATGAACGATTTGGTACCTAACGACGCACGAGTGATCCCCTGTAGCATTTGACTTGATGTTGCTGGAATCGCATCCCGAGCCTCTACCAATTTTAAGTCTCTACGTTTAAGTACCGAGTTTTCCTCTCTTAACTTACGTACCGAAACAATCTGACCTGGTTTCAAGTTATTAGATGCTCCTGGATCTGTCACGACTTTTTTGTCGTATATCTCGTCATTTTCGAGCATAAAGTCCCAACGATCGATCAATTCATTCTCCAAGAAACGCGTATCTCCAGCATCTTCAATCTTTACTTTCTGCATCATCTGGTGAACAATCGTTTCAAAGTGTTTATCATTGATTTTTACACCTTGCAAACGATATACTTCCTGAATTCCATTCACCAAGTACTCTTGAACAGCTGCAGGACCTTTGATCGCTAGAATATCAGCAGGCGAAATAGAACCGTCTGACAATGGCATACCTGCTTTCACAAAGTCATTATCCTGTACAAGGATGTGTTTTGACAATGGAACGAGGTATCTCTTAACCTGACCATCCTTCGACTCAATCGAAATTTCACGGTTACCACGCTTCACCCCACCTAGTGTCACGACCCCATCAATCTCCGTAACAACTGCCGGATTCGACGGATTACGAGCCTCAAATAATTCCGTTACACGAGGCAAACCTCCAGTTATATCTCGCGTTTTACCTGTAGAACGTGGTATTTTAGCAATTACCCGACCCATCTTCACATCTTCACCCTCTTCGACAGCAATATGCGCACCTACCGGGATGTTATATCCTTTTAGTCCATTTCCTTTTTTATCAGCTACACGGATTACGGGATTTTTCGTTTTATCACGGCTATCAATAATCACTTTTTCACGGTGACCTGTCTGCTCATCTGACTCCTCACGGAATGTAATTCCTTCGATGATGGATTCAAACTCGGCCTTACCTTCAAATTCTGAAATAATAACTGCATTATATGGATCCCAGCTACAAATTCGATCACCTTTAGCTATTTTAGCACCATCCTTCACATACAGATAAGCTCCATAAGGAATGTTGTTAGACATGATCATCTTGTTCGTGCTAGCCTCCACGATTCGGAATTCTCCCGAACGACCTAATACTACTTCGATAGGACCATCTTCTGTTTGATGACTTACGGTACGAACATTCTCAAATTCAATGACACCATCAAATTTTGCATTGATCTGAGATTCTGCAGCAATATTCGATGCAGTACCACCCACGTGGAAGGTACGTAAGGTCAACTGAGTCCCTGGTTCACCAATCGACTGAGCAGCAATTACACCAACGGCTTCACCCATTTGCACACGCTTACCAGTGGCTAGGTTACGTCCATAACATAACCCACATACACCACGCTTGCTTTCGCACGTTAACACCGAACGAATTTCGATCCCTTCGAGCGCTGAGTTTTCAATTTTTTGCGCAATATCTTCTTCTATATCTAACCCAGCAGGAACCAATAGTTCATTCGTCAAGGGGTCATACACATCATGCAAGGTTGTTCTACCCAAAATACGATCGTATAATGGCTCTACCACATCCTCATTATCTTTCAATGCGGTTGTATAAATTCCTCTTAATGTGCCACAATCTGTTTCACCCACGATCATATCTTGGGCTACGTCATGTAAACGACGAGTCAAATAACCTGCATCGGCCGTTTTTAGGGCCGTATCGGCCAAACCTTTACGAGCACCGTGGGTTGAGATAAAGTATTCCAACACCGATAGACCTTCTTTAAAGTTTGATAAGATCGGGTTTTCAATAATCTCCCCACCCGAACCCGATTTTTGAGGCTTAGCCATCAAACCACGCATCCCACAAAGCTGACGAATCTGCTCCTTAGAACCACGGGCCCCCGAGTCAAGCATCATATAAACGGAATTGAAACCTTGGTTATCGGATGACAACTGAGTCATTACATTCGCGGTTAAGCGATTGTTAATACGGGTCCAGATATCGATAATTTGGTTGTAACGCTCATTGTTCGTAATGAATCCCATGTTATAGTTATTCATTACCTCTTCCACTTCTTTGGTTGCCTGATCAATCAATTTAGATTTTTCGGCAGGAATATTCACATCCTGAAGGTTGAACGAAAGCCCTCCTTGGAATGCCATCTGGAAACCTAGTTCCTTGATATCATCCAAAAACTGTGCTGCACGTGCCATACCCGTAGTTTTCACTACCGCACCAATAATATCACGAAGTGATTTTTTAGTCAGTAGTTCATTGATATAACCTACCTCTACTGGTACTCTTTGATTAAACAAAACACGACCAACCGTGGTATCAATCAATTTATTTACAATCTGTCCATCCGCTTCTTTCACATTCGTTTTCACCTTGATGAAAGCATGTAGATCTACTTTTTTCTCGTTATAGGCAATGATCACCTCCTCTGGAGAATAAAAAATTTGATCTTGTCCTTTTACAACGCGAGTCTCATCTGTTTTTCGCCCTTTGGTGATATAGTACAAGCCTAAAACCATGTCTTGCGAAGGAACCGTAATAGGCGTACCGTTGGCGGGGTTCAAAATATTGTGAGATGCCAACATCAGTAACTGGGCTTCCAAAATTGCAGCATTTCCTAAAGGCAAATGCACAGCCATCTGGTCACCGTCAAAATCCGCATTAAAAGCAGTACACACCAGTGGATGTAATTGGATTGCTTTCCCTTCTACCAATTTAGGTTGGAAAGCTTGTATACCCAAACGATGTAAGGTCGGTGCACGATTCAGTAGCACAGGATGGCCTTTCAATACATTTTCTAAGATATCCCATACCAAAGGATCTTTTCGATCTACAATTTTTTTCGCCGATTTTACTGTTTTAACCACACCTCTTTCAATCATCTTGCGAATGATGAATGGTTTAAACAATTCTGCAGCCATATCTTTCGGCAAGCCACATTCGTGAAGCTTTAGACTAGGCCCAACAACAATTACCGAACGTGCTGAATAATCGACACGCTTACCTAATAAGTTCTGACGGAAACGTCCTTGTTTCCCTTTTAAAATATCGGATAATGATTTCAATGCACGGTTACCTTCCGTTTTAACAGCATTCACTTTACGAGAGTTGTCAAATAACGAATCGACAGCCTCTTGCAACATCCGTTTTTCATTACGAAGAATTACTTCTGGTGCTTTAATCTCAATCAATCGCTTTAAACGATTGTTACGGATAATGACACGACGGTATAAATCATTCAAATCAGAAGTAGCAAAACGGCCTCCTTCTAAAGGAACTAATGGACGTAATTCAGGTGGAATAACTGGAACAATTTTGACGATCATCCACTCTGGATGATTTTCGATACGTGTATTGGCTCCACGGAAAGCCTCCACAATTTGAAGTCTTTTTAAAGCTTCCGTTTTACGTTGTTGAGAAGTTTCATTAGCCGCTTGGTGACGAAGATCATAAGACTGTTGATCCAAATCTAAACGCTTAAGCAATTCTTCCAACGCTTCAGCACCCATTTTAGCGATAAATTTCTGTGGATCTTTATCGTCTAAATATTGATTTTCTTTTGGTAGCGTATCCAATATATCCAAGTATTCTTCTTCCGTCAGGAAATCCATTTTCTGAATTCCATCAACTTCTTTAATACCTGCTTGGATCACTACATAACGCTCATAGTAAATAATAAGGTCTAACCTTTTTGTTGGTAAACCTAACAAGTAGCCTATCTTATTCGGCAACGAACGAAAGTACCAAATATGAGCAACGGGAACTACCAAACTAATATGTCCCATTCGATCGCGACGAACTTTCTTTTCAGTTACCTCTACACCACAACGATCACATACAATTCCTTTATAGCGAATACGTTTGTATTTACCACAGTGACATTCAAAGTCCTTAACGGGGCCAAAAATACGTTCGCAAAATAAACCATCACGCTCAGGCTTATAAGTCCGGTAGTTAATTGTTTCTGGCTTTAACACCTCCCCACTTGAACGCTCCAAAACAGCACTAGGAGACGATAAACTAATGGTTATCGAGGTGAAATTACTTTTGATTTTATTATCCTTTTTGTAAGACATAGTTTTTTTGATTTAAAAGTTGAAAGTTGAATAGGAGAGGGCCATTAACCCCTCAATTTTCGAACTTTTAACTAATCCAATGTAATATCTAAACCTAAACCTCTTAATTCATGAATCAATACATTGAATGATTCTGGCACTGAAGGAGTAGGTAGAGGTTCGCCTTTAACAATTGCTTCGTATGTTTTAGCACGACCAATAACATCATCCGATTTTACGGTCAATATCTCCTGAAGAATATTGGATGCACCAAATGCTTCCAGTGCCCAAACCTCCATCTTACCAAAACGTTGACCACCAAACTGGGCTTTACCACCCAATGGTTGTTGTGTAATTAATGAGTATGGCCCTATTGAACGCGCATGCATTTTATCGTCAACCATGTGTCCTAGCTTCAACATATAGATAATGCCAACCGTTGTTGGTTGATCAAATCGATCGCCTGTTAAGCCGTTATACAAGTAGGTTCTGCCAGATGTAGGTACGCCTGCTTTTGATACCCACTCTTCCACTTCTTCATGCGTTGCACCGTCGAAAATTGGTGTAGCAAATTTTACACCCAACTCTTTACCAGCCCAACCCAAAACGGTTTCGTAAATCTGACCCAAGTTCATACGAGATGGTACCCCAAGTGGATTCAATACGATATCAACTGGCGTTCCGTCTTCTAGGAATGGCATATCTTCATCGCGAACAATACGAGCAACAATACCCTTATTACCGTGACGTCCTGCCATTTTATCCCCTACCTTCAGTTTACGTTTTTTGGCGATATATACTTTAGCCATTTGTACAATACCTGAAGGAAGCTCATCACCCACGCTGATCGCAAACTTGTCACGCTTATACGCTCCTAACTCTTCATTAAGTTTGATATTATAGTTATGCAATGTTTGCTTGATCAGCTCATTCTTATCTTCATCAGTTGTCCACTTGGTCGGATTAATATTTGCATACTCTAGCTCTACTAACACTTTGTGCGTAAATTTTACGCCTTTCGCTACCAAAAGCTCTTTGTACACATTATGAATGCCCTGCGAAGTTTTACCATTCACAATGAAGAACAACTTATCAATCAGCGCTTCTTTCAGTTCTTTAACTGCTTTATTATACTTAGCATCCAATTTTTCAATTAATATTTTCTCTTCACTTCTGGATGTTTTCTTAGCTCGAGAGAAAAGTTTCGTATCAATAACCACGCCTGCTATTGAAGGGGGTGTCTTCAACGATGCATCTTTCACATCTCCTGCCTTATCTCCAAAGATGGCACGTAATAGTTTTTCTTCTGGAGATGGATCTGATTCTCCTTTTGGTGTAATCTTACCAATTAGAATATCCCCTTCTTTAATCTCTGCACCAACACGAATGATTCCATTTTCATCCAGATCTTTCGTCGCTTCCTCAGAAACATTCGGAATATCAGAAGTCAGCTCTTCTTCACCACGTTTTGTGTCACGCACTTCTAGCTCAAACTCCTCGATGTGTAAAGAAGTAAAGATATCTTGGGAAACAACACGTTCCGAAATCACAATCGCATCCTCAAAGTTGAAACCTTGCCAAGGCATAAATGCCACTTTCAGATTTCTTCCCAAGGCCAATTCACCATTCTGAGTCGCGTATCCCTCACATAAAACCTGGCCTTTTTCTACTCGTTGGCCTTTTTTAACAATTGGCTTCAAGTTGATACAAGTACTTTGATTCGTTTTTTTGAACTTAATCAGCCTATATGATTTAACCTCACCCTCAAAAGAAACCAAAACATCATTTTCATTTCTTTCATAACGAATACGAATTTCATTGGCATCCACATACTCAACCACACCAGTGCCTTCTGCATTAATCAATGTGCGCGAGTCACGAGCAACACGTCCTTCCAAACCTGTTCCTACAATAGGTGATTCTGGGCGCAACAAGGGCACCGCTTGACGTTGCATATTCGATCCCATCAAGGCACGATTCGCATCATCATGCTCCAAAAATGGAATTAATGATGCAGCAATCGACGTGATTTGATTCGGAGCAATGTCCATCAAGTCTAATTTTTCAGGTTCAATTACTGGAAAATCCCCTTCAAATCGTGCTTTTACTCGAGCAGTGGTAAAATTACCTTTATCATCATACAGTGCGTTAGCCTGACCAATAGTTTTGCCATCTTCGTCTTCCGCTGATAAATAAATTACGGGCTCTTCTACAACCACACGGCCTTTATCTACTTTTCGATACGGGGTTTCAATAAAACCTAAATTATTAATCTTTGCATGTATACAAAGGGAAGAAATCAAACCAATGTTTGGTCCCTCTGGAGTTTCAATGGTACACAAACGACCGTAATGGGTATAATGTACGTCACGCACCTCAAAACCTGCACGCTCACGAGAAAGACCACCTGGGCCTAAAGCTGAAAGACGACGCTTGTGCGTAATCTCCGCCAAAGGATTGGTTTGATCCATGAATTGTGACAACTGATTTGTTCCGAAGAACGAATTAATAACCGAAGATAGGGTACGAGCATTAATTAGATCTGTTGGCGTGAACACCTCATTGTCACGAACATTCATTCGCTCACGAATAGTTCGCGACATACGTGCCAATCCAACACCGAATTGAGCATATAACTGCTCACCCACCGTACGCACACGACGATTTGATAAGTGATCAATATCATCCACCTCTGCTTTTGAGTTGATCAACT
>Ga0114967_10005208_pt1 | contig 10342 bp, 8 predicted proteins | sample M_130628_MF_Meta_FD_92639 | JGI IMG/M metagenome (GOLD analysis project Ga0114967, IMG submission 92639) | Freshwater microbial communities from Lake Montjoie, Canada to study carbon cycling - M_130628_MF_MetaG | ecosystem: Environmental > Aquatic > Freshwater > Lake | place: Lake Montjoie... | reverse complement strand
GGGGATTTACGTGAGCGCATCGAGTGAGAAATCCGATCTCCGCAATCGCTATCGCTTTGAACGGCGCGAAAGATATCTAGATCACTCTTTTGCATACCTTGCGACTTCACTGGAATTTCAAAAGGCTATACATATTGCCAGTTACATCTCTTATGGGGATGAACCCAGCACATCAGAGTTAAATACTGCGCTACTAAAAAATGGAAAAAATTTATATCTGCCGCGAATTGTTGGAAAGGATCTCGAATGGGTTCAGTGGCAAGGCGATCCGAGTCAACTAATTCCCAGCAAGTTTTCAAAGAATATTTTGGAGCCAAGTGGTCCTGCAATTTCCGATAAATTGGTACTTGAATTAATAGTCGTCCCAGCACTGCGAATTGATCGCGCTGGTTATCGATTAGGACAAGGCGGTGGTTTTTATGATCGCGCGCTCTCGCACTTAAGTGCCTGGAGCGTTGGCTTGATCCATCCTGATGAAATTTCAAGTGAAGATCTTCCGCGCGAGAACTTTGATATTCCTCTCAACGCAGCGGCCACACCTGATTTATTGCTACGTTTTAAAAATTAATTACCAGGCAGGTTTCGCGCCATCACGATTCTTTGAATTTGATTTGTGCCCTCATAAATCTGTGTGAGTTTGGCATCGCGCATCATTCGTTCTACTGGGTAATCAGAGACATATCCATAACCACCTAAGACCTGTACCGCATCTTGAGTCACCTTCATAGCCACATCGCTGGCAAAAGTTTTACTTGCCGCAGAGAAGAATTTTAAGTCCTTATCGCCTCGTTCGCTGCGGGCGGCGGCTGCATAAGTTAATTGGCGGGCGGCTTCGATATTCATCGCCATATCAGCCAACATAAATTGCACGCCCTGGAAATCAAAGATCTCTTTCCCAAATTGTTTACGTTCGTGTGAATATTTGGCGGCAACATCTAGCGCACCTTGGGCAATTCCTAAAGCTTGTGCGGCGATAGTGATGCGAGTGTGATCCAAGGTATCCATAGCGATTGCAAATCCAGCACCGACTTCACCGATACGGCGATCATCGCTGATAGTTACATTATCGAAATAAACTTCACGTGTTGGTGAACCGCGAAATCCCATCTTCTTTTCTGGAGCACCAAATGAAACGCCAGCATCAGATTTTTCAACGATAAATGCTGTTATGCCTTTTGAACCTTTACTTGGATCGGTCTGTGCAATGACTGTGTAAAACTCTGATACCCCAGCGTTAGAAATCCATTTTTTACTTCCATTAATTACCCAGTTATCGCCTTTGCGTTCAGCTTTAGTTTTAAGAGCGGATGCATCTGACCCTGCTTCAGATTCGGAGAGGCAGTAGGAAAAACCTTTTCCCTTTGCTAGTTGTGACAACCAACGTTCTTTCTGGTCTTGATTGCCACCTAAAATCAAAGGTAGCGAACCTAGTTTGTTAACTGCAGGAATTAGCGATGATGATGCACAAACTCGAGCGACTTCTTCAATGATAATTACGACAGCGAGAGCATCTGCGCCTTCGCCACCAAATTCTGTCGGTACATGGGCAGCGCTTAAGCCAGACTTTAAAAGCGCATCGGCTGCTTCTTGCGGAAAGCGATGGTCTTCATCAACTGCTGCGGCATGTGGTGCGATCTCATTTTCAGCAAGAGATCGAACGCTGGCACGTAAATCGTTATACTCAGATGGCAGCGCATACAGATCGTTGGTTGTCATTTTCTCTCTCTCGCATCCTTTGCCGCTAAAGAAGTTAGGTAGGCATTGTATTGAGCGAGTTCATCGGGTTCACCCATCGCAGCTAATCGAGTTTCATTTCGATCTATACGTTTGGTCTCCCGCTTGTCATCGCGCATCCACTGAATAAAGGTTGCCACAAGCGCCATCAAAATTGGAATTTCTCCCATGGCCCAGGCGATAGATCCCCCAGCGTGCTGATCGGCGAGTAAATCAAGGTTCCAAGGAGTTTGCAGCGATGCAAAATATCCTTGATCGATAACTGTCGAAGTAGAAATTAGCGCGATTGCGAAGAAGGCGTGGATGCTCATTGCCGCAAAGAGAATCACGATACGCACAATGTGCGGAACTTTTCGCGGATTAGGATCAATGCCGATAATTACATGGAAGAAGAGAATGCCGGCGAGAAGAAAGTGAACATTCATTACTAAATGTCCAAGGTGTGATTGCATCATATTTCCAAAGAGATTGGTCATATAAAGAACAAAGAGTGAACCATCAAAGAGCGCCAATATAACTACTGGATTTGTAACGATCCCAGCTGGTTTGGAATGTAATAGCGCAATGAGCGTGCCACGAACACCACGTTCTTCTGGGTTGCGACCCTGCGGCAAGGTACGTAGCGCCAATGTAATCGGTGCGCCTAAGACAATTCCGATTGGCGCGATCATGCCAAGTGCCATGTGCGCGATCATGTGATACTCAAACGAGAATTTTGCATATACGCCTAAGCCGCCACTGGTTGCGTAATCAATAACGCTAATGCCTAACGCGAATGCAACAGTACGACCAACTGGCCATTTATCGCCACGTCGCGACAAAATAACTACACCTTTTATATAAAGTGCAACTGCGGTTATGAGCACGCCGATCATTAGCGCATCTGGATCATAAAGTGAGAGCACTCGCCAGATATTTGGAGCAGCTGGTGTGGTGATGCCTGCAATCGCTAGCCCCGGATCCAAAATCGTACTTTCCCCTCGTGATGGAGGTTGTAAGTTAGAAAGGCGTGATCCAATTAAAACCGTTACGAGCATGATGCTTACTTCAATTAGAAGCAATCGCGTTAAATTCTTGAAACTTAATTGCAACTTGCCTGATAAATGTTTGCGATTTAGATAGCCCAAATAAATCAGTCCAGCGGTTAGCAAAACTTTCAGAATCACCAATCGCGCATAGTTAGAGCTCCATGCGCTCTGAAAGTTAAGTCTGGCCCAAGCATTTGCGCTACCGCTTACAACAACTGCAATTACTGCCCAGAGCGACAGGGAGCTAAAGCGCGGCATCGCGATTGCGCGATCGGCGGCCGAAAGCACTGTTATGGCAATCAATCCGCCAACCCAGAAGGTAAGAGCAACTACATGCACAATCAGCGAACCGATCGCTAAAGAGTGCGAACCACTTGATGCAGAGTGGCTAGCAAAAATTGGGGCAATTACCGCCACAATCGATAAAAGCAGAAGTGCATTGGCGGCAGCAACCGTACGGATACGTGAGATAGCAGCGCAGATAAGCAAAGCTAAAAGAAGTTGTACAAACATGTACTTACCCAGGTCGATTTGGGAGACAAATGAGCGAAGTGAAGTTGGATCTAGCGCACCAGAAAGAGAGGTTCCTAAAATATTAGCTAACGTGGTCAGGATATTTAACCCTTGCCCAAGTACCCAAACAAGTGCGGTTATCGCCGCCGAATTTCGCAGAGCCTTAGCAGATTTAGATAATTTACCCGCGTCATCGAAGAGTAAGAAGGCCATTGCCAGTAGAAAACCAATCGTTGCAAAACTTGAGGCAAGCGAAATGAACTTACCAACTGTGGTCAACGATGTAATCAGCGGACCAGCAGAATTTAGATCTGCTGCCAGAAAAGTCATCTCTCGCTAAATATCTTTCTGGCGTATAACGCAAGCGCAATCAAGACAATAAACGAAGCAACAAGTAAACCAATTACAAAGAGGTTAGTGCCGAAGTCACTTCCTTGAACTTTTGTAGGTGTTGTTGGTGCAACTTCTTGAGGTGTCGACATGGTCGGTGTTGAGAAATTAAAGTTAAAGGAGCCCGATAGTGGGTTATCCATCTCAGAGATAATGTTGTAAGTAACTTTATAGACGCCAGATTCGGTTATTGGCTTCATTCCAACGATGATGTCATTGCCTGCAACAGTCAAGGTTCCATCATCAACGCGACGTCCGGCGGGATCTGTAACAGTTATTTCATTTCCCATATCCATCGGCGTAATTTCAACCGAAATAGTTACCGCACTTGGCGCAACTTTTAGAGTCGAACCTGCGATCGGAGATGTCGCAACAAGTGAATTGGCTAGCGCCGGACCAGTCGCCATTACAGAAATGACGATTGCGCCGATAAGTGCCGCAAAACGCTTCACTTGTTTACCTGCCTTCGCTGCGAGAGTGGTCTCAATTCGCCTCTATAGTCTCACTTCCTTAGACTGATCCACTAGCCCCCGTGGATGTGATTTAGGAAAGGAGTGAGCGCAAGTGCCTACATATCAATATCAATGTTCTGCCTGCGAGCACGCCTTTGAAGCCTTTCAAAGCTTTTCCGATGATCCGCTAACCGAATGCCCAGAATGCAAGGGCGAAGTTCGCAAAGTTTACTCAGCCGTTGGCGTTGTCTTCAAAGGATCCGGTTTTTATAAAACAGATTCAGTTGCAAAACCAGCAAAGCCAGCAACGCCTACTAAAAGTGAATAGTTAAAATTAGCCTTCGTGATGCGGCGGTTTATCGCCTTTAATTTCAGATTCACGGCGGTCGGCTTCACTTTGATCTTCGCTTGAATCGCGTTCATCTTCAGTTGTTGCGGGAAAAAGTTCGCTCATGACCAACCTCACCCCCTCAATGTGCTTGGATAACTTGCCTTACTAGGGATGATCCTACATAGTTAATCTGTGTTTGAGCGCATAGGGATGCTGGTAGTCCGCCGCAGCAAAGTGGTGTTAATTGTATTTACTATCGCAATTTTAGGTGCTGGCGGAATTGGCTCACTTGCCTTTAGCAAACTTGATTCCGGCGGATATTCTGATTTATCCAGTGATTCCGCAAAAGCTGCGACTTACCTAACGGAAAAATTCGGCGTCGTTGAACCAGTCGCCGTCCTTGTCATTGATTCCGGCAACAAACCAGTCGATGATCCAGAAATTTCCCAAGCTGCGATCGCACTTGAAAAGAAGATTGCTCAAGTGCCTGGAATCTCGCGAACTCTATCTTTCTGGTCGACAGGTGGAGCCCAAGGTATGAAGGCAACCGATGGTAAGGCGGCCTTCTTATTTGCATATGCAAATTTGAAGGGAACAGATTTTGATAAATTGGGAAATATTGGGGCACAAATTCAAGAAGAATTTGATGGTCCTAGCGGAGCCCTTACCGTTTATGCCTCTGGTTCTGGGGTTATCACGCATGCGATTAACCATAAGATTGAAAAAGATTTACTGCTCGCTGAATCAATTGCCATCCCGTTGACCTTTCTACTGCTCGCCTTTGTCTTTGGTGCGTTAGTTGCATCAGCGATGCCGCTGGTTGTGGGAGTTAGTGCAATTTTGGGTGCATTCTTTATTATTTACTTATTCACCTTATTTACCAACGTAAGTATCTTCGCGCTTAATCTAATCACGGGCTTAGGTCTTGGCCTCGGAATTGATTACGCGCTTTTGATGGTAAATCGCTTCCGCGAAGAATTACATGCTGGCAAGAGCGTTGAAGAATCTATTATCACAACTGTTAATTCGGCCGGAAAGACGGTCTTCTATTCAGGGCTAACGGTTCTTGTAACTTTAAGTGCGCTCATATTCTTCCCTCTTGATTTCCTCAAATCATTTGGATACGCCGGCGTTAGCGTTGTCTCTCTTGCAGTACTGGGCGCCCTGATTCCGCTACCTGCGATTATGGCTTTGCTTGGTCACAGAATTGATAAAGGTGTAGTCCGCAAATCTGGAATAACGCCGAAAGAAGATGGTCGCTGGGCACACACTGCGCGCAATGTTATGCGCCGTCCAGTTCCTGTAGTTATTGGTTCACTTTTAATATTAGGAACATTTGCCGCACCCATTTCAAATATTGCCTTTGCCCAAGTTGATTCAAGAGTTCTACCAAAGAGTGATCCAGCAGCTATTGGCGCGGCAAAGATACTTGAGAGATTTAATGGATTCGAAGGCAGCCCTATTGAAGTCGTTATCCCTAATGGCGTTGGCCGTGAAACCCAAGTAAATAAATACCTTACAGAAGTAGCAAAGGTCGATGGCATCGCCCGAGTTTCTCCGATTGAAACCTACGGCAGCGATTTACGAATTCAAGTAATTCCATCTAAGGCATCGCGTTCTTTAGCTGCCGAACAGATAATCCACGACATTCGCGATATCCCAAGCCTGACCGGAACTTTGATAGGTGGTGCAGCGGCAGACTTCACTGATTCGCAAGATGGCATCGCACGCACGCTGCCGTGGGCACTTGGTTGGATCGCCTTCTGGGTAATGATCCTTATCTTTGTATTTACCGGATCAATTATCTTACCAATTAAAGCAGTGCTGCTAAATGCGCTTTCACTTCTGGCAACTCTCGGTGCCATCACATGGATCTTTATTGATGGACACCTGAAATGGTTAGTTGGTGATTTCACTGTTACTGGAACGCTAGATACGGGAAGTGTGATCCTGGTAGCTGTTGTTGTATTCGGACTTTCTATGGATTATGAAATCTTCTTACTTTCACGGATTCGTGAAGAACATATGGCAGGTAAGAGCAATATTGAATCTGTAGCAGTCGGATTGCAACGCTCTGCCCGCATCATTACCGCAGCAGCGCTTCTATTAGCGGTCGTCTTCGCCTCATTCATGATTAGCGGTGTCACATCAATCAAGATGTTGGGCTTTGGTGTTGCGTTAGCAGTGATCCTCGATGCAACTTTGGTTCGTGCGCTTTTAGTACCAGCTTTGATGCGTTTATTTGGAGAACGCAACTGGTGGGCACCTAAAGCGCTCCGTCGTTTCACAATTACACATTAATTTTTTAAAGTGTCCCCGGCGGGAGTTGAACCTGCGACCTACCGCTTAGGAGGCGGTTGCTCTATCCACTGAGCTACGGGGACCTGCATGAATTAACTTGGCAAAGGTTATCGCTATGGCTAACCTAGGTGTAACACGCTCAAGATCCATAGTTATCGGCGCATAAGCAGTTAGCGGCACTAAGGAGAAAACCGAGATGGCCAAGGAACTGCACTTCGATGTAGTCGTTATTGGATCTGGTTTTGGGGGTTCCGTTACAGCGCTGCGATTGCGTGAAAAGGGTTATTCCGTTGCTGTTTTAGAAGCCGGTAAAAGATTTGCCGATAAAGATTTCCCAAAAACTTCCTGGCGGGTAAATAAGTTTCTCTTTGCGCCACAATTTGGTTGTTACGGAATTCAGCGAATTCATTTTCTGCCGGATGTTCTGGTGCTTTGTGGCGCAGGTGTTGGTGGTGGATCGCTGGTCTACGCAAATACTTTGTACCAACCGAGCGATAAATATTTTCAAGATCCACAATGGGCGCAGATCACCGATTGGAAACGTGAACTCGAGCCTTGGTATGACCAAGCACGTCGCATGTTAGGCGTCGAAGAAAATCCTTATTTCTCACCAAGTGATGCCGCGATGAAGATTGCAGCAGAGAAAATGGGAGTTGTCGATACTTTTAAAATGGCGCCGCTGGGAATTTACTTTGGAAAAGGTGAAGGTAAAGCTGCAAGTGATCCATATTTTGGCGGAAAAGGTCCAGATCGAGTCGGCTGCACAAATTGCGGCGAATGCATGACTGGCTGCCGTCATAACGCCAAGAATACCTTGCCAAAGAATTACTTAGGTTTGGCAGAAGGTGCTGGCGCAAAGGTATATCCACTGACAACTGTTACTGAATTTTTGAAACGCGCTGATGGAAAATGGGAAGTTAAAACTGTTAAAACCGATGGCTGGGATGGATCTAAGGGCGCTACTTTTATTGCAACAGAGCTCGTAGTCGCAGCCGGCACCTTTAACACCCAGAAATTACTACATAAGATGAAACGTAAAAATTTACCGAAGTTATCTAATCGATTGGGTGAGCTTTCTCGAACAAATAGTGAGGCGCTCACCGGTGCGCTAATGAATAGCCGCGAAATTGATTTCAGTCGAGGCTCGGCAATTACTTCTTCCTTCTTCCCAGATGCACATACCCACGTAGAACCAGTGAGATATGGCAAAGGCAGTAACTTTATGGGGTTGCTTCAAACCATTATGACCGATGGCTTTACGGGAAAAGAGCGGCGTAAACATTGGTTGAAACAAGTAATTGCAAAACCGTCACTACTGGTGCGATTAATTAATGTGCGCCACTGGAGTGAAAAGACCGTTATCGCGCTGGTAATGCAAGATGTTGACTCTTCGGTCACAGTTAATGGTAAGCGAGGAATTTTTGGTTTCAAGCTAACTTCAAAAAATAATAGCGATACCCCAAATGCGACTTATATCCCTGCTGCTAATGAAGCGGTACGGCATGTAGCGAATGAATACGGTGGTATTGCCGGTGGACATGTCGGTGACTTAATTAGCGCGCCATTTACCGCGCATTTCGTCGGTGGGTGTGTAATCGGTAGCGATGAGAAAACAGGTGTAATTGATGCCTATCATCGCGCCTTTAATTATCCAACGTTGCATATCGTCGATGGTTCAACCATCACAGCTAACTTAGGCGTTAACCCATCGCTAACAATTACCGCTCAAGCCGAACGCGCTATGTCTTTCTGGCCAAATAAAGGAGATGTAGATCAACGTCCCGCACAAAGTGAACCTTACAAGTATCTTCAGCCCGTGAAACCAAATAGTCCAGTCGTTCCATTCGGTGCACATGGTGAACTGAAATACTCAACCACGGAGGCGCTATGAAGAAGTGGGCTCTAGTAACTGGCGCAACTGCAGGTATCGGAGAAAGTTTCACCAGGTTACTTGCGGCTGAGGGTTTCAATCTAGTTTTGGTCGCTCGCGATGAAGTTAGATTGCACGAACGCGCGCAAGGGCTAAAGGATAAATATGGTGCTGACTCAGTAGTGATAGTTGCTGATTTAGCCACTGAATCGGGCTGTGCCAAAGTTGAAGAATATCTAGCCAATAACGAGGTTGAAGTATTAATTAATAATGCGGGCTTTGGTATTAATAAAGCTTTTACGATGAGTGACTTGGCGAAAGAAGAAGAAGTTTTCAAGGTCTTAGTACGCACCCCCATGCGTTTAATGCATGTTGCTCTTCCTAAAATGAAGGAGCGAAACTCTGGTGTTGTAATAAATGTTTCATCGGTAGCAAGTTTTATAGCAGGTGGGGCATATAGCGCTTCTAAATCTTATTTAACTGTCTTATCTGAATCCCTCCACACCGAACTATCTGCCACAAATATAAAAGTATCGGCGCTCTGTCCAGGCTTTACTCGAACAGAATTTCACCAACGCGGCCGGATGAAGATGGCAGGTCTGCCAGAATTTATGTGGCTTAATTCGGATGAGTTGGTAGCGGCAGCTTGGAAAGATGCGCTGGCTGGAAAGCCAGTTTCGATACCTGGTTGGCAATATAAATTATTGGTTGGATTTATTTCTATCGTTCCACGCTCCATTGTGCGGCGCCTCGGGATGAACCTACGGGTCAAACAGCGATAATTCACATGCTTTTCACTGCTTGCATCCAACGTATCGACCTTGCGGATCGCTAATATTGCTCCATAATCTATGGAGGTTTTCATGTTTCGCAAGGTTCTAGTCGTAGTCGGTACCGCAGCTCTAGTTGCTGCCTCAATTACCGCAGTACCCGCCAGCGCAGCGACCAAAGTCAGCAATGGCGTTGCCTGCTCCAAGTCCGGTGCTACGACCAAAGTAAGTGGTTCATCTTATAAATGTGCCAAGAATCCACTTGTGAAGAATGCAAAGTTGACTTGGTTATCAATTGATTGCCTAAACACCACTAAGACTTACACCACAGCACTTGCAAACTTGCCGAAGATTAAAGCGGCAACAGATGCAACAATTGCAAAATTAGATGCAGATATTGTTAAGCAGGCTATTGAAGTTGAAAAAGCGAATAAGTTAATCCCTGAATACCAGGCAAAGATTGCAACAATCAATACTGCTCTGACCGCTCTTAAGGCCGATACTGCAAACTTGGTTAAGAACAAGGCGACTATTGATAAGTACTCTGCCGCTGTTCGCAGCTACGAAGCAGCGATTAAGGCATATGGAACTGTTGGAAAGCAGAGCGATCGCAGCGAGAAGGCTAAGGCGCAAGCGCTAGGCCAATACGAGAACTCAAAAGTCGATATCGAGACTGCACTTGGAATGGCTAAATTAATCTGCCAAAAAGGTTTCTAACTAGAATCTAAGGTTTTCCCTATTTATGTAGGGTAAATATCTACCCTAACTTTTACGGGTGCGGGTTTATCTTTTAGCCAAATGGCTGGCGCTGGCGCTGCTCATTTCTCATATTCTGCTGCGGGTGCTTTTACCGGATCCTTCTATTGCTAAAGATTTGATTCTTTACAACTTGATAGTCCTGGTTGCGATCATCGGTCTATTTAAAGCACCGCTCCATAATGATCCATTGGCGG
>Ga0114967_10005207_pt1 | contig 10342 bp, 11 predicted proteins | sample M_130628_MF_Meta_FD_92639 | JGI IMG/M metagenome (GOLD analysis project Ga0114967, IMG submission 92639) | Freshwater microbial communities from Lake Montjoie, Canada to study carbon cycling - M_130628_MF_MetaG | ecosystem: Environmental > Aquatic > Freshwater > Lake | place: Lake Montjoie... | reverse complement strand
TCTTACTAAAGCAGGTCCTCCGTTTTGTCCTTGATATCCGTTATTGTTATTTGAATTCCACCCTCCAACGCCACCTTGTCCTATTCCTGGCTTTTGATTCGCATTATCAATTGACGTATTATTATTTTGACTACCTGTATAATCAGGAGTTGTATTTATTGTTGGTGATGCCAAATTATTTTGTACGGTCCCAGCAGCTCCTATAGATGAGTTATTTCCTTGACCACCATCATTTCCTTTTGTCGATTCTACTGTAAAAAAAGTCGCAAAATTACCATTAGCTGTTATATTTACAGCTGGATTAGTATTTGACCCTCCTGAACTTATATTGTTATTGTTGTCTGTACCTTGACCACCAAAACCACTATCACCACCAGGGATATTTATAGAATTATTACTAGTATATATAGTTATGGCAACCCCATCTGTTCCACTTTTTCCATTAGCTGTCTCTGAACCCTGATATGCCCCACCCGCACCACTACCACTAAAATCGATGTATATCGTATAATTATCTTTTGGATTCGATAATTTTGAAGTCATTATTGCTAAGAATCCGCCAGCACCACTCCCACCAGCACCGCCTCTAGTTCCGCTATTATTACTATTTCCACTTGCTTTCGCATTAGCTCCACCACCGCCACCTCCACCACCACCGGAAATTGCGATTATTTTTAATTTATTACACCAAACGGGAATGGTAACGCTTGAATAAGCAGTATAATCTGTGTAGACAGCTTTTACAGTTTTAGCTATATCTACATTAGCCAAATTTGTATTATTAAATATTTCATATCCTAAATCTGTTGGTTGCTCCCAACTATTATTACTAGTAACGCATGATGGAAACCCTGAAAAAGTATTGGTGAATGTTTTATCAGCACCAGTAGTAGCAACTAGTGAAGAAACGTCTGTATTAGCAGCTACATTTCCACTTTTTTTTTCAGTGAAGTATTTGGACATAATATATTTTATATAAATAAATATTTTTATTATATTTTAATATATTTTATTATATTTTATTATAATTTATTGTATATTTAACCAACCAGTAATTATATATTTATTATTTGACAACGGCATTATACCTTTATGAGGATAACACCAAGAAGCCGGAAAAAATATCAGTTTACCCGCGCTAGGTTTTATTTTAAAATCTCCGCAAAACTCGGTTTCACCTCCTTCATCAACATCATTCAGATACCATAAATAAGTAATAACTCGATGCATCTTCATATCATTTACCATACTAAAATCATCATGGTAAACAAACCGTCCTTCATTTTTATCGTATTTTTGCATTAAAAAACAAGTGTCACAAAAATTCTGATTAAAAAATGTTTTACCGTATTTTTCACATAAATTATTATTAAAAATTTTTAAATTCCTTGATAATTCTTCATATAAAAAATTATTAACATTGAACCATGCCGAGGTTTCATTTGTATTAATATTAATGCTATAATCTAGTGTCTTCTTTATTTTGTCATTTTGACCATTTCTTGTAACCCCCTTATATTTATTCGGTTCATTCTCGAATATATCAATAATTTCTTTACATAACTCTAAAGGAATAGAGGTTTCGTTTATATAAATAAAATCCATTTATACCTTTATACTGTTAACTATTAAAACTTTTTTATAATATTATTTAAAATAATATTATTTTTAATATCTTTATTAACCGGTTCCAATTTATAAATAAAAAACCATTCACATGGAAATAACATTAAATCACCTTTATTCGGCTGTAAAACATGATTATTAAAAAATGTTATCTTGGAGTTATCATCTAAAAATATAATACATATCATATATTTATAAATGGATTGCTCATAATTTACTTCAAATAAGTCAATGTAATTGTTTGTATAAATGCAAAATGGATTAAATAACATTTCTTCTTTTACTACATTAAAACCGTCGCATTTATTCGTAAAATTTATATAATATTTGCCAATCGTCTCACATAATATAGTTTCTATTTTGTCGACAAATGTAGATAATTCAGTAGCTTCATCTATCATTTTCGTATCTGATACATTGTTATCTATGATGTATTTATTGATAATATCACAAGAGCTAACATCAAAACATTTTTCATTGACAAATATAAGGTCTACAAAATTATTAAATAACATTCTATAATTCAAATATAATAAAAAAATTGAATTATATTTAAATATATATAAGAATAATATAAATATATATACAAAATGATTATTCCTATAAAGTGTTTCACGTGCGGTATTGTTTTAGCAAACAAATATCGATATTATTGCGAAGAAGTTAGAAAGCGTAAAATGTCGAAGGATTTACACGACGATAAAGTAATTTATTTGACGTCCGAATATAGCGAAAAGACGCCCGAGGGCGAAGTATTGGACGAATTGAAGCTGATGAAGATGTGCTGCCGCCGCCATATGCTAACCCATGTGGATATTGATTAAATCCTTTATTATTTTTAAAAAGAACAACAGATTTTATTATAAAAAGAATAATCAATATTATAAAAGGAAGAAAGAGTGCGTTTCTTTTTTTTATTTGTATATTATAAATGGCTACTCGAAAAAACAAGAGCAAAAGCAATAAAAAGCAGAAAATTATTTTTCAGAAAGGGTGCTCTAGAAAGCATTTAGGCGGGTACCATAAGTGTTCTAAAAAATGCCGTATACAAAAGGGTGGATCTTGTGACTCTTGTGGACTACAACAAACCGGCGGCTGGACTTTTAAAACCGGTTTGCCACCTGTTCCAGGTCCATTTGTAGGAGGTCCGTGGACTGATAAGATAGAAGGCAATTATTACAAAAATAATTTATATGATAATGGCGACCCTCAAACAATGATGAAACTGAATGGTGGTTCTTCGAACAAAGGTTCTTCGAAGAAAAGAAGGCATAGATCTAAATCTAGGAAGTCTTTGATGCGCGGCGGCAGTCTAGTCCCTCAACAGTTAACCAATTTAGGTAGAGATTTGTCTTTCAGTTTTAAAAGCGCGTATAATCACATGAATGGATATTCGTCGCCGGTAAACCCAAAACCGTATATGGACCAATTTAAACCTTCACACTTTTCAAGTGGAATGTAATGGTGCCTTTGATATGAAAAGGTGTAATACAAATACAGTAAAGCAATTATTTAATATTTTATTATTTTTTCTATACTTAATTTATTATAATGGCTTTCCCAAAAAAATTAAGTGAGTTGTGTACCCCATCTCTTGTCTATTTTGTGATTTCAGTTATTGGATTGGCAATGGCGATTGTACAAAATTTAGGAAACAAACACCGCTACAGTTTAGGCAGTTTCTCCTGCCAGGTCCCCAGTTGTATGGCTATCTTCATTATTAAGGTTGTCTACGTTCTATTCTGGACATGGATACTCAACTTGATGTGCTGTGATGGTCACGTCGAGATTGCTTGGTTCCTTGTTTTACTCCCTTTTATTCTCTTGGCCATCGTGATTGGCCTTGTTATGACTAATCAAAAGAAGAGTAAGAAGGAGGGAATGGATGCTAATAACTTTAAAGCAAGAAAATAAATAACCCAATATATTTTATATACAGACTATATATAAAATATGAACAACTTACAAGGCATTTTTGGACTATTTATTGTTTTAGCAATTACACTGACAATGGGACTACAATTTACTAAATTTACAGAAGGATTTGATAACAAGGGTACAGAAGAAAAAAAGGATAAAAAGGATAAAAAGGATAACAATAATAACGACATGCCGGTTCATACAAAAAAGTCAAATTCGATGGCTAAACAAAGTGTATTCGATGATATGACGCCTAGTTACTAATTTAATGTAAAACCTTGAATTTTGCCACATACATTCCCAATAATATTAGCCCCATTCCAGTGTAATCATCAATCAATGTAGGCAACTTCAACCAAAACGCATTTGACCCAATTTGCGAGAGGAAATTGAATACATAAGAAGACATTGCTAATTGTGCGGGATTAAACAATAGAATTCCTAGACGTTGTGCTGGAATAACAAATATCCATTCCATGGTAGCCCAAAACTGCGACGAAATCATTGTTTCAAACATAGTTTCTTTTTTGTTTTCATCTGTTGTTTGCGCAAATAACGCGATTTGCATTGCTATGACAATCAATACATTTAGTAATAACCATAATATTACTGTTTTAAAAATATTCATTTAATATAATATTACAAAATATTTTATTAATTTTATTAATTTTGTAATGTAATATTATATTATATTATATGGACTTTTCAAAAATACATTATTATGCCTTATTTCTATTTTTATTTGTATTGGCACAGAGCTTTTCTGTATGGGGACAATATGTTACACTGCCATTTACAAATTTAAGCGCATGGAATGCCTTTAAAATGGCGATTCCGTTTGCTTGGTTAGATTGGCTTATAATGCCTTTTGTAATTAAGATAGGACATGATTACGAGCTAGTTACACCGACACAGGATATATTTTTATTGATTATTATACAATTTTCATTGGTCCTGACTATTAACCATTTTTATCTTAAATATGATATTTTTAGAAGTGACTATATTGGATTTTTCCTTATTTTAGCAGGTTTTTTCGTTAGTTTCAATAATGTTATTTCTAAAATGTTTAACATTCCTATTCCCAAACATCCTGGGCAAACCGAAGTTGGAGATAAGGACAAAGACAAAGACGGAAACAAGGACAAAGACGGGAACAAAGAAGACAAAACTAAATAAAGGTCTAATTCTTAATAAATTAAATATTTGACTATTATATATATAATATGAATAATATGAAAAAAGTAAAAAATGGTATCTCTTATGAGATGAATGGCTGGTTATATGTTTCAATTAAGGGCAAACCCAAGGAACGTGGCTACGCATATGGAAAACTAGTTGCGCATGAGATGAAAAAGGTTCAGAAAATACAGGAATTTATTACTTACAATGATTATGGTGTCAAATGGTCGTTCTTTATTGAAGCCGCTGCTAAATACTTCAAGCCTAAAATTATGGAGCATTTTCCCGAATTTTACGAGGAAATGGTCGGTTTCTCTGAGGGATGTACTGCCGGTGGTACCAAAATATCTATTGACGAGGTGATTGCTTGGAACAACTCGTTTACATTGACCGAGGGATGGTACGCAAACATGCCCGACGAGGAGCGAATTGCCGTATTTGGAACCAATGCGCCAAAAGGTTCGGGAGGAAAGGAAGGTGGTGCTGCCGACAAGTGTAGTGCTTTTATGGCAAATGGTGATTGGACTGCCGACGGCAAAATTGTTACATGTCACAATAACTTTAGTAATTTTGTTGATGGACAATTGGCTTGTGTTGTGCTTGATTTGAAGCCGGAAAAGGGATGCCGTATGCTTATCCAAGGATTTGTTGGTTGGATTTGGTCCGGAACCGATTTTTTTGTCACGTCGGCTGGAATTATTGGCACTGAAACAACCATTGGCGGATTCAACGCATATGAAAATAATATTCCTATTTCGTGCCGTATTCGTAACGCAATGCAATACGGTAGAACACTGGATGATTATGTAGAGATGTTACTTGATGGCAATTCAGGCGACTATGCCAATTCGTGGCTATTTGGCGACACCAAAACCAATGAAATTTTGCGATTGGAGCTCGGGTTGCGTTTCCATAATGTGGAGAGAACAAAGAATGGTTATTTCATCGGATTTAACGCGCCTTACGACCCTCGCATTCGTAATTTGGAGTGCGCGAATACTGGATTTGACGACATTCGCCGCCATCAGGGTGCCAGGCGCGTGCGTCTAGACGACTTGATGGACCATTGGAAGGGCAAAATCAATATTGATATTGCTCAGAAAATATTGTCAGACCATTATGATGTGTATTTACATAAGGAAAATCCGTGCTCTAGAACAGTGTGCTCACATTATGAATTGGACGCACGTGAATATATGTCAGACCCTAGTAGACCCAAACCGTATCAGCCCCGTGGCGCGTTGGATGGGAATGTTTGCGACACAACCATGGCCAAAAATATGTCGTTTTGTTTGCGCTGGGGCAACTCATGCGGAACCCCTTTTGACAAGAATAAATTCTGCGATGAACATAGAGAGTGGGCTTATCTTAGGGAATACTTGGATGACAGACCGCAGCAACCGTGGACCGTATTTTCGATAACAAATAAGTTGTCAAATACGAAGACGATTATGAATCGTAATAAGAAACAAGAAAAGACAGGTAAAAGCAAAACATTAAAATTGAAACAAATGTAAACATAATACCGTAAACATAATACCGTAAACATAAAAAGACATTATTAAAAGATATTAAACACTTCTATTGCTATTATAATAATTATACTAACAATGTTTTGCTGCTATTTACTGATTATTTATTTATTTAATATCCAAACGGTGAATACTGTTTTCCAAGATTTGTTTCATACAAATAACAATGGATGGAAAATAGTCGGAAACAAAAATGTAACCGATGCTGGATTCAGGCCTTATACCTTGAATAGTTTGATGTCTCGTTATATTGTTGGCGACGATAAGGTTATCAATGTGGACTATAAAAGAAAGGATGACTCCAATTTGTGGTATTTTGGCAAGCAGTTTCCTACCAACTTCTCCTTGTCAAATTCGAGTATATTCTCATTTACTATGACCAGTTTTGTTGGCGATTTTAAAAATATGAATAGTCCGCTCTCGGCTTTATTAAGAGTGACTAACAATGTTACAAATGAACTCATTATATTTCCAGTGAACCATTTAATCGAAAAATACAATGGCACCATTAAAGAATTTGTTATTCCGATGGTAAATAGTGTGTGGCTCAATGGTCGCACTTACACGCAAATGGGATTCGACCATTTCAAAAATGTGTTGAAAAATGTGACACAAATCGAGATTTTGGGGGATTGGACGCGGGGCAATGAAACAATGGGGCTAGACAATATTATGATTGGATAAGTCATGTCGCTAGGTAAAAAAGTGGGATTTTATAATTTAATATTTTTGTTACCTTTTATGGTAAGAAAAATATATTGGTATTTTACTATATTTCTCAGTAACAAATATTTTTCAAAAAGTAAAAAGGGAAATGGATTTTGGACATTTCTTGGACATTTATAAATGTCCATTTTTGAGAACCTAAATAAAGTTTCAAAAAACACTGTTTTTTTCACGTTCTTACCGAGATGCTTACAATTATTTTTTTTGTAAGAAAAATTTGTTACGATAAAATTTACAAAACTTATGAGAACCTTTAGGGATTTTTATCTTTGGCTATTATAAGACTAAAAATGGCTAATGAAAACGTTCCAAAAGTTCCGGACATTTACGAATGTAAAAAATGTCACTATACTACGTCACGTTTAAGTCAATATGAAAGACATTTGTCAACCGATAAACACTTTAGACTAACAAATGCTAACCAGGAACCTTCCAAAGTTCCAATGTTTACGTGTCACAATTGTAAAAAAACATATAAGCACAAACCTAGTTTATGTAAGCACAAAAAGATGTGCGACCAATCCAAAGACAAAAACAAAAATAAAAGCGACGTTATCAACGATTTTGAAAACGAGATGAACAAAACAGAGGCATTTGATATGAACTTATTGATTGAATTATTGAAACAGAACCAAGAATTACAAAGGCAGCTAATCGAGATGTCATTCAAAAACAATTCAAATACTGTAAATAACAGCATAAATGATAACAGTATAAACACAAATTGTAACAATTCATTCAATCTACAGTTTTTCTTGAACGAGAAATGCAAAGACGCAATGAATATGAGTGAATTTATCGACACCATTAAGTTACAATTGTCAGACCTAGAGAAGTTTGAACATGATGGTTACGCAGACGGTGTCTCGAATATTATTCTAAAAGGGTTAAACGCATTAGACGCATATTTGCGACCGATACATTGTAGCGATTTGAAACGAGAGACCGTATACATAAAAGACAACAATTGCTGGGTAAGGGAGACAGATGAGAAGCTGGTATTAAAGAACGCTATTAAAAAGGTGGCATTTAAAAACATTCGCCAAATCAATGAATGGATAAAAATTAATCCTGATTGTAAAGACCCTAGGACAAAGAAGTTCGATAAATATAACAAAATAGTAATGAATTCAATGTCAGGAGTAAGTGAAGAGGAGCAAGCCGACAATATTAATAAAATTGTAAGAAATGTCACAAAGGCAGTTGTGATTGATAAATCTACTATCAAATAACTTTGTAACAAATATTAGACTATTATATTATAAAAAAAACATTATAAAAATATATAACATTATATTATTATAATGGATACAATCGCGTGGAACCTAATCGACAAATATTTTAAAGACAATCCCTATAATTTAGTTGCCCATCATTTAGACTCATACAATGACTTCATCGAGAAAGGCATATTTCAAATTTTCCGTGAAAACAATCCTATTCGCTTTATCGAAAGAGAAGAACAAAACAAAGAGATTAATAAAGAAGGCAGGGTTGTCGAAAAAGGCAGAAACGAATGCTTCTTATATCTCGGTGGCAAAAACGGCGACAAACTATATTTCGGCAAGCCAGTTATATATGACAGTGATGTAGACAATAATTCCCCGTATCCCCATTATATGTATCCCAATGACGCACGCCTAAGAAATATGACATACGGCACAACCATTCATTACGATGTAGACGTTGAATTCGCTTATTATGAAGGCGACCTAAAAGTGGAGCAGACGATTACACTAGACAAAATATATCTAGGTCGTTTTCCGATTATGACTCATTCCAACTTGTGTATTTTAAAAGGCATCCCAACTGAAGCCCGTTTCAATTTAGGTGAATGCCGCAATGACTTTGGAGGGTATTTCATTATAGATGGTAAAGAAAAGTGTATTGTTAGTCAGGAGAAGTTTGCCGACAATATGCTCTATGTAAGACAAAACAAGGCAGATAATATGTATAGCTATTCCTGCGAAGTGCGTTCTGTCTCGGAAGACAGTTCGAAACCCATTCGTTACACGAGTGCAAAGATGGTCGCATCTGATGCCACCTATACAAATAACCAAATTGTTGTTGATGTACCAAATGTGAGAAAACCCATTCCGCTCTTCATTTTGATGCGAGCCCTGGGCATTGTATCCGACAAAGCCATTATCGAGTGCTGTCTTCTTGATTTAGAAATGAACTCCAATATGATTGATTTGTTTATCCCATCGGTTCACGATGCGACCAAAATATTCACACAGCAAACTGCGTTGGAATTCATCAAGACATTTACAAAAAAGCAAACATTATCGGCTGTTTTAGAAATCCTCATGAATTATTTTTTGCCACATGTAGGCGAAGACAATTTCCTGAACAAGGCATATTATGTAGGCTTTATGGTTAACAAATTATTGCGCGTTTTTATGAAACGTGAGAAGCCGACTGACCGTGACAATTTCAGGTTCAAGCGTGTTGAAATGTCGGGCACACTCATTTACGACCTGTTTCGTGAATATTTCCTCATACAGAACCGCGGTATCTTCTTGAAAATCGACAAGGAGTTCTATTATCACCCTGGCAAATACAGAACCAACTTTATGTCACTAATACAGGACAACTACAAGGATTTTTTCAAGGAGCGCATTATTGAGGACGGGTTCAAAAAGGGTTTCAAGGGCAACTGGGGCGCAGACCCAAATACTAAGCGTGTCGGTCTTGTTCAGGATGTCAATCGCTTATCCTGGTTCACATTTATGAGCCATTTGCGCAAAATCAGTCTGCCTCTAGACCCTACATCAAAAGTAGCAGGGCCGCATTATTTACACGGGTCGCAATGGGGTATTATTGACCCGGTCGATACACCCGATGGCGGCAATGTCGGGCTACATAAGCATATGTCAATTAGCACAGTGATTACAAATGGTTTCTCGTCTGCGCCACTGATTAAGTGGTTAAGAGCCAACACACCGTTAAAATTAATTCAAGAGTGTAGTCCAAAACTGCTGGCGTCAGCGTCTAAAATGTTTATTAATGGCAACTGGATTGGTATCATTGAGAACCCGATTGAAAATGTGAATACGCTGAAGCTTTTTAGACGCAATGGTATCATACCCATTTATACAAGTATTTCATTCAGTTATGAAACCAATATTGTGTATATTTACACGGATTCGGGACGTCTTACGAGACCAGTTTATTACAAAGATAGCGATGGCAAGCTCAGTTACAATCATGGAACCATCCGTGACACCATTTTGTCGCACCAATATTCATGGTCACAAGTTGTTGCCGGGTTTGAAGAGAAGAAAATAGACAACTTCTCTGTAAAACGCAATATATTATATGATGCCAATGACTTGTATCCAGGATACAAAAGT
>Ga0114967_10005206_pt1 | contig 10343 bp, 10 predicted proteins | sample M_130628_MF_Meta_FD_92639 | JGI IMG/M metagenome (GOLD analysis project Ga0114967, IMG submission 92639) | Freshwater microbial communities from Lake Montjoie, Canada to study carbon cycling - M_130628_MF_MetaG | ecosystem: Environmental > Aquatic > Freshwater > Lake | place: Lake Montjoie... | reverse complement strand
GATAAAGATTGGCTGAATTCCGATTTAAAAAATCGAGATAAGGCATACTTAAATAGCCTTTTAGAAGCTTTTCTGAAATTTCAGCCCGTATCGCTTGTGTGACATTCGATTGATACCGATACAATCCATATAAAGTTAAGTTTTTTAATAAATAGATACCGAGAAGCGTCAATGAAACCGCAATGATCAATTCTCTCTCGGTTCTAATACTTAAAGCCTGACAAATTTTAGAAATACCGGGATGCGTTAATATTTTAGATGGGTCGATTAGAACACCCATAAAAGGAACCAGTAGCCCGACACTTAACATTTCTAACAATGCAGATAATGTCGATCCAGAAGCCAGTTTCAATAGGCTTCGGATGCCCTTAGGGCCAACTATAAATGTTATTTTTTTAAAAAGATCTGTCATTAATTGTTAACGATATGTAAGGATCGAAGTATCGAAGTAGAATGGAGAATTGGTCCGACCCTTCTATTTTAGAATACTAGTATGGAATTTTCTGAATCGCAAGGCTTCCCTTAAAACTTGACTCTCTTTTCCCCCCGAACTAAACTCAAAATATATTGTGAATGAAAATGTCCCTATTGTTTTATTTGTCTACAACCGACCTTCCCATACTCATCAAACGTTAGAAGCCTTAGCGGCTAATTATCTGGCTGATGTCAGCGATTTGATTGTCTATTCTGATGGGCCTAAACGCCCCGCTGATCAAGCTCAAATTGATCAGGTTAGGCAGGTGGTCCGAGATCTTAAAGGCTTCAAATCCGTTACCCTAATTGAAAGAACACAAAATATGGGACTAGCAAAGTCGATTATATCTGGTGTGACTGAACAAATTGAAAAATATGGCCGCGTGATCGTTTTGGAAGACGATTTGGTCACGTCTCCTTATTTTCTTAAATATATGAATGATGCTTTGATTTTATATGAGTCTGATGAGCGAGTGATTAGTATTCACGGGTACTGTTATCCCGTAGCGCATGGTTCCCCACATCCGTTTTTTCTCAAAGGGACAGATTGTTGGGGTTGGGCGACTTGGAAACGAGGATGGGCCTATTTCGAGCCGGACTCTAAAAAATTATACGATCAATTAAAAAACACGAAGCAGCTAAAATCTTTTGACTATGATGGCACGGCTGCATTCTCTAAAATGTTGCTAGATCATCAAAAAGGAAAAGTAAATTCTTGGGCAATTCGGTGGCATGCGGCTGCATATTTGGCTGAAAAGCTAACTTTATTTCCTGCTCAGTCGCTTGTTTATAATATTGGGAACGATGATTCGGGTACCCATTCTATTAAAATGGATTTGTTTGATGTCCATGTTAGCAATCAGCCCGTGAGTTTTGAGGGCGTTTGTGTTGAAAATTCTGAGTCTATGCGGCGCGCATTTAAACAATTCTTCAAGAAGCAAAAAGGGACGATCGCTTCCCGTGTAAAAGCCCGTCTACTTTCTATATATTTTAAGTTTAAATAAAGTTTTCCTATAAAACTTCCTCCCAGGAATACGTTTTTGAGAGGGGGCGGCCTAATATTTTTTTAATGGCGGTCTTCAAAATCGGCGTTTTTGGTTGATTTTGTGCGCTAATTTCCAGGCCATTTACAGTTGCTGTCGAAATTTCCTTGCACATTTGGTGCAGCTTTTTCAAATATGGCCGATAAAATTTTTCAAACATTTCTGAGCTAATTTGATATCCGGGCATACCTTGTGTGAGCGTCCCGTTGTGATAGATTTTTAATCCGTGAAAATGAAAAAAGATCGGAGAAAAAGATTCGCCTGTTTTTTTCACGATTAATTTATCGTTCATTAATTCATACTGTTCCACATTCCAGGGGCCAATTCCCCCTCCTAAATGAGTGAGAACATGGACGTTTTTAAATCGTTCTGGCCAATCGTCTAAATACTTTTGGTCACCAAAGCAACCATTTGTATACACCTCCGGGCAACAGTCGAAACAGGCGTTTGCCCACCAATTTAAGATGTGCATGCCATTTTTTGTATTTCGAAAAGGCATGAATTGGACACAGTAGATACCGCTAGTTGCGGCCAATTTTTCATGTTTTTTGGCATAACGATGGGGTGTAATTAAGGCATCGGCCGTCCCCATTTCTTCAAATAGCATTTCAGGTTTACCGAAGAAATATAAATCGGCGTCTAAGTATGTGCATAGATTATGTTTAAAGGTTTCCAATACATATTTGATCAAAAACGAAGTGCATGTCCAATAATATTCGGTCCGAGATCGGGTGGCTTTTATCGATAACAGCGAATCATTCTCAAATTCACTTAAGGGAATAATAGTGACATATTCTAGGCGATGGGTCTGTAAAATTTGTTGGGATAAGGCGTCGAAGGTGAGTATGTATAAATGAAAACTAGTGCCTATTTGTTTTAAGGATTCATACAGCGCTAAACCCCGAGTTAAATATCCTTTATCAAAAAGCGTACAGTAATATTGCACTATTTAAAAAACCGGTTTGCGGTTTCGATGACTTGATCGATGTCTTGCTGTGAATGGAAATATGATATGGGAAGGCTAACCGTTGTTTCGTGAATTTTTTCACTGACAGGGAAGCATTGATTTTTTAGAAAGGGCTGCATACAAACTTGGTGGTGAGGGGGTATCGGATAGTGGATATCTGTTCCAATTCCATGTTCACTTAAAAAAGCTCTAAATTGGTCACGGTTTTCTAAACGGACGTTAAAAATATGAAATACATCGTCGTAGTCCGGATGTAGGTCGGGTAACTGAAATTTTTCAGATAATCCTTCAAAGTATCGTTTGGCTAACTGTTTTTTATGGTGATTAATTTTTTCTAGTGACTTTAATTTGATGTTTAAAAATGCGGCTTGTAGTTCATCTAAACGTGAGTTTAGCCCGACTTCTTCATTGTAATATCTTTTTTCTGAACCATAATTTCTAAGAAGACGGATGCGATTGGCGAGCTCAGTCTCAGTTGTCGTAATAGCACCGCCATCTCCTAGCGCTCCTAAATTCTTTGTCGGATAGAAACTGAATGCGGCTACTTTTCCAAAGGTGCCTGTCGTTTTTCCTTTGTATTTTGCGCCATGTGCCTGTGCACAATCCTCAATAATTGGAATGTTTAAATCTGCTGCAATTTTTACAATGGGATCCATATCGCAACTTTTTCCAAACATATGGACAACCATAATCGCGCATGTGTTTGATGTGGTATGTTCCAATATTTTTTTTGGGTCAATATTTTGTGTGATGGGGTCTGCATCTACTAAAATAGGGATCAATTCTTCGTGAATAATCGAAAGAATGCTTGCAATGTAAGTGTTAGCCGGCACAATGACTTCGCCATTTTTTGGCAAATTTAATACTTTTAGTCCCAATATTAATGCATCTAGTCCGGAAGCCAATCCCACACAATGGGGAGACCCAATATAAGAAGCAAAGGATGATTCGAATTGTTTTAGCTGGTCGCCGAGAATGAAATAGCCAGTGTTTAGAAAGTTTTCAAATGCAGTTTTGTACGCTTCCTTAAAGGGGGCATTTAGCTTATTTAAATTTTCATAAGGAATTTTAATAGGGGTCATAAATATAGTCGTTGGGATCAAATGCGGTCGAAGCAAATACAAGCAATATGGCGTTCTCACTAAACTCAGACATTGTATGCCAATCTTCCGGCTCTATAATAAGACACTTGTGTGCGGAGTCGAGGACAAATGTCTCCTCTTCTCTGCCATTGTTGTTGTATATTTTACAATGTCCAGTGATGCATATGGCCGCTTGCGTGGTCCTGTGATGCCGATGTCCGCCTCGAACCGAATCATCTACGCGATAAATATAAAAAACGCGTTTTACTGCAAAGGGTAAGGTCGATTCTATATTATCAATTACAGTTAAATTTCCACGTTTATCCCAAAATGTGGGGAGCTCGATAATAGTAGCCATTTTTTTAGTTTAGCTTATAACATATGCGTTGAAAATAAAGCATGTATCTATTGCCGACCGATTCCAAGGTATTTAAACCCATTTTCTTTTACAACTGCCGGTTCAAAAATATTTCGTGCGTCAACGACATTATGACTTCGCATTATTTTTTTGATTTCGACAAAATCTAAATTTCGATAGTCGTTCCATTCGGTTAAGGTAACGAGCACATCGCTGTTTTTAAGGCATTCATCAATTTTTTCAGCATATTCTACTCGATCATTAAATATTTCTTTTAAACCAGGTAAACCTATCGGATCATGAATTTTTACTTGGGCTTCGGTTTGAAGCAGGCATTTAAGCACTTCGATAGCTGGGGAGTCTCTTAAATCATCCGTATTTGGTTTAAAGGTAATGCCTAAAATTGATATGACTTTATTTTTAAAATTGTTTTCAAGCACAGTCCTTACTTTATCAAGTACGATTTTTGTTTGATTTTTGTTTGCTTCAATTACTGCCCCTACGATTTTTAAATCGATACCATTTAAGTCTCCCATTTTTTTCAAAGCAAGCGTATCTTTTGGAAAACAAGACCCGCCAAAGCCGGGACCTGGATGAAGAAAATATTTTCCAATGCGACCATCCGAACCCATGGCCTGTGCCACGTCCCTCACATCTGCGCCCACCTGGTCGCAAAGATTTGCGATTTCATTGATAAAAGTGATTTTTGTGGCCAAAAATCCGTTGGATGCATATTTGATTACTTCGGCGGTTTCAAGACTAGTTTTGACAATAGGGGACTCATTCCGATAAATAGATTTGAAAATTGAAGCCACTTTTTGAATAGCCGCATCACTGGATCCACCAATTACGGTTCGGTCAGGTTTAAAAAAATCTTGAATAGCTGAACCTTCCCGCAAAAATTCCGGATTTGAAACCACGCTAAAATAGTTTTCGTCTAAGTCTGATTGATTCAGTAAATCAACTATTTTTTTTCCGGTCCCAATCGGAACTGTGCTTTTTGTGGCAATCACTCGGAGGTTTTTTTTAGGCGTTTTTTTCCAGGCATTGATTAAAGATCGAATCACGTTCCATAAATATTTTTCGTCTGGGAGGCCATTTTCAAGGGAAGGGGTCCCCACACAAATAAATATGACCTCAGCATCGCTGATCGCAGCTTCAAAATCTGTGGTAAATTGAAGTTTTCCTGCCCTCATATTTTTTTCAACAAGATTTAATAAATTAGGTTCGTAGAAGGGTATTTCTTTTGAATTTAAGAGTTGAATTTTTTTTTCATCTGTATCCATGCAAGTCACATTGAATCCTAGATCCGAAATGCAAGTTCCGGTAACCAGTCCCACATAACCCACTCCTATAACACTGATGTTCATATGATGACTACCTCCAAGCTGTTCATTCTCAGAATACCTTTTTCAAAATCACTTTCATACTTTTTTTGGTAAATTCACGACTTTTGAAATGCGATTGTTTAGGAAATTATCTATAAAGATATTAAAGTATCATCAGGGTTGCTCATATTCAACTTGACCGGTTTAAAAGTTGAATTTTTGATTGATCTCCGTCATACTTTTTTTTGTGAAAAAAGACTCAAAAATTTTTGTGGCAGGCCATAATGGCATGGTGGGTTCTGCCATTGTTAGGAAATTGCTTGAAGTCGGCTATTCGAATTTGATCACGCGTACTCATCGAGAACTTGATTTAACCAAGCAAAGCGCGGTTCAAAATTTTTTTGAATCTGAGAGACCCGATTATGTTTTCCTAGCAGCAGCTAAAGTCGGTGGTATTTTAGCGAATCATACGTTTAGGGCAGATTTTATTTACGAAAATTTAATGATTCAGGCCAATGTGATTCATGAAGCGTATCGACATGATGTTAAAAAGTTACTTTTTTTAGGTAGTTCTTGTATTTATCCCAAAGAAGCGCCACAGCCGCTGAAAGAATCCTATCTGTTAACAGGGCCTTTGGAGGCTACCAATGAGCCTTACGCGGTTGCAAAAATTGCCGGCATTAAAATGTGTGAGTCTTATAATCGGCAATATGGGACAAATTTTATTTCGGTGATGCCGACCAATTTATATGGGCCCAATGACAACTATGATTTGCAAAACTCTCATGTTTTACCTGCGCTTATTCGAAAATTTCATGAGGCCAAGGTTTCAGGTGCCAAATTTGTAGAAGTTTGGGGAACCGGAAAACCTCGCCGAGAGTTTTTATATGTGGATGATCTTGTTGATGCCTGTCTATTCTTAATGCAGCTAAATGAAGGGGTGACGATCGTGAATGTTGGTACGGGGATTGATTTGACAATTTCCGAATTAGTTGAAATGGTTTCTCGTGTCACGGGGTATATCGGAGATGTGCGATTTGATACCTCAAAGCCAGATGGAACGATGCGCAAGCTTCTGGATATTAGCCAGTTGAGTGATTTGGGGTGGCGTGCAGGCGTGAGTTTAGAGTCCGGCTTAAGATTGGCGTACGAAGCATTCCTTAGGAGAACATAAGAGATGGCGCCTTCCACTGTATTGTATGACGATGAAATGGATTTTTCCGGCATATTTAAATTTTTTTTTAAATTTAAATGGCTTATTTTTGTTTTCGTTCTTTTAGGCGGGATTGTCGGTTGTATATACACTTGGCATGCGCCTAAAGCCTATCGAGGTAATGCCACATTTTTTGTGCCGTCTCAACAATCGAGTGGGGCCCAGGGCTACTCTCAATTGTTAGGGCTAAGTGGGGGGGGGGGCAGTTTTGATACTTACATTTTGGCTTTTTTTAAAAGCAATCAAATGAAAAAGGCGGTAAGCGCTGATCTAGTGCGGCAATTTAATGCCATGAAATCGGAAGATTTGCTGAATGGGCTAAATCTCAGCAGCGCCGCGATGTTAGTGAAAGATCCTGACACTGGGATGTATAAACTTAGCTATGAGAATGGCGATCGAGCGCTGATTCCATTGGTATTGGGGAGCTATATTAAAAATATCAATCTGATGAATATCCGTTATGAAGTTGTGCCGCAAAAGCAGGTCATTCAGGTTCTAGATCCACCCCTTGTTGAAAGTCGGCCGTCTCAGCCGAATTGGTTTAAAAATTGTGCGATATCAATTGCGATCGGATTTTGTATTGGAATCATTGTTTCTCTTGTTTTTGAAAAGATACGTTCCTTAAAATGACGGATCAGATCGCATGCTCACATGGTTTTTTTAAGGCTAATCGATATTTAAATAAGATTTTGATCGGTACATTTTTTCTGTCGGTTTTTTTTCCGTTTTTAAAGATAGTTTCATTTACAGATACACAACCCACGGCGTTGATTCTTTCTATTGTTATCTTTGTTTTTTATACAAAGAAATATCTCTCAAAGATCTTGTTTGTCCTTATTGTTCCATTTTTTTTTTCTCAAATATTTGTGTTTATGGACGGCTTTTCATTCGATGCTGTCCGAAACTCGCTTAGCTATATGAGTTTATTTTTTATATCAGCGGCAACTTATTTTATACTCAGAAGTCGCCAAGGTTTTGACGAATGGTATATGAAATTTGCCACATCTATCTTGTTTTTAGTGGGATTTATTCAAACTTTTTTAAAAAGGGATTTTCTCACCTTTTTACTGCCCCGAGCTTCGGCCTCGATGGGTCGGGGTGTGGTTGGTCTGGGACCTGAACCGACAACCTACGCGTTTATGTGTTTGTTTCTGATGTATTTGTGTGTTTTTCACCGACCTCGGCATTATAAACTGTGGATGGCATTACTAGTTGTTCAAATTATTGTCTTTGCGAAGTCGAGTTTAGGGGTTTTAATTCTGACTTTTTGGCTTTTGGCCTATGTTTTTTTTTCTTTTTCACCGCTTAAAATGGTCGCCAGTTTATTTGCAGTAGGTTCTTTATATTCGGCGGTTTTGATTTGTTTTCAAAATACGCGCATGTATGCGTTGATTAATTTGACTTTTCAAAACCCAAATCTGATTTTGTTGGACGGCAGTATTCGGGACCGCGTGTCGCATATTTTCTTTTCATTTTTGGGGAGTTACCGACATGGCTTTGTTCCTCAGGGATTCGTATCGTATTCGGGTTATGTTGCTTCTGAGATTGGCCAGTATTCTCAATATTTTTTTGGTATTCATGCGACAAACAAAATTATGAGTGGATTTGGGTCTGCTTTTTATGAGTTAGGAATTGTTGGATTTCTTATCCCTTTTGTAATTTTCTATTTGCTTAGGAAGCAGTATCTTCGGGATTTCCGGGGCTTTTTATTGATGGCTTCTGTAATCTTTTTTTCATTAGTTTCTGCCCTTCCCTTGTCATTTCCTTATATTGGGTTTCTGATTGGGTACCTGGCATATTCCTCGCAATGTCGAGAGGCGTCTCTAAAGCCTATTCGTTTGAACGAGGCTATATGTGGCTGATCTAAAATGTTCGATTGTCACAGTTTGTTTAAATCCTGGTCCTCTATTAGAGAAGACCTTAAAGAGCATTTTTTCGCAAAATTATTTGAGTTATGAACCTATTGTGGTTGATGGCGGATCGACTGATGGTACGCAGGACACAATTTTACGATACCAAGAAAAAATTGGAAAATGGATCAGCGAATCGGATAGCGGCTTGTATGACGCGATGAATAAGGGTGTGGCATTGGCGTCCGGGGAGTGGATTATTTTCATGAATTGTGGAGACGTGTTTTCAGATGATAGTGTATTGCAAAGAATATTCGAATCCGGTGTTGTAGATCAATCAGATGTCGTTTATGGGGATAGTTTTGTTCGGTATCCTGACGGGGTTACTCGTTTGGTTCGTACCCGGCGACCTCTATCGACGATGTGGAAGGGGATGGTTTTTAACCACCAAAGTGTATTTGTAAAAAAATCGATTCTCGAAAAATATCCTTTTGATACACGTTTTCGATTGGCTGCTGATTTCAACTTATTGTTTAAAATATATAATTTGTCATATCCATTCGTTTACTTTCCCTACCCAATTTCTGTTGTGACTTCTGGCGGCGTGTCAGATACTGACCGCACTCGAGTTTTTAACGAATATATGGAGATTGTATTGACTTATGGTTCTCAATTTTTCTTAAAGCGTATTTTTGTAGTTCTCTTTTATCAATCTTGCATTTTGGTGAATTTAGTCAAGAAATGGCTTAAGAATAGGTTAACGCCAACTCAAGTAACGTATGTTCGTCAATATCTGTTTCGGGCCCGAGTTTCTGATGATTCAAATTGACGGGATTATATTTTCTTCCCGAAATCATGGCGGCTTTTCGGCTAATTTTAGAGAGCTTATTGTCCAAGGGTAATCCTCCCCTAAAATTAAGCTACTAAAAACTGTAAAATACGGTTTAAAAAGAAGGCGTGGGAGATGAAGAAGGGTAGATATAGTGAGGCTGAGATATGTCGGATGTTGAAGCAGTCGGAGGGCGGGGTGCCGGTGACGGAGATATGCCGTGTGAACAAGATTAGCGCAGCGACATTTTATGTATGGCGATCGAAGTATGGGGAATGGATCTGCCGATGATGAGACGGCTAAAGGAATTGGAAGACGAGAATCGGCGGTTAAATAAGATGTACGCTGAAGTGAACATGGATAAGCAGGTGCTTCAGGAGATCATCGAAAAAAAGCTCTAAAGGCTGATGAACGAAGGGTGTTGGCGGAATCCCACACAGTTAGGATTGAACATATCAAGCCAGGAAAGCCCGCTCAAAACGCCTATATTGAACGGTTCAATCGAACTTATCGTGAAGATGTTAGATATTCATTTATTCAGAAATTTAGACGATGTTCGGAATATTACTACCGAATGGATGTACGACTACAACCACGAACGGCCGCATAGCGCTTTAGGAGGAATTCCCCCTAAAGCGCTATGCCACCCTCCTTCTGAAAAGTCTCTACTTTTGATTGGTACATAGTTGGGGATCTTTACACTTCACTCTTTTTTTCGCGACGCCGCTTTCTTTTCCATATACTCGCTTTTTATTTGGGTATCTTGCGTATTATGGCGTCGTCCGTAACAATCAGGGGATGCGCTCCGACATGGTGAAAGTAAATTGAAGCTATTGTTTGTGACATTGACTATGTCTGCACGGCATGGGGGCCCCGTTTCTGTTGTGCTGGATACGGCAAGGCTATTATCTCAGCATGATATCAATCTGACGGTTATTTCGACGTTTAAAGCTGGGGATACTGATACTCAAGCGCTTGAATGTCGATCCCCTTCTGTTAAACTCGGTTTTTTCTCTAAAATTTGGCCAGGATTTTCTTTCAAACTGTTTTTTTTACTCTGGAAGGAAGTTAAATTAGTTTCGCTTGTTCACATTCACGAGTTATGGCATTTTCCAGGTATTCTAGCGGCAATCTACGCCAAAATACTGGGTATCCCTTACGTGATATCAACTCATGGTGAGTTGGATCCCGGGTATTTC
>Ga0114967_10005201_pt1 | contig 10346 bp, 9 predicted proteins | sample M_130628_MF_Meta_FD_92639 | JGI IMG/M metagenome (GOLD analysis project Ga0114967, IMG submission 92639) | Freshwater microbial communities from Lake Montjoie, Canada to study carbon cycling - M_130628_MF_MetaG | ecosystem: Environmental > Aquatic > Freshwater > Lake | place: Lake Montjoie... | reverse complement strand
TGCTTAACGGTTTCGGTCATTCGCATCATAGGGCAAATTTTTTATCTAAATCTTCCACACTCATGGTGATGAAAGTTGGTTTTTGAAATGGTGACACATTCGGCTCTTTACAGGCAAAAAGATTGTGAACCAAGTTTTCTTGTTCTTTTTCAGTTAAATAGGTTCCGGTTTTTACTGCCAAACTTTTGGCCATCGATTTGGCAATGGTATCATTTTGACTAAAACTGCTATCTGGAATTCCGTCTTGCAAGTCACTCAATAATTCTTCCAAAACAATAGAAATTTCACTTTCGCTAACATTCACAGGCAAACCCGAAATGAGCACATTGTCTTCGTTAATAGTTTCAAAAACAAATCCGGTATTTTCCAAAGAAGATTTTAATTCGGACAACAATTCGATTTCCGAAGACGAATAATACAACTGCAACGGGAACAACATTTGCTGGCTTGATGCCTGATGAACGGTCATATTGGTTAAAAATTCTTCGTATAATACACGTTCGTGCGCTCGCTTCTGATTGATAATAACCATACCCGATTTAATTGGACTAACAATGTACTTCTTTTGTATTTGATACGTTCTTTTAACTTCCTGTTCAATTTCATTTTCTTCAAATAAAGAAGAAGTCACAGCATCATTTTCAAACGTCATCTCTGCTATGTCTTGCCCCGCCTGCTTTAAACCAACATACAAACTTTCCCAACTGGATTGCGTTTCAGGTTTTTTATAATTGGAAAAAGAAGCAAAAGATTTGCTTGGTTTGCCTCCAATCTGTTCGGCTATGCTTTTAGTATCATCTGAAAAAGGATTGAATTGACGGTCAACTTGAATACTTGGATATTCAGCTTCTTTATTTTGGTATTGATAAGGCGTGTCTAAATTAGGATCCCTTTCAAAATCTAATATAGGCGCTACATTAAATTGTCCTAAACTATGTTTTATTGCTGAACGTAATATGGCATACAAAGCATGTTCATCGTCAAACTTAATTTCGGTTTTGGTGGGATGAATATTGATGTCAATGGTATGAGGTGGAACATCTAAGTATAAGAAATAACTTGGCTGCGCACCAGCTGAAAGTAAACCATCATAAGCAGCCATAACAGCATGATGCAGATAACCACTTTTGATAAATCGGCTATTGACAAAAAAGAATTGTTCTCCTCTGTTTTTCTTTGAGAATTCAGGTTTACCTATAAATCCATGAAGATTTACAATTTCGGTTTCTTCTTTTGCAGGAACTAATTTTTCATTGGTTTTACCCGAAAAAATATTAACAATGCGTTGTCTAAAATTCGAAATAGGAAGATTGAACATTTCGCTACCATTGTGATACATCGTAAAATGAATATTAGGATGTGCCATCGCGACACGCTGAAATTCATCAACAATATAGCGTTGCTCAACAGTTTCAGATTTTAAGAAATTACGTCGTGCCGGAATATTAAAAAACAAATTCTTAACCGAAAACGAAGTTCCTTTAGGCAACACTGAAGGCTCTTGCGAGACAAACTTACTACCTTCGATAATGATATGCGTTCCTAATTCTTCCTGCTCCTGCTTGGTCTTCATTTCCACATGAGCAATAGCAGCAATAGAAGCCAAAGCTTCTCCACGAAACCCTTTGGTATGCAACGAAAATAAATCTTCGGCATGACGTATTTTTGAAGTAGCATGACGTTCAAAACACAAACGCGAATCGGTGATGCTCATTCCAACTCCATTATCAATAACTTGAATTAATGATTTTCCAGCGTCTTTAATGATGAGCTTTATGTCGGTAGCTTTAGCATCAACAGCATTTTCTAATAATTCTTTAACCACAGAAGCCGGTCTTTGCACAACTTCACCAGCAGCAATCTGATTGGCAACATGATCGGGAAGTAATTGAATTATGCTTGACATATTTAGTGTTCGGTAGGAATTTCGAAGTTAGCAAATTTAATGAAAAAGTATTGGGATTTAAACTTAATAATTTGCTAAAAATAAAAAACCTATTCAATTATGAATAGGTTCATATTTTATACTAAAATACAATTTAAAATTAAATTGTTTTTCTTCTCAACTCAGCCATTTTAATGGCCGCAATCGCAGCTTCTGTTCCTTTATTTCCGTGAACTCCTCCACTTCTGTCTATAGATTGTTGTTCGTTGTTATCGGTTAGTAAGCAAAAGATAACAGGTACATCAGTTTGTACATTCAAATCTTTGATGCCTTGGGTTACGCCTTCGCATACAAATTCGAAATGCATCGTTTCTCCTTTTATTACACAACCAATGATAATTACAACATCCACTTCCTGCGTTACAATCATTCGTTGTGCGCCATAAACAAGTTCAAAACTTCCAGGAACATTCCAGCGAATAATGTTATCCGGTTTGGCACCACAATCTAACAAAGCAGATTCGGCTCCTGCGTACAAACCATTTGTGATATGATCGTTCCATTCTGAAACAACAATCCCAAACCGAAAGTCTTTCGCGTTTGGGATTGTGTTTTTATCGTAATTGGATAAGTTTTTGTTTGCCGTAGCCATAATTTAATTAGGAATTAGGAATTAGGAATTACGAATCAAGATACTTTCGTAATTCGTAATTTGAAATTCGTAATTATTTATTGCGCTAATCCAATCAAAGCATCAATACTTTGAGCTTCCGGAGCTGTATCGTAATTATCTTTGATATCGGTGAAATATTTTAAGGCATCAGCTTTATTTCCTATAACCAAAGCTGTTTTACCAGCTTTTAACAAATATCTCGGTCTTGTTAATTCATTTTTGTTAGCATCAGCCGCTTTAATATAATACTCTAAAGCGTCTTTTTGTTTATTTTGTTGTGCATATGCATCACCAATTGCTCCAATTGCAATAGTGCTTAACATAATATCGTCTGATTTAAATTTCTCTAAACTAGCAATCGCTTCAGTATATTTTTTTGTATTTAAATAAGAAATTCCGGCATAGTAATTCGCTAAATTTCCGGCATCGGTACCCGAATATTCTTCAGCTATTCTAACTACTCCAAATTTTCCTTCAGATCCTTTTAAAACTAGATTATAGAGTGAATCCGATTTTGTTCCAGAAGCATCAACTGCTTTTTGAAAGTTTTGTTGCGCCACAAATAATTCACTCGCTGCATTTTCCTGGTTAGGTTCAGCAATAAATTTTTGATATAATAAATAGGAAACTGTAGCCAAGGCAACAACAGTAAGAAATCCTAAAATGATTTTTTGATTTTTTGCTACAAAATCTTCAGCTCTTGAAGCTGATTGATCTAGGGTATCAAACGCTTTTGCTGTAGCACTATCTTTTGCATCAACATTTACATCTTCAATAAAGTTATTATCTAATTTCTCAGCTTTTGGTTTTGGTTCTTTATATCCTCTTTTGTTAAAAGTTGCCATTTATATCTAATTTAGTGTGCGCAAAAATAAAATTTTTATTCAAACCGACATAAAAAAAATTGATTTAATATTTAATAGCATTGAAATTAATTTTTTTTATCAAAAGTTCTTTCTTTCCAAAGGCAAAATAACTGATAAAGAAAATATTTAAAAGCTATTTTTCTCGATATTTTTGAATAATTTGCACGTCCTAAGTTTAGAGCATTAATTTTAAACAAAAACTAAATTGTTTTTAAAGCGAATTTCATTACTCAATTATAAAAATTTTTCGGAAATCGACTTCGAACTGGATTCCAAAATCAATTGTTTCGTAGGTAAAAATGGCATTGGAAAAACAAACATTCTTGATGCTATATATCATTTGGCAAACGGCAAAAGTTATTTTAATCCATTAGCAGTTCAAAACATAAAACACGGAGAAGATTTTTTTGTTATTGATGGCGAATTTGAAAAAAACGAAAGAACCGAGCAAATTTTGTGTAGCCTAAAAAAAGGGCAAAAGAAAATCCTAAAACGAAATGGCAAAGTTTATGAAAAATTCTCTGACCATATTGGTTTTATCCCTTTGGTTATAATATCTCCTAGCGATAGTGATTTGATTATTGAAGGCAGCGAAACCAGAAGAAAGTTTATCGATTCAGTCATTTCGCAATTAGACAATTCCTATTTGCAGCAACTTATTCAATACCAAAAAATTATCAGCCAACGTAACGCCTTATTAAAATATTTTGCGTTAAACCATGTTTTCGAAACAGATACTTTATACATTTATAATGAACAACTCAACACGCTTGGGCAATTTATTTTCGAAAAACGAAAAAAGTTCCTGATAGATTTTATTCCCATTTTTAACAATTATCATCGTGAAATTACCAACTCTGCCGAAACGGTACAATTGGTCTATCAAAGTGATTTGTTTGAAAAAGACACTTTGACTTTATTAGAAGAAAATATTAGCAAAGACAGAGCTTTACATTATACCTCGGTTGGCGTGCATAAAGATGATTTATCATTTGAAATTAACAATTATCCAATTAAAAAATTTGGCTCTCAAGGACAACAAAAATCATTTCTCATCGCATTGAAATTAGCTCAATTTGATTTTGTCAAAAAACAAAGTGGTGAAAAACCCATTTTACTGTTTGATGATATCTTTGATAAACTTGATGAATTTCGCGTTAGCAAAATAATTGAGATGGTTAACAAGGAAGAATTTGGTCAATTGTTTATTTCTGATACCCACCCGGAACGCACAGAAAACATAGTAAAAACAACCCTTCAGAGTTATAAAATTTTTAATATTTAGTATTCATCAAATTTGTATTTTAGCTAAAATTTGAAATTATGAAATCAAAATTCGTTTCCTTATTATTATTGAGCTTTCTTTTTATATGCTGCCACGGACAAACATCCAATGCTATTCATACTATTGATTCAAAATCATTTACTGAAAAGCTAAAAAATAATGAAAACCCACAATTATTAGATGTCAGAACACCTGAAGAATATAGCTCCGAACATATAGGTGATGCAAAAAACGTAAATTGGAATGGTGATGATTTTGTTGCTAAAGCAATTACTTATGATAAATCAAAGCCAATTTTTGTGTATTGCAAATTAGGCGGAAGAAGTGCACAAGCCGCAGATAAATTAGCTGAATTGGGTTTCAAAGAAATCTATAATCTTGATGGAGGCATCATGAAATGGAAAGCACAAGGTAATACTAATGCTGAACCAAATACAAAAATCATTGGAATGTGTGATCAAGAATATGGTGAATTGGTAAAGTCAAGCGATAGAGTAATGATTGATTTCAATGCCAAATGGTGTGCGCCCTGTAAAAAAATGAATCCTTACATATTGAAGTTTCAAACAGAAATGATTGAAAAAATTAAAATAGTACAATTGGATGCAGATGAAAATAAAACAATCGTTGAACAAATGAAATTAGATGGGTTACCAACCCTAATCATTTATGAAAAAGGGAAAGAAGTATGGCGAAACGTAGGTTATATTTCAGAAGAAGATTTGAAAAAACACTTGTAATATGATAACCAAACAAGCTGTCCAATTTCTTGAAGATTTAGTTGCCAACAACAACACCGAATGGATGCATGCCAACAAAAAAAGGTATGAAAGCTTCAAGAAAGACTATCATAATTATATCTCAGCTGTTTTGTCAGAATTAAAGCCACTAGACAAATCATTAGAGCCATTGGAAGTTAAAGATTGTACATTTAGAATCAATCGTGATATTCGTTTTTCAAAAGACAAATCACCATACAAAACCAATATAGGTATATGGTTTACCCAAAATAAATTTTCTAAAAACAGTCCAGGCTATTACATTCATTTTGAAAAAGGTAAATCATTTATAGCAGGCGGAGTATGGTGTCCGGAGCCAAATGAATTAAAACGCATTAGAAAAGAAATTGCTTTTTTTTATGAAGACTTAGAAGCAATAATTAATGATAAAAAATTTAAATCGGAGTATGGTGCACTCACTCGCGATGATAATAACACACTAAAAAAAGCTCCTAAAGATTTCGACCCAAATCATCCGGCCATAGAGTTTTTGAAATTAAAAAGTTATACAACTTCAAAAAGGATTGATGACAAACTATTTTATGACCCAAATTTTAGTAAAATGATAGCTGAAAAGCTAATTGTTTTAAAACCGATGAATGACTTTTTAAACCGTGCGCTGGAAACCGAAGAATGAATTATTATGTCAAAAAAAAGAATTTTATTTCTTGGAGAAACCTATCGTGCTGATGCTATTACTTGGATGAATGGACTTATTGAATTTGGCGATTTTGAGATCGTCACTTGGGAACTTCAAACCAGTAGTAAAGGAATCAATAGAATTAAAAGACTTTTTGAATTGGCCAAAGCGATTTTAACTATTAAAAGCATAGTTAAAAAAATTAATCCCGATATGGTCATTGCAGAGCGAACTACTAGTTATGGCTATTTAGCGGCTGCTTCCAGAATTAAACCTATAGTAATTGCTCAACAAGGTATTACCGATTTATGGCCTCGTAATTCTCCATCATACATTTTTAAAAAAATACTTCAAAATTATGCTTTCAAACAGGCAGATTTAATTCATGCCTGGGGAAATTCTATAGCTGAAGATATTAAGGAAAGTCAAGTAAATATGGAAAAAGTAATGATTTTGCCTAAAGGAATTAATTTAGATTTTTTTCAATTTAATAATGCTTCAGATGAAACAATGATAAATGCCGTTGTGACTCGAGCTCTGGAACCAGAATATAATCATGATTTGATTTTAAAAGCGTTTTCAATTATTAAGCAAAAAAATATTCCCTTCAAATTGACCATTATTGGCGAAGGAACTGAATCAAAAAAATTAAAAAGGTTGGCAAATGAATTAAAAATAGGTAAAGAAGTCGATTTTGCCGGAAAAGTCAATAACAACGAAATTCCAAGGTATTTACAACAAGCTAATATATATATCAGTACTCCCATAACCGAAGGAGTTTCTGCATCACTTTTTGAAGCTATGGCTTGTGGATGTTTTCCCATAGTTACTGATTTACCAGGCAACCGTTGTTGGATAAACAATCATGAAAATGGCATATTAATACCAAGTAATAATCATAAAATTTTAGCAGAAGAATTGCAATATGCTTTTGAAAGAAACCTTTGGCGAGAAGCCGTGATAAAAAGAAACCAAAAATTTATCGAAGAGCACGCCAATTATGCTATCAACATGAAAAAAATTGCCCTAATCTATCATGAATTGATAACCAAAAATTAAGATTTAAAAAACTATGTGTGGAATAAATGGTATTCTAAAATTCAATCAGGATAAAGTTGACCAAAATCAACTTTTGAAAATGCGTGATGCCCTAGAACATCGAGGTCCTGATGATGCTGGTTTTTTTATTCAAGACAATATTGGTTTAGGTCATAGACGTTTATCAATTATAGATACTAGTGCAGCCGGACATCAACCTTTTATTTCAGAAAACAAAAGGTACACAATGGTTTTCAATGGTGAAATTTACAACTACAAATCATATTATACTGAGATAGAAAGCAAAGGTTTTGTTATTAAAACTGGTTCAGATACTGAAGTTTTGATGCTACTATTTGAGCTTTATGGTATGAATTTCTTGAACCGAATTCAAGGAATGTTTGCCTTTGCTATTTGGGATACCGAAGCTAAAAAATTGATACTAGCTCGTGATAGAATGGGGGTCAAACCTTTGTATTATGTTTTTTATCAAAATGCCATTTATTTTGCTTCAGAACAAAAAGCGCTTTTTACAGCAGGTGTTCCTTTAGAAATTTCAGAAAATGGATTAGATGAATATTTTTTCAATCGCTTTGTAGCTGGAGAAAACACTTTATACAACCGAGTAAAAAAAGTGCTTCCAGGCCATTATATGGTTTTAGAAAACGATGGTTATACAACCTATTCTAAATGGTGGAGTTTAAAATCGGAAATTGAGAATTTTCCAATAATCAAAAACCCCAAAGAATGGTTTGAAGAAACTTTCTTCGAATCTGTTCGGTTAAGAATGGTCAGTGATGTGCCTGTTGGAGTGCTATTAAGTGGCGGATTGGATTCTTGTTCTATACTTTCTTCATTGTATCATCAAGATTATAGAAATATAGATACTTTCAATATTGGATTTGCTGAAGGTGAACACAACGAATCCTTTTTAGCAAAGAAAATAACAGAAGAATATCAATACAATTTTAACAAAACACAACTTGATAACCATTCATTATACGAAAACTTATTGGAATCAACCTGTTATCAAGATGAACCTTTGATGCACTTGAATGAACCTCATTTATTAGCCATGTCAAAATTGGCCAAACCAAAGGTAAAAGTATTGCTTTCTGGCGAAGGTGCTGATGAACTTATGGGTGGTTATGTGCGTTACAAAGCTCTAAAAAATCCTTCATTACTTAAGGTAGTTTCAATATTGACTTTGATGGAACGTTTTAATAAAAAACCAAGATTTAACAAATTGTTACGTTATTCTAAAATTGATAATGTAGATGATTTGATTATTTTCAATGGTTCCAATGCTTTTCCAAAAGATATAATGTCTTTTTATGGAAGAAAAGAAATGCCTTTTAATCAATATCGTCGTGAGATTTTAGAAGAGGCCAAGAAGTTATATCCAAACCATCCACAGCGTCAAGTTTTGTATTTTGATCAACATACCTATATGTGTTCACTACTTGATAGAAATGATCGATGCACCATGGGATCTTCTATCGAATGTCGTGAACCATTTTTGGATTATCGTTTAATAGCTGGACTAGGAACATTAGAAGACCATTGGTTTTTTAAAGGAAAAAAAGGAAAATTCATCCTCAAAGAAACAATGAAAAACAAACTTCCAAAAGAGGTTCTTAAATTTAGAAAAATTGGTTTGAGTGTACCTTGGTATAATTATTTAATAGATTATCCCGCATTTAAAGTCGAATTAGACGCTTTTGCTACCAGTCCGATTTTTGAAATGAACTTTTTAGAAAATCTAGACGGAAAGAAACTGGTTGCCGAACTGCGTAAAGGAAATATAAAACTAATGCCGTATATTATGCCAATTTTTATGCTTCATATTTGGTATAAAAACTATTTTAAAAAATTCGTTTAACACTTTGTTTACTTTTGTAAAACGTTATTCACTGTCTATGGTTATTCAAACAAATTACTCTCTAAAAAAATACAACACCTTCGGAATAGAAGCAAAAGCCAAAGAATTTGTGGCAGTTCATACTACAGAAGAGTTAAAAACAATAGTAAAAGAAAATCAATCTAAAACCAAATTCATTCTTGGAGGTGGAAGCAATATGTTATTAACACAAGACATTGAAGCTTTGGTGATACATATTGATTTGAAAGGAAAAAAGATAATTAAAGAAAATCAAGATTTTGTTTGGGTAGAAAGTATGGCTGGCGAAAATTGGCATGAATTTGTGCTTTGGACAATTGAAAAAAATTTTGGTGGTTTAGAAAATATGTCGCTCATTCCTGGAAATGTTGGTACAACACCGGTGCAGAATATTGGTGCTTATGGCACCGAAATTAAAGACACTTTTATTTCGTGTGATGCTATAAATATTGCTTCGCAAGAAATGAAAACGTTCACTAAAGAAGAATGTCAGTTTGGATACAGGGAAAGTATTTTTAAGCACGACGTCAAAGATCAGTTCATTATTATTTCTGTTGTTTTTAAACTGACCAAACGCAACCACAAAATTAATACATCTTACGGGGATATAACTAAGGAATTAGAGAAACAAAATGTGGTTACCCCAACTCTAAAAGATGTTTCTAATGCGGTAATTGCGATTCGACAAAGTAAATTACCTGATCCAAAAGAATTGGGAAACAGTGGTAGTTTTTTTAAAAATCCAATTATATCAAAAGAACAATTCGAGAAAGCACATAATTTACATCCCGAAATGCCACATTACGTAATTTCAGAAACCGAAGTAAAAGTACCTGCTGGCTGGCTAATTGAAAAGGCTGGTTTTAAAGGAAAACGTTTTGGTGATGCGGGAATTCATAAAAATCAGGCTTTGGTTTTAGTAAATTATGGTAATGCAACCGGACAGGAAATTTTAGCGGTTTCAAAGGATATTCAAGCTACCGTTTTAAAGGAATTTGGAATCGTCATTGAGGCGGAGGTTAATGTAATCTAGCTCATTTAATAGTTTCCTTCTAAATTGAAATTACAACTTTAGAAATTATCTCTAAACAGAGATGGCAAAAACTACCTAACTCTCGTTTTAAATCTGGAAAACTCAAATGATTTTATATCTATTGAAGTAGCCAAGGAAATGAAAAAACAGAAAATAATTTCAGCATTCTTAATCTAAATTTCATAATTGATTTTGTACATTTGGAATCCTTTTTAAAAGTTGAAAAAGCACTATGTTATTATCTATT
>Ga0114967_10005200_pt1 | contig 10346 bp, 7 predicted proteins | sample M_130628_MF_Meta_FD_92639 | JGI IMG/M metagenome (GOLD analysis project Ga0114967, IMG submission 92639) | Freshwater microbial communities from Lake Montjoie, Canada to study carbon cycling - M_130628_MF_MetaG | ecosystem: Environmental > Aquatic > Freshwater > Lake | place: Lake Montjoie... | reverse complement strand
CAGTAACTGTACTCATAATAATTAAAGGTAACATAAAACGTAAATTTTTCTTTTTATAAATCATATATGCCTGATTATGCATCCAACGATAACTTGAAGCAACCTCTGCCCAACCCTTTAATAATTTTGCTTGTTGTGGATGCCATTCATTAATTTTTTTATTTTCTTTTTTTGAAAGATCATTTACCAGTTGTACTGGTGTACTCATATTTTCTTTAAATATAATATTATTTTATTTTTAAGAATAATCATAAAAATAAAATAATAATGATAATAAATAACAATGTCAGCGGGTCTTTGTAAATATGCAAATTTATTTGGAAAACCAAACACAGGTCCTCATTCAATTAGAATATTTAATATTGCTATAGTTGATGTTATATCAACAGTTATTGCTGCTTATATAATTGCAAAGGTATTTCATAAAGATTTTAAGATAACATTAATTGTTTTATTTATAATTGGTATTATATCACATCGTCTATTTTGTGTTCGCACAACAGTTGATAAAATAGTTTTTGGATAATTAATTTTTAATTAATTTTTGATCCTTTTAATCTATATCATCAAGATTTTTACTATGTTGTTGTTTTTTTATATCATCTGCTGTTTTATAAAACCCTAGTGTAAATATTTTTAAAAGTTTTGTAAATTTAGGTGATTTAGTTTGAAGTGCTTCTGCTTTATCACTCATTACTGTAAGGACTGTTAAAATAGTAACAATAGTTCCAAAAATTGCCGCAATACCTTGTAAAAAATCATAAGTATTCTGTATATTATCCATAGACATTAAATTCTTTAGTTTTCTTTTTACATTGTTTATTAAATTTAATGCTTTCTTTTTAATAGAATCATTTTTAGGATAATTATCAACTATTTTTTCAGCAATTTCAATTTCTTTTTGAATATTTCTTACTGTTTTTTTATTTTTATATGGCATTTGTGGTGGTATGTAAAAATTATCAAAATTATCTTCTTCTTCATCTTGATAACCACCACCTTGATAATTATTACCTTGGTAACGACTACCACTACCACCTTGATAACCTTGATAACCTGGATAACCTGGATAACCTGGATAACCTGGATATCCTGGATAATATCCAAAATAAAATTTACTACTTTTTAATTTTTTAAGTTTTTTTTTTCCAAATGAATTATTAACTTTTTTCCAACGTTTAACACCTGCTGATGTTTGAACGACAACCCAATCATTATTGTCATGTCCTTTTTTAATTGTTCCAACTGGATATTTAGTTGCACTTACACCAGGTGATTTACGTCCAGCAGCAGGTGTATACTTATTTGGTTTTTTTCCAAATCGTAACTTTCTTTTTTTAATAGCACCTGCATAACCACCTATATTTTTAGCAAAGGTTGCCCGACGAATAAGTTTTGTATTACCTGATTTTTTTGCTTTATTGATACACCGAAGAGTTACCTTACCATCTTTTGCTAAACCTTGAGATTTGCACCAAGAGTTAAATGATCCAACAGTACCTTTAAGAACACTTCTTCTATTTGCTTCTTGAATAAAATTTTTCTTTTTTTGCATTCCAAATTTTAAATTTTCTTTTTCTTTTTCTTTTTGTTCTTCTTTTAGTTCTTTAATTGCAAGACTTACAGCATCTCTCATCATATCTGTATAGAATTTTTGTCCAACTTTATTAAGATCTTCAGGTTGTACATCACTACCTAGTTGTTTTGCTGCTGAAATTAAATTTTCTTTATCATTAAATATTTTTTTCATAACTTTATTTATTTGTTTTTTCATTACTTCAAGTAAAAATAAAGGTTTTAATTTCATTCTATTTTTTATTTGATTAATTTTGAAATTATACGCAATATCTAATTTAGATTTTATTTCAGTATCTTTTGATTTTTTTATTTTAAAGTAACATACTGGTTTTATAAATTTTTTACCTAAATTTGTTATTCCATTTTTTACACACCATTCATTTAATTCTTCAATATTTTTTTCCTGATTTCCAAAATTAAAAAGTAACATAGGTTTATTTTAACAAATTATTTTATTTATACTAATAAATTATAATTAATAAATTATGGATTCCTTTGCTGCAGGAATAGTTCCATATATTCATATTGATAATGAAACTTTTTATTTATTAGGTCTTGAAATAAGTAATAATTTATGGTCAGGATTTGTTGGTGGTTCTGAAAAAAATGAAACAATTACAGAAACAGCATTTCGTGAATTTACCGAAGAAACTGTATTTATTTTTGAACAATATAATTCTTTTATAAAATCAGAATTAGCAAATATAGTACCATATGAAGATACATCACCAACTGGTAAAAAAGTTTATATATATTTTATTAAATTTCCTGTAGAAAGTCAAGAAAATATAAAAGATTTTATGATTAGTAGATCAAAATTTGAAAATGAATGTTTTCAAGAAAAAAGTATTCTTCGTTGGTTTACAAGAAATGAAATAAAAAATTCAAATAAAATTTTATATAAATTTAAACAAATTTTTTTTAATTAAATAAACAATGTTTATTTTTTATTTTTTAGTTTATAAACTTTATAAGCAGCATATGTTCCAATTATTTGTGCTCCAATATATCCAGCAATTTGATTATTTTCTAAATTTCCTTTTACACATTGGATAAGTGTAAAAATTGGATTTCCATGTATGCTATTAATATCTAATTTAAATATACCTATTAGTAAAATAAACAATATTGCAATATAAACTAAAGAAATATCATGTAAAATAATATAAACTACTATAAAAGTCACTATTAATTCTATTAAAAAACAATTCATTATTATTATAATTATCAATTATTTTTTTTATTATTGTTATTATTGTTATTATAATTGTCAATTATTTTTGTCATTAATATAAATAAAAGTGTTATACCAATTTTTGACGGTGGTCCAGGTTGTGGATTAGGTGATACAAGGATCATAAATTATTATAATATTATTTAAAATTATTCTTATTTTTAAATAATATTGATAATAAATATATAAATATAAATATAAATGGGTTTTAATTTAGAAGAACTTTACAAAGATTTAGAAAAAGTAAGATTACAAAGTAATTCTTTTGGAGTAATCATGGATATAACCCAACATGGTAAATATTTAGTAAAAAATGTAAGAAATTCAGGTGCAACAATATTTGAAATACCATTAGCAGGAGTATTTAAAGAATATGGTGGAGATCTTCATTTAAGTGTTTTTGAAGATTCTGGTATTATTACAAAACATCTTGCCTTTAAAACAAAAATAAATGGTAAAAAAGTTTCATTTTATTATGGAAAAAATTATCGTTTTAAAAATGGAATACCAGATTTTCAAGATTATTCTGCTAAATCATGGACAGTTCCTCGTAATTATCCATGGCCACCTAGAATATTAGAATCACTTGTAACATTGTATAATAACATAAAACCATATATAAAATATCAACGTGAATTAGAATCAGGTAAATTAAGTTCCCCTAGAATACTAAGAACACATGGAACAGCAACAACTAGACCTAGATTAACTGCTATGCAAAGATATGCTGCAAGAAAATTTTATTCTGATAATAATTTACCACCACCAACACCTTTATTAAAAGCAGCATTATTAAGTGAAAATGAAGAACAATATACACCTAAAATGAAACCTAAACAATTAATTTTTTAAATTTTTATGGATTTTAAAAATTTGATATCCTTTTTAAGTTTTTTAAGTATTTTAACATATTTTGTCGAATGTCTTCTTTTATGATGTTTGACTGAATGATGTTGTTTTTTACTATTATTATTTATTTTATTGTTCTTCTTCTTATTCTTTTTATTCTTTATTCTTCTTATTCCAAATGCTGTTTTTGTTTTACTGGACATTTTAAATGGATTTGGATTTGGCATAGGTGTAGGTTCTTTTGGTTTTACACAATCAACTGCATTTGTTCCACGATTTGATGATATAGGATTTAATGAATCTGAAAACCCAATACTTCTAACATAAGCATCTTTTAAATTATTATTTCTTTCTAAAAGAAGTGGTGTATCATTTATAAGATCTTTTCCATTTGGACTAAAATCTAAACGAACATTTGTAAACATAACAAATTTAACTCTAAGTTCTTTTTGTTCTACATTATCATCAGAGTGTAATATATTTCCTGGAAAATAATTTTTTTGAGGATGGGATGGATTATTTTGTAACTCACAAATATAATATTTCATATCATCAAGTGTTTTCATAATAAAATTACCTTGATAACGAATGGAACAATGTAAATTATTTAAATAATATTTATTCCATACTGCTATATAATAATTTGCTTGTTGAATTAACTCATTAGATTTATCATTACTAATAGGTCCTTCTGAAACTACAAGTTTTTGTCTATCTGTTAAATTATCATTATAATATTTTATAAGTAAATTTACATATGGATAAGTAGTTACTTCTTCACCATTAATAATTACATTAAGAGGTGTCCAGATACTTTCATAAATAAGATTTAAAGTATTTTGTACATCTTTTTTAACTTCTCTTACTAATGAAGGAAATCCTAATAAATTTGCTGTAAGTGATTGATTACCTTTTTTTATTTTAAGTAAATAATCTTTAATATTTATAAAATTTCCAGGTAAAGGTTTTATACCTATTTGTTCAAATAATTGATTAAAATTTGTAATATTAACTGTTTCAACACCTTTGTCTATATCTGTAAAAACACCTTTTGTTTCAGGAACTATTTTAATATCAGGTCTTAGATCTACACCCATTTTAGTTTCATCATTTGTATATAAATGAAATGTTTTATATCCTATTGGATTTTTTTCATTAGTATCAAAAGCAAAAGTTTTATAAAGTTCAAATCTTAATTGAGATATTGGATTTATTAATTTTAAATAATTATAAAAATTATAATCTTCTATAAATGTTTCCATCATTGTATAGTTAATACCTTTAACTTTATTTATTCTTTTATCTTCAGATTTGAATGTACCATTTTTATCAACACTATCTTCTAATTTATATTTAAGATTTTGCCATGCTGCTTTTTTAATAAAACTTCCAGATTTTTTATCTTTTGTTTTTAGTTCAATAGATGGAAAATCTTGTATAAAAAGATTATCAAATATAGTTTTTATAGCATTTGTATTTTTATTAATAGTAGTTGCAGATAATTGACTTTTTACAGCTGCTAATCCAGAAAGACTTTTTATACCAATATTAAAAAGTTTAATTTTATCATTAAATTTATTTGTATCATAATCTGTTTCAACTGAATCAAAATATGAACTTTGAATTGTATTTACATTTTCACTTCCTGCCATATCTAAAATAGTTACACGACCTTTTCTTTCAGAATTTTCATATATATCAATATCAACAAATAAATGTGATCTACTACTTGCATCATTATTAGGTGTTGAACGAATACGCATTGCACTTCTTAGTTCAGGGTCTTTTAGATTTTGTTTTCTTTTATTTTCAAAAAATTCAATTGCTTTTTCAATTTCTGAAGTATTTATTTTACCTTTTATTTCAGGGATCTCTTTAAAAGATTTATCAGTATTTGATTCTGTTTCATTTATTAATTCAACTTCACCAGTAGTATATGTTTTAAAGTCTCCTTTATAAAAAGTAATTATAGTTCTCTCTTTTTCATTATCAGTTGGTATAGTATGACCATTTTCAATAACTGGTTTTGAATCTAATACACCACAACCATTATTACCATCATAATTTAATAATTCTCCATAATAATCATAAATACGATATTTTAATATTATTTTTCTATCTTTTAGAAGATTATTAATATATCCTGTAATTCTTTTTAATACACTATTAGGATTTGCTGCTTCAATAAGAGTATATGTTTTTCCAGCACCTGAAAATCCATATGCAGAATATATAATATGTGGTATTTCTTGTGAAGTATTTTTAAATATTTGATCAATATCAGGTTGAACATTATATTTTGAATCAGTTGTTTTTTGTACAATATAATAAGGACCATATTTATGAGTAGATGAAAGAGGTTTTTCACCTACACTTAAATCCTTTGCACCAGTTACTATAAGATTAATTTTTTTATCATCAGATTTTATTATTGTATTATTATAATTTGTATTAATATTAGTTGCATCAATTGTACTAGATGGTTGTTTATGAACTGCTAAATTCATAACTATACGTGCTGGAAAAACAACATCTTTTGTTTCATAAAATACTTTTATCATATATAATATACCTTCTAATCTATCATGAATATTTTTATCATTATTTGATAGATTAATTTCTTTTATACTACTTATACCATTTTTTAAACGATTTTTTGTAGTTTGACTTGCTGATGTAATTATCTCTAAATCTTTATTTAAATTACTAACTAATAACATACTTGTTTTATTACTTAGAGTATCAATTGTTTCTAAATCAAGTTCATTACTAAATAAAGTTAAACTATTATAAATAGAATATACATTTTGATAATTTTGTGCAATTTCAAGAATATTTTTACCAGTTGTATCAATATCTAAAATATTTTGTACATATTCAGGTTTTGGATTAATTTTAGTATTTAAATTATTTTTTAATTCACCAATTTCTTGCCTTGCTTGTTCTTCTGCTTTTATACGTGCTTCTTGTTTCACTCTTTCTTCTTTAATTTTCTTTATTTTTCTAAATTGTTGTATAACTCTGGGACCATGTTTTTGAAGATTAATTTGTGTTATTTGTTCATCTAATGCTTGTTTTGCTGCTGCTGCTGCTGCTGCTTTTTCTCTTGCTAATTTTTCTTCTAATTCAGTTTGTTCTTGTTTTTGTTGTCTTTTTAATTTTAACACTTCTCGTGCTTCTTTTGCCTGTTCTTCTTGGTTTCTTTTATTTTCTTCTCTTTTTAGATTTTCAATTCTAAGTTTTTCTAAATCATAATCCCTTTTATTATTTATTTCTTGAAGTTCATATGCATGAATAAGATTTTTTTCTTGCACAAATTTATCATGATCTGATATAGAAGATGCTCTAATAGATGCTATTCTTCCATCAAATTCTGCTTTTTGTGAATTAAGTTTTGCGTTAAAAAGATTTTCATTTGCTTTTAATTCATCTATTGCAACATTATATTCTTTATTTAATAATTCATTTTTATCAGCAAATTTATTTTTCATTTGTGATAAAGCAGACTCATATGCCGATTTTAATTGTAATTTATATTGTTCTACATATTCTTTATTTGTACTTGTTAAATTTTTTTGAAGTTCTAATTGATTTTGTAAAATTCTGTTTATAGATTCAGATTGATTTTTTAAATAACTTACTTGTTGTTCATATATTTTTCTATCTGTATCTGATAAATTAGTTTTTAATTTTTGAGATGTTTCATGTAATTGTTGTTCATAAATTTTTTGTCTTTCTTGATTTGCTATAATTGTATTTACTCTATTTTGTTCTTTTAATAATTCTAATTCTTTTAATTTATCTACTCGTTGTTTTTCAAGTAATTTTTTTGTATTTTCTAATTCAGCAGATCCTTTATTTTCAAGTGCTTGTTTTTCTAATTCTTCAATCTGTTGTTGAATACCGAGAAGTTGTTTTTGAGCAGTTTCTTGTTGTTCTAAATTTCTAACAGTTAATTCTTCATTAACTTTTTGTACAGCATCTTTATTTTTATCTTTTTGTATTTCTTGTAATAATTTTTTCTGTTCAGTTAATTCTTTTTTAGTTCTTTGTAAATCTTGATTAAATTGATTTGATAAAACAATTCTACCTTCTTGTGCCCCACCTTGTTGTTGTGCCTGTTGTATATTTTGTTTTAATCTCTTACGTACAAGAAATCCTCTAGCAGCAGCACCTAATTTTCCTGCAGCAACTTCTTGTTGTTGTTCTGGACTTAGTTTTCCAGTAGATTGTTGTCCAGGTGATTGTTGTCCAGATGACTGTTGTCCAGATGATTGTTGTCCAGATGACTGTTGTCCAGTAGATTGTTGTCCAGGTGATTGTTGTCCAGCTAATTGTTGTCCAGCTAATTGTTGTCCAGATGATTGTTGTCCAGCTAATTGTTGTACAGATGATTGTTGTGAAGTTGATTGTTGTCTAGTTGATTCTTGTCCAGATGATTGTCCAGGTGATTGTTGTGAAGTTGATTTAAGTTGTTTTCGCTTATCTTGTAGTTCTTGTTCAAGTTTTGATGGAGGTCTTTTTTCACTCTGTGCAACACTACTACGTTGGGGTGATCTACTAGATGGAGGTGGTCCAGGAGGTGGTGAAGGAATTTTATATTGTGAAGCAGGTATTCCTTCAACTATATGTACTTGTGGATATCCAGTAACATTTGATTCTGGAAATTCTACACCAGGTACTCCAGGAACATGTGATGATATAACATCTAAAATAGGTCTAAATTCTTTTTCAAGTTGAGCAGATTCTGAATGTGCTTGTTTTTCTTGTGCTTTATTTTCAGCATTAGATTCTTTTTGAATGGTACTAATTTCACTTTCAAGATTATTTAATAATTCTCTTGATTCAGGAGATGTAGAAGGATCATTATTTAATTGAGATATTAAACCTCTATTTTCTCTAAGAGAATCTTTTAATTCATCTGTAGTAGTATTTAATTTATTTTCAACACTTTTAACCTTATTTCTTATACCATTAATTTCATCTTTTAATGCTGTAGTAATTGGTTTATTACTTTTTTTTAATTCTGACGCTCTTTCAAGTGCATTTTTATATGCTTTAATTAATGTTTGGTATTCTGCTAAAAGATTTTCTCTTTCTTTTTGTAAATCTTTTATATAATTACGGTATCTTTCAAAATGATATTTAATATTTGTAAATTTATTACCTTCTCTTTTTAATTTTTGTCGAGCATCCTTTAATTCTTTTGCAGATTTTATTGTTCTACTATGAAATTCTTCTTCTCTCTTTTTAAAATTTTTTGCCAGTTCATCTAATTCATCTTGTTTTTTTTTAAGTTGTTCATTTTTTTTCTTATTATATAAATATATACCAGTTCCTGCTGCAGCAACTGTTGCAACACCTGCTGCTATTTTATATTTATGTTTTGAAATTTTTTCTTTTAAACGAGAAAAAAAACCTTTTTTAACAGGTGTAACTGTTTGAAGTTGAGTTTGAGGTTTTATTATATTATTACTTTTAACTTTATCTAAAGAAGGATTTTCTTTTTTTTCATCCGTCTTTTTAACTGTTTTATTAATGGTTTTTTTAATAGTCTTCTTAACTGTTTTTTTAACAGTCTTTTTTACTTTCTTTTTATTATTTTTTACTACCATTATAATTACAATTACTAAATATTTTTATTTTATTTTTATAAATTAAATAAAATAAAGACATTTAAAATTTAAGAGTTCTTAAAAATTTTATATTTCTCTTATGAACACTTATTTTATAAACACTTGTTTTACCAAATAACATTGCTGGACGATTTTCAGAAAATGGTTTTGAAAAATCTTTATTTTCAGTTTTTTTATCAAGAAGTTGAGCAATATATAATAATTTGTTATCAATATTAAGTATTAATTTTTGTAATAATTCAATTAATTCTTCACGTTCATCTTTATTCTTTACTTCTCTATTTATTTTAGAAATAAACTGATTAATTGTAAATTGTAATAATTTATATTCTTTTTCTAATTTTATAAGAATAACATTATTAACATCTTTTTTTAATCTTTCATTAAGTCTTGAAAATTCAAATAATATTTCTCTATAATCCTTTTTATAAATATTACTGTTATTATTTTCTTGTTGAGGTAAAGGTTCTCCTTGTGGTAAAGGTTCTTGAAGTTGTGGTAAAGATTCTTCAGGTAAAGATTTATTATTTTTTAATTTTGTAATTAATGCTAATAAACCAATTAAAGTTGCTGCACTAAGCATATAACGATATTTTTTAATATAAAATTTCAAATTTTTAATAAAAGTTTGTTTTTCTTGTTTAGAAGAATTTGGTGGTGGTATTGAAGGTGGTTGTGGTAGTAAAGGTATTACTTTTTTCTTACGACCACCTCCGCGAAGACGTTTACCGTTACCAAATTTAAGATTATATACTCCTTTAATATCCTTTCTACACATTGGGCATGTGTGATTTCTAATTTGTGAAATACAATTTTTATGATATGTATGACCACATCCAAGTCTTAGTCTATTATTAATTTTACCAGATGAAAGAGAATCTAAACAAATTGAACATTCAGTTTCATTAAAATTTGGTACTCCTTCTATATTATAATTCCTAATATCTCTATGAACTCTTTCTAAATTTCTATATTTTTCCCAAACAATATTATTATCAGTTTCTATAATTGAAATACGTTCATAACTTTTAAAAAATTGTTTTAATTGT
>Ga0114967_10005199_pt1 | contig 10346 bp, 8 predicted proteins | sample M_130628_MF_Meta_FD_92639 | JGI IMG/M metagenome (GOLD analysis project Ga0114967, IMG submission 92639) | Freshwater microbial communities from Lake Montjoie, Canada to study carbon cycling - M_130628_MF_MetaG | ecosystem: Environmental > Aquatic > Freshwater > Lake | place: Lake Montjoie... | reverse complement strand
GCATCGGCGGTCAGCTCATCGCGCACCAAGGCCCGCAAGTTGGCTTCACTGCCCAGCAGCGCCAACAGACTATCGCGCTCGGCGGCCAGAGCGGCCTGCTCTTCGCGAATCTTCATCTCTTCCAAGCGCGCCAGATGCCGCAGGCGCGTATCGAGGATCATGTCGGCCTGATCTTCGCTCAAGCCAAAACGTTCGATCAGCTTGGCCTTGGGCTCATCCTCGGTGCGGATGATGCGGATCACTTCATCGAGATTCAGATAGACGATCAGCAGGCCGTCCAGCAGATGCAAGCGGCGTGTGACTTTATCGAGGCGATATTGCAGTCGACGGCGCACCGTGCCGATGCGGAACGTCAGCCACTGCGACAACAGCTGCTTGAGACCCATGACCTTGGGCCGGCCATCCAGACCGATGATGTTGAGGTTGACGCGGTAGCTGCGCTCCAGGTCTGTGGTCGCAAACAGATGCGTCATCAGCTGCGGTACATCGACGCGGTTAGAGCGCGGGATGATGACGATGCGCGTGGGGTTCTCGTGATCGGACTCATCGCGGATGTCATCGACCATCGGCAGCTTCTTGTCACGCACCTGCTGTGCGATCTGCTCTTGCAGCTTGCTGCCCGACACCTGATGCGGCAGCGTGGTGATGACGATGTGGCCGGTGTCGTCATCGATGACCCAGGTGGCGCGCGCGCGGTAGCTGCCGGTTCCGTTCTCATAAAAAGCCAGCAGCTCGTCGCGTGACGAGACGATCTCGGCGCCGGTGGGCAGATCGGGGCCTTTCACGTGCTTCATCAACTGCCGCGTGCTGACCTCGGGGTCATCCAGCAGATGTATGCAGGCGTTGGCGATCTCGCGCAGGTTGTGCGGCGGCACATCGGTGGCCATGCCCACCGCAATGCCCGAGGTGCCATTGAGCAGCAGGTTGGGCAAGCGGGCCGGCAGTATCAGCGGCTCATGCAGCGTACCGTCAAAGTTGGGCCCGAAGTCGACCGTGCCATCGCCCAGCTCACCCAGCAGCAGCTCTGCGTAGCGCGTTAATCGTGCTTCGGTGTAACGCATGGCTGCGAACGACTTGGGATCGTCGGTTGAACCCCAGTTACCCTGACCGTCGACGATGGGGTAGCGATAGGTGAACGGCTGCGCCATGTGCACCATGGCTTCATAGCAGGCCGAGTCGCCATGCGGATGAAACTTACCGATGACGTCACCGACCGTACGCGCCGACTTCTTATGCTTGTTGCCCGCCGACAGGGCCAACTCGCTCATCGCATAGATGATGCGCCGCTGCACGGGTTTAAGGCCGTCACCCAGTGCCGGCAATGCCCGGTCGAGGATGACGTACATCGAGTAATCGAGATATGCCTTCTCGGTAAAGCTGCGCAGCGACTGGCGCTCGACGCCTTCGAAATTGAGTTCCTGATCTTTCACTTAGCTGTCCTGCGTCGCGCTCAAACGATGACGTCGGCGATATTGCCGTTTTGTTCCAGCCAATCGCGCCTATCGGCGGCGCGCTTCTTGGCCAGCAACATGTCCATCAACTGATCGGTGGTGTCGGTGCCGTCCAAGGTCAGCTGCACCAGCCTGCGCGTCGGCGGATCCATAGTGGTCTCGCGCAACTGCAGCGGCGACATTTCACCCAAGCCTTTAAAGCGCGTGGTGGTCGGCCGCGTGCGGCTGTTCTCTGCGGCGATACGCGCCAGAAAGCCATCGCGCTCGGCATCATCCAAAGCGTAATAGACCTGCTTACCGGCATCGATGCGATACAGCGGCGGCATCGCCACGTACACATGGCCTGCCGACACCAACGGCCTGAAGTGCCGCAGGAACAGCGCGCACAGCAAAGTGGCGATGTGCTGTCCGTCCGAGTCAGCGTCGGCCAGGATGCAGATCTTGTGATATCGCAGCTCGGTGATATCGGGCGAGCCCGGATCGACACCGATGGCGATGCTGATGTTGTGCACTTCCTCGGATGAGGCCACCTGCCCGTGCTCGAGTTCCCAGGTGTTTAAGATCTTGCCGCGCAACGGCATCACCGCTTGGATACTGCGATCGCGGGCCTGTCGCGCCGAGCCGCCGGCTGAATCACCCTCGACCAGAAACAACTCCGAGCGCTTGGGGTCCTGACTGCTGCAATCGGCGAGCTTGCCGGGCAATGCCGGGCCGGACACCGCCCGCTTGCGCGTCACGCGTTGCGCAGCCTTGAGCCGCTCCTGGGCATTGTCGATGGCAAAGCGGGCGATGCCTTCGCCGGCATCCGGGTGCTGGTTGAGCCACAGCGCGGTGGCATCGCGCACATAGGACTCGACCAGCGCCGCGGCTTCACGCGAACCCAGACGTTCTTTGGTCTGGCCGGCAAACTGCGGCTCGCGCAGCTTGATCGACAACACAAACGACACGCCGTGCCAGATGTCCTCGGGCGCCAGCTTGACGCCGCGCGGCAGCAGACTGCGAAACTCGGCGAACTCGCGCACTGCGGCACAGATGCCGGCGCGCAGACCGTTAACGTGTGTACCACCGCCGGAGGTGGGGATCAGATTGACGTAGCTTTCGGCCACGGCGGCGCTCATGTCCGGAGCCCAGACCAGCGCCCACTCGACCGCATCGTGGGCCGAACCCATCTTGCCGGCCAGCGGCTCTTTGGGCATGCGTTCGACATCGCCCAGTTGTTCGAGCAGATACTCGGTCAGGGCGCCCGTGTAGAACCATTCCTCGGCTTCACCGCTGGCCTCGTTCTCATAGCGCACCCGCAGCCCGGGGCATAGCACCGCCTTGGCTTTAAGCGTGTGGCGCAGGTCCGAGACCTGAAACTTGTCGCTATCAAAAAACTTCGGGTCCGGCCAGAAATGCACTGTGGTACCGGTGACCGCCTTGGCAACGGTGCCCACCTCGCTCAGGGGTTCGGTCAGGTTGCCGTCGCGAAAACCGATGCTGTATTCCTTACCGCCGCGCCGTACCCGGCACTGCAGTTGCCGCGACAGCGCGTTGACCACGGACACGCCTACGCCGTGCAGACCACCGGAATAGCCATAGGCGCCGTCCGAAAACTTACCGCCGGCGTGCAGCCGCGTGAGGATGAGCTCGACGCCGCTGACTTTCTCGATGGGGTGGATGTCCACCGGCATGCCGCGGCCGTTGTCGGCAACGCTGAGCGAGCCGTCCTTATGCACCACCAGAGTGATGGCCGTGCAGTGACCGGCCAAGGCCTCATCGACGCTGTTGTCGATGACTTCGTGGGCCAGGTGGTTGGGCCGGCTGGTCTCGGTGTACATACCGGGACGGCGGCGGACGGGGTCGAGTCCGGAGAGGACTTCGATGTCTGATGCGCTGTAGTTTGGAGTCATGCTTTTCGGGCGACCTGCGGGGCCCTCATCATAACCGCCACAGCATGATTGGTGTCGGGACCCTGAAAACCCCTAGACTTGGTACCCGCCCCTATCCAACCGCGGAGCCCCCATGGCGCGCAAGACTCCGGCCGAAGCCCAGCCCGGCCCCGATTTCGAGACTTCATTAGCGGAACTTGAGAGCCTGGTCGAGCGTCTGGAGCGCGGTGACCTGCAGCTGGAGGACGCACTGAGCAGCTTCGAGCGCGGCGTTGCCCTGACCCGCCAGTGCCAGAGTTCGCTGGCCAGCGCCCAACAAAAGGTCGAAGTGCTGCTGCGCGAAGGCGCGCCGCCCACCGAGTTCACCGCAGACTCAGGCGCAGGAGAACCTGCCGATGAGTGAGGGCGGGACACCTGCGGGGCTGTCTGCGCGCATCGGTGACTATCAAAAGCGTATCGAGCAGGTGCTCGATCGTTACCTGACGCTGACCGATCCGGGTACGCCGCGGCTGCTGCAGGCCATGCGCTACAGCGTGCTGGGCGGCGGCAAGCGGCTGCGACCCATTCTGGTCTATTGCGCCGGCGAAGCCCTGGGCGCGCCGCTGGCCGCGCTGGATGCGCCGGCTGCGGCGGTAGAGCTGATCCACGCCTACAGCCTGATTCATGACGACCTGCCGGCAATGGACGATGACGACCTGCGGCGCGGCCAGCCCACTTGCCACAAGGCTTTTGACGAAGGCACTGCGATTTTGGCTGGCGATGCCCTGCAGGCCTTGGCCTTCACCGTGCTGGCTGACGACAACAGCCCCGGCATCAGCGCGCAGTCGCGTCTCAACAGCCTGCGGCAACTGGCCCACGGCATCGGCACGGCAGGCATGGCCGGCGGTCAGGCCATAGACCTTGAAGCCGTGGGACGGCACTTGACGCTGACCGAGCTGGAACAGATGCACCGCCGCAAGACCGGCGCGCTGATCACCACCAGCGTGCTGCTGGGTGCCTATGCCGCCAACATCGGGCCGGGTGCGCAACTGACCGCACTGCAGCGCTATGGCGATGAACTGGGGCTGGCCTTTCAGATTCAAGATGACATTCTGGATGTGACCGGCGATGTGGCGGCCATCGGCAAGCAGCCCGGTGCCGATGCAGCCCGTGCCAAGCCCACTTACCCGAGTCTGATGGGCCTGACAGAAGCGCAGGCGCTGGCACTGGCGGCCCGCGACAGGGCTATCGCCAGCTTGAATGGCTTGGGCTTGCACACCAGCCTGCTCGAAGGCCTGGCGCACTTCGTGGTCGACCGCAGTCACTAGCCGCAAAACGGCCCGCACCGGGCCGTGTAAACTATCCGTCACATGAGCGCCACCACCCCCTTCCCGTTGCTGGATGCCCTGCGCTCACCCGCTGACCTGCACGGCATGGATATGCCGCAGCTGACCGCGGTGGCCGACGAACTGCGGCAGTTTTTAATCCACACGGTCAGCGCCCAAGGCGGTCACTTTGCCGCAGGCCTGGGCACGGTCGAACTGACCGTGGCGCTGCATCACGTGTTCGATACACCGCACGATCGCATCGTCTGGGATGTGGGCCACCAGGCCTATCCGCACAAAGTCATCACCGGCCGCGGTGCGCGTCTGGCCTCGATCAAACAGAAGGATGGCCTGGCGCCTTTCCCGCATCGCGCAGAAAGCCCCTACGACACCTTCGGCACCGGCCACTCCAGCACTTCGATCAGCGCCGCACTGGGCATGGCCTGCGCTGCTGCGCTGCAGAACACCCAGCGACGCGCTGTGGCGGTCATCGGCGATGGCGCCATGAGCGGCGGCATGGCCTTCGAGGCACTGAACCACGCCGGCACGCTGCCGGCCAATCTGCTGGTCATCCTCAACGACAACGAGATGTCGATCAGTGAGGGCGTGGGCGCACTATCCAAATATTTCGCGCGGCTGCTGTCAGGCCGCACTTATGCGCAGCTGCGTCAGGGCGGCAAAAAAGTCCTCAGCCAGTTGCCGGCCATGCGCGAACTGGCGCGTCGCTCAGAAGAACACTTCAAGGGCATGGTGTTGCCGGGCACCTTGTTCGAAGAGATGGGCTTCAATTATCTGGGGCCCATAGACGGCCACGATATGCGCTCACTGGTCAGCACGCTGCAAAACATCAGCCAACTACCCGGACCGCAGTTTTTGCATGTGGTCACCACCAAGGGCAAGGGCTATGCGCCGGCCGAAGCCGACCCCATCAAGTGGCACGGCCCGGGGCCGTTTGATGCCGCCACCGGCACCATCTTTAAGGAAGTCGCCAGCGGTCCGTCCTATTCGCAAGTGTTCGGACAATGGCTATGTGATGCCGCCGCACTGGATCCGCGTTTGGTGGCCATCACGCCGGCCATGCGCGAGGGTTCGGGCATGGTCGAGTACTCGCGGCGTTTTCCGGACCGCTATTTTGATGTCGCCATCGCCGAACAGCATGCGGTCACCTTTGCGGCCGGTCTGGCTTGTGAGGGACTGCGACCTGTGGTGGCGATCTATTCGACGTTTCTGCAGCGCGCGTACGATCAGTTGATCCACGATGTCGCGCTGCAAAACCTGCCGGTCGTGTTTGCCATAGACCGCGCCGGTCTGGTGGGCAGTGATGGCGCAACCCATCAGGGCAGCTATGACCTGAGCTTCCTGCGCTGCATACCCAATATCACCGTGATGGCGCCCAGCGATGAGAACGAGTGCCGGCAGATGCTGCACACCGCGACCACACTCAACGGTCCGGCTGCCGTGCGCTACCCGCGCGGCGTCGGCAGCGGTGTGGCGCCAGAGGCCGCAATGCAAGCGCTGCCGGTCGGCAAAGCTGTGGTGCGTCGTGAAGGACACAGCGGGCTGGTGTTGCTGAGCTTCGGCACGATGCTACAAGCGGCACTGGCGGCTGCCGAACCCCTTGATGCCAGCGTCCTCGACATGCGCTTTGTGAAGCCTCTAGACAGCGAAGCCGTGGTGCGCTGGGCGCTGCGCAGCCGGGCGCTGGTCACCTTAGAAGAAAACGCCTTGGCCGGCGGTGCCGGCAGCGCTGTCGCAGAATGTCTGGATGCCGCCGGCGTACTGATCCCGCGTTTGGCGATCGGCATACCCGACAGCTTCATCGAACATGGCAGCCGGCAGGATTGCCTGATCGCAGCCGGCTTGGACACTGCCACGGTAGTCGAGCGCATTGCAGGCTGGTGGGCCGTGCTCAACAGCAGCGCCACCCGCCTGGTGCGCACCCACTCCTGATGACCACCGTCCGCGGCCTTGTGCCCGGCGCACCGCTATTGCAGGGCTTGGCGCCGGTGGTGGGAGCGCGGCCGTGGCTGCTGATATTGGGCAGTCTGCCCGGCGCAGCCTCACTGGGGGCACAGCAGTACTACGCTCACCCGCGCAATCTGTTCTGGCCACTGATGGGACACTTGTTTGCTGCGGGTCCTGATCTGCCCTATGCGCAGCGACTGCAGGCACTGGGCCGCGCAGGCGTGGCGCTGTGGGACGTGCTGCACAGCGCCGCCCGTCATGGCAGTCTGGATGCCGACATAGACGCACGCAGTGCCACAGCCAATGACCTGGGCGCACTGCTGAGCGCCCAACCGCAGATCTGTTGTGTCGCCTTCAACGGCAAATTGGCTGCCGCGCTGTTTCGCCGTCACAGCAGCGCACAGCTGGCCACGCGCGAACACGCTGTGGTGCAACTCACCCTGCCCTCAACCAGTCCTGCGCATGCGGCCCTATCCGCAGCAGACAAGCTGCAACAGTGGCAGCAACTGCTGGCACTGCGTGGCAAGGTTTAAGGGCTGATGCGCGGACTGCCGGCTCAGGCGTAGTCCACGTAGGCGCTGGTGCCTGTGCCCGACACACAGGCTGCGACATCAAACAACTCGCGCAGCAACTCTGCGGTCAACGTTGTAGCCGGCGGCCCGTCGGCCAGCAAACACCCGTCGCTCAGCGCCCATACGCGTGTGGCATAGCGCAGGGCCAAAGTCAGATCGTGGACTGCTGCAATGACCAGTCGCTGCTCCTCGTGCGCCAAACGCGCCAAGCGACGCATCGCATCTAAAGCATGGCGCGGATCCAAGCCTGCGATCGGTTCATCGACGATCAATATCGCCGGATCACCGACCAGCGCGCGGGCCAGCATGGTGCGGGCAAGCTCACCGCCGGATAAGGTTGTGACCGACTGCTGACGTCGCGAGTACAAATCGCAGGCCTGCAACGCGGTATCGATGCGCGCCTGATCGGCGGGCGGGAATCCACCGAAAGCAGGCAAGCCCGGCGTTAAACCCAGCGCCACCACACGCTCAACCGGCAAGGGCCAATCACAACGCGGGTTCTGCGGTAGATAAGCCCGCTGCCGCGCCAGCTCGCGCGGTGCATAACCGGATAGCGCTCGCCCATCTAAGTGCACGGTGCCGCGACCAGGCGCAAGCAAGCCGGCCAGCACGGTCAGCAAGGTCGACTTACCGGCACCATTTGGTCCGATCACAGCGATGAACTCACCGCCGTGCGCAGCCACACTGACCGTTTGCAACACCGGACGGCCGGATAGACTCACGCACACATCTTGAGCCTGCAGCAGACTCATGGCGCGCTCCGCCGCAAGCGCAGCAGCAAGCTGACGAAGAACGGTGTACCCACAAGTACCGTCAGCACGCCGAGTTTTAGCTCTTGGGCAAAGGGCAGCAGGCGTGTGCCGATATCGGCCGCCAACAGCAAGGCTGCACCTGCGACGGTGGCCGGCCACAACACGCGCCGCGGCTCATGTCCCACCCAAGGCCGCACCCAATGCGGCGCCAGCAGACCGATAAAGCCGATGGCACCAGCCACTGCGGTCGCCGCGCCGACAGCGAGCGCCGTACCCAACAACACCTGTAAACGCAGACTGCGCAGATTGATGCCCAGACTGGTGGCTTGCTGCTCGCCCAGACTCAGCGCATCCAGTGCGCGGCCGGTACCCGCCAAAACCAGCAGGCCGGCCAGTAAAAACGGCGCGACCAACCACACATGATCCCAACTGCGATCGGCCAGCGAGCCCATCAGCCACATCGATATCTCGTAGGCGGCGTAAGGATTGGGCGCCAGATTGAGCGCCAACGCAGTGCCGGCGAACATCACGCCCGACACCGCTGAGCCGGCCAAAATCAGCACCAACACACCCTCGCCGCGACCCAGCGTCAAGGTCAACAAGGCGGCGCCAAACGCACCGGCCAAACCCAGCAGCGGCGTGGCCAGCGGCCATATCAAGGCCAGGCCGGTGTGGATAGCGATGACCGCACCCAATGCCGCACCCGATGACACACCCAGCAATCCCGGCTCGGCCAATGGATTGCGCGTCAGCCCCTGCAACACCGCACCCGATAGGCCCAGCGCAGCGCCCACCAGCAAGGCCAACACGGTACGCGGCAAACGCAACTCGGTGATGATCAACACGGCCAGCGGGTCGGCATCGCTACGCCACAGCGTCATCAGTGTGTTGGCAGGCAAGGCCACACGTCCGACCAGCAGCGACATCACCACCAGCAGCAACAGCCCTGCGACGGCGAACAACACCGGTCTGCGCCATGAACGCCTCATGGCAGGCTGCTGCGCGTCTTCACGGCCAGCAACTGCTGACGCAATTGCAGCGCCATCTGTGCCGCACGCGGCACACCACAGCCATAAACGGCTTCGGGGTAAGTCAGTTGCGCACCGGCATACAACTTGCGCAGCACGCGGTGATTAACGGCCTCACCGCGCATCGACGGCGTGGCGGCATAGGCCGCGCCGCGCAGCAGCACTTCGGGGCGCAGCTGCAACAGCCGCTCCAGATCAAAGTCTGCGCGCCCGGCTACCGCAGCGCCGACGTTGACCGCGCCGGCGGCCGTCAGAATGGCATCGAACAACGTGTCACGGCCGGGCACATCGGTACCGCTGCCACTCCAGGCGATGACGCGCAGCGGCGTTGGGCTTGATTGCTGCTGCAATTGCAACAAGGTCTGATCCATCTGCGCCAACAGCTGCTCACCGCGTGCGCGCTCGCCCACCGCTGCTGCCACTTGCCGGGTCACTGCACGGATGCCGGCCCAGTCCTGTGCCGGTTGCAGCACCAGCAGCGGCGTACCGGCGCGCGCCAACAGCCGGCGCGTCGCCGATGTGGTGTAAGCGCCGGCGATGACCAAATCGGGTTGCATCGCCAGCACTTCCTCGGCTGTACCGTGGTTGGCCGGCAATCGCTGCGCCGTCGTTAACCAATAGGGATCGCCCTCGGTCTGCGATAGCCACGATAACGAGACGATGCGCTGCTCGGGCAACAAGGCCAGCAACAACTGATCGGCGCACAGGTTCAGCGACATCACCCGCTGCGGTGTGGCCGCTGCAGACAGCTGCGGTACCAGCAGCAATCCCGCACAGAACACTGACCACAGCCTGTAGATCACGGCGCGCTGCTCAATCCCACGTAGAACGCGCGGCCCGGCATGCGATAGGTGTAGACATCTTCGTAGCGCTGCGCGAGCAGGTTTTCGGCGCGCGCATGCAGCTGCAGTTTGTCGGCCACGCGCCAGCGGGCTCCGAGCTGTAACAAGCTATAGGCCGACAAGCGCACGCGCGGCGGTCCGCTGGCCGTGAAGTTGTAATCATCGGTGCTGCCGTTGTAACGCCAGCCTGCGTGCAGGCCACCGCGATCGCCAGGCGCATCCCACACCACAGTCAGGCTGCCGACATGCGGTGGACGTCGTACCTCCGGCACTTGCTCTTCGCGAGCGTCCTGCCACGTGTAAGCGGCATCCACATGCCAACCGTTGCCCAAGCGTGCGGCCAATGCCAACTCCAGGTCACGCTGATGCGACAGTGCTTTCCGGTTCGCCGACGAGGCCACAAAGGTCGGCGTATAGACCGTGTAGATCTCATCGCGCAGCACGCTCCGCGCCCAAGTCAGGTCCACACGTAGACGCTGATCAAACGCCTGCTGCTGGAGTCCGACCTCCCAACCGCGCGACTGCTCAGGCTTCAAGGCACTGTTGCCGATGAAGCTCTGC